>Ga0182030_10001759_pt1 | contig 45157 bp, 49 predicted proteins | sample 812S3MmetaG_FD_121299 | JGI IMG/M metagenome (GOLD analysis project Ga0182030, IMG submission 121299) | Permafrost microbial communities from Stordalen Mire, Sweden - 812S3M metaG (Illumina Assembly) | ecosystem: Environmental > Terrestrial > Soil > Wetlands > Permafrost | place: Sweden...
GGGTACGTCATCAAGGTGAGGGAGGGTCGCCGCAATCGCTACGAGATACAGACAGACCTTGCTCTGCCAGACCTCCCTGATCGCGAGCAGGCGATCGGGGAGGTGTTGGATATCTTGACCGGTCGCGGAAAGGGGCGGAAGTCGACCCGGAGGGTCAAGGGCTGAAGTCAGGCCGACGGCCATCTGTCGCCTTGTCGTATGTCGTCCGCGTCCCCTGATGTCCTCGGCGTGTTCCGATCCCAAGTGATCAGCATGGCGAAATGGGATCAGAATCCACTCCCGGAGATGATCGGTGCGTTGAGCCGTGTACCGGTGAGGCCCCCGTCGTTCGTCGGCCTGGACCTCGAAGTGCCCGAAGGCCCCGCCGCCCTTGGCATTGGGGCTGGTGTTCCGGGATCCGCTCCCGGTTGAAGTTCGCCATCTGCTCAATGAGAGAGTGGTCCTGCAGCAGGATCGGCCCGTCCGGCCCCACCGTGAGGGAGTGCTCGTCACTCGCCACCGGGATCCCGGCGTCGGGCGTCGTCGGCTTGGCGGTCTCTGCCATCACATCACCCGTTGCTCGAATATCGGTGGCTCTGCGTCGCTTCTACCCGCCGTCCGCTACCAGCGGTACCAGCCTCTGGCCCCCTCGGTGCGGCCGCGTCCCAGGGCGAAGCCGACGAGCCAGAAGACGAAGACGATCGTCGCGGCGATCCAGAGGATGTGTGCGGCGAATCCGAGTCCTCCCAACAACAGCGCCAGAAGCAGTACGAGAAGTATCACTGCCATGGTGTTCTCCCTCCCTCGTTCCGAATGACCCGCAGTCCAATCCGCGGGTGACCCGGCAAATACCCATCAGCAATGTCCGTAAACACCGTGCGGGGGGTCCGCGGGGGGATGCCGCGGGTGAAAGCGGAACGCCTACGAGTCCCGCGTGCCGTGCAGCTCGACCCGCACACTGATCTCTGGATAGACGCGGATCATGAGCATGCTCGGTGGCTTCATTCCGAACTCACGGATGTCGAACACGTAGTCACCGACCAGCGAGACCGCCTCCTCGCGCGCGTCTATGTGCATCTCGTGTTCGAAGGTGCGCGTCTTGCCGTGAAAGGCGACGTCACCCGTGACGACGTAGTGGGGATGCGCGCTGCCCACCGCGATCTTCGAGACGCGGCCGTCGATGGTGGGGAACCGGCGGGCATCCATCCGTCGACGTAGCTCATGGTCGTAGAGCTGATTGCCCGACGTGAGCTTCTCGACGGCGAGCTCGAGCTCACCGGACACCGGTAGGTCGAGATCGAGGCTGCCGTCCGTGCGCACCGAGGCCTCGAACCAGCCGGTGATGCCGCGCGTCTCGGTGTTGATCGGGTGCAGGCTGGAGCGTCCGCTCACCCAGACGCACGAGCGCACCGAGTCGAAGGTGTAGCGGGCCGGCGGCATTCCCCGATTATGGGTTGCCGAGGTACCGAAGGCCGAATCTCGTCAACGGATGGGTCCAATCTCTTCACCGGATGGACTGGCCGGCCCGATCCCGGGGGTCCGATGGGTTCGCCGGCGTGGGCCTGCCTGCGGCACGCCTCGCTGCCGGGAACAGGGGTCCCGCGGCATACAGTGGGGGACGTCGGGGCAGAATGTCACAGCAGACCCACAGCGGGTACTGCGACGGTGTCGATTCGACGATGGTGGGATAGGGGCGTCCCCCCAGCAGAGGTACTCCGACCAATGTCACCCACCGATGAGCCCAACACACCCGAGAGCAGGGACAAGGCCACGTCCCGGTTGCGCACGCTGACGCGCGGCGCGGTGTTCGCCGCCGCCGGGGCCACCGTGGTCATCGGCGTCGTCGTGTCCCGGGATCACCCCGGGTCCGGCTCGACCGGCAAGGTCACCACCACCACGGGGTCGTCGTCCGGCTCCGGCTCGACCTCCGGCGCCTCGACGACCACCGGGGGCTCGTCCGGGACCTCCGGCACCACGGGCACCACGGGCAACACGGGCACCACCGGCACCACCGGCACCACGGGCAACACCGGCACCTCGTCGTCGACCCCGTCGGCCAGTCAGTCGACCCCCACCGTCACGTCGGGGGGGTCGTCGCGATGACCAGCGCGGTCGACGTCAACGAGCCCGTGCTCACCACCCGCTCCTTCCGCGCCATCGGGACCACGGCGACCGTCGTCGTGCAGGACCCCGCAGCGGCCGACGCGGCCGAGCACGCGCTGGCCGCTGAGCTCGAGGCGCTCGACATGGCCTGCAGCCGCTTCCGCGAGGACTCCGAGCTCCAGATGGTGCACGCCAATGCCGGACGCTCCGTCGAGGTGGGCGGTCTGCTCTTCGAGGCGCTCGAGGTTGCCCTGAATGCGGCCGAGCGCACCGGCGGGGCGGTCGACCCGACCATCGGCAATGCCATCGCCGCCCTGGGCTACGACGCCGACCTCGACGAGGTGCAGGCCCGCACCGCCGCACCGCCGCAGGCCCTCGGTCCCGTGGCGGGCTACATGCACGTGCAGCTCAATCCCCGGGCCCGCACGGTCCGCATCCCGCGGGGCGTCCGACTCGACCTGGGCTCGACCGCGAAGGCACTGGGCGCCGACCGGGCGGCTGCCCGCATCGCCGGCGAGGTCGGGGACGGAGTGCTGGTGAGCCTCGGCGGCGATGTCGCCGTCGCCGGCCCTCCCCCCGCGGGCGGCTGGGCCATCGGCATCGCCCGGGAGTCGTCGACGCCGGTCGGCCTGGTCGACCAGGTCGTGGCGATCGCGCACGGCGGGCTCGCGAGCTCGGCCACCTCCGTCCGGGCCTGGCACGTGGGGGACCGTCAGGTCCACCACATCGTCGACCCCCGCACCGGGGACAGCGTCGCCCCGTACTGGGTCCTGGTCTCTGCGACCGGCACCAGCTGTGTCGAGGCCAACGTGGTGACGACCGCCTCCATCGTCTGGGGTGAGCAGGCGCTGGACCGGCTGGCCCGGTTCGACCAGTCCGTGCGGCTCGTCCGCTTCGACGGGAAGGTGTTCTGCGTGAACGGGTGGCCGCTGGAGCCGACGACGTGAGCTCGACCGACCTCTGGTACGCCACCCGGGCCAGCGGCCTGATGGCCCTCATCCTGCTCACCTTGACCATGGTGCTGGGCATGACGACCACCACCCGGGCCCGCGCCCGCAACTGGCCCGGCTTCGCCCAGCAGGAGATGCACCGCCGGATCTCCATGATCGCCGTCGTGTTCCTCGGGATCCACGTGGTGACGAGCGTGCTCGACACTTTCGTCAACATCAGCTGGGCCGCCGTGGTGATCCCGTTCACCTCGAGCTACGGGACGTTCTGGGTCGGTGTCGGCGCCATTGCGCTCGATCTCATGATCGCCGTCTTCGTGACCAGCCTGCTCCGGGCCCGGATGCGACCCGGCACCTGGCGCGCCGTCCACTGGCTCGCCTATCTGTGCTGGCCGGTGGCGCTGGCCCACACCTTCGGCATGGGCACCGACTCACGCGAGGGCTGGGTCATCGTGCTCGGCATCGTGTGCGTGGCCTCGGTCGCCGCCGCCCTGGCCTGGCGCCTGCGGGAGGTCTCGCGCCAGACCTCCGCCCGCACGGCGCACGCGGCGGTCGCCGGCGTGCCGCCCAAGCACCTGGCCCTCACGGGGCAGGGTCGGAGAGGGTCGCGTCGTGCATAGCGTCAGCGAGGCCTCCGCCCAGACCACCGGTCGCTACCGGTTGCTCGGTCATCCCACCGACCTGGCCGGCCACGTGGCCACACTGGGCCCCGCGCCGCTCCCGTCGGGGAACGCCCGGGGCTGGCACGAGGCATTCGTCTCGGTCCTCGAGGCCTCCGGGCTGGCGGGCCGCGGCGGGGCCGGGTTCCCCTCCGCCATCAAGCTCGCCGTGGCGCACGCCGCCGGCAAGGGCGGCACCATCGTCGTCAACGCCATGGAGGGGGAGCCGGCGAGCGACAAGGACAAGCTGCTCCTGATCCGGTCTCCCCACCTGGTGTTGGACGGCGCCCAGCTGCTGGCGGCCGCGACCAGCGCCCGGCGGGTCATGGTGTGCGTGCCCGAAGGGCGCGAGCAGGTGGCCGCCGCGGTCTCGCTGGCCATGGCCGAGCGCGCCGCAGCCGGCTGCGCGCCGGTGGAGGAGGTCCTGGTCCGGCCCCCGGACCGGTTCGTCGCCGGCGAGGAGTCGGCGCTGGCCCGGTGGATCGAGTCGGGTCAGTCCCTCCCGTCGTTCCGTCCCGACAAGGGCACGCCGTTGCGCATCGGGCGCAAGGGGGCGCTGGTGCACAACGCCGAGACGCTGGCCCACGTCGCCATGATCGCCCGGACCGGGCCCGACGCGTTCCGCGCCCACGGCCTCGTCGAGGATCCCGGCACCTCGCTCGTGACCATCTCGGGCGCGGTGGAGCACCCGGGCGTGGTGGAGATCGATCGGGGCACACCGTTGATCGACATCGCCAACCGGGCCACCCCGACGGGAGTGCCCCAGGCCCTCCTCGTCGGTGGGTACGGCGGCTCGTGGGTCGACCCCGTCCACTTCACGACGCCGTATGCCTCACTGTCGCTGCGAGCCATCGGGGCGACGGCCGGCGTGGGCATCGTGATCGTGCTCGGACCGGATGCCTGCGGGCTCATGGAGTCGGCGCGCATCGCCCACTACATGGCGGGCCAGAGCGCCGGCCAGTGCGGTCCGTGCGTCTACGGGCTGCCCGCCATCGCCGACGACATGACGCGGCTCGCCCGCGGCCATGTCGACGCCGGCCTCATGGCGCGGCTGGAGCGACGGCTCCGCGAGGTGCACGGCCGTGGTGCGTGCCGGCATCCCGACGGCGCCGTCAACCTCGTGCGCAGCGCGCTGAGCGTGTTCGCCGCCGACGTGGCGACGCACGCCCACGGGACGCCGTGCGGCCGGGGGAGCCGCACGTCACAGCTTCGGTTCCCACCGGCATGGAGGGCGGCCTGACATGATGCGCATCCTCATCGACCCGGTCGCCTGTGACGCCTACGGCTATTGCGCGGAGCTGCTGCCGGAGGCGATCACACTCGACGAGTGGGGCTATCCCATCGTGGACGGCAAGCCGCTCCCACGCGAGCTCGTCGACACGGCGCGGCGCGCGGCGCGCGACTGCCCACGGCGCGCCATCACGCTGCGGGAGCGCAAGGGCGGTCGCTGAGCGGGCTGCGGCGGCGCCACAATGGCGGCGTGGGAGCACACGGCACGACCATGCACCCGGATGGCCTGGTCATCCGGCGCGCCACCGAGGACGACCTCGGTCGCGCCGTCGAGCTGCTCCTCCTGGGCGCGGTGCCCGGTGGGCCCGGGCGGGACGAGGACCCCGTGGACCTCGGGCCCTATGTGGCCGCGCTGCGCGAGGTCGACACGACCGCCGGCGCAGTCCTGGTGGCGGAGCGGCACGGCGAGGTCGTCGGCGTCTGCCAGCTGATCGTGTTCCGCCACCTGCAGGCGAGAGGTGGGCGCTGCGCGGAGCTCGAGTCGGTGCACGTGCACCCCGACCACCGGGGGACCGGCATCGGCCGGGCGCTCGTGGGCGAGGCCGTCGAGCGGGCCCGGGCCCTCGGCTGTTACCGGGTGCAGCTCACGTCCAACGCGGCACGCCCGGACGCACACCGCTTCTACGAGGGTCTGGGGTTCGCGCCCTCCCACGTCGGCTTCAAAGTGCTCCTGGGCTGATCCGAGCGGCCGGCGCCGTGTCGCACAGCGCGCGCCACCCCTCCGGGCTGAGGGCGTAGCCGGCGACGGCACCCTCCGTGAACCAGCGGAAGGAGGCGGGGCGGGCGAGCGTGGCCGCGGTGGCCAGCACCGGCAGCGCCACGGTCCGCCAGTCGCCGCGCGGGGGCAGCAGTTCCTCGCGCGAGCCCGCGTACACACCCCGGTGCGCCAGCCCCTCGAAGACCTCGGCCGCCACGTCGCGCCGGCGGCCCGTGCGCTGCGCCGCGCCGAGGACCGCCATGAGGAGCTGGTGCGTCGTCACCCCGACCCGGGCCGGAGAGCCCCGGTCCGGCACCGGTGTGGCGCCCGTGGCCACGGCCAGCAGGGCCGCCACCAGGTCGGTGCCCGCCGCCACCGCGTTGGCCGGCTCCACCAGGCGCGGGTTGACGTCGATCACGACCGGGCCGTCGGTGGTGACGATGGCATCGACCGAGAGTGCCCCGTGCCAGCTCAGCCGGCGCCCGAGGCGCTCCAGCGCGTCGGCCAGCTCGGGGAGGTCGGTGCTGCGCTTCACCGAGGCGCTGCCGTTGACCCCTTCGCACACCCGCTCGTTGACACCGAAGGCGACCAGCACGCCGCGGTCGAACACGCTCTGCGCCATCACCAGCGTCCCGGCCGCGCCCTCCTGGACCAGCACGGCGCGGTCCGGCGAGGGCCCGTCGCCGAGGAGGGACCGTGCGGCCTCGGCCAGCTGGGGCGCGTCGTCGACGCGGCGGACGCCCGACGACGCGGTGCCCAGGGCGGCCTTGACGTAGCACGGGAAGGCCGTCCAGGACCCGAGGGAGGAGGGATCCCGCACCACGAGCGAGCGTGGTTGGGCGACCCCGGCCTCCGCCAGCGTGGCGTGGGCGGACACCTTGTCCTGGACGGCCCGCAGGGCGGAGAAGGTGGGCACCGCCGTGTCCAGGCCGGCGGCGGTCAGGCGCGGCAGCTCGTGCGACAGCACGGTCACCTGCTCCTGGGTGGGGAAGACGACCTCGACCCCGAGGGCCGCGGATCGCTCGAGCACGGCGTCGAACCAGGCGAAGGGGTCGGGCCCGAACGGGGGGACCCGCACCAGGTGGCGCACGTGCCGGGTGAAGCGGGCCAGGCAGAGAGGGTCGCTCACGGCCACCAGGACGTCGTGGCCGAGCTCGTCGAGCCGGGTGGCGATCTGCCGGGACGCCAGTCCCGAGCCCTCGGTGAGCAGGATCCTCATGGCCTTAAGTATATAAGATAAACGTATGGAATATACAAAGAAACTCCCACCGAGATCCTGTTGTCGAGTCGAAAGTAATGATGTAATCTCGTAATATGAACGATGAAGCGAACGACACCAGAAGGGGCGCCCCCCGGGGCAGGCGGCGCTCGGCCGGCCCGCCACCGTCGGGCCCGGAGCAGGAGCGGTTGATCGGGGCCTGGTTCGCCGGCCGGGTCCCCGACTCGTGGTTCGAGGGCAGCCCGACCATCGAGATCGACGGCGACGAGGTCCAGGTGGTCGGCACCCTGGCGGCCCCACGATTGCCCGAGGGAGCCGGTGAGGACGCCATCAGGGTGGCCGAGCAGGCCCGGATCAGTGGGTTCCGCGAGGAGAGCCGGGCGGCCCGGATGCGCATCGCGGAGGAGGCCCAGCCGGCGTTCCGGCGCACCGTCTCGTGGGGGGCGGAGTGCGGGCGGTCCAAGGCCCTCTTCACCACGGCCGGCGTGCCCGTGATGACCCGGCTGCGCATGGGCGACCGCCGCGTGCTCGACACGCTGATCGACGCCGGCGTGGCCCGCAGCCGGAGTGAGGCGCTGGCCTGGTGCGTGCGCCTGGTGGCCCAGCACGAGGCGGACTGGATCCGTGAGCTGCGCCACGCGATGTCCGCGGTGGAGGAGGTCCGCAACCGCGGGCCGAGAAGCACCGGCACCGACACGAGCACCGGCACCGGCACCGACACGAGCACCGGCACCGGTACGAGCACGGGCGCCGGCACCGGCGACTGAGCGCCGCCGCCGCGGTCGCGGATGGCTGGGCGATACTGGCCGGCATGGGACGGCCCGCCCAGATCGACCGCAGCGCGGTGCTGTCGGCCAGCCTGGAGCTGGCCGACGAGCAGGGCCTGCCCGCGGTGACGATGCAGGCGGTGGCCGACCGCCTCGGGGTCACGCCGATGGCGCTGTACCGCCACGTCGCCAACAAGGCCGACCTCCTCGACGGCGTCGTCGAGCGGATCCTCTGGGAGGTGCCGCTGCCCGACCCGGCCGAGCCCTGGGCGGACCGCCTCGCCGCGCTCGCCCGCGGGACCCGGGCCGCCGCGCTGCGCCACCCGCAGGTCTTCGCGCTCCTGCTGCAACGGCCGGCGGCCACGCCGGGGGCCCGGCGGACCCGCGACGCGGTCTACGCCGCCCTGCACGACGCCGGCGTCGGCGATCACGACGCCGTCCAACTCGAGCGGATCCTCGCCACCGCCGTGCTCGGCTTCGCGGCGAGCGAGGCGGGCGGGAGGTTCGCCGCCCACTCGGCCCGGCAGCTCAATGCGGACTTCCAGCTCCTCCAGGACACCCTCGCCGTGGCGGTGGCCCGGGCCATTGCGCACGCACCCGCGCCCTGACCCCGCCGCCGCGCGAGCATGCGCCCATGGAACCCGAGCACTTTCACCATGTCCAGGAGGACCTCCGGGAGCCCTACGACGCGCTGCGCCGGGCGATCCCCGGCGTCATGTCGGCCTACAGCGCCCTCAGCGCGGCCGCCATGGCCGACGGCGCCCTGCCGGCCAAGACCAAGGAGCTGATCGCCCTGGCCGTCGCCATCACCCGCGAGTGCGACGGGTGTGTCGCCGCGCACGCCCGTGGTGCCGCCCGGCGCGGCGCCAGCACCGAGGAGGTCACCGAGATGATCGGCGTGGCCATCTCCATGAACGGCGGTCCCGGCACCGTGTGGGGGCCGCGGGCGCTGGCGGCGTTCCAAGAGTTCTTCGGCGGGTGAGGCGGCCGTGACCGACCACACGCTCGAGACCCCGGCCGGTGCCGTCGGCTACGCCGACGAAGGGGACGGCAGCCCGGTCCTCTTCGTGCACGGGTCACCGGGCGGATCGGACCAGGGGGCGCTCATGGGTCGCTTCCTCGTCGCGGCCGGGTGCCGCGTCGTCGCCCCGTCGAGGCCCGGCTACCCGGGCACGCCGCTCACGGAGGCCAACGGCGACGCGGCGGGCACGGCCGAGCTGCTGCGGGGCCTGCTCGACGGCCTCGGGCTCGAGAGCGTCGCGGTCATGTGCTGGTCGGGTGGCGGCCCGTCGGCCTACCAGCTGGCCGCCGCGCACCCCGAGCGGGTGCGGGCGCTGGTCGCCTGCGCCGCCGTCAGCGGCCCGTACCGGTTCGCCACCGGCGTGGCCAGCATGGAGCGCAGCCTCATGTCGAGCGGGCTCGGCCACTTCGCCCTCCACGTCCTCGCCGAGCACGCGCCGAAGTCCCTGATCGCCTCGACCGTCAAGGAGGAGGGGGACCTGACCGGCGCGGAGGTCAAGGCGCTCACCGAGCACATCTGGGACCACGAGGAGACGCGGGACTTCGTCCTCGACCTCAGCGCCACCCTCTCGGGACGCCGGGCCGGCCTGAAGAACGACCAGCACCACTTCCCGGACCTCGACCTCCCGCTCGGCGCCGTCCGGTCGCCGACCCTGCTCGTCCACGGCACCGCCGACCGGGACGTCGGGCCCGAGCACTCCAAACGGGCGCTGGGCGCGATCGCCGGGTCGGAGCTGCTGCGGGTGACGCGCGGGACCCACCTCAGCGTGTGGACCGACCCGACGGCCGGGCAGATCCAGGCCCGCATCGTCGAGCATCTCGGGGGGCGCCACCGCACCTGACACGGCGCCACCGCCCGGGCGCGACCCGAGGTCGCCGCCCCCGGCGGCTCAGCCGGCCGGCGTGAAGGTGCAGTCGAGGTGCTTGATCCCGTTGATGAACGGGGAGAGGAGCCGGTCCGGCTCGCCCACGCTCTGAATGTCGGGCAGGCGCTCGAAGAGGCGGCGGATCATCACGGTGATCTCCTGGCGGGCGAGGTGCGCGCCGAGGCAGAAGTGCGGCCCGGCCGCCCCGAACCCGATGTGGGGGTTGGGGTCGCGCCGCACGTCGAACGTGAACGGGTCCTCGAACACGTCCTCGTCTCGATTGGCCGAGTTGTAGAACATGATGACCTTGTCGCCCTCGTGGAGCTCGACCTCGCCCAGCACCGTGTCCGCCGCCACGGTCCGGCGCATCCAGATCACCGGCGAGCCCCAGCGCACGATCTCGTCCACGCCGGTGGCGGCGATGCCGGCCGGGTCGGCCTGCCAGAGCGCACGCTGGTCGGGGTGCTGCGTCAGCGCCAACAGGCCGTGGCTGATGGCGTTGCGGGTGGTCTCGTTGCCGGCGACCACGAGCAGGATGAAGAACGAGGCCAGCTCGGTGTCGCTGAGCGCCTCGCCGTCGACGTTCGTGTTGACCAGGGCGGAGGTCACGTCCTCGGTCGGGTGCTCGCGCCGGAAGGCGGCGAGGTCGGTCATGAGCAGGTTCAGCTGCTGCGCCGCGGTCATGAAGGCCACCAGCGTGTCGGCGCCCTCCTCCACGTACTCGGGGTCACCGTTGGAGAGGATGACGTTGGAGGCGTGGAACACGGTGTCGTAGTCCGCCGCCGCCACCCCCATCATGTCGCAGATGATCTCGAGCGGCAGGCGGGCGGCGACCTCGGTGACGAAGTCGCACCCGCCGAGCGGGGCCACCCGGTCGATGACGTCGTTGGCGACGAAGTCGATGCGGTCCTCAATCGACTTGATCATGCGCGGGTTGAACGCGGCGGACACGATGCGGCGGAGCCGGGCGTGGCGCGGGTTGTCCATGTTGATCATCGATCCGAAGAAGTCGAGCATCTCCGCCGGCATGTCCATCATGGAGGTGGCGCCCTGGCCGGACTGGAAGATCTCGGGGTGCCGGCTCGCCTCGGAGATGTGGGCGTGACGGGTCAGCGCGTAGTAGCCGGGGCCCTTCGGGATCACGTACGCCAGGGCCTCGGGGATCTCGGGCTCCTTGTAGAAGGGCATGGGCCGCTCGCGGCGCAGCGTCTGGAACGCGCCTTCGCGTTCGTCCCAGGGCCGGGCCCAGAACTCCATGTCGGACAGGTCGATCTCGTCGAGGGCAAGGACGGCGCGTGGTTCCACGTCGTTCACGTTAGCCACGGTCCCTACACTGCGGGCATGTGCGACACGCTGTGCGCCCCGGGTGCCGCCGGCATGGTGTTCGCCAAGAACTCGGACCGCCCGCCCGGCGAGGTGCAGATCGCCTGGCCGTTCGGCCGGCGGGCCTCGGCCGGCTGCACGCTGCGCACCCAGTACCTGTCCATCGGCGACATCGGCGCCCACGCCACGTTCCTGTCCTGCCCCACCTGGATCTGGGGGGCCGAGCACGGGGTCAACGAGCACGGCGTCGCCATCGGGAACGAGCGGGTGAGCACGACGCACGACGCCGGGGCGGCGAAGCCGGCGCTGATCGGCATGGATCTCGTCCGCCTGGGCCTCGAGCGTGCCCGCAGCGCCGCCGAGGCCGTCGACGTCATGACCGGGCTCCTCGAGACGTACGGCCAGGGCGGCATCGCGGACGCCGCGCACCAGGACGCGTACGACTCGTCGTTCCTGGTCGCCGACCCGGCCCAGGCCTTCGTCCTCGAGACCGCGGGGTCCGACTACGCCGTCGCCCCGTTCCCCGCCGGGACCGCCATCTCGAACCGCATCAGCCTCGGCACCGAGTGGACCGGCGCCTCGGGTGCCCTGGCGCCCGGGGAGGACTTCGGGCGGTTCCGCGACCCGCGGGAGGACACGGCCTTCGCCGACGTCCGCCTGGCGGCCAGCCGCCGCTTCCTCCGGTCGACCCCTCCCGGCGGGCTCACGACGGCCGCCACCGCAGCCCACCTGCGCGACCACGGGTCCGGCCCCTGGGGCGCCCCCGCCGGCGACGGCGTGGTCCGCCCGCCGCCGGCGGCGATCGGCGAGGACTTCGGCGGCGTCAGCGTCTGCATGCACGTGCGCGGCCTGTGCGTGACCGCGGCGTCCATGATCGCCGAGCTCCCGCTCGGCCTGGCCGACGGCGCGCCGCTGCGCACCTACGTGGCGCCGGGGAGTCCCTGCGCCAGCATCTACGTGCCGGCCTTCCCGAGCACGGCCACCGGGCCCCCACCGTGCATCCCCCTGGAGCTCTCGAGCCAGGACTTCTGGCACGCCGCCGACGCCGTGCGCCAGCTGGTCGAGGACGACCCCGCGGCGCTGCCGGCCGTGCGCGCGGTGCTCCAGCCGGTCGAGGACGAGCTGTGGGCCGAGGCCGACGACGTCCTCGAGGACCCCGCGCGCTGGGCCGATGCGGGCGCCACGTGGGGCGGACGGGCCCTCGAGGCGCTGCGCTCCTGCATCCCCTGATCGCGCCGGCGGCGGCGGTACGCTGCGCCGACACGCAGTGCAACTCCTACTCGCCAAGGGGGGCCTCATGACCTATGTACTCAGCGACGACGACATCGCCGTGGGCGACGCCGTCAGCGTGGCTCTCGAGAAGATGTGGGGCTGGTACCTGGCCTTCGGCATCCTCTCGATCATCTTCGGCTTCTTCGTCATCAGCTACCGGCACGCCAGCGTGTACGCCATCGTCTACCTGGCCAGTGGCTTCTTCATCGCCGTCGGCGTCTTCGAGATCTTCGGGTCGATCAGCGTGGCGCGGCAGCGATGGCTGCACCTCGTCTTCGGGTTGATCTGGATCGGTGCGGGCGTCGTCGGCTTCGTGTGGCCCCACATCACGATCTTCATCTCCGCCGTGATCATCGGGTGGGCCTTCCTGGTGCTCGGCATCTTCGACATCATCGAGTCGGTCCGGCACCACCACCTGCCCTACTGGTGGCTGTACCTCGTCCGGGGCCTCGTCGCCGTGGCCATCGGCTTCCTGTGCATCCGCCACCCCGGTGCGCCGCTGACGGCACTGGTCGTCCTCATCGGGATCCTCGCCATCGTCTTCGGCGCGGTGGAGATCGTCGGTTCGTTCTCGGCTCGCCACGCCACCAAGAACTGGGACGCCTACAAGGCACAGCTGCGCTGAGCCGGCCGGCGTAGAGCGGTGCGGCTCGTCAGCTTCTCCCTGGCCGGTGGTGTGCCGCGGCCCGGCCTCGTCGTCGGTGAGGAGGTCGTCGACCTGGGCGACCCGGCCACCGGGTTGCCCTCCACCATGCGGGAGCTGTTGGCGCTGGGTCCCGACGGGCTGGAGGCGGCCGGCGCCGCCGTTGCCGGGAGAGCGGCCCACCACGCGCTGGCCGAGGTGCGGCGCCACGCGCCGGTGCCCGACCCGCCCGCCATTCTCGCCATCGGCATGAACTACCGGGCCCACGTGGCCGAGATGGGCCGCGAGCCACCCGAGTGGCAGTACTGGTTCAACAAGCAGCGCACGTCCATCGCCGGGCCCGGCGACGACATCGTGCTGCCCGCGGTGTCGGACATGGTCGACTACGAGGGCGAGCTCGCCATGGTGATCGGCCGCCGGTGCCAGCACGTGCCGGCCGACCGGGCGCACGAGGTGGTGGCGGGCTACACGATCGTCAACGACGTCAGCGCCCGCGACTGGCAGTGGCGCACGCCCACCTTCACCGTGGGCAAGTCGTTCGACACGCACGCCCCCTGCGGCCCCGAGCTGGTGACGGGCGACGAGCTCGGAGACCCCGGCGCCCTCACCATCCGCACCTGGGTCAACGACGAGCTGCGCCAGGACTCGACGACGGCCGACATGATCTTCGGCTGCGCCGCCATGATTGCGTACCTGACGACGGCGTTCCCGCTCGAGCCGGGCACGGTCATCGCCACCGGGACGCCCGCCGGCGTCGGGGCCGGGCTCGACCCGCCCCGGTTCCTGTCCGGCGGGGACACGGTGCGGATCGCGATCGAGGGGATCGGCGAGTTGTCGAACCCCGTGGTGCAGGGGGGGCGGCCGGAGCCGGTCGGCCTGGACTGATCCGGCCTTGGCGCAGGGCGCGCCCGGGTGTCGCTCAGGAACCGCCGCCCTGCACGGCGCGCAGGCGCTCGGCCAGGCTCGACATGACCTGCAGGGCGAACGTCGGCGTCTCGTGCACGAGGAAGAGGAACCGGCGCTTGTCGATGACGGCCAGCTTGGAGTCCTCGACCGCGACCGCCGTCGCGCTCCGGGCGGACGCGTCCACCAGGGCCATCTCGCCGAACGTGTCGTCGGGGCCGATGGCGATCGCCCGCCCGTCGCCCAATCGGAGCTCGACCTTGCCCTCCACGACGCCGAACATCTCCTCGCCGGTGGAGCCCGCCTCGAAGATGACCGTCCCCGCCGGCACGTCTCTCGTGTCGGTGGCCGCCCTGAACACGCCCAGAACCTTGCCGCTCATGGATCGCCCTTCTCCGTTCTGCCGGTCGTGACCGGTTCGCCCTGCACTGGCGTCCGGATCCTAACCCCCGTGCCGATTCGGCCGGCTGCGGTTCACCTGGTGGTCACGCGCGGCGTCGCGCACGGCAGAATGGGGGAGTGACCGACGCCCCCTCCCAGCTGAGCGACGCCGACCGGGCCGAGCGCCTCGAGAAGTTGCAGGGGATCATGGACCTGATGCGGCCGGCCGTGCAGGCCGACGGCGGGGACCTCGTGCTCGTGCGGGCCGACGTCGAGACCGGTGTGGTCGAGGTCCAGCTCCAGGGTGCCTGCAGCTCCTGCGCGGTCAGCTCCGCCACGCTCTCGGGCGGGGTCGAGCGCATCCTGCGTGACCGCCTGCCCTGGGTCACCGAGGTCATCGGCGGCCTCGACGACTCGTTGAGCCTCGACGAGAGCGCCTCGCTGGGCTCGGGCGGCTACGTCCCCAGCCTCTGAGCAGCGGCCACCCCCCGAGACCAGGCAGCCCGGGCCGGGCCGGCGCCCACGGCCGTTCGACGGACCGGGGGCGATTGATTAGTTAGCTCAACTAACTATAATGGACGCATGCCCGTGCCGCCCGTCCAGTCGACCGACGAAGAGGTGGCGGGCCGCCTGCGCATGGCGGTCAACCGGCTGCAACGTCGCCTGCGCCAGGAGTCCCTCGGGGGGCTGTCGCCGGCGCAGGCCTCGGCGCTCGGCTCGGTGCACCGCCACGGCGGCCCGACCCTGGGCGAGCTGGCGGCGATGGAGCAGGTGCAGCCGCCCACCATGACCAGGATCGTCGCCAGCCTGGCCGAGGCGGGCATGGTGACCCGCGTGGCCGATGTCAACGACCGCCGGAGCGCGCGGGTGCGTTCGACGCCCCTGGGCGAGCGGACGCTCGAGCGCATGCGGACCCGCAAGAACGCCTTCCTGGTGCGCCGTCTGGGCGAGCTCGGACCCGACGAGCAGCGCCAGGCCGCCGAGCTCGTGGCGCTGCTCGAGCACCTCCTGGAGGAGCCGTGAGGCGCCGGATGAGAGAGGCCGGGCGCCGCACGTTCCGCGCCATCTCGGTGCGCAACTACCGGCTCTACTTCACCGGCCAGGTCATCTCCGTGTCCGGTACCTGGATGCAGACGGTCTCGCAGGCCTATCTCATCCTCTTCCCGTTGCACGGCACCGGGCTGGACGTGGCCATCGCCACCAGCCTGCAGTTCCTCCCCATGCTGCTGCTCGGCCCGTTCGGTGGCCTGCTGGCGGACCGGCTCGACAAGCGCAAGGTGCTCTACGTGACGCAGGGCACCGCCGGGATCCTGGCCCTGATCCTGGGCCTGCTGGTGGTGACGCACTCGGAGACCCTGTGGCAGGTGTACGCGCTCTCGGCGGGCCTCGGGTTCGTCAACCTGTTCGACAACCCGGCCCGGCAGACCTTCGTCTCCGAGATGGTCGGGATGGAGCTCCTGCCCAACGCGGTGAGCCTGAACAGCGTGCTGATGAACTCGGCCCGGGTGATCGGGCCGGCCATCGGTGGCGTGCTGATCATCACCGTGGGTGTGGCCGCCTGCTTCTTCCTCAACGCGGCCTCGTTCGCCGCGGTGATCGTGGCGCTCTCCATGATGCGCGCGTCGGAGCTGTATCGGCGCCCCGGCGTGGTGCGGGCCAGGGGCCAGGTGCGCGAGGGGTTTCGCTACGTCTGGTCCACGCCCGACCTGAAGGTGCCGCTGATCTCCATGGCGATCGTCGGCGTCTTCGCGTTCAACTTCACCGTGACCCTGCCGCTGCTGGCGAAGTTCACCTTCCACGGCGGGGCCGGCCTCTACAGCTGGTTCCTGGTGGCCATGGGTGCGGGGGCCGTGGCCGGCGGCCTGGGCACCGCGTTCCGGAGCCGGCCCTCCACCCGGCTGCTGGCTTTCATCGGCGTGGTCTTCGGCGGCGCGATCCTGGCGGTCGCGCTGTCGCCGACCGAGACCTGGGCGATCGCCCTCCTCATCCCGATGGGCGCGGCCAGCATCTCGTTCGTGGCGACCAACAACGCCACCCTGCAGCTGCGGGCCGATCCGTCCATGAGGGGCCGGGTCATGTCGCTCAACGCCATCGCCTTCCTCGGCAGCACGCCGATCGGGGCGCTCTTCCTGGGCTACGTCAGCGACGCCACCAACCCGCGCCTGGCGCTGGCCATCGGCGGCGTGGCAACCCTGGTGGCCAGCATCCCGCTCTTCGTCCTCGGCGCCCGCCAGCGGCGGAGCGGCACCGAGGGGCTGGTGATGGCGCCCAGCGGGGACGAGGGGGCGCCTGCCGCCGTCGCGCCGACCAACGTCGTCCCCCTCCCGGTCGCCGGGGCGGCCGAGGAGCGCCGGGAGCGCCGCAGCAGTTAGCCGCAGCAGTGAGGCGTCAGCCCGGGTGGACCAGCTCCTGGGCGACCGGGGACATGACGGCCCCGAACTCGACCACGAGCGAGACCAGCAGGTCGTCGACCGAGATGATGCCGGCCAGGTCCTCGTCCTCGAGCACGGGGAGGCGCCGGCCGGTGGCCGTCTTGAACACCCTGAAGGCCTCGAAGACGTCGGCCGAGCCCTGGATCGTGACCGGGTCCGCCGACATGACCGATCCCACGTCGGCGGTGGGCGCCTTGCCCTGGCCGATGCCGCGCACGGCGATGTCCCGGTCCGTGACGATGCCCACCAGGCGGTCGCCGTCGACCACCAGGAGCGACCCGACGCCATGGCTCCCCATCAGCCCGGCGGCCTCGACCAGCGTGCAGGCCGGAGGGACGGTCACCGGCGCACTCCTGAGGCACTCTCTCACCAGCATGTCCGCTCACTCCGTTCGCTCAGCCCGGTCGGTCGGCTCGGCACTCGCATCATCCCCCGCAGGCCGCGCCCAGGGTAGGGGAATTGGTCCATCTGCGCCGGAGGCTCCGTCAGACGCCATCCGGGGCGGGCGCGGCGGGAGCGGGTGACGACGGCAGGGCAGGACGCACTCCGCCAGGGTGCCGCCCCACGGCGCCGACGCGCCCGCGCCCGCGGTCACGAACCGCCCTCGAGGAGCCGACGCTCGCGAGCGACGGCCAACAGTTCGAGCTGGTTGTGCACGCCGAGCTTGCGGTACAGGTTCTTCACGTAGCCGCGAGCGGTGTTGACCGTGATCCCGAGGCGCGCCGCCGCGCTCTGCAGGTCGACGCCACTGACGAGCAGCGACAGGATGTCGCCCTCCCGACCGGTGAGGAGGCCCGATTGGTTCCTGCGGGCCACCGCGGTGTCGGCCTCGGCGCCGAGGACGGCGGCCAGCTGCTGTCGACCGAGCACGAAGCTGTGCGGCCGGAGCAGAGGGAGGGTCTCGACGACTTGTTCGAGGCTGGCCGACTTGGGCAGGAGCCCGGCCGCACCCGCCGCCGCGACGTCGCGGGCCAGTGTGCGGCTGAGCGGCACGCCGGTGAGCACGAGCACGCGCAGCCCGGGGTCCCGATCGAGCAGGCGGCGGGTTCCGGCCAGGCCGTCGGTCCCGTCGAGGTGGACGTCCACCACCGCGACGTCGGGTTGGAACTCGTCGGCGATCCCGATGGCGCCCTCCATGTCCTGGGCCGTCCCGACGCAGGCCAGTTCGCCGGTGGCGTCGATCGCCAGAGCCAACGCCTGTGCGAAGACCAGGTGGTCGTCCGCCACCATGACTTTGAGCGGCCCGCCGGCCTTCAACGCTGTGCACCCCCGGGAATCGGACGTACCCCTCGTCACGAACCCTACGCGAGGTGCACGGCCATGCCAACGGGACTCTCGGCGCCAGCGGGCCGAAACCCCCGTGTCACGGGGCGGGCGCGGCTGGTGGTGGCGGGCGGCCGGCCCGCTACTGCGGCTTGGGCTCCTTGGGCAGGCCGAGCGCCCGCTCGCCGACGATGTTGCGCTGGATCTCCGCCGCGCCACCCCAGATCGTCTCCGACCGTGAGAAGAAGAACAGCGACTGGAGGTTGTCGACGGCGTAGCCCGCCTTGGCCCGGCGCGCGCCGGGCAGCACCGTGTCCGCGTCGTCGTCGCCCTGCAGGATCTGGCCCTCCATGCCGAGGAGGTCCATGGCGAGCAGCATCGTCGCCTGGTGCGCCTCGGACCAGAACATCTTGTTGCACGCACCCAGTGCCGCGGTGGTGTGCGTGCCGTTCAGGACGTCGGTCAGCGTGCGGTACCCGTTGATCTGCATGATCTTGATGTTCGACCATGATCGGGCCAGCCGCTGCCGGACGAGGGGATCGCCGTCACGACCCTTGCGTCGCGCCACCGCGAGGATGTCGTCGAACTCCTTCTGGAAGCGCCGGTGCCCCGTCGTCGACGAGGTGCCGCGCTCGAAACCGAGTGTCGTCATGGCGACCTTCCACCCGTTGTTCACACCACCGATGACGTTCTCCCTCGGGCAGCGCACGTTGGTGAAGAACACCTCGTTGAACTCGGCGGAGCCGTCGATCTGCTCAATCGGGCGCACCTCGACCCCGGGTTGCTTCATGGGGACGAGGAGGTACGAGATGCCGGCGTGCTTCGGCGCGTCGGGGTCGGTCCGCGCCAGCAGGAAGATGTAGTCGGCGTAATGGGCCTGCGTCGTCCACACTTTCTGCCCGTTGATCACCCACTCGTCACCGTCGAGCTCGGCCTTGGTCTTGAGGCCGGCCAGGTCCGAGCCGGCGTCGGGCTCGCTGAATCCCTGGCACCACGAGATCTCGCCCTTCAAGATGCCGGGGATGAACTGCTTCTTCTGCTCCTCGGTGCCCCACTGCAGGATGGTGGGGCCGACGAGGGTGTCGCCGAAGAAGTCGGCCCGCAGCGGTGCGCCCGCACGGGCGAACTCCTCGTTGAGCACCACCTGCTGCAGCAGGCTCAACCCCTTGCCCCCGTACTCGGTCGGCCAACTGGCGCAGATCCAGCCCCCCGCGAACAACGTGGCGGTCCACTGCTCGTTGAAGGCCCTGCGCTCCTCCGGTGTCAGGGAGAAGCCGGGCTCGCCCCAGCCGGCCGGCAGGTTCTCCTTGAGCCACCCGGCGATCTCGACCCGGAAGTCCTCGGCTTCCTGTGGGTACGCGAGGTCCATGGGAGCACGGTACCCGGCCCCGGCGGCCCGCTGCGACCCGGCGGTTGGCCGGCCACGTTGGGCCGCGGCCGGCCGCGGTCTCGCCACGCCCGGTAGGATCCTGCGCTGGAATCGTTCGCCGCCAACCCCCCCTGCACGGGGACAACGGAGAAGGAGGTGTGGCCATGTCGAGGGGAGAACCTCCCAGTAGGACAGCCGGCGCATGCCCCCTTCCGCACCTCGGCTGATCCGCACCACGAGCGTGCCGTGAGACCCGATCGTGGGTATCGCACGGAGGCAAGCGCCGGTCGTTGAACCCGCCGGCGCCGCGTCGCGCCCGCCGGCCGCCCGACCCGTCCTGAACCGAACCTCTCCACGCCACAGGAGGTAGCTCCATGGCCACGCCACCGTCGACGAGCGCGCCGAGGGGCTCGCTCCTCCCCCTGGGTCGTTCGCGCGATGCGGAGCGCCCGCCGCACCAGCGCCGTCGCCGTACCCGCCGCATCCTCGCCTCCGAGGGCGTGTTCGACTCCATCGTGTCGCTGGCCGGCGTGTTGGGGCACCCGGTGCGGAACCAGACCGGACAGGAGATCGGCCGGCTGGACGACGTCGTGGCCCGCTGGGCGGACGGGCAGATGTACCCGCCGGTCAGCGGCCTCGTCATCCGCGTCGGGCGACGCCTCGCCTTCGTGCCCGCATCGGCCATCGACCGCATCGGCCACGCCGAGGTGCTCCTGCGCTCGTCACGACTGGACCTGCGCGATGTCGTCCGCCGATCCGGCGAGGTGCTGCTGGCCAAGGACGTGCTCGACCACCAGCTCGTCGACGTCGAGGGCGTCCAGGTCATCCGCGCCGCGGACCTGTACCTGGCCGAGGTCCTCGGGCGCATCCGCCTCGTCGGTGCCGACGTCTCCAACGCCACCCTGCTGCGGCGGCTCGGGCCGCGCCGGTGGCGGCCGCGTCCGACGCCGGACCGTGTCATCGACTGGGCGACCATTCAACCCTTCTCCGAGTCCGGGCCCGAGGCGGACGGGCCGGCGACCCTCATGCGCCTCAAGACGACGAACGAAGGCCTGCACCGGCTGCGTCCGGGCGAGCTGGCCGACCTCCTCGAGGACCTGCGTCGTGACGAGCGCCGCGAGCTGCTGGCCGCGCTCAGCCCCGACGACGCCGCCGACGCGCTCGAAGAGATGGAGGCCGAGGACCTGGAGCAGCTGCTCCGCGAGTCGGACCCGTCCGAGGCAGCTCGCCTGCTCGCCGCCATGGAGCCCGACGAAGCGGTCGACGCGCTGCGCGACCTGCCGCTGGCCGTGCGGGCGGAGGTGCTCCGGCACATCCCGGCCTCGACGGCGCTGGCCCTCCGGGAGCTCCTCGGCTACGAGGAGGACGAGGCCGGCGGCATCATGACCACCGCCCTCGTGACGGCGAGGTCCGGCGACAAGGTGAAGAAGGTCGTCGAGCAGCTCTCCGAGGCGCGCGCCCACGACCTCGACCTCGATGCGGTAGCGGTCGTGGACAGCGACGGACGCCTCCTCGGGGACGTCGGCCTGCTCGACATCCTGCTGGCGCTGCGCGGGTCGGCGGACACGCGGATGTCCGCCCTCCTCGACGACGAGGACGTCGTCACGGTGGAGCCCCACACGCCGGCCGGCACCGTGGCGCGGCAGCTGATTGAGGCCCGGCGCCACTCCATGGTGGTGGTCGACGACGACGGCCGCCCGATCGGGCGGATCCTGGCCGACGACGTCCTCGACGCGTTGGTGCCCACCAAGGGCCGCTTCCACTTCCCGCGCCTGCTGTCGTGAGGGTGCGGCTCCCGCGGCGGTGGCTGGTCTACCTCGCCGCGGCCGGACCGGGGCTCATCGCCGCCGCGGCGGGCAACGACGCCGGCGGCATCGTCACGTACTCGTCGGCCGGCGCCCAGTTCATCTACCGCACCCTCTTCCTGATGGTGCTGATCACGGTGGCCTACGTCGTGGTCCAGGAGATGGTGGCGCGCCTGGCCGTGCACACGGGCAAGGGCCTGGCCGCGCTGATCAGGGAGGAGTTCGACCTCCGCCTGACCGCGTTCGCCATCACGGCCTTCGCCATCGCCAACGTGGGCCTGATGGTCACCGAGTTCGGCGGGATCGCCACCTCCTTCGAGCTGTTCAACGTGTCGCGCTACATCTCGGTGCCGATCGCCGCGGTCGCCATCTGGTCCCTGGTGCTGTTCGGCTCGTACCGCTACGCCGAGCGCATCTTCCTGCTGCTCACCGTCGTCTTCATCGGTTACCCGATCGCCGCCGTGCTCGCCCACCCGAATTGGCACCAGGTGGCGGCGAACACCCTGTGGCCCCACTTCGTCGCCTCCAAGTCGTTCCTCCTGCTCTCGGTCGCGCTCATCGGCACCACGATCACGCCGTACATCCAGCTCTACGAGGCCGGCGCGGTGGTCGACAAGGGCGTGAAGCCGGCGGAGTACCGCTTCCAGCGCGTCGACGCGATCACGGGCGCCATCCTGGCCGCCTTCGTCGCCATGTCGATCATCGTCGCGACCGGCGCCACCATCGGTGGCAGCGGGCCCCTGACCTCGGCCACGACCGCGGCCGAGGGGCTGAAGCCGGTGGCCGGCGCATTCGCCACGACGCTGTTCGGGCTCGGCCTGCTCGGCGCCTCCGCCCTGGCGGCCGCGGTCGTCCCCCTGTCGACCTCGTACGCCGTGGCCGAGGCGATCGGGGTCGAGCGCTCCGTCTCGTCGAGCTTCCGTCAGGCCCCGGTCTTCCTCGGGATCTTCACCTTCCAGATCCTGGTGGGGGCCGCGGTCGTGCTGGTGCCGGGGAACCTGATCACCCTGATCCTGAACACCCAGGTCCTCGAAGGGGTCATCACCCCGGTGACGCTGATCCTGATCCTGATCCTGGCCAACCGGCGATCGTTGCTCGGCTCCGCCGCCAACGGCACCTTCGCCCGCTGGCTCGGCGGCCTGAGCATCGTCTCGGTCGCCATCGTGGCGTCCGTCTACGTGCTCCTGACCGTCCTGAGCTGGTTCGGCGTCGGCTGAGCGGCCGTGCCGCCGGGTACCCTCGGGGGCGCCGTTTGCGCCGGACCAGGGGGTTCGGGGAGGCTAGGCGGCCATGGTGGAGCGCGTCGGGACATCCATTGCCTAAAACGCCCCGCCAGAAGTGGATCGAGACCAAGGAGTCCTGGGAGCGCTCGCGCCACATTGAGGTGCCCGCCCCGGTCCCCGCCGCCCCACCCCGACCGGGGGGCCTGCGCGTCGCCTTCCTCATCTACCGGGGGAACCCGCGCTGTGGCGGCCAGGGGGTCTACACCCGCCACCTGACCAGGGAGCTGGTCGCCCTGGGCCACTCCGTCGAGGTCTTCGCGGGTCCGCCGTGGCCCGAGCTCGACCCCGGTGTCGGCTTCACGCCCGTGCCCGGCCTCGACCTCTACCGGCACCCGGACCCCTTCCGGATCCCGCACCGGCGGGAGTTCTCGTCGCGCCAGGACTGGATGGAGTTCGCCATCATGTGCACCGCCGGCTTCGGTGAGCCGCTGGCCTACTCGCTGCGGGCCCGCCAGCTCCTGGCCGGGCGCCGTGACGACTTCGACGTCGTGCACGACAACCAGTGCCTCGGCACGGGCATGCTCGGCATGGTCGAGGACGGGTGGCCCCTGCTCACCACGCTGCACCATCCCATCACGGTGGACCGCCAGCTGGCGCTCTCCCACACGACCAACCCCTGGCAGCGCATCACCACCCGCCGCTGGTTCGGCTTCCTCGGCATGCAGGTGCGGGTGGCCCGGGCCCTGCCCGCGGTGGTGACGGTGTCGGAGAACTCCCGCCAGGACATCGCGGCGCAGATGGAGGTCGCCCCCGAACGGATGACCGTCGTCCCGGTGGGGGTGGATCACACCGTGTTCAGGCCGTTCGACGACGTGACGCCCGTGCCGGGTCGCATCATGGTCACCTCGAGCAGCGACGTCCCCATGAAGGGCCTGGTGCCGCTCCTCGAGGCGGTGGCCAAGCTGCGCACCGAGCGCGAGGTCGAGCTGACCGTGATCGGCCGGCCCACCGAGGGCGGGCGGGTCGACCGGGCCATCGCCCGCCTCGGGCTGTCCGACGCCGTGCGCTGCGTCAGTGGCATCAGCGACGACGCGCTCGCCCACCTCTACGGCGAGGCCCAGGTGGCGGTGGTGCCGTCGCTCTACGAGGGATTCTCGCTGCCGGCGATCGAGGCGATGTCGTGCGGCGTCGCCGTGGTGGCGACGACCGGGGGTGCCCTCCCCGAGGTCGTGGGCACCGACGGGGAGACCGGGCTGCTCGTCCCGCCCGACGACCCCGGCGCGCTCGCCGGGGCCATCGCACGCCTGCTCGACGACCCCGCACTCCGGGCCCGGCTCGGGGCCGCCGGCCGCGAGCGCGTCGTGAGCCGCTTCACCTGGCAGGTGACTGCGGCCGGCACGGCCGCCTGCTACCAGGCGGTGATCGAAGGACGACCCCTCCCCGGTGCGCCGCCGGCTCCGGTGGGGAGCGTGGGGGACGTGCTCGAGCCAGGAGCGGCCTGATGCTGACCGTCGACTACGACCGCCTCGGGGTCGGCCCGGGGGACCTGGTGCTCGACCTCGGCTGCGGGTTCGGGCGCCACGCCTTCGAGGCGGCCCGCCGTGGCGCCTCGGTGGTCGCGCTCGACGCGGGCCCCGAAGAGGTGGCCCAGGTGCGCGCCACGCTGGGCGCCATGATGGAGGCGGGCGAGCTCGCCGCGGACCATCCCGCGACCGCGGTCCAGGGTGACGCGCTGGCGCTTCCCTTCGCCGACGGCACGTTCGACCGCGTCATCGCGTCGGAGGTGCTCGAGCACATCCCCGACGACACCGCCGCCATGCGCGAGCTGGCCCGGGTCCTGCGCCCCGGTGGCGCCATGGCGGTGACGGTGCCACGCTGCGGCCCCGAGGCCGTCAACTGGGCGCTCTCGGACGAGTACCACGACACTCCCGGTGGTCACGTCCGCATCTACCGGCGCTCGACGCTCGAGCGGCGACTCGGGAGTGCCGGGCTCGTGCCGACCGGCTACCACCATGCGCACGGGCTGCACTCTCCGTACTGGTGGCTGCGTTGCCTGGTCGGGCCCTCCAACGACACGCATCCGGCCGTGGAGGCGTACCACAAGGTGCTGGTCTGGGACATCGTCAAGGCACCGTTCCTGACCCGCACGGCCGACCGGGTGCTCAGCCCGCTCATCGGCAAGAGCCTGGTGCTCTACCTCACCAAACCCGATGCCGCGCTGTCGGGACTGCCCGACGCCCGGCCCAACCTGCCCCGCGGCGTCCCCGGGCGGCGCGGGCCCACCACTCCGACCCAAGGGGCTGCGGCATGACGACCGAAGAGATCCGCTTCACCAAGAACACGATCCCCGAGGTGCCGGGCATCCTCACGAGCTCCGACGTGCTGGCCACCGGCCACGCCATCGCGGAGGTCCAGCGCCACGACGGGATGATCCCGTGGTTCGTCGGCGGCCACTGCGACCCGTGGAACCACGTCGAAGCCGCCATGGCGCTCACCGTGTGCGGCCTCGTGGACCAGGCGGTCGACGCCTACCGTTGGCTGGCGGGTCGCCAGCACTCCGACGGCAGCTGGTTCAACTACTACCAGGGCGACGCGGTCAAGGACCCCCGCCTCGACACCAACGTCTGCGCCTATCTCGCCGCCGGTGCCTGGCACCACCACCTGATCACCGGGGACGTGGAGTTCCTGGGCGAGCTGTGGCCGACGATCGAGAAGGGCATCGACTTCATCCTGCGCTGGCAGCAGCCGGATGGATCCGTCCTGTGGTCGCTGGACTCGTCCGGCCGGCCCGAGGGGTACGCGCTGCTCACCGGGTCGTCGTCGATCTACCACTCCATGCGCTGTGCGGTGGCCATCGCGGAGTGCCTGGCCAAGGACCGCCCGGACTGGGAGCTCGCGGCGGGGCGACTGGGCCATGCCGTGGCGCACCACCCCGGCGCCTTCGCGCCCAAGGTGGAGTTCGCCATGGACTGGTACTACCCGATGTTGTCCGGCGCGCTGGAGGGCGAGGCGGGACGGCTCCGCCTCGCCGAGGGATGGTCGACCTTCGTCATGGAGGGACTCGGGGTGCGCTGCGTCTCCACGGGCGACTGGGTCACCGCGGCGGAGACGGCGGAGTGCGTGCTGACGCTCGACGCGCTCGGGATGCACGGGCCGGCCCTGGACCTGTTCACGGCCGGGCAGAACCTGCGGCTGCCCGACGGGTCGTACTGGACCGGGATGGTCTACCCGGACGAGGAGACCTTCCCCAAGCGCGAGCGGACCACCTACACGTTCGCCGCCATGGTGCTGGCGGCCGACGCGCTGTCGAGCACCACGCCGGCGGCGGGGCTGTTCCGTGGCGAGACGCTCCCGGCCGCGCTCGATCTGGCCGAGCCGCACTGCGGCAACGCGACCGAGGGCTGCACGGTCGCCGACCTGTAGCGGCGTTCTCCGGCGGCGGGCGCAGACGAGCCGCCCGCCGCCCGGCCCGGCGTTACCGGCGCCTGGTGTGCTTCTTGACGAACTTGAGGATCGCGATGTGCTTCTGGGTGTCACGTTCCATGAGTTCGACCAGAAGACCCCAGATGCTCGTGTCCTTCACGTCGCGCAGCTCACGCTGAATGCGCTTCAACTCGACCGTGTCCTGCTGCTCCTTCTGGAGCAGCTTCTCCGTGAGGTCCAGGACGGCCTGGGTGTCGCCGCGGTTGAAGTCGAGATAGGGGACCTCGGGCTCCTCCCGGGGTCGAAGCGACATGGTCTCCAGAGAGTCGGCGAGCTGCATCAGGATCCGGTGGTGGCGGATCTCGTCCTCGATCAAGAGGTTGACGAGGTACCCGAAGGCCTTCGACGAGCTCTCCTCGGCGGCCGAGCGGTACTCCTCGAGCATCCCGCGCTCAATCTCCACGTGCGTCGTCAGGTGGGCATGAAGGTCGCGCGCCCAGGCCGACGGCCCCGCAGCCGACGCGTTCGTCATGTCAATCATCGTTCCTCGCTTTCGGGCCGAACATGCACTTCAGAGCTTTCGAAGTCTGAACATGGCTCTCGACCCCAAGCTAGGGGCTTTCGGCCCTGATCAACGGGGATGGCGCCCCCGCCGCAGCTCACGCCGGGCCGTCGTCGGCACCGGCGGCCTGCGGTGGCCCTACTCGAGGAGCCGAAGATGCGGGCTGGTCCTCACCGGCGACCGGGCGAACAGGCGGCGAGCCACTGCCGACCAGGACCGGCGATCCCGCTTCGACCCGGCGCCCGGGTCGGGGCCGGGGCCTCGACCCGGGATGGTCTCGGTCATGCCGAACGCCAGCGCCGAGATGAGCCGCGCCGCCTCACCGGCGGGCAACCGGAACGTGCCCGTGCAGACGTCGCCCTGCCACAGCGAGAGCACCATGGTGGAGTCGACCGGGTGCGCCGAGAGCCCCATCCTCCGAACCGGACTCCGGGTGTCGTGGAACCACACTCGTTCCCCGTAGAAGTGGCCCTCCATCGGCACAAAATCGATTATCGCATCGGGTCCCCGGCGTGGCTACCGGCTTCCGTCGGTGCTGGTCGGAGCGGTGCGACGGAGTGCACATGGCCCGGGGTCACCCTCGCACCCGCTCCCCGTCTCGGAAGCGACACGTCTAGTGCAGTGCGGACCGCCCCGCTCGGGCTCGGGCTGCCGCGTGACGGCCGGCGCGTCGGCCGAAGAACGTGCCGTCACCGAGGCTGATGCCGCTGGCGTAGTGGTGGGCCGCCAGGCTGGCGGCGGTGCGGCCCACGGCGTAGAGGCCCTCGATCCGACGGCGGGTGCCGTCCAGGGCGGCGCCGTCGGGGTCGGTGACGAGGCCGCCCAGCGTGAAGGTCGCGTAGATCGCGCCGTGGTCGACGCGCAGGTCGATGGCGCCGACACCGCTCGCCGGCGGCACGCCGATGGGTTGCAGGTACGGCGCACGTTTGTGGAACACCGGGTCCTCACCACGGGCCGCGGCCTCGTTGTACTCGCGCACCGTGCGGGCCAGGTTGTCGGCCGGAACGCCGAGGTCTGCGGCCAACTCCTCGGGAGTGGCGGCGGCGTCGCCCACGCGGAGACCCAGGAGGTTCGGCTCGTGGATCACGTCATCGGTGATCATGTAGACGAAGCCGTCCTGGTCGCGGAGGGCGTGGAGCCCGATGCGACCGGTGTAGGCATCTTCGTTGATGAACCGCTCACCGTGGCGGTTGACGAGGATCCCCCGGGCCAGACGGTGGGGCGGACCGAGGGGCAGCGCACACTCGAAGGTGCCGAGCCTGGTCGTGACCGCGCCGGCACCGAGTCCCATGCGGATGCCGCGGCCGTCGTCCGCCGGCGTGCCGATCCGCCAGGCCGCGTCCGGTACGTGGGCCAGTGGGCAATGCTCGGCCACCATCGCCTCGTTGTGGATGAACCCGCCGGTGGCCAGGATCACCCCACCACGGGCGCGGATCGAGCGGAGTCCGTCGTCGGTCCGCACACGGACGCCGACGACGTCCCCGTCGTCGACCACCAGCGCCTCGGCGCGGGCGTCGGCGACCACACGAGCGCCGCTGGCCGACACGGCGGCACCGAGGCGTTCCATGAGGAAGCCGCCGGCGGAGTCGATCCACTGCGGCTTGTGACCCCGTGGAGCCGGGGTCGCGATCTCGTCGAAGGGGTAGGAGTCCTCACCGCCGCTGAAGAGCAGCCCCGCGTCGTCGGCCGACTCCCGGTTCGGCTCGTCGCAGAACGCGGCACGGAACGGCACGCCGATGGAGGCCAGCCAGTCGAAATGGTCCAGCGAACCCTCGCAGTAGGCCTCCACGCGGTCGTCGTCCACGCCGGGCCCGAGGGCGGCCCGGAGGAAGGCCAACATGTTCTCGGTCGAGTCCTCGAAGCCACACGCCCTCTGGAGGGGCGTGCCGGCGCCGAGGTAGATGAGACCGCCGGAGTTGGCCGACGTGCCTCCGGGCCCAGCGCTCCGTTCCACGGCCAGCACCTCGGCTCCTGCGTGGCGCGCCCCGACGACCGCCGACGTGCCGGCGGCGCCCAGGCCCACCACGACCACGTCCACCGTCTCGTCGAAGCGAACCCCGCTGACCTCCTGCGCCGGGATCAGCTCCATGTCCGTCCTCGCGGCGGCACCGATTGCGGCACCGCATCGTGCCGCGTCGTCAACTCCTCGTCCATCTGCGCATTATGCCCCTGATCGCCGGGACCGACGGAGGGGCTGGCGCGGCATTTCGACCAACGAGAGCACGTCTCGGATTGAGGATCGCCCTTTGGTTCGCGCCCCCGCCTGGGCACCCGTGCTGATCGATGGAGAGACTCTTCGACTCCTGGCATAACATCCGGCATGGCCAATGTCAGCTCCCCGTCCCCGATCATCGAGGTCTTCGTGAACGCCGTGCAGGAGACCTTTCCGGAGGACGAGAAGGCCAAGCTGGCTTCGTACGCGGACGCGATAGCCACGACGACGTCAGAAGGGGATCCGCATCGCGCCCGGCTGTGTGTGAGGTGGGCCATCAAGATGGCCGACGAGAAGAGCCGGAAGCATCCTCGTTGGGAGCAGTTGAAGGAACGCCATCAGATCTGGAAGGACGACTGGTTCGCCTTCGACTTCGGCGTGGCGGATGCGATGCCGGGCAGCGGGACCCACCACAGAGTGGGGAAGGCGGAGCCCATCGAGGACGTGAGGATCCAGTGGGTGGAGAACGCCATCGCCATCGCGGAGAAGCTCGGCGAGGACGACGGCTGGGAGAGCTCCCCCTGGGAGGCGCTGCTGACGGAGCTGATCGACTACAAGAAGTAGCGGGCGTCTACGCGTCCGGGGGGCGCGCGGTCGACGCAATCCAGAAGCCGGCAGCCGCCAGGAGAAAACCCACGGTCCCGACGGCGTCCCCGGCCAGGCGGAGCCCGTAGCGGGGGTCACTGCCGTCCCCCACATGGATGAGGGCGGAGTGCACGTGGTAGGTCCAGTACGTCAGCGCAGCCACACCGGCGGCGGTGACGACCGAGGCGGCGGCCATCCATCTCGACGGTCCCCCAGCGACGGCCTCGTCCGCCGGCGCCTGCCGAGCCCCGACGATCCATCGCCAACAGGCGAAGCCAGCCAGGCCGTACCCCGCCGTCGTGGCGATCCAGTAGACCCACGTTTCGGCATCGGTCGGCCGATTCGCGGTCAGAAAGGCAGCGGTCCAGGCGAGGACGCCGACGAAGCCGAGGCCGATGAGCGCACCGGGCAGGTGGAGACTCTGCACTGCGAGAGCGTAGGGCACAGCACGGCCGATGTGGCGGTCGCTCGCTCGGGTACCGTGCCGGACGCGATTCGGCCGGCGCCCCTGGGGGGAATGGGGAAAGGGCGCCGACCGTTTCGCTGTGACGTCAGCTTAAAGGACTCTCGTAAAGCCTGGCTGTGGAGAGCGTTACAAACCCGTGGCATTTGTGGGTGCGTTGTGTCTGGTCCCACGTTCACCCTGACGTGCTGACTCTCGTGTCGCTGCCGATTCCTGCGTGGCGCCGAACCATCCGGCGCCCCCGCACATTGGGGGTCGCGCCCTGGCACCCGATCACGGCGTGAGCTCGACGAAACCGTTCTTGATCACGGTCGTCCCTCCACAGGTGGCCTGGAGAGCGAAGCCACCTGTGGCCCGCTCGAAGATCTGGACCACCAGGTCGTGCTCCAGGAAGGCCGGAGCGGCGAACCGGACGGCGATGCGGCGGATCCGCCTCGGGTCGCCGCCTCCAACTGTCTTGATCGCCGCCCGAGCGCAGAGCGCCATTGTGCACAGTCCATGCAGGAACGGGGCTTCATGGCCGCTCCGCCGTGCTCCTTCGACGCTGAAGTGGTGGTCGCTGAAGTCCCCGGAGACTTCGGCGTAGCGGCGCGCCATGACCTCGTCGATCCGCACCACGACTTCTGCGACGAGGGCGGTCTCCCCGCTGCGGGAGAAGGAATAGTCGGGGAGGGCCGGACCGGTTGGCTCGGCGGTGGTGCCGAGAAGCACCGTCGTCCACCACTGTTCGGCCACGAGCTCCTCGTGGTCGTCGAACGTCGCGTGGTGCAGGGTGACGCGAAGGTTGGCTCCCGAGGGCCGTGCGCTGTGGGTGCGACTGAACGTATGGAGCTTCTCGTCCGCGAAGATGGGTCGGTGGAGCAGGAGGTCGTGCTCGCCGTGGACACCGCTACGCGCGGCGGAGAAGACATCGGAAGGTACGAGCTCCGTGATGGATGCGAACTGCGCGCGGTACACCTGCGTGGCGACCAGGCTTGGTGGCACCAACTGCCCGTCGCAGAACTGCTCGAGGTCGTCGAGGGTCGCCTCCGTGAACTGACGAACCAGCTCTCGGCTGACGGGCAGCTCGAAGGGTCCGGTCCGGTCTCCGGCATGCAGGGATTTGCTGGGCACGGTCGGCCATTGAACCAGACAGGGTCGCTGACGTACTGATCACACGCACTTCGCTCACGCCCTCTGGAGCATTGTCCTGGAATTTGCCGCCTTGTCAGGTCCGCCGATCGTCATCGCGGCCCGGCGCTACGTTGTAGCTTCCCCTGGGGTCCGGCTCGGCACTCAGCTCAGGGCACCAAGGAAGCGGCAGGGGACCGCCCCGCCAACAGCAGCCACGGAAAAGGAAATCTCTCATGACGCCCCCCGCCAACGGAGTCCGTTTGCTCGGCCATAAGCGCCGCTTCGCCGAGTCGATCGCCCAGATAGATACCGAATTGGAGTACGCCTCGGGCCCCGCCGTCGCTGCCCGCCGGGACGAGGTTGTGGCTGCCGCGCGGGCCGCCTACGGGCCCAGCGAGGACTTTCGTGGGGTTCGAGACGCCTGGGATGCCGTCTTTCCCGATGGTGTCTACAGCGCCGCCGGTTTGGCCAGAGCGAAGAGGCTGGCGTAGCGCAGAGCTCGAGAAGTGCGGGGACCCGGCCTGCTGAGCGTGGCATTGGCTCGTGGCAACGAACGAGCCCACGGGACCGCCGACCACACGCTCGGCGAGATGCGTCAGCTGATGGACATGATCCGAGGTCGCGCCAACGCGGCGCACGTTCGTTGCGTTCTCGTTCAAAGCACTCGCCATTTCGGCATCCGTATGTTTTCATGTCGCATCCGATGCGAGCACCGAGGAGGTGCACATGAAGATCCACTCGACGAACCGTCAGATGCCGAAGCTGTGCGCCGCCGGCGCAGCGGGTAATCGCGCTCTGCTGGGCTGACCAGCATCGAGCCTTGTAGGCGAGCGCCAACGGCGCCGCCTCACACCTTTTGGGCCAACCGGCTCTGCGCCGCCGCGCCCTTCGTCACACCCCCCGTCAATACTTCTTCTCCGTCCCCAAGGAGCACCGGTGCACCCCGAATTGTTGCGGGCCCTCGCCCGAGCCAGACATGACGACCTCCTCAACGACCATCGAGCCCGAGGCCAACCACGAGTCCGACTCGATGACCACCGTCCTCGGTTTTCTCGTTCGCGCCGGCGGGTTGGCTCCCTGTTCATCTGGGCAGGCGCACGCTTGCTCGGTGAGGAGCGGGCCGCGCTCGAGCTGGCTCATGAGTAGCCACGCTGCGTGAGAGGTCAGTCGTGTCTCGAGGTCGAAGAGATGCACATCCCGAGCAGCGACACGCGGGCGCCTGCTCCTTCGCGCGCTCACGTACTGATGGACCTGCGCTGCGTGCTCGACGGGATTGATCACGACGCCTTGCAGATGGAGCAGACCCGTCCAACCGAACCGCTCGGGCTCGGCGTGGTCCCGCACCCTGGCCCCTTCGGGGGGCGATGGATGATGCCGAACCTGACGGAGTGATGGGTCACAGAGATGACCGGCCCGGTGGCCACCACGATGGCCAGCACTCTGAAGGGAAAGCCCAGGCAGTCCACATGACCTGTCCTCCGCTGGAGTGAAATGCCGCGACCCAGACGGGGAACAATGGTAGGTCACACAGGCATTGTCAGGCGGTTCTGCGGACGGATCCTCGAAAATTGACCATCGGCCCGGCGGCCGCCGGAGGCCCGGCTCGCTGTGGACCTGGCCCTCAGCGCGGCGGTGCCACTCGGCGCAGGACCCGCAGGCTGCCGCAGGCTCCGTCGTCGACGAATTCCCCCGAGTCGAGCGCGGCGCAGTAGAGGTCGTACGGCGGCCGTCCGCCGTCGGCCGGGTCGGGGAAGACGTCGTGAATGGCGAGCCATCCCCCGACCGCGACGTGCGGTGACCAGCCGCGGTAATCGGCCCACGCCGGATCGTCACCGTGCCCGCCGTCAATGAAGCAGAACGCCAGCGGCCGGTCCCAGCGGGCGGCGACCGTGGGGGAATCGCCCACGATACCCACCACCGACCTCTCGAGGCCGGCGATCGAGATGGTGCGACGCCAGTGCAACAGCGTGTCGATGCGACCGGCCTCGGGATCGACCAGGTCGGCCTCGTGGTACTCCCATCCCGGTTGGTTCTCCTCGGAGCCCCGGTGGTGGTCGATCGACAACAGGACCGCACCGGTGTCCTCGGCGGCCGCCCCGAGGTACACGGTGGACTTGCCGCACCACGCACCGATCTCCACGAAGGTCGGCGGCGTCGCGCCGGGGATCTCCGTCCGGCCGGCCCGGAGGGCGGCACGGAACAGCGCCTCGCCCTCGTCGTCGGGCATGAAGCCCCGGGTACCGCGCGCCGTCGCCAGCAGATCCCTCACCCGGTCTGATTCCCGCTCGTCGCTCGCGGGCGCCGCCTGGGTCATCCGACGGAGTGCGTGCCGGCCGCCCGCAGCGAGTCGGCCAAGCCGGGCCGCTCGCGGGCTGCGAAGGCCACATTGACGTTCAGGCGCTCGGCCGACTGCGCGACCCGTCGTGGGCCCGACGCCAGCGGGTGGTCCTTGAGGAACGCGATCGCGCCGCGTGCGAAGTCGACGTCCGCGCAGAGCGCCGGCAGGGAGTCGAGGATACGCGGTGGCGCGTTCTTGGGGAAGCGCTCGAGGATGATGTCCCAGGTCTCGGTGATGCGCGTCCAGACGGCCTGGTTGCCGACGCGATTGGCCAGCAACGCGGCGATGACGCTGAATCCGTTCTGGGTGCGCACCTCGGTGAGGGCGAGGTCGAAGGTGCGCAGGCAGAGGTCCACGTCGGGGAAGCTGGCCAGTGCGCCGAGCGAGCGCATCTCCTCTTGTGGCGTCGATGCCGAGCGGTAGCGCTCCAGCAGCGCGTCGTAGTCACCGGGCCGTACGAGCTGGGCGACGACGGCCAGGGTCGCGGACTCGATGTCCGCGGGGATCGCGGGGCCTGAGCCTCCGCCGATCGGTGACGCATCGAAGCGCCGCGCCGCCTCGTTCCGGACGCCGGCGTCGGCGCCGACGGTCCCCATGAGGTTGATGGCCAACGAGCGCAGCGAGGGCGTGCGGTCGCCCTCTTCGGAGGCCGCATCGAAGCCGAGGTTGCGGTAGGTGGGGCCGAGCAGCGCGGCCGCCGCCTCGTGCACCGCAGCCTCGTCCTCGGGCAAGGCGATCCGGTTGGCCAGCACCAGCGCGCTGCCGACGGAGGCCCAGGGGGCGGGATCGGGCTCCAGGCCCAACTGCGACGCCAGGACGATGAACTCCCGGAGCCCGTTGAGCCCGGCCAGGGTCGTCGCCCAGGTGTCGGAGAGCAGGTTCGCCCGCTCGAGCGGGGTCAGCTCGGGGAGGTGCTCGGCCAGCGCCAGCCGGTGCTCGTTCTCGTAGCCGACCCGGAACACGCCCCAGCCGCCGGCGTTCAGCACGGCCAGGCCCTGGTGGGCCTCGTCGATCCGGGTGGGCTCCGGCCCCAGGACCAGGTGCCGGACGGGCGCCCCCGATCCGCCGGCGGCGGGCAGCGCGCGGACCGCGATCGGCACGTTCCACACGTCCCCGATGGATGACTCCACGCCGGGAGGCGGTGGCCCGAAGGAGAAGGGCTGCTGGCTCAGTGCGTCCCCGTGCAGGGACACGAGGGGGTGCCCGCCCTGGAGGATGAACGTGTTCATGACGTCGCGCACGGGTGCTCCGCTGGCGTCCTCGAGCGCGTTCCACAGGTCGTTGGTGACGGTGTTGCCGTACGCGTGCGCCTTGAGGTAGGTCCGCACCCCGTCCCGGAAGACGTCGGCCCCGATGTGCTGCTCGAGCATGCGCAGCACCCCACACCCCTTCTCGTAGGTCAGGAGGTCGAACATGCCCTCCGCCTCCTTGGGCGGCCCGACGGGGTACTCAATGGGGCGGGTCGAGTGCACGCCGTCGACGGCGAGCGCGGCCTCCCGCGAGGGGGCGAAGCCCACCCAGCGGTCCCACGACGGCCTGAACGCGTCCACGCAGAGCATCTCCATGAACGTGGCGAAGGCCTCGTTGAGCCAGATCCCCTCCCACCACCCCATCGTCACGAGGTCGCCGAACCACATGTGGGCGAGCTCGTGCGCGATCACGTCGGCGACACGCTCGAGCTCGGCACGGGCGGCGCTCGACGTGTCGACCAGGAGCGCGGTGTCGCGGAAGGTGATGCAGCCCAGGTTCTCCATGGCTCCCGCCGCGAAGTCGGGGATCGCGACCAGGTCGACCTTCTCGCCAGGGTAGGGGACGTTGAAGTAGTTCGTGAAGAAGCGCAGGGCGAACGCGCCGACCTCGAGTGCGAATTCCCCGAGGTGCCGCTTGCCCGGCGTGCAGGCCACCCGGAGGGGCACGCCGTCGACGTCCACCGTGTCGGTGGTCTCGAGCTTCCCGACCACGAAGGCCACCAGGTAGGTGGACATCTTCATGGTGGGGGAGAACCGGATGCGGCGCTTGTCGCCGACCTCGTCGACCCCGACGATGGGCGAGTTCGAGATCGCGTCGACGTCGGGGTCCACGATGAGCGCGATGTCGAAGACCGCCTTGCGGTCCGGCTCGTCGAAGCAGGGGAAGCAACGCCGGGCGTCCACGGACTCGAACTGCGTCGTCGCGATGGTCTGCGTCTCACCGTCCGGGCCCGCGTACGTCGAGCGGTAGAAACCGCGCAGCTTGTCGTTGAGGGTGCCGGTGAAGCGACAGCTGATGGTGCACGGCCCGGGGCGGAGCTCCGAGGGAGGGCGGAAGACGACCTGCTCGAGGTCGTCGTCGAAGGTCACGCTGCACCCGACCGAGCTCCCGTCGGCGCCGACGATCTCGACGTCGCTGATGGCGAGCTCCGCCGCGTTCAGCACGACCGCGGTCACCGGCTCGAGGACGACCGCGTCGATGGCGACCGTGCCCGAGAAGGTGGCGGACGCGATATTCGGCTCGATCTCCATCCGGTACGTCTGAGGATCGACCGTGCGCGGCAGGCGGAACGCCCCGGAGCCGGGCGCGACGGGCTGGGTTGGATCTTTGAGCATTCGGTGAAGGCTACCCGCGGCGCTGCGAGTAGGTTCTCCCGCGTGCCAACCGAGGATGCCGCCACCGCCGACGACGCCCAGCCACGCCTGGAGAGGAGCGAGGAGGGCACACGCGACCTCGACGTGGTCGCCATCGGATCGCCGCTGCTCGACGTGATTGAGCTGACGAGCGCCGAGCAGCTGGCCCAGGTCGGGCTGGAGAAGGGCTCCATGACGCTGATCGACCTGGTGACGGCCAACGCGGTCCAGGAGTTCATGGGTGCCCCCCGCTACGTCTCGGGGGGTTCGGTCGCCAACACGACCGCCGGCATCGCCGAGCTCGGGGGCAGGGCCGGCTTCGTCGGTGCGGTGGCCGACGACGAAGTCGGCCGGACCTACACCGAGAACCTGCGGGCTGCGGGCGTCGAGTTCGAGCCGCACTACAGCGAGTCGGCCGCCGGCGACGGCCTCGGCACGGGCCGCTGCGTCGTCCTGATCACCGAGGACGCGGACCGCACCATGGGGACGTACCTGGGGGCGGCGTCCACGCTGTCGCCCGAGGGTGTCCCGACTTCCTTCGTGGCCCGCGCCTCCGTAGTCCTCCTCGAGGGCTACCTCTGGGACGTCCCGGCCGCCAAGGAGGCCATGCGCCACGCCGCCGCCACCGCCCACGCGTCCGAGGGCTCCGTCGCGCTGTCGCTCTCCGATCCCTTCTGCGTGAGCCGGCACCAGCGCGAGTTCCTCGACCTGCTCGTCGACGACGTCGACATCCTGTTGGGCAACGAGGAGGAGGTCACGATGCTCTTCGGGGCCTCCTCGTACCGGGCCGCGGTCGAGGCCGCCGAGGAGACCGGGCTGCTGGTCGTCATGACCCGCGGCGCCCAGGGGGCCGTCGTGCTCACCGCGCGTGGGCTCGAGGAGGTCCCGGCTGCGGCGGTGGAGCGCGTCGTGGACACCACGGGTGCCGGCGACCTGTTCGCGGCAGGCTTTCTCTTCGGCCTCACCCACGGCATGGGCCCGGTGGAGAGCACGACGCTCGGCGGCCTGTGCGCGGCGGAGGTCATTTCGCACACGGGCGCGCGGCCAGAGGCCGACCTCAAGGCGCTCGCTGCAGGCGCCGGCCTGCTCCCGGCGTAGCGGGCCGCTCCATGAGCCTGTCGATCGGGATCGTCGGACTGCCGAACGTGGGCAAGTCCACCCTGTTCAACGCCCTCACCAACAACGAGGTGCTGGCGGCCAACTACCCGTTCGCCACCATCGACCCCAACGTCGGCGTCGTCGCCGTGCCGGACGCCCGCCTGGCCCAGTTGGCCGCGCTCTACGACGGCGCACCCGTCGTGCCGGCCTCGGTCACCTTCGTCGACATCGCCGGCCTGGTGCGCGGGGCGTCCAAGGGGGAGGGTCTGGGCAACCAGTTCCTGGCCGCCATCCGCGAGACGGACGCCATCTGCCAGGTGGTGCGCGCCTTCCACGACGACGACGTGGTGCACGTCGACGCCCGGGTCGACCCGGCGGGCGACATCGAGACCATCAACACCGAGTTGATCCTCGCCGACCTCCAGACGGTCGAGCAGCGCCTGCCGCGGCTGGCGCGCGAGGTCAAGGGGAACGCGGCGCTCAAACCGACCGCGGAAGCCGTCGCCACCGCAGAGCGGATCCTCGGCGAGGGACGCACGGTGTCGAGTGCCGCCGCGGCCGGCGAGGTCGACCTCGAGCTCCTGGGCGAGCTGCACCTCCTGACGGCCAAGCCCTTCATTTACGTCTTCAACGTGGACGAGGGCGCGCTGGGCGACGCGGACCTGGCCGCGGGGCTGATGGAGAGCGTCCGGCCGGCACACGCCGTCGTGCTGTGCGCCCAGATCGAGGCGGAGGTGGCGGGCCTCGAGTCGGACGACGCCCACGAGCTGCTGCGCAGCTACGGCCAGGAAGAGTCGGGCCTGGAGCAGCTGGTGCACGTGGGCTTCGCCACGCTCGGGCTCCAGACGTTCCTCACGGCGGGGCCCAAGGAGGCGCGGGCGTGGACGATCCACATCGGCGACACCGCCCCCAGGGCGGCCGGCGTGATCCACACCGACTTCGAACGAGGCTTCATCAAGGCCGAGGTCATCAGCTTCGAGGACCTGATGGCGGCAGGCTCTGTTGCCGCGGCGCGCAACGCGGGCAAGGCGCGGATGGAGGGCAAGGACTACGTGATGCGCGACGGTGACGTGGTGGAGTTCCGCTTCAACACCTGATGCCCCGCCGCGGGCCGGGCGTCACGGTCGAGCCCCGGCTCAGTTGTTGGGGTTGGGACCCCCGTTCGGGTTCGGCGTGCCGTTGAGGTTCGAGCCCATGACCGAGAACGCGGTGGTGATCTGCTGCCCCTTGGCGTTCAGCACGTACCAGAGACCGCCGTCCTGGTCGATGGCCTGGCCCATCACGATCCCGGGGGACACGTCCAGGTTGTAGGTGTAGAGCGGGTGGCCGCCGTAGGACAGCTGGGTCGATCCGTCGGAGCGCGTGAGCTTCCCGACCAGCGCGGCGTCGACGCCGGGGCCGACGCGCACGGGCCCGGACGCAGTCAGCGGCGGCCACTGGAAGACGCAGCCGTCGTTGAGACAGGCGCTGTGCGTCGGGGTGTCGGGCACGAAGTCGTAGAGCGTGTCGCCGCCCCCGGTGGCGAGGATCGGCCCGGCCGGCGAGTGCTGGAGCGTCAGCGTGAGCGAGGTGTCGGTGGTCGGCGGCGCGCTCAGCGTCGTGACATTGGAGCTCGAGCACGCACCGAGCACCAGGGCGAGTCCGACGAGGGCTGCAGGGAGGGCGAGGGCGGAGCGGTGCAGCCCGGCCCGCATCACGATCCCGGGGCGGGGACGTTGGTCCCGAGGATCCAGCTGATGGAGGCGAGGGCGTCGCTGACCGTCCAGTTGGGCTGCTGTGGGTGGTGCAGGTCGTGCACCCCGCCGTCGTCGAGGAGCGCGGTCAGCTTGGGGTCGAGCTCTCCGCCCAGGTTCGGCGCGGTGGCGTCGACGAAGCGCTCGCGGCCGTCGGTGCCGACGAGGATGTAGCCGTCGGTGTGGTCCACGTCGTAGGTCAGCGGCTTCCCCGTGTACCAGTCGGTCTTCGGGGGCTGCTCCTCCGCGACGACTTGGTACTCGACGCCGAAGGGCTTCCAGAACGCGGCCACGTCGGCCGGCGTGCCGGTCCAGAGGTCCCAGTCCGCCCCGAACTCCTTCTGGTAGGCGGCGAGGCGGGCGACGGTGTCGCGGCCCGGGTCGACGGTGGCCTCCACGAAGACGACCCGGTCCGACAGCCCCGCGGCCCGAAGGTCGTGCTGGAGCGCGATGAACGCGCCGGTGACGAGCGGGCACTCGTCCTGGCACAGCGAGAGGAAGGGCGCGAGGACCACCACCTTGCCCCGGAGGGCGGCCAGCGACACCGGTCGCCCCTGCTGGTCGACGAGCGGGACGTGCTGGGGGGTCGGACGGTCGAGCACGAGCCCTTGGCTGGCCGGCGGCGCGGCGGGCGCCGACGACCCGCAGGCGGCCAGGAGGCCGCCGAGGACGAGGACGAGGACAGTGGTCAGGGCCCGGCGGGCGGAGGTGCGAGTCAGCCCTCGTCCTCCCCGGCGGGCAGGAACGTGAAGGGGAGGTCCGCCAGCGTGATCAGCGTGGAGGCGACCCAGCGGGTCAGCGCGTCGAAGACCGGGGTGATGGTCGACGGCTCCTCGAGCTGCTGCTCGCTGAAGCGGACCGAGCCCTCGTAGGTCGCCTCGGCGGCCCAGCGCAGCCCGCCGGCGCCGTCGGTGCGCACCTGCTCGATCGTGGTCGCGGTCCGCACGAGGTCCATGGGGTCGCCGAGCGGGCCCGTGATCGGCAGGGCCGCCATGACCTTCTCGGTGTCGGGGGCCTCGGCCATGCGCTGGACGCGCAGCGCCACCTCGATCACGACCTCGGGGAGCTCGTCGGGCGGCTCGCCGATGGACCAGCTGCGGTAGGACGTCTGGCTCCAGGTGGGCCAGTCCACCGAGATGTCGGCCCGCACCCGGGGCGGCTGCTCCTCGCCGGGCAGGCTGTAGGAGGTCTCCCAGGACACGTCGCCGAGGAAGACGTCGACCTGGAAGCGCTCCTCGACGGCTTGGCGCTGGAGGAGCGCGCGGTCGAAGGAGGCACGCATGGTGCCGATGACGTCGACGAGGAGGTGATCGAGCACGCGGCACGAGGATAGGCCCGCTGGCGCGGCAGGCGGCTTCGCCCAGGTCGGGGCGCTGCCGGCCCGGGTGGTGGCTGTTACGGTCGGGCTGGTGCACGTGGCCTCGCCCTGGCTGGAACGGAGGGTCATCGCCTACGCCCACCAGGGCGGGGCCTGGGAGTCACCCTCCTCGACGCTGCACGCCATCGCGCACGCGGTGGAGGCCGGTGCCACCGGGATCGAGCTCGACGTGCACGCGACGGCCGACGGGGAGCTGGTCGTGTGCCACGACGCCACGGTCGACCGCACGACGCCGGCGACGGGCACGATCGCCTCGTTCACGCTCGCCGAGCTGCGGCAACTGGACTTCTCCTACTGGTGGATCCCCGGGGCCGACGTGACGCCGGACCGGCCCGCGGCGGACTACCCGTTCCGGGGCCGGGCGCCGGAGGACCCCGCGTTCGGCATCGCCACCCTGCGTGAGGTGCTCGAGCGGTTTCCCGGCCTGGTGCTGAACCTCGACATCAAGCAGACGGCGCCGGTGGTCGCCCCCTACGAGGAGGCGCTGGCGCGGCTGCTGGCGGAGTTCGGGCGCAGCGACGACCTGATCGTCGCCTCGTTCCTCGACCCGGCGACCGACGCCTTCCGGCGTGTCGCACCGTCCGTGCCCACCTCGGCGGGCACCATGGCCACGGCCGAGGCGTGGCGGTCGGTGCAGGCCGGGGACGGCGTGCCCGACATGCCCGCCGTGGCGTTCCAGGTCCCGGAGCGCCAGGGGGACCTCGTCGTGGTGGACGAGCGCTTCGTGGCGGCGGCGCACGGGGCGGGCAAGGCCGTCCACGTGTGGACGGTGAACGACACCGAGTCCATGGAGCGCCTGGTGGGCCTCGGCGTGGACGGGATCATCTCCGACGTGCCCACCACATTGTGTGACGTGCTGTCGTCCCGGGGCGTGGCCTGGGACGGGACCTGAACGATCAGGCTCCGAGGGCGATCAGGCGCTCAGGCAGCCGCACCGGGGTTCAGCCGCGGCCGCAGTTCGGCTTCTTGCCGTGGTTCGCCTTCTTCTTCGTCCTGAGCTTTCGCTTGACCGTTCGCTTCGACATGAGGCGAAGATCCTAGACGATGTGGCACAGGTAGTCCGGTAGCCTCGGTCGGATGCGGTCCGGATGGCTGCTGCGGGACGGAGACGTGGTGTGCGCGCTGGAGATGACCGACTCGGCCGCGGAACGGGGCGCCCTGCGTGGGCGGGAGGGGTGTGAGGGCGCGCTGCACGTGGCGGGCGCCCGCGCCGTGCACACGGCGGGCATGCGGTTCCCCATCGACGTGGCCTTCCTCTCCGACGACCTGACGGTGGTCCGCATGACCCGGCTGAAGCCGTGGCGGCTGGCCCGGGGCGGGCGGGCGGCCCGCAGTGCCGTGGAGACCGAGGCGGGCGCACTGGAGCGCTGGGGCGTGCAGGTGGGTGACCGGCTCGAGGTGCACGAGGCGAACGGTGCCGTAGGCGACGGGTCTTGAGCACGGAGGCTCTGGGCGCGGAGGGGCGGGGCCGGCTGGTGCTGGTGGCCACGCCGATCGGGAACCTGGGCGATCTCTCCCCCCGGGCCCGGGAGGTGCTGGCCACGGCGGACCTGATCTGCTGCGAGGACACCCGGCGCACCCGCGCCCTGCTCTCGGCGGTCGGCGTCTCGGCGGGTGGCCCGGGCGGCGACCGCCTGCTGTCGCTCCACGGCCACAACGAGCAGGCGCGGCTGGACCGCGTGGCGGCCGCCGTCGCCGGCGGGGCCACGGTGGCCGTGGTGAGCGACGCCGGGACACCGGGCATCTCGGACCCCGGCGCGTGGCTGGCGGCGCAGCTGGGTGCCGCCGGCGAGACGGTGAGCACCGTGCCGGGGCCGTCGTCGGTGGTGGGGGCGCTCGTGGTGAGCGGCCTGCCCGCGGACCGCTTCTGCGTCGAGGGCTTCCTGCCGCGCAAGGGCTCCGAGCGTCGCCGCCGGATGGCGGCGCTCATGGCCGAGGAGCGGACCTCCGTGGTCCTCGAGGCGCCCGGCCGCGTGGCGGCGACCCTGGGCGAGCTCGCCGGCGCCGACCCCGGGCGACCGGTGGCCGTCGTGCGGGAGCTGACCAAGCTGCACGAGGAGGTCTGGCGGGGCACGCTGGGCCAGGCGGCCGAGGCGTTCGCGGAACGCCGCCTGCGGGGCGAGGTGGTGCTGGTGGTCGGCGGTGCCCCGGCACCGGAGCCGGCGGTCGAGTCGGAGGTCGAGGAGGCCGTGCGGGCGGTCGTCGCCGACGACCCCGGCGCCGGGCCGCGCCAGGTGGCCGAACGCGTGGCGGCGGCGCTCGGCGTGCCGCGCCGCCGCGCCTACGAGGCCGCGCTGCGCGTGCGGGCGTCGGCCGGGGACGAGCCGGGCTCGTCGGGACCCGCCTGAGGGCGCCGGTACGCTACCGGCGGTGCCGCCCTACTACCTCACCACACCCATCTACTACGTCAACGACGCGCCGCACGTGGGCACGGCGTACACGACGGTCAACGCCGACGCGCTGGCGCGCTGGCACCGCCTCCTCGGGGACGACGTGTGGTTCATGACCGGCACCGACGAGCACGGCGCCAAGATCGTCGAGGCGGCCGAGGCCAACGGCACCACCCCCAAGGAGTGGACCGACCGAACCTCGGAGCGCTTCGTCGAGGCCTGGCGGCGCCTGGAGATCTCCAACGACGACTTCATCCGCACGACCGAGCCGCGGCACTACGCCGTCGTCCAGCAATTCCTCCAGCGGATTTACGACAACGGCTTCATTGAGCTGGCGCCGTACTCGGGGCTCTACTGCGTGTCCTGCGAGGACTACTACACCGAGGACCAGTTGGTGGACGGCAACTGCCCGGTCCACGGGCGCCCCGTAGTCGAGATGCAGGAGGACAACTACTTCTTCAAGCTGAGCCTCTTCGAGCAGCGCCTGCTGGACTACTACGACACGCACCCCGACTTCGTGCGGCCCGTGTCCAAGCGCAACGAGGCCCTGGGCTTCATCCGGGGCGGGCTGCGCGACGTCTCCATCACCCGCACCTCGTTCACCTGGGGCGTCCCGGTGCCCTGGGACAGCGGGCACGTCTTCTACGTCTGGTACGACGCGCTCATCAACTACCTGACCGTGGCCGGGTACGGCGCCGACCCCCCCACCTTTGCCGCGCGCTGGGGGGCGGCGCACCACCTGATCGGCAAGGACATCCTCAAGTTCCACTGCGTGTGGTGGCCCGCCATGTGCCTGGCGGCGGGCATCGACCCACCGGCGGAGATCTTCGTGCACGGCTATCTGCTCATGGGTGGCCAGAAGCTGGGCAAGACCATGATCGCGGCCGGCCTGGCGGGTGGCGAGGGCGCGGCGGCGCTGAAGATCACCGACGTGTCGCCCCTCGCGCTGGCCGACGACTTCGGGGTCGACCCGCTGCGCTACCACCTGCTGCGCGAGGTGCCCCTCGGCGGGGACGGCGACTTCTCCTACGAGGGCATCGTGGCGCGCTACAACGCCGACCTGGCCAACAACCTGGGAAACCTGGTGTCACGGGTCACGACCGTGGTCCACTCCAAGTGCGGCGGGGTGGGCCCGGCCTGCAACCCCGCCAGCACGCTCGGGCGCGTCGCGGGCGGGGTGCTCGACGAGGCGACGGCGGCCTGGGCCCGCTGGGCGCCGCACGAGGCCCTGGAGGAGACGTGGCGGCTCATCGGGTCGGCGAACGCCGAGCTCGAGGCGGCCGAGCCCTGGAAGATGGAGCCGGGGCCCGGCGTCGACGCCGTTCTGGGCGACGCGCTCGAGGTCCTGCGGATCGTGGCCGTCCTCATCGCCCCGGCCATGCCGTCGACCGCGGTGGAGGTGTGGCGCCGGATCGGGGTCGGCGGCGACCCGACCACGGCCCGACTACCCGACGACGCCATCTGGGGCGGCTACGCCGGCGGGTCCGACGTCGTGAAGGGCGACCCCCTCTTCCCTCGGCGCAAGGCCTGACGTGACGGCGGGCTGGTTCGACTCCCACTGCCACGTGCAGGAGGAGTATCTCGGCGGGGACGGCGAGCGGGACGGGGCGGCGGACCTGGAGCCGGTCCTGGCCCGGGCCCGGGAGGCAGGTATCGGGCGACTCGTCTGCATCGGGACGGGTGCGGCCACCTCGGACCAGGCGGTGCGGGTGGCCCGGGCGACCGCCGCCGCCGGGTCGGCGCCGCGGGCGTGGGCCTCCATCGGGCTGCACCCGCACGAGGCCAGCCAGGGCGTCGAGGAGGTGGCGGCACTGCTGGCGCGCGAGCTGGCCGTGGGCGACGGCGCCGTGGTGGCCGTGGGGGAGTGCGGACTGGACTACTTCTACGAGCACTCCCCGCGGGCCGAGCAGCGCGCCGCCTTCGCGGCACAGATCGCGCTGGCGCACGCGCACGGCCTCGCACTGGTGATCCACGCGCGTGATGCGTGGGCCGACCTCTTCGACGTGCTCGGTGCGGAGGGCGTCCCCGACCGCACCGTGCTGCACTGCTTCACCGGCGGTCCCGACGAGGTCGAGCTGTGCCTGCGCGCGGGCATGTACGTGTCGTTCAGCGGGATCGTGACGTTCAAGAACGCGGGCGACGTGCGCGCCGCCGCCGCGCTCAGCCCGCTGGACCGGTTGCTCGTCGAGACGGACAGCCCGTTCCTCGCCCCGGTGCCTCACCGGGGCCGTCCGAACGAGCCGTCGTACCTCCCACTCGTCGGCGAGGCGATCGCCGCCGTGAAGGCCTGCAGCGTCGGCGAGATCATGGAGCGCTCGGCTACGGCCGCCGCCATGGCGTTTTCCACAGGCGGGTAATTCACGCGCTGTTGTGCGTAATACGAGAACCTTGTGACCAGGGTGTTTCACTTTGATTGTGGGCCAAAAGGTGCTCTTAACAGGGAGTTCATCTAAATGTCGCGGACCACATGGTGTGTGACCTGCGGAAAGAGCGCGCGAAAAGGCTCCACTGCTTTTCGGGTTTGCGCCGGTCGGGATTGGTTATCTAAGTTCTTCAGAAACCCCCCGCCACCCGTGTGTCGGCGCGGGTGCGCTGTGTCCCGGAGAAGGGTGGAGCCCTGCGGAACCAGAGCACGAGGGGGAGGCGCCTCGGCGTTGCTGCAATCATTTGCGGCGCGCTGTTCTTCGCGCCTCTCCTGTTGTTGAACGGCACTGCCGCGTCACGATCCGTGGCCTCGGCACGCACCGTGCACGGCGCGCAGGCGTCGGCTGTGCACGCTGCGACCCATCTCGACGGTGTGAACCTGCGGTCGCACCTCGTCGCCTACCAGGCGCCGGCGACGACCACGACGACGGCCCCGCCGGCCACGACCACCACGACGACGGCGCCCGCGCCGACCACGACCACGACCTCGCCGCCGGCACCGACCACGACGACGACCACGGCACCGCCCCCGCCGCCTCCGACCACCACCACGACGACGGCCCCTCCGGCCCCGCGCAACTCCGAGGAGGGGGAGGCCACGTGGTACTCGGAGGCCCCGGCCGGGATGTGCGCCAGCCCGACGCTTCCCTTCGGGACGGAGATCACCGTCGTCA
>Ga0182030_10001761_pt1 | contig 45106 bp, 53 predicted proteins | sample 812S3MmetaG_FD_121299 | JGI IMG/M metagenome (GOLD analysis project Ga0182030, IMG submission 121299) | Permafrost microbial communities from Stordalen Mire, Sweden - 812S3M metaG (Illumina Assembly) | ecosystem: Environmental > Terrestrial > Soil > Wetlands > Permafrost | place: Sweden...
GCTCAATTCAAGTTTGGGGAGACGTACTAACTCGTATCCAGGCTTCGTTTCCACGGGTGTGATTGATAGACTCATGGGCACTGCGAAAGGACTTTATGCAATCCCTGCCACTATTGCAAGATACGTTCTTGTTCCAATCATCAATCTCTTCTCAACCTCTCCAGACGTTGCTGGAGAGAGAGGTATGTGGAGACTCCAGTTACATTATGAGCTCGAATATGTACTGATTCATTTCATGTCGTAGGCGTATTCATTGCTACAAGCGCGAGATATCCTCCAGCCCAACCAAAGGCCGGAGTCGTTGGAGTGGCTCTCCCTACCGGCGTGGAGGTTGCGACAAGTTCGGTCGTCACTGATGGCAAAGGCAACGGTGTTTATGTACTTAACGAAAAGGACGAGACTTCATCAGGTGCCCCTGTCATGGTCGGCTACAGACTAGATGGTTCCAGCAAGAAAGTTTGGGAGGTAAGAATAACCAGGGAGCAATTATTCCTATGTTCAAGCCAATTCATGGGAAAGTGCTACAATGTCAAGGTCTCGCATTGCTTTGAGGAAATTGACCGCCCATGAATTATGTCTCGGCTTTCAATCCTGTTCAATTGGGGAAATCCCAAGTTTGGAAGATCGTTTACTAACAATTTGATCAACTAGAACACCCAGGCTGTCTGGGACCGTGCTCTTGCCAGATCCGAAGCTTGAGACTGTTCATCAAATTCCCTCTCTATTCTCGAATACCCTTTCTGCTTTTTGCAACATGGTGCGCATGGATGGTCCATGGGTTAGGAAAATAATGCCACGGACAACAAAGTGCTTATGCTTAAGGGTGGCTTAGCCCAATTCGTAGCTTAGCGTTTTCAATGTGAACATGTTTCTCTATTAATATGCTACTATTTGATATCTCGGCCAGATTTCGTATGCAGCCAGCAGCTTATGCAGAGAAAGCAACACCGTCTTATGACTCAACATATTTAGTCTCCATAGCCTCGTTCTCCAATGTCACTGCTCTCACCGAGCTCTTCATTCCCCTATTAATATCTCTCGTGAAAAATGCTGCAATGATAGCGGCGGCTCCAAAACCAATAGCAGCTAGATAAGTCGTTCGAAATGCCAGCACATAAGCTTTCTTTACAGCTAAGCTCGCCGCAGCAGTGACCGGGGCTGTTACCCCAGGTACAGCTTCATAAGCAGCCGCTGTGTTCTTGGAGGCTGCAGTAATAAGAGCTGGCAAACTGCTCTCAGGGAAGTTCAGACCAAAAACTGTAGATTTTACCTGGTCTGGTAGGGCGGATGAAAAGTCGTTATTGACGATTGACGTATATATCGCCGTTGCAATCGAGCAGCCTAGTAATCTGAACGTGCCTGCAAGACCAACGGCGATTCCACTAATGGTATTAGTCCTAGTATAGAGATGTACGTGACAATAACACTTACATATCAGCTTGATCGTCAATACCTAGGGATAACATCGTGAATGAAAGCAATTGAGGAGGAGTCACGCTACTCGAGAGGCATATAATTGTAGCTATTGCTCTATAGGTAAATCAGTGTGGGGTTTTCCACAGATGTTTTGGGAGCGGAGGAGCTAATGGGTTGTGAAGACATCTTTCAAGAGCTCGGCTCCTAAAATGGTGTGGAATCAAGTGCAAAATAGCACTCACTGGACCTTGGAGTCAAGAGCAACGAACGCTAAGGAGCCGACTAGAGCGGTCTCGATGATCATGAAAACGAGAAGCTGCCATCGCTCATGTCCAACACGAGCACATATAAATACCACAATGAAGGAAGAAACTGTGCCGAACAGTCAATTCAAGCTGGGAAGTGGGAGAGTCAAACGTACTGATTGTCCCAAGTGGAATCATCTCGGCGTATAGTCCCTTTGTGATCGGGTCAGGGCCGGTGAATAGGAGTTGACTTTGACGGGGCCACCTATACTATGTTAGATGGGATGGAAAAATCGGCTGAAAGAAGGAACGACCGACAAAACATTCATTGCATAATAAAGCATACCGCCAACAAAGCAGACAACAAGAACCATTGTGAACCTAAAGTTTATCAGCAATAATTCAACTCTGCCACGTTGAGAAGAAATGAGAAGGCTCACGATCTCCATTTTTTAAACAGCCTAGGAGGCATGAGAGGATATTCCAGCTTTGCATATGTTTCCCAGAATCCAAGCGATACGAGGCCGGAGACCCAACCACCATTGGGGAAATAACAAAAGCCGACTTCCACGGATATTGACGACCACCCCAGTTGACTCCGAGTAGAAACAAAACGCAACCTGTAGAGAACAGGAGGAGTCCTACAAAATCGAGCTCTTTGAGTAATTGCAACTTGGTTTTGCCATCATAGTGATGCTTAGTCTCGAAAGTCGGTGGATAATAGACGAAAAATAGCAGGACGAGTGCACATGCATGGAAACTGATCGCCGGGTTATTATGGGGTTTGACTGATACTGCGGGAGCTGAGGAGCTGACTGGCTCTCAAGATATGCCCCAAGAGCTCGAGCTCCCGAATACCATGAAATAAAGGGGGAAATAGGACATACCAAGTCATGTAAACGTAAGCTCCTCGCCGGCCGGTGGAAGTTTGGTCGATGAATGCATAGGCTACCAATGGACCCAAGAAGGCGACAGATGCCATTAAGTCAAAAACGCCTTTTGTTTGTCAGAAAGTTCGAGGAAAAGGGAAATTCAGGAGGATTCTGCATACCAATGGCATATATCCTCCATTTGTTGGGTACAATCTCTTGAATACAAGCATAGCTCATCTCCTGAAACCCACTCCCCGTCCCCAATATAACCCCACTTGCAATCATCTGGTTTATCGAATATCCCGTGCTGCCAATAATACATCCTATCAAACTGAGAAAGGCACCGAAGAGCATGAAATATCTTCTTCCAAATATATCACTGAGGCGACTGCCTACACTAACGATTATTGAGGCTGCGAGAGTCCATGACACGGTGATCCATGTATAATTTGGGTCTGGGCCTAACTCAGCATTGATAGTTGATAGAGTTGTAGACGGGATCAAGAGTGTGAGAATATAGGCATTAAATTGCATTGTCAAGGCCTGAAATGGTGGTAAGTTGAGACTCGACATTTGGAGAACGAAAAACTCACAAGGAATGCTAGAGCCATTTTGTATTCATTTTAGCTCTTGGCTCTTTCAACTCCTCAGAAGAGGAGTCTATCTCAGGATTCGCCTTCTCTGAAGATATTTCCCCTTGTTGGGTCTTTTTATCCTCTGCCGTATTTTGGAAAATTTCCTCGACTTTCTCAACTGAGTCTAAAGTCATTTTGAAATGAGATTTAAGGATTATTTTGAACACGGCAGAAGTCCATCTAATACTCGAAATGGAGATGCCTGGATATTTTTACATCCACAACGAGCATTGGATTCCCTATAAATGCGGGGAGATACACCTCCCTAGCTTGGGCAAGACTGAATGATTTGCCATCTTTCTCCAGGTCCCTGTCAGTGGCGTCTCTAAGAACTTGAGATACATGCCAGGCTAAGCAATTCCTTCTTGGCAAATCCATTCAGAAAATGTTTGATTACCAAGGACAAATATTGGAAGCTCAAGGCGAGGCTGGATATCATCTCCCGAATAGCTCGGGAACGCTCTTCCGGAGTCACGTGTGAGTATAGAGAAAGGAGGGCTGAGGAACCGGAGCTAGCTCTATTGCCTATCATCGAGTTCTTGAAAACCATACAACACGGCACTTGCTGGAGATGTGACGGAAGATAAAGGCCGGAAATCAGCTGTCAGAGAAATCGTAACGATGGAGGAGCATCTATTGGTAAAACATTGGTTGGCTCGTCCTCCAAATGAAAGCTTATCTGCACTCATGAGATTAGACAGTGGATGCTATTTCTTACACTTGTACATTATTAGCTCTAGAAGCCATGAAGTCTAGTTTTCTCTCGTATAACGCTCATCGTCTCTTCGGCACTCTCACGGGCTTTCTCCGCCCCCTTGGCTTGAACGTGATCAATATAAGCACCATTATCCTCCGCCATAACTTCTTCATATCGTTTTCGAATGGGCAAAAGGCTCTGTGCGATGTTGTCAGATACAAGAGTCTTCAGTTCTCGCAACGTAAGATTTGAATAAGCTAGGCCAAGATCTTCTGCACTACGTCCTTCGGTATCAAAGTGAGATAGAATTTGGAGAAGATTCGATACGCCCGGTCGATTCCTAGGGTCGTATGACACAGAGTTCACTGAGTCTGTCAACGCGGACATGATCTTTTTGCGTATTTCATCTGGACTATCGGTGATGAGTATCCTTGTTTTTGGATCTGAATGCGACTTCGACATCTTGAATGCAGGATCTTGCAGCGACATCACTCGTTTTGCGGGAGCTAATAATTGTTAGTTTCGCCCCCAATGAATAGTAGGACTATGAATTTGATACGCACACAGGAGTGTCTTTGGCTTCACCAAGATTGGGCCGTGAACATTGTTGAAATTCGATACACATTCCCGAGCAAACTCTAGATGCTGTTCCTGGTCTTCCCCAACGGGAACATGAGTTGCCCTGAAAGAAATCAAATGAGTAACATTTGAATATATTCGTGAGACAGGCAATTACCTGTGTACTAATATATCTGCGGCTTGGAGGATAGGGTAGGAAAACAGCCCGAGCTTGAGTTTCGACTTGGTGTCCTCATCGAGGAAAGCCGCAGAGCCTGATAACGAGAGTTTACTCTAAAGCCATGTTAATACTTAAGAGCTAGAAGATAGCTGGGTTTAACTGACCTTCCATTGTGTCATACGACTAAGATATCCCGTAGATGCTGTCATAGACAGGAGGTAGTAGAGTTTCAAATGTGCAGGCACCTACGATGATCAGTCATCCTGCAATTGATAGCAGAGTTGCAACAAAGCTACCTCAGACTGATAGAATAAGATGGAACGATCTGGATTCAAGCCAATCGCCAACAACGTTGCAAGAAGTTCCCTCTTCCATTGCTCCAGTTTCTCATAGTCCTGAGGAACGGTAAGAGCATGCAAGTCTACCACGGAGAACAACAATTTGGTACTCGGGGGGGAAGAGTTTTGCAGCTTCACCCATTGCTGTAACGCGCCTAGATAGTTCCCCAGATGAGGGACCCCCGTGGGTTGAATTCCAGAGAAGATCACATGATCTGGGACCGCGCGAGATATAGACGCGTTGGTTCCTATGAACCGTTTTCCAAGCGTTTGAACTTGCCTCTGCGTCAAGGATTTAGACGGGCGCAGGCTCTGTACCGCCTTCCTAGAGCTCAGAGGCATTGATAGAGTATTAATTGACGCTGCTTTTTTTGAATTGCTCGCAGAAAAAAAATTGCTGTAGAAAGCGAGAGACGCCTTAGATTCAAGGATGTCATATCAAACTTAAGAATCAAATTTCTTTACTCTAATTTCTTTACTCTAATTCGGGAAGGATTTTATATTGCCAATATCACTATTTTTACATCGTACAATGCAAACCTGAACCCCATCCTGACGGGAGTTTTAAGGCTGCCTGTATATTTGTACAACCTTATTTAAGGCCCCTCAATCTATGTTATAATATGCCTGTCTTGGGAGTGCTTTTCATCATCGGCGCATTACCGCCATTCACAGCTCTGTGATCCTCTCTATTTATCAGCTCCATGACCTTCTCAGCCGTCGCATCTCCCCTCTTTAGCCCCAATAAAGACCACTTCGAATCTAACTCGTCCTTCATCTCTGCCGTACTGATATCCATGTTATTTCCGACACCTGGACAATTATTAGAATGAATTCCGGAAACATAGCTTCAGAAAAAGTCTCACCAAGCTTTTCATAACTCCAAACATTAGCCTTCATTCCAATACCATAATAAGCATGTTTCTCCAAGAAAGCCAGCCATATTTGAACAGTCTCTGGATGTCCATCTTTGATCTGAATCAGTCTCCTCAATGTTTTTCTCTCAAAATTTTCTTGTGATTTCTTGTGAATGAATGATCCCCTCGGAACTGTCCACCTCTCCAAGATTCGCGGTAGCGGTACAGGTCCATTGGCTGGGAGGCCTAGGTAATATGCAGCTCGAAGAGCAAAATCTGCGAAGAACTCTAGGTTTCGAACACTGTACGATCGCATCTGTAGATCGCAGGATGGCACGCCGTATTGTGCTTGTCGTCGTAAGGGCCGTAGATATACTGCTTGAACAGCTCGAGGTAATCGTGGGTCTGATGCGATTTCGCCATTCTGATTTCCTACTATCACTCCTCTATCATCAAGTTAGCAGGGTATGGAAAGGGGCAGGTCTACACTTTCGTTGGGGGTGTATTTTCAGGCGCTGATGGAAGTTCACTGCGACCATGTTAGCTCCATTCAAAATTTTCATTTGGTCGATTCATACGCTGCATTTGTTTGATATCTGATTGAGAGGACCGGGCTCAGGGATCTGCCAAGGGGTCGAGCCTTAAGTAAGTGAGGTGAGCTTGAGATGGAATTTGCCTGTCGATGATTGAGTATTAGTTCATGCCGAGGGACCCCGATTAGGACAGCATGAAACTGACTGATATTCGACGAGTGATTGCACGCCATGATAAAGGCATTGAAGCTGTTGTGGCCATATCCAGTAAGTAGTTAATATGGTGGTGGGGGAAGAGTTGGTGATTCCAGGCCAAAAGATTTCATGATGTCGGTAAAATCAAAATCCGACCTCGATTTCTTCACGCGCCTCAAGCATAAAAAATTTTGGGCAGCAAGACTTGAAAATCTAATTATCATTCAACTATAACAGATTCGGAGAGGATAATCAATTATGAATCCTTGTTAACTCATTTATTTAGTTTTCGAGTCTGATTGCAAAGTGTTCGATGTATCTGAAAGTCTGGGTTCTACGGAAAATCTGGGCTGCATTTTGGAAGTTTGATATTCATCTTGTTCTGAGTAAACCGTCCAAGCACACGGGTAATTTACCGGTGGTTACTTTCCTTCGCAATGATTTCCGAAGCTCTCAGGAATCTTTGATGCCAAGTATGTAACATTGGTCCCTTTTGGGGAACTTCTTGAGGTCTGCTCAATCACTGATTCCAACCTGAAGGAGCTCCATTTGCTCGTAGCATTAGCTCTGGACAGATTGCTAGATGAATAGATAAGCCTGTTGGCGGTACATCGTAGTAATCTTGCGGTATGAGACCTGCCAGTGCTAGCTAACGAGTCGATGATCCGGTGAGGGATTTGTAATGCTCCCCTAAAGCTCTTGATATGGGCTGGCCGACCATTTGGAGGGACCGTTCAACCCTTGGAAATCCGACCACGTCTCTTTGCCTTTAGATTCTTGTAATGCTCCTTCTTGCCGTTGGTCTTTGCGGCTTGAATGACCCCATATTTGCTCTTGAAGCGACCAGAGATATTCTCTCTAGCAAGAACCTCTTCCACGAAAGTCCTTTTTCTTTCCTTATTTGAAAGCCTGGCACTGAAAAATTCTGTTGGTCCCTCAATAATAGTACCTACTTGCGAAAATTCAGGAACCTGTGGTTTCGCGCCCTCCTTTTTGTAGTGCCTTTTGGGATCCAATACTGAACGCATTCGTAGTAGCTGAAGATCACGCTTCAGTTCAGGCGTTAAGACAGTTTTCGGAAGATTGAACCAATTTTGGCCTGCGGTGGCCTTCCTGATCTATGGACTGAATCAGTTTCATGAAGTTAATCTTATGACACACTCTAGAAAAAGAGATTCTTCTCAGCGTAACTATGAATATATAAGACATCATTATTGCAGGGTGGCACCCAAGACGGGGCCAAATTCTGCGTCAAGTTGTTTTGGGATAAATTTTCCTCATTGAAGGTGTTCTGAAGTGTAGACTAATTCATCGAGCTTACCTGGGCTGCTTTTATTTTGACCGAGACTGGGTCTTGAATCTTTCTAACCCCATTTGATAACTTCCGCTCTTGGTCGTTAACCAGGTGTGAAGGGTCGACATGGGCGCCTTTGCTAGTAGAGTTGATATACGAGGTAATTTGGTTCTCGGACGTAACTTTTGGTATGCTATGTGATAGGAGAAAGTGTCAGTCAGAGCGCGCTGAATTTCTTAGGATGTTAGGCTCGGATGGTACCTCTTTTGAAGAGTAGACAAGGAAGCATTTTGAGCTTGCGTGAGCTGGCCATTTCTAGAATTCTTCAATCGTTCTTCAGCATCTTTAAGTAGCTGGCGAAGCTGCTCATCAGATAAGTCTTCATCCGCCATGTTGGCAAAGCACTGTCTTGGGGGAAGTATTAGGCAGATAACGTTCTTCCTCATCGAAAATGTATATTATTATTTTTTCCCAGGTGAAAGTACTCGCTTAGGCCAACCAATCTAAGCCAATTTCTGACTAGGGCGAATGTTCATATTCTCAATCAGCCTTGTAAATGTCGGTCAGCGTGGGATGTTGAAGTAACGGGGCCATGCTACTGCTCTCAACCGCCCCATGCTTCATTCAATGCAATTGCTAGCAATACTGAATCTTATTTCTTTTACATATACAATCTCGTAATTCGCTCGGGGAAGAAGGGGAGGGAATCAAAGAGAAGAGAGGAGTCAGCCTTGGTGGTAAATTGGGCACTGATCTTGAAAATTTGGCAGTGCTGCAGCCTCGTTTTTCGCCCCCCGTTGCTGCGGGAGAATGATGCTGATGATGATGATGCTGCTGCTGCTGCTGCTGCTGCTGCTCGTGGCTGAGGGCTAGGTATCTATGAACAACGCACACACACTTGATTTCGTATATCTGCATGAAAAAGCTGCCCAATGTGATCTCAAGTCTTCCTTATAAACAGTGGCTTCATGCTCGTCGTCAAACAACTGACCATACACAACACTTTTCGTACCTCATCGTTTCCATAAATCTGAATTCGATACCTTGGTACTTCCATAGGGCGCTCAAATCGTCTGAGTGGTTGCGCTTCTTTCCGTCACATCTTGCGCTCGCCTCTTCATTCGCTGCCAACATCCCCTCAATCGCTTCCCGAACCCAAACAAACCGTCGAAGCTCCAGCTACAACCAACTTCAACAATCATTGGTCAGCGATATCAACAACAACAATAGAGCTTCCTCATGACTGTCGCGCAAACAGGATACCTCGGATAGCGAGACCAGATTCTTCGGGCATTCACTGTTTGCTTCTGCAGCTCGACGAGGTAAATTCTCATCTCTCGGACTGTCAGCTTCCGCTAGCTGCGTCGAACACGGCATCTCTATCAAACGATCGTGGAATCCAGGATAGACGCGCGAATCAATTTCTACAGCTGCTTTCGTGAGCGCATTGAGTTCCCTACGAGTCTTCCCGTGCACCCATTGTGCTGCAGGTGGAATCAGACGAGAAGCAAGCTTCGCCGCTCGAGAAGATGGACCAGAACCCGCCCAGCTCGTCCCACGGACAGCAACCACCACGTCAACAGCCTGTGTATGATACCAACCATGGTGGGCATTATGGTATGTTCCGCGCTCAATTGCCATGGCAAACAACCATCTCTGAAACCATTGGCTCTAGCTAACGTATTCCCGCAATAGGTGCCAGTGCTGCAGTTTGTACTCCTCGGAAGACTTAGCTTTCTTACCACTAACATGAGAATAGTTGTCGGCTCAAGGGTTCGCTCCAGTCGCGGAGTTTTATACCGGCGCATGGGCAAATGTATGAATATTCCCAATTGGAATTTCGCCAATGTACTGATTGCGCGTAGGTTAACCAAGGACTCCATGGCACATATAAGGACATCCTTACCACCTACTGGCAGCAGATAATATCGCATCTTGAGACTGACAATCACGACTACAAGCTCCACCAGCTTCCCCTTGCTCGGATCAAGAAAGTTATGAAGGCGGATCCGGAGGTTAAAATGATCTCAGCTGAAGCACCGATCTTATTTGCCAAAGGGTGTGATATTTTTATTACGGAACTCACAATGCGAGCATGGATTCACGCGGAGGAGAACAAGCGTAGAACACTGCAGAGATCAGATATTGCATCGGCATTGGCAAAGTCAGACATGTTTGATTTCCTGATCGATATCGTACCCCGAGAAGAGGCTGCCTCGCACGCCAAGAGAGCGACAGGACAAACTACGGCGGCAGTACCACCTGCTGGTTCAACTCAGCTTCCTCCCCAACATGTTGCACAGCAAGGTGCTCACCCCACCCAGCACAGTATGCCTCCGCCAGACTACTCCCTTGGTGGACATGGCTTGGCTCCAGACCAGGACTATCGCCAGCAACCAAATATGTATGCAGCCCAAGTCCAGCCTGGCCAGGCCGCACCATATGGTGCTCCGCAACCCCAAATGTACAATGAAATGGAAGGCATTTATGGCTATCCTCCAATGCAACCTCAGCAGGTATGTCCACCAGGTTGACTCTTCCATTCTAATGCTGACATGCAAAAGCAAATGTATCATGTCCCTCAACGTCCACAAGACCCAGTCGGACAAGATGCAGGACATAATTACCCACGCCACGATGGTGGAGAAGGCGATGCTGATGCAGAAGGCGAAAGGGATTATGAGGTCGGTTAATCTGAGTAAGGCAAGATACCATTTGTGGGATTTGATGGCACGGAGTTAGTGGATTAGTACCCAGATTGAGAGAGAACTTCGGTTGATGCGCCGGATGTAATGATAACCCAGATAACATTGTCCTTATGGTCGGAATTCTACCCCTTCACCTACCAAGATGTACAACGTAATTATTTTACCTCATTCCAAATCTAGATGAAAAATTCGCGAGTCGTTCAGTCCTTGTGGGGCTTTGGACGGAATGAGTAAGTCTATTAAAGTCAGTGCCTATTTCATCATAGTTGAAAATCGCGGCTGTACTTTTCAAGGATTCTTGGGCCATTCAATGCATCGACTCTCCCGAATTTCTTATTTCTGATTGAACTGTCGTAAAATTCGTCTGGATTCTCTGTCTGCATGAGATAGACTGTTTGTTGCAGTTCGTCCAAATTTTCCTTGAGGATTTGTGCATTATCTAGACTATCGACAAATTCTGCCAGGTAATCGACATCTTTGGCGAGCGCAGCAACACCATTGGGGTTGATTCTTTTAACATCAGGAGACAGAGGCAGGGCCTGTATCGTCATTAGATCCGACGTAATCGAACTCGAACGGGAAAGTTTGACTTGCCAGAATCATGTTTGCTGCATGAGAAAGTGCATCGAAGTAGATTAATTCCTTGATTTCTCTTGGAAGTCCGAGTAACGTTGAGTTCATAATATTGGACAGATATCTAGTCAAGGTTTGCATGTAGTTGCTGGGTTCTTTCTCCAACGTTGGAGCCATCCTGTTCGAGAGATTAGCTACTCCCCAGATTGAACGCGTGATCGCAACGTACCAGTCATATTCTGCAGTTTCCACAAGATCGTCTATCTTGGAGTTGACCAGTTCAAAAATACGCTTCTCAGCAGTCTTCTTGTTACCGCGAAACTCTTCAGTGGCGCTCAGAATGAGGGGCCCGCCAGCAGAAGTAGAAGAACGAGCACCGATCAGAAGATGCTCTAGCTCACTGCACGCTGTCTCGAAATGCTCAAGATTAATGAGGATTTGGACGATCTGCCCGAGATATTGAGAGCTAAGCCGCTCTACTAGGGACTTGCAGACCTTTTCCGAGAGCAGTTCATCGAGAGACTACGTACAATGGTCAATTTTGCTCTAAGTTCAAGCTATGGTGCTCTTACCTTCTTGAGGGTCTCATCTATCACGTTTGGCTGTTGAAAATGATCGTCCGAGAAAAAGTAGAATTGATTGAGAAAATTTCTGATATCTATGCAGCACAGAGGATACATTTGAGAGAAGGGAAGCACACATGGAAACCTTATAAATAGTCAGCATAGAGTCAAAGAATCGCAATACTCAAAACGAACGTGAGTTCTTCTCTCGGTTTGTCGGGTGTAAACCAACTGACATTGACAACTTTGTCGTACTCGTCGAGATTGCTGATGGGCATTGGCATGTAATCATCGGTAGACACAATCTGAGAAAACGTCAGCAACCGTTAACCACTTCATTGAGTTGAACGGACCTCTTGGAAATCATCGCTGAATCTCCTTTTCAGTAGCTCAGCGTACTTCTCGAAGAGCTTGAGTAAGAAGGCATCTAACATCGAAACCGAGTAGCCCCAGCCCTGACCAGAACTTAGCATCAAACATGATATGTTAGCAACAATGCGCTTTACATACATCCATAGTCTGTATGAACAAGGCAATAACCCCTTTGATTTTCAAGAGAACCTCTGCATTATCAATGGCGTCCAAAGCCTTTGAGATAAGACCCATAGCGGTGTGACACATCGAATCCCAAAGCTCGTCGACCTACGTATCGTTAAACCTTTTCAGCTATCGAAGATGTTGTCCACTTACGTCTGCAGATGATCGAAGATTGTGTGCCTTTCTCATAGTAGCCTTCTCAATAATCGCAAACCCGGCAATACCCTCCAGAAGACTACTTAGACTTGAATCTCCGTCTTCATCCAGTAAATTCACAGAACTGGGGAGTAATAACTCCTTTTGGCGTCTCCTAGTTGCAGCATAGTCTACTCTGAACTTGTCGCTCTGGCCTAAAGCCTCATGGATATGTAAAGCTTCGAATAGAGGGGTAAAGTCAACTCGGAGCTCGTCGTTGTCCAGAACGTCAAATTCCTCGCTCTCATCAAAGACTAACTCGATAGCAGAATTCAATTTGAAAGCCCGTAGGTACTTCTTGGATTCCATACGATCCTTTTGCCTCGTTCGTCTCATTTCTGTGTGATAGAACGCAACTTCTCCTAGGAATTGAGACGTTTCCCTTATTCGAAATAGCCATGTATTCAAATCAGACATTACAGCTTCGGAAATAGCTTTCTGCGATGCAGGTATAGATTTTTGAATTATGTCGGCAAGTTTATGCTGGGTAGCATACTTGTTCTGAATGATCGGAATCAAATGCTCATTCTGTAGATCATCCAGCGCCTTGAGAGCACCATAGTACTTCTTCTTCCGTATCAGGTCGTGTGCTTGATTAACAGCGTGCAAGATGTTCAATGACTCCTTCAAGGCCTCAGAAGCCTCCGCAATGTTTTGACGGATAGCTTTCGTATCGACCAATGCCTCCTTCTGGGCAGCCAGCTTTTCGGTGCTGGCTTGAATGGATTGGTTGAGCTTCAAGATCTCAGAAGTCAAATCGACAGTCCCTTTTCGCACTTCTTGAAGTTGATTGACAGATGTGAGGAATTCCTCATGCTTCGTCAATCCAATTCGTTCAATGTCAGCCTCGCGTTCGTCGGCATACTGAGACAAGCTCTGCATAAGCCCAGTTGTTCGATTTGAATTCGTGGCATCTTTGAGGGCAGGAATTAATTGATCAAGATAATCGGTATCTGAGGCGGAGAGAATGATCTACGAAGCCGCCATTAGCTATGATCTGGGGGGATCTAGTGGCTGTTAAAATACCTGTTGCACAGCAACTCTGTAGTCATCGTATTGCACTTTGCGGCGTGACATGGTGAGGTGGAGCTTGTGAAATTCTTTGCCTGTAAGATAGGAAGCGCATTATAGCGGATCCCAAGATCAGCGGGACATAGCTAGATTGATGCTCTAACGACCTGAGACGTGGTTAACTCGACGATTGACTTTGAGGCTCAACGACTAATGAGGTAAATTAATACGGAAGCTCGAACCGAGCAAGCCAAAACCAACGTCAAGATGCCTCCCACAATGATTGTGACTTGCAGAACATGGCCTGATTGAACTTCGAAGCCAAATCTATCAAGAAGGAAATACAGATTGTAGTATTAATAAACTGTATATGCGGTTCAGTTCATTGCAAAAGATACTTGAGCCAGGTAACGGTATCCCTTTCCCAGTTGAAGACTGCATCCGCACACATTTGATGATGGCTTTGCTAACTCTTGGTTACCACGTTGACCGGGCCTTCAGACCAGATGTATAGAATGATATTTTCAATGTGTTTTCGGTACACATTAAACGTCCAAATCAAAGATATCTCCTGCAAGTGCAGATCGACTAATGAATCGATGATTAGACAGACATCTTGGTCTCAGGTTGTACAATGTCCAAACAACTAGGCGTGGAACCTCGGCTCTCCCTTCGAAAGAGGAGCTCATCTTATTTGGCTACGTCTCTATCAAAGGTTTATGTCCTTCCCTGCAATCGAACCATACCTTATGTTCACATGAGAACAGCCCTCGATTTTCCTTTGTAATATGAGGTTCAGTCCTTTCATTGTGTGCCGTGGCTTTCTTATATAAGAGTGCACATCGACCTCAACCGTCAGTTAAAACCTATGCCCTTATATATTAGACGGAGCTCTCAAAGTATAGGACCATCGTGTCTGGGTCCTTGGTTAATAAGTGTGTAATGGCTGGGTTTGTACCTCTCGTCTTATCTACTACCTGAAGCTCCCCGGTAGAGTGACTCTGAGAACTGTGCCTGAATTCCTTCTCATGGTAACTGTAACAAGGTTTCATCAGCAACCATTGACAGCCATGAAGAGCCATAAAACTCCAAGCTCCTTTTCACATTGCATGTCCAATTAAGATCACTCTGGTCGTATTCGTGATCATACCATGATCATGTTACAGGTAGTCGGCTGAACATGATGTCGAGAACTTTTCACCTTACATGTCAAATGATGCTTCCTCCCGTCATGTTCCTTCATGGCTTCAAGCTGCCTGCCGTGATGGTATCGGTCACGATCTGAGCTGCTGATGGACATTGAAAATCAAAGCCGTTCAAAATCAGACGGAAGCTCTGGATGGCAGATTCATGAGTTGGAGAGTATCCACTTTGCCTCCTTCCTTCAATGATTCTGTTATGTGGCTTGGGCACCTTCATTTGTGTGCATCTCCCACCTCCGTTGTTTCCTTCACCAAAATGCGGGAGAATCATCCGGCACAGGGCAAATGCATAAGTAAAGTGATTGTGAGAAGCGAACACGAGGAAAGTGTAGGTGGCACCGGTATATTCATCTGCTGTACATTCAATTCCCCATTTTCTCCCGGGGGGAATTGATCATTTAGAATGAATACACCATGCAATCATTGCCTAGTAAACATGAAGTAAATGCATATAGAATGGAAATTCTTTTCTGTGCATTCACTTGGCCATCCCCAGCGCGTCCTGATAAGGTGCGGAATTCACCACGACAAGTGAAGCGATCGCCGGCCTAACTGACCCGATGAAAGTATTATATAATTCCCCTCAATCTCTCCCGCCCTTCCTGCTCCTTTCTTCCTCCAAACTTCGAACCCCCTCAGTATTCCACCCTCAACATCCATCACCTACCTACCCTCAAACCCACTACTACTACTACATGCAATCATACAAGAACACAAGCATCCAACCCTGTTTACCTCAGTTGTTGTTTGGTGCGCGCTGCATCAACCCATCTACGGCTTTACATTGAGCACAACTTCCCTGTCCCCAATCTTCGCCCTGGGTCTTCTACGAGACAACTCTAGGGCCTTGCAAAAGAATCCTGGAACTCAACAGAGGTTCGTCTTATCCCCTCGTCGTCCATAGCCTCTATCGCCCCTGCCGCGTCGTCTTCATCTAAGTGAGCTATACCTTTTCATTATACCTTTTCAATTCCTACTCATAAAATTGTCTTTCACGCAATCCCTCTTCAGCTTCTCCTGTACTTTGGGCGGCCCTTGATGAGGAACTCTTTCAAACTCAACGCTGACCCAATTCTAGCAGTATTTGCAGAACCAATTGACTCTTCAATTAATCCCTTGGCGTCTGCAAAGTATTTCGTCTCGCCTTGGTCAACATCGCAGTAAGTTGGTTTCCGTCTCCTCTATGGTTTGAACATCCCTCTTGCCCTTTTCTGCATCATGCCCAAATTATTCATGCAGCCCAACGGAGAACTCTGTAAACCAATCTGACCCTTCTTGCAGTTCCCTACGACATTCGGACCAATTCTTGACACAACAACCTCCATGTAAGTTTTGTCCCTTCTTAGCATTCCTCGAGGCCTCTATTTGGAGCTTCGAGAACTCTACTGATTCTTAATCTAGCAACCGTCGAAATATTCGAGCATTCGTCGAATTTTTTCCGACGGCGGAAATCAAAACGGCTGTGAACATAACAACAGTGGAAGAGCCCACATTGCGGTCCATTTCCCCCAGTGGCTGTCAATACCTCGACTGCGGAAAATCCTACATCAAACTCTGTGCTAATATGAATTCACATTCTCCTATTTCGTCCTATGGAGGGGTGGAGTCTAATGAGGGCACTCCCGATACTACTTTGACTGCTTTCTCTCCTGAGGAAGTAAGACCTTCTCGCATTCCTCCAAACCAATCTGACAGACTTCCATCGGTGGTCACTCAACATGATCCTTTCGTCTCAACATCTGCTCGTCCTCTATCCGCCACTGCATCGACCTTCCAGCCTCTTGCCTTCAGAGCTGGTCCATCCTCTGGTTCTCTTGGCTCTGCCGCCGACCGTCATGATGTTCAATACATGGTCCAGCCTGCGCATCAAATGAGTCCGGGAGGCACCAACATCACTCAATTTGGTACCTTCACTACTGACACCGGCGCCACCCGTTGCATGAAGGTGAAAGCTATTTACGATTACGGAATGGACCCACTTCCATTCGTCAATGCTACATTGCAGGTAAGAGCTTTTCTTCCATTTTCAATTTTCGCCCTTCGAACCGTCGGAACTCTTCTGGCTTACCTTCTTATACAAGCGACTTCAAAAGTATACCAAATTTAACAGCATTCATAATCGGGTTCAATCATGTGGTGGGGTTGTCTGGATTCGATTGTCCAATATTGAAGAAGCTATGAAAACCTATACCGCCATCAAGATGGAGCATTCTGAGCTTTCGATCGAATATACTTCAGCAAATAGCATGGCCAAAGTGAGTGCCGCTTTCAACCAATGCTTTAATCAGCTTCGCTAACGCCTTCTTTAGGCTGTTAGTCCAAAAAATGAAGTTCACTCATCGCATGAGGGACAAATAACTTTGGTAGCCACTTATCCTCCCCAGGCCCAGATGAATAAAAAGCGTTTTGAGGAGACATTGATCAATTGGCTAGAAGTTGACAACCACAAATTGTGTGCATGGCAGAAGCTTTCTGCAACCCAAGCAGGAACCTTTCGGTTGGTTGCAGAGTATTACGACTCTGCCTTTGCTGCTAAGGCTGTGGAGCGAAGCAAGGGAGATCGAGTGAAGGTGAGTGGAACCTTTCTTTGTACAGTATTTAGGCTAACGTTTTCAAGGATTATTGCAGCTCTCGTTTGTGCGAGGTCTCCGTTCAAGTCCATCACCCAGATTTGGCGGTATCTTCTCGAGTCGCTCCTCCGGCTCCGGAGAAGACGCCCACCCGTCGCTCGGCTGCGCAATCAGATCTCAGTTCCGATTTCGATCGTATGTCTATCAGTAATACGCTCCCTCAAAGCTTCCCCAGATGCACAGACCCTTCGACCTCTGAGTTCTCCTATCCACAAGTGACCACTGGTGCTACTTTTGCCTTGACCGGCCCCGTCATGATGGGTCACCCATATGTGTCTGCTCTCGGTGGGCCATATCAGCACTATCCAAACGCCACGCAGCCTCAATCGCATGCGGCTAATTATAGCTTTAACTCCATGGCTGTCCACCCGTACAGTTACGACAGCTTGGACCAACGTGCCTTGGCCCAGTTTGGCCCTCGTCAGCACAGCTTTGATTTGATGCATGGGTATCACGGCTCTAATAATGCCTTCAATTCTCGCGAATTGACTTATTATGGCCGTGCCAATGGTCGTCGCCAGAACGCGGTCAAGGTTCCGAACCATTTGCAGGGCCGCTCCACCAATTCTGCCGGTAGCCATCACAACCACGTGGACATTGCTCGGATTCAGGGTGGCATCGACGTCCGTACCACAGTGAGTGGTCATATTCTGTTATCAAGTAATGTGACTAACAAGAACAGGTAATGTTACGGAATATTCCAAACAAGCTCGACCAACGAGAGTTGAAGGAAGTGATCGATCAGTCATCTTACGGAAAGTACGACTTCATGTACCTCCGCATCGACTTCTCCAACAATTGCAAGTGAGTATTCCTCGCCCTTTCCAGACCTTTTGTTCTGTTTCCCGGCTAACAGCCCTAGTGTGGGCTATGCCTTCATCAACTTTACGGATGTAAGTTCGTCTTCTTCCGTTGTTGTTCTTAATGCTGACCTTGACAGCCTCTTGATATCGTCAATGTAAGCCAGCTGATTACCAAAAGGACTCTTAAGACATTACTAACATATCTTAAAGTTTGTTAGAGCACGAGCCAATCAGAAGTGGTGAGTTGCTACCAAATTCCGCACTCTTATGCATGCTCTCACTGATCTATCAAGGCATAGGTTCAAGAGCGACAAGGTAGCTGAGGTCTCATATGCAAGTAAGTTACCTCCTTCAAGATCTTCTCCACAACAGCTGACGCCGTTGAACAGCCATCCAGGGCAAGGATTGTTTGGTTCAAAAGTTTCGGAACTCGTCTGTCATGCTCGAGCCTCCTCACTATCGCCCCAAGGTATGTTGGTCTGATGCCGAATTTGACTTTGAGGTCTAACTATCATGATAGCTCTACTACACCGAGTACGATCCCAATGGCCGGGTTGGTCAAGAGGAGCCATTTCCAGAGTCCGACAATGCTTCTAAATTGAAGCGAAGCTGTGAAAACGCTGAGCACGTTGGTGAGTACGCTTCCTTCTTGCATATGTACCAGCGGTTGATACCCTGCAGGATTATTCGCTCCAAGTGCTGGACAGCACCTCCGTGATGAGCAGCGCCGTCGTCGGTCCCAGTACGACCGAGGCACTAGTTTGGCGGAGCGCGAGGACTTCCTTGACTACGAGGAGGATTACCCTCCTTACGGCCTTTTGCCTTGTAAGTACCTCCTACCCTCTAATACTACTCGAGCCTAACGCAGGTCTAGATTAGGATGTCCCTTCATCTTCTATTGGATCGCACAAACTCCGCAAATTTTGCCACACTTCGGGTAGCAAACGTTGGGTTTCTACCGGTAGAGTCGTTCATATTTCTAGTTGCATATGGAGGCTGTGAGAATTTCCTGGCAATGATTGGAGGCACTTCATTTTGAGCGAAGATTGGACGATCTGAATGCGCTCGTACATTACTTTCTTATTTTTGTGCATGTCTACGGACGCATTTGCGTTGCTTTTTGCATTGAGCGGATACCTTTCCAAGCTAGATACTGAGCCTTTTCTTAGGCTGGCATGAACTTTGCTTATGGAGAAATTGCCCTGATTTTCAACCAAAATTGTACATTTTGAAGAGCTTTGTGAGACTTCGCATTGTGCAGACATACTTGCTATACCTCTAAGAGATTTGCTCCATATAGCTCGAACACAAATCTCGAGGCTCATGAATTTGACAGATCTAAAGTAATTCTTGGCAGGTCCAATGTTGGTTATGCTGGTTCCGCTAGGGTGTCTCGTGGTTTTACCCTGAATCGTCAATCCGACAAAGCTGACACAATCACACTAAAAGAGTTCCAAGAGATGAGAGAATATTTTAATGATCGAATATTCACTACAGATATATCTAGTTACCTTAACTCCATGCTAAATCAAAAATTAAATCCCGTTATAATATCCTCAGATCACTAACCATCTGAGGGCAGAGCCGGGAGAGGCTTCCTCGCGATACTGAACCCAGGTTTCCCCGCTTCTGAAGGCGGGGAAGGAAAGTGCTGTTGTTCAGGACTGCTGCTACTTGGGTCTTGACTTGCCCAGTCTAGCTCATGACTGAAGCCGTCATCTTGAGTGTCCTCTATCAATTCGCTATGATCCGCACCGCTGGCTGATGGACTAGTTTGCTGTCTTATAAAAGCTTTTCTTTTCTTTGGCGTTCGGATAGGAGAGGGCAGGAGACCAGGCTCAGATGTCTCGTTCTTTTCATCCCAGGATAGAGGGCTAGAATTCACCGCTCTAGTTTGAGAGGGGAGCTCCAGGTGCTCGGAGGTCGCGCTCATGATATTGCCGGTATCTCCATCCATTTCATCAGAAGGAGGTGTAACGCCATCCCAATACGCCGAAACGGGTGTAACCTCCCTACTTCTCGATCTTGAGATCGGAGATCCTTCAAACTGCTGTTCCTCGTGTTCAGCTTCCATCCACTGCCCCCTATCTCTCATAGAGCCTGTCCTGCGATATTCAGGGCTCTCGGGAGGACTCTCGATGGGACTGCCTGGAAAGCCAAATGTTCGTACTCGGTTTTGAAGGCCGGGAAGGTCAATCTGTCCAGCTGCAGAGACGCGAGAAAATATTACCAATCCCAGACAAAGCAAAAGCAGGACGGACTGAACGATGGACATGCGTTTTTGGAAGACGACCTCGTCCGCGAGGATGTTGAGCCTAGCACTGATGGCCAAGATCTCACGCCGCGATTCTTCCCTCTGGCTCTCGAGTGATATGATAGTTGACTGCCATATCTCATCATATTGCTGTCTAAAGCCGCGCAGTTCTGCGAGGACAGTACTGTTCAAAGTATCCAAGAACGTGGATGTCTTTTGAAGTTGCTTCTTTTCGACTTTAGAAAAGGCTTCTCTCAAGATTCTAGACTGCTCTTCAATATACTTCAAAGACAGGGTAGAATTTGTTTCCAATAGTTGAAGTCTTCGGTAGACAGCTTTGAAGAAGCTTTCTTGGATTGTTGGGAGTGCAGCTGACGCCGATGAAGTACTGCTCGTCTTGTTCTTGTTCGAAGTGCTGTTTTGTGCCTTACTAGTCACGGAAGCTGCCAACGATGAAATCGACTCCTGTATCTCCGAAACAGATCTCGTAGTGTTAGAAGCGTCGATGATCGTTGTATTTGAGACTATGGTGGTGAAGTTGACTTTCGAAACCGATTGCTCAGGAAGAGACGCCGGAGGTGTTATAGTCGGATTGCCGGTGTTAGTAGGAGTAGAAATATCAGTGGTTACATTTATCTGATCCGACTGGATGGTGGGGTTGCTAGCTGCAGCGGGTTCGGTCGATACATATGTCGAGTTTTTAATATTTGGACTGTCTGCAACTAAACAGAAATTTGGCGGTAGGCTCGCATTATAGGAATTGAACATGTCAAGAAGGCTGGGCCTGATCCAGGGGGTCATCATTTGGCGGGAAGAAGCATTCTCAAGTGAACGGTTGACATCATTGAGCTGGCTTGAGTTCGGTTGGAACTGGTTCGTGGAGAGTGCCTCTGCCGTCCTCACAAGTTCCTGGATTGCGGCTTGCGCCTCTTTCAGCTCAGCATTCAGTCTCTCCTCCTCTTGCACAACGTCTGCCACGGCGTCGGGAACATATTGCTCTTCAGTGCCTTGCTCATTTTCATCATCTCCGTCCTCATCTTCACCATTAGCTTCAGTCTCTTTCCAGCTCTCGAGCATGCGGGTCCCGTGAACTCTGACCAGAGATAGGGGACAATAGTATTCATTTCCGTAGTGGCTTAGAAATTCAATTCTCAAATATCTCGCCCAGATCTGTGGATTCTCAATGAGGAAGGCTTGTATTTCTCTAGAGTTGCGGGCTTCGTAGGTTCCAAGGTCCTTCCACTTTTCCATCTTGACAGGATAGCGATCACTGACACTAACCCGGAAAGTCCTTATCATACTGGAAAAGAACTCGTAGTTGGCCAGAACCAAAGTGTCGATCCAGATGTCCTCCTATTTACTTTTAGCATATTTAAACGATTGGAGAAGATTTCAGGGGACGTACGGAAAGCTCGATAATAAGAAACTTGTTTTCAGCAGAACATTCCGAAAGCATATAAGAATCCTTATTCTCTATTAAAACAGCTTTCGAATTCTTCGCTCCTGGATGCGTCTTCAAAATGGTCGCTCCAGCGTCAAAGGAAGCATATGAAAAGCGCTCCTTGTACGTTTTGCCCGCATCTTCCCTTCTCTTCACTCTTCCAGCATTTTCATTCTGATCCATCACATCCCTGGGGAGATTGGATTCTTTGGACTCTGACGCTTGTGATGCATCTTCTCCAGTGCCTCCGGCCCTGAACGCTCCAAAATCCAAATCTATCTCTCCTTCATCTCCCAAAGAATCGAGGTTGTTCTGAATGCTTTCGGGATCCCTCTTCTTGTCGCTTCCTGACTTCTTGTTCCCGATATTCGCATTTGCTTGGCCAGCCTTCTCCAGAGTCTGCTTCTTCCACTCCTCAAAAGATAGGAACGATGCTTCATTGAGTTCGCCGTTTTCGAGGTCAGAACCGTCCCCTTCGGCAGCTTCTGTCGGCGTGGGGTTTGAGGTGCTTGATGTTGGTTCTCCCGAATCGACAGTTGCTTGCATAGATGTCTCTCCTGGATCAGAACTCTGCACAGTGTGCTGCATTGTACCATTTAAACTTAAAGCCTCCGTGACTTGTCCTTCAACCGTCTGACTTGCATCTTCTGCTGACTTGGTGGAGGAAGTCAAATTTGAACTACTCCATGATGATTTCCCGCATAGCTGGGGAAGGGAGTCTGTAATATAATTGATCGTTCTGAACTCGCAGGTTGCTGGAAGGCTGTCTGCAGTCGGTGCTGCTGGTGGGGCACTTGTTATCGCAGATGCGCTGAGCGAGCCTGGCAACAGCAGCAATACCGCTGCTGCCACGAAAAGGCGACGACAGACAGAGACCATTTTGGCATGAACATTCTGCTGAGAAGGAGAGCAAGGGGGGAGATTTTGGGAGGTATGGTCAAATTTGAGGATGTGCTGAACGACGGATGCGAATTGGCCAATCACCCTAGAACGCTCAAGTCGATGATGTCCGCGCGCATGAGAGCAGTTGCATTCAGCTGCAGGAAACTGCCAAAAAGCCGGGAGCACTTCGAAAATGTGGCGAGTGTGGTTGCTTCCCTGCTTATGTCTGAAATCCAAGCTTTACATTCCTTGAAAGCTGTCATCTCAACTCGCTTGTGTTGGGGCCCTTGGTGTGGCTTGCCTTTCCCCTCCCCCTTCCCTCCTCTCCCCATATATTTCTGAAATAAGAACATCAGCGATGTACCAGGAGAATTCTTTTATCAGGAACCCGTTTAATGGTCTAGGATGGGTTTTCAGAAGCCAAGGACGCAGCCGCTTCTTTTACAAGGGCTAATCACAATTTGGAGTCTCAAAATTGTTGTGCTATTTGGCACAATTCTATTCTTCTACCTAATAGTTTGAGTCTCATGAGGCCATTAAAGCGTTTCGAGAGACAAGTCATTGTAGCCTTCAATTCTAAACCCGCTTTGCGGATCCCGAGATTGGTCTTTTCTATGTCCACTAAATACCTCAAATTGCAGTAATTCACGAACCATCATGCCTCTCCAAGGTGTTGAGAAATTGAGACTGGAGAGATCCGCTCTCAAATCTGTTCATGCGAGTCTTTCATTCCAGGCGTTGATGTGAAGCTATATCTGCCTTTGGGCTGGTGTTTACCCTAGCGATAGTAAATAGTCTCGACTTCTGCTCATCCCCATCTGGCCCTTATGTTTGAGAGCGCAAGGATACTAAACAGAGTCTACTTCAAGAGGCATATGCAAAATTTGAGCCTCGACAGGCCAACCAGAAGTCTCGGACGACCTGGTTTGTTCCTCTGGCTCCACGAAGGCTTCACAAGGTCTCCGTCAGTACTCGTCTATAATAAATAAGACCAACATACCCTATTATCTTTTGCAAGAACACATTCTTGTCTCTGGTTGTAACTTTATCACTAGGAAAGGTATTGCTGAGTAGTGCAGCCTCGAACCAGCTCTTTGAACGAACCTGCCGAACGGCGAGCTTCTTTATTGGATCAGAAAGCTTATCCAATTCGCTTCGCGCAGCGTTTCCACTAATATTGTAGACAAGAGCCTGTGCAAGAAGGGGCCCTAGCTGCTGTAGGATGTTGTCAATTGACTCTTGGAGGACAGGGCCTTGATTCGGGAGTCCGACAAAAAGTGCCTGTCAGCTACTGTTAGTATAAAATGCCAAGGTGTGCAGTTTAACACGTACCCAAAAGTCTGCTGATGCAATTTTGGGCAATGGATCACTTCCTGTCAGCGCCTTCAGGCTAAACATTAATATGTATTCAAGAGATGCAGGTTGGTGGCTCAGGAGATTGCTCAGATATTTCGGAATGAGGCGGATGAGGAAATCGATCGCGTTTTGCGCAATTTCTGGATCATTACTGGGTGCTACATCTCTGTTAGTAAAGATTTGAGCCCTGTTGATCATCACATAAAGCGCTTCGTCCAATTTCCTCAAGGCAATCTGCAAGGTCTGAGGGATGCTTCCGACTTACCGCCCAAGTTGTGTAGAAGCTGAGCTATCCAATTCAGTAAAACATCAGCGACCCCATCGATTCGATGCCCAGTGTTGTGCGAGCTTAGAAGAGAGCAGGCAGTTCCGATCACCATCCCAAGTCTCGGTGTCTGTGAGTCGGCCTTAAGCAAGAATTGGGCCACTGTATCAGCAGAAAATACAAAGGGGCCTGGCTCAAGCTCCCTAAATCCCCAGCGAAATACATGATAAGCTGCTTCGACAATATCACCGCGATCACGAAGAGCATCGTATATTCTGTTCATCATGATAATAATACGCTGTTGGACAATTGAACCCTCACCAGTCGTCCAAAACGGTGACTTCGTTGTCGTTTTCTCAAGATCAACTGGTTTATCAGTTGGGACTAGAAGGCCTTTTCCGACGCTTCCAAGACATCTCAAAGCTGTGAGGCCAATATCACACGCCATATTGTAATTGTTTGAGACCTCAGGAGCGTTTCCGACGTCCTGGGCCAACACAGAAGAAGCTAGGGAGAGGAGACGTAAACATTGCTCGCTATCCGCTTCGATAAATGAGAGCAGTCGATCCAACGGGTCAATCTTCGACTTGTCGTCTTCTATGGCCTGAATTATGGACGCTATCCCCTCCATAATTCGCTCCTTGATACTGCCATCTAGAGAGCTGAGCGCCATACTGCCAAATTGCTCCAGAAAGGCGTCTAATTCTGGGACAAGTATATTCCGGCAATTTGAGCAAAGGTCAACGATAGTGCTCGATGCCGTTTTGGCTAAGGCTGGAGAGCCTGTACCTGCAAATGAGATGTTTAGCACTGCGGGTAAATTGGCCGTGTGCCGTTCAAAATAATCGGAATATCCTCGCAGCAAAGTCAGGAAAGTTTGAGAAGTTCGCACAGGAACTTCGATCTGCGAACTTGTGAATAACGAGAAGAGAGATGGATCAAAGATTTGATGTAAATACTCATCCCGTTCCTCGTCATCCTTAATGCAATCGGGATATTGAGCCAAACAGTACATCGATGCTTCGAGCCCGATCCAATTTCCATTCAAGATGGCTTGCCGAGTTGAATCGATGAATACATTGAGAATAGGAATGCCCATAATGATGTGGAATTGCTGTAATAAGTCGCCGACATCTCTTCGCGCATCTTTGAAGCCGGTGCGGTCTACCGAGTCCCACGTATTGAAGATATCCTGCGGCGGAAACTGTATTTTATACAGGCACTTTTGAATGGCTTGCATGACATATTCTTTAGCTGCTGAAAACCAAGATGGATGCCCTCCATCTGCAGAATAGGTGAAATCTATCAGTGCTTCCACGTAAGTGTTCCAGAATTCTAAGGCTGGTACAAAAATTTTATCCTCGTTGACAGCAAATCCCTCTGCGCCGAGTAATCCACAGAGGCCAGAAAGGAGTTGTTGGCACTGGATATCTGCACCAGCCTTTTGCGTCAGATCCTGAACAGTAGCATCCCCAAAAGCGAGCATGAAAAGCCCAAATTGAATAGAATCAAAGTCGTAATCCCCACGGACTAGCCGTTCATAGCGTTCGTGTGCCCACTCACTGCTGAATAGAGAGTAAAAGAGTGAGAAGTCATCTTTGTGAAGAAATCTTGAATAGTTGGCGAGCACATCGGCAAAGAGCTCCACGGCGATTTCATACAAATTCTCGTCCACAAGGCACATGATCGCAGGCTTTGTCAACTTGCGTAAAGGATCAAGCACAATCTCATCATCAATAAACGCGCGATGCGAGTAGGAAACATATGCCTAGAAAGTCAGTTTGCCGAATGAAAAGGAGATCCCCTCGGGGAAAGCAGACCTGAAAACATCTCATTGCTTCCTGGCGCACTTTAACATCGCCTCTCGTAGCGTCATTGGCGATGTACTTTGCAATCAATGGAACAATTTCATCAACATTAGGAACCATTTGCTGGTGAAACTTGTGCCTGATCAACAAATCAGCTCTGTATAAGGATCGTGGGAAAGAGGTATCAAACTGCTTCATTGAATTTGAATCCATCTTTCCAACCTCTTCAACAAGAGTAGAAGCAAACCATAGAATAGCTATTGCTTTCTCGTTTAGCATGTTCTGAACGAGAACAGCGGTCTCCGGTGCATCTCCAAGAGTTCCATAAGGGGAAGGTTGCTCAATACAAACACAATACATGAGATGCTTAACGCAATTGGTCCAAGAAGTTGAGAACTGGAGGAAGTAGGTCACTAATGTCGAACAGAGTTTGCGCACGACAAGTGCACCTTCACCATTCCGAAGACACCGGATAAGCCAGCCAATGATGTTTTGTAGTAGCGCCCGAGCATCATCATCACTGAGGGATTTGCTTTGCTCATTAGCCTCGCGAAGTTCAGGACATGGATACTGGACGCACGAATCTGTGTTTAGTTTGACGATGAAAGTCAAAGCCCCAAAGAATCGAACGCTTTCTTCCTTGTTTCCAAGGAGGCTGTCAGCAAGCTGCCATCCTTCGGGAGATCGCTGAAGCTTTTGTAACGTTTCCTGGATCCCTGCAACCTTCTCGGCGGCGCCAGGTTGATACAACTGCAATATTAGCTATATATGGTCAGCCATAGAGGTCTTCCAAGCGGATCATCTTGTGCGGTTGCGTCGGGGAATTGTCCCTCATTCCAAAGAGGGTGCAACAAGACTGACTTACGGCTTCGACTTCTTCGAGGGAACCGGGCAACTGCCCAATATCCAAGCTGGTCATCTCACCTTGCTCTGAGATGATGGAGTAGAGCGACGGAGGCAGTAAAAGCAAATTGACCAGGGGCGTTCAGCGAGTAATTATTTGAGCTCATTACGAACGTTCGATATTCCCATAAACTTGTTCTTTTGGCAATCGCATTTTTGCGATTTTGGAGAACAAATAATTTGGCTGATACATATCACAATCAGTTGACATTTTAGAGAAAAGGTAGCCTTCCGTTGCCTCGCACCCCCGAAACCAATCAGATTAAGCCGAAGCGGAGCGGCCTTGTGGTGCTCAAGTTTGGTTCTAAGCAGGTTGCCCGGTTTCGACGACTAATGTTTCACGAAGATCACTGTCATTGCACCCCACGCCCTGCGCCCTGCGCCCTGCTACGAAGTCCTACCTAGTATTCGAAGGAGGAAACACTTCATATCAATGCGCTGTCCTCGTGCCTTGACCAACACATTTACCAGTAGTCGTGCCTCTACTATTGACCAGTTCCGGCCCCGACCAATTAATATATTCATTCGATATAATTCCAATTCTGCGAGCAAAAGTCTTCCTTCCGGCATGTTGAGCGCTGTCACAGCATCATAGAACCTAGGCTGATAGATAATAGCAACGATGGAGACGGTAGACACAAGCCAACGCCTTGCACAGCTCAGGCAGCTTATGAAGAAACACAAAGTCGATATTTACAGTATGTAAGTGGACAGCGCTCGAATTGCTTATCAGCTGCTGATACACACAAAGTCGTACCATCTGAGGACAGCCATTCATCCGAGTACATTGCTCCATGTGATGCAAGAAGAGAATTTATATCGGGCTTCTCTGGGTCTGCTGGATGTGCGGTGGTTACACATGAAAGGGCGGCTTTGGCAACGGATGGAAGATACTTTAATCAAGCTGCTAAGCAATTGGATTCGAATTGGCTTTTGCTTAAACAAGGTCTACAAGATGTTCCTACGTGGCAGGAATGGTCAGCGGAGCAGTCAGAGGGAGGTAAGGTTGTGGGTGTCGATCCAACCATAATAACGGCTCCAGATGCTCGAAAGCTAGCAGAAAAAATCAAGAAGCGCGGTGGCCAGGATCTAGTAGCAATAGAGGACAATCTCGTTGATTTGGTTTGGGGGAGCAGTCGACCTCCTCGGCCAAGTGAGCCTGTGAAGGTATTGGGCCAGCAATTCGCCGGAAAGGACGTGAAAACAAAGCTGGAAGACCTCCGCAAGGATCTGGAGAAGAAAAAAAGCTCTGGGTTCATTGTTTCAATGCTGGATGAGATAGCTTGGCTCTTCAACCTTCGCGGGAACGACATTCCTTACAACCCCGTGTTCTTCTCCTACGCTGCCATCACGCCTACTACCGCTACACTTTATGTTGATGACAGCAAGTTGAGTAGCGATAGCAAGACTTATCTTGCTGATAATGTAGTATCGATCCGTCAATACGAGAAGATCTTCGATGATTCGGAAGCGCTGGGTCAGTCTTTGGGTGCTGCAAATGGCCAGAGCGAACCTGAGGCCAAGATCAAGAAATTTCTTGTATCAACCAAAACATCATGGGCTTTGAAGCGGTCACTAGGAGGAGAAACAAAAGTCGAAGAAGTGCGAAGCCCTATTGGTGATGCTAAAGCTATGAAGAACGAGACTGAATTGGACGGTATGAGAGCCTGCCATATCAGAGATGGCGCGGCCCTGATCGAGTATTTTGCATGGTTGGAACATCAACTTACAGTGGAAAAGGTGGTTATGGATGAGGTCACAGCTGCTGATAAACTGGACGAACTACGCTCCAAACACAAACACTTTGTTGGCCTTTCGTTTGACACCATCTCCTCTACCGGGGCCAATGCAGCTGTGATTCATTACAAGCCGGAACGTGGAAATTGCTCAGTGATTGATCCAAAGGCAGTCTACTTGTGTGATTCTGGAGCTCAATATTTTGATGGTACAACTGATACGACTCGGACGCTACACTTTGGAGAGCCTACGGCTATGGAGAGAAAAGCTTACACACTGGTATTGAAAGGAAACATTGCTCTTGATGTTGCAATATTTCCGAAAGGCACTAGTGGGTTTGCTTTAGACACTCTGGCGAGACAATTCCTATGGGTAAGATCACTTTCATGATACCAATTATGCGATTACTGATATTCTTGGCAGGAAGAAGGATTAGATTATCGACATGGTACTGGCCACGGTGTTGGATCCTATTTGAATGTCCACGAGGGGCCAATCGGCATTGGAACTAGAATACAATACTCCGAAGTTCCGCTGGCCCCGGGGAATGTGATCTCTGATGAACCTGGATACTACGAAGATGGATCTTTTGGGATCCGAATTGAAAACATCATCATGGTGAAGGAAGTGGAGACGAAGCACAAGTTTGGAGAGAAACCTTACTTGGGATTTGAGCATGTCACAATGGTCCCTTACTGCCGGAAATTGATCGATGAGAATCTCCTCACTAGGAGGGAGAAGCATTGGTTAAACGAGTATCATGCCGACATCTATGCCAAGACGAAGGATTACTTCCAACCAGATTCGACTGCGATGAAGTGGCTTGAACGAGAGACGACGCCGATTTGAATGGGAGCTCTATGGAACGCCTAAGGTATGGCCATGCATGGGAAATGGCATCAAGGACATGGAAGGATTGCAAAGCATAGAATCGAAGCATTTTTTGGGACTTGTTATCTCTGTGGATATCTTTCTAGAACTGCATGAATGCTGCTAAAGCAAATGTTGTTCCAAAGGATAACTTGAATGCAACATTGTCTTGAACAGCGGATCTCAAGTCAATACTCGTGACATACTTTTGCAAGCGATTGTATGGTATCACATTAATTCCGTAACTCGATGCCCACTATTTTCGATTAATTCATGCTTCCTCTTTACTGGCCCACCAGGGGAAACGAACCTGAATCCCCACAACCAACAAGCCGAGCAACAAAGCCAAAGACCTTGAAAACGAACTGACGCACAATCCCACGCATAACCCTGTCACCTATCAGTTCTTTCTCTCCCATCTCTAAAAAGAACCATACCGATAATAGAACCGCTGCTAATCTGTCTCACGGCTCCTGGATTCAACCGACCATTTTGCAACACAGGATTCTGGGGATGCTTCCTATATGAATCGCCTGATAATATAGGACCGGAATCGAGACGGATGGCTGATTGACGGATTGAGTGGAAGGTTGCGAGGGAGAGACCGAGACCGAGACCGAGACCGAGACCGAGGGTTTGTGGACGGAATAGTGGGCGGAAGAAAATAGATGCCATGATGAATGTGTTGTTGTTATTCAATTGTGTTTGTGTTTGATAGCTACTAGTAATAATAAATCTTACCTGGCATGTATCCTGGGATGTATCTTCAGCATGTCTTCAACGGCAGCCAAGATATTGAGGTACCTAGTAACATTGACATCATTGGGCTTTGTTTTCGGTTTGCCAGGGTTGAAGACGGCTTAAGAGGGATGGGGGTGTATGTAGGGGAGGGGGTGTGGCGCAAAAAAAAAAAAAGAAAATAGAGGGGTCAAGGTCGGGGGTCGGGGTCTTTTTCGTCTGTTCGTCTTTTCCTTGTAAGGATGAGGTAAGAATGAGGATGGGGTACGAATATTGAAAATGACTTTATTGTGACCACCTCTCCCCTCTGAACTTCGGAAGGAAAAGAAGAAGAACGACCTTCTGGAACAAATACAAGAACGAGTCTAGAGTGACGGTAACTGCGTGGAAGATAGAAAGCTCGAAGGAAGGGAGCCATCAGCTTACTCGACATACGGAATATGTATGTCTTGATATATGTATACATATATACATATTTACATGTATATAGTTATATATTTATACATTCTACTTCAGAAGAAACCATGCAAAAGCTGCAGCCAGGGCGCAACGTTTCTGCAGTTGCTACCCTATCTTACCTTATGCACGACGATAAAGTCTGACCAATCGATAGGCCCACTTTCATACCCGGTCGGCCCAGATTTCGTGACTTTTTTTCTCTCTAGAGCATTTCTGGAGTCCTTTCCCCACCCCATCTTACTATGCAATTTTCCCTTGTCACTTCCATGCCCCCTCGACACAAGAAAGAGTCATCCTCAATTCACCTACATCCTATAAAACCATACTCATATGTCTCATCCTGTACCAACTCACAGCCCATTCTTACACAAGGAACAAATGATCAACGACCAGACCGGCAGAATGGCCAACGAACTCCCCACCACCAACGGACAGGCATCCGCACAAAATGCCAGCGGAGAGTCCAACTTCACAGTCAAGACTGGACTGGCGAGGATGTTGAAAGGAGGAGTCATCATGGACGTTGTAAACGCTGAACAAGTACTCGATTCCCCTCAATTCCAAAAGTTTTGCATATGCTGACTCACGCCACTTCACAGGCAAGGATAGCAGAGGAGGCAGGAGCCGTGGCCGTCATGGCTCTAGAGCGTGTCCCAGCAGATATCCGGGCTCAAGGAGGAGTAGCACGCATGTCGGACCCGAAGATGATTAAGGAGATCATGGCCACCGTCACCATCCCCGTCATGGCCAAGGCTCGAATTGGGCATTTCGTAGAATGCCAGGTATGTCCCTCGCCTTCTCCCACACACGGCCCAAACTTACACAAAGCTATGACAGATTCTCGAAGCCATAGGCGTAGACTACATCGACGAATCCGAAGTCCTCACACCCGCCGACCACGCGCACCACGTCGAAAAACACCCCTTCTCTGTCCCCTTCGTCTGCGGCTGCCGCAACCTCGGCGAAGCCCTCCGCCGCATCAGCGAAGGCGCCGCCATGATCCGCACAAAAGGCGAAGCTGGAACTGGAGACGTTATCGAAGCAGTCCGACACATGCGTACCGTATCTGCAGAGGTCAAGCGCGCATCCGGACTATCAGACGAGGAATTACGCATCCTAGCTAAGGATATCCAGGCTCCGTATGATTTACTCAAGGAGACGGCGAAGCTTGGGAGATTACCGGTGGTTAACTTTGCGGCCGGGGGAATTGCTACGCCTGCGGATGCGGCGCTCATGATGCAGTTGGGATGTGATGGTGTTTTTGTGGGAAGTGGGATTTTTAAGAGTGGCGATGCGGCGAAGAGGGCGAAGGCTATTGTGCAGGCTGTTACGCATTATAATGATGCGAAGGTTTTGGCCGCTGTGAGTGAGGATTTGGGCGAGGCGATGGTGGGGTTGAATTGTGGGACCATGGATGCAAAGGATAAGATGCAGGGGAGAGGATGGTGATTTGCGCTCTCATTCTCATTCTCATTTGCATTGGCGTTGTTCAAAAAGTTCATTAGAACAGTTCAACACTAGGGAATCTCAGAATTTTGGGTATGGATGTTTGAATATCGTCCTTATAAGAGCTAAACTCAGGCCTATCCCACAGAGTTTTATTGAATTGTGCTCATATCATGAAGACAAGGGAAGCTCACAGGATACCTTAGTCTGATGGAAAATGGGGTAGGTATTAAGATCTTACAAAGGGAAGGAACAGTAACGGCAATGACATCCTATGAAGTTATTGGAAAGCGACTGACGTTACGTTTTCCTAGAGCAGGCTTGACCAGAATTCATGCATCGATGTAAAAGCCTTCATTGTTCCTTGACATTGAAAAGTTCTAATCCCCCAAGCCCAAAATATAGGACAATCAATAAGAACTTGAAGAATCTGAGTTCGAATCATTGATATATTCTTAATAATGATACTCTACAAAATACTTCCACACAATCGCTCAGTCTCTCTAGCTCTTCCAGAAAAGTTTTATCAAGTATCTATCATATAATTTTTCAAAGGAAGCTCCGTATCTTCTAGGATGCCCTCCATTAAATTATGAAAGTCCTCCGTATTTATGTTGCTGGAAAGTCAAGGGGTATACCAAATATTGAGCGCCATCCTGAGCATCTGTGAAATCCTGAGCACCTAACGCCTTGTCCGTTAAATCATCACACATCCAGAGCAGCTTCGAGGAGAACCGCATTCTGCTTCCATTTGGGATATGGGTTTCATTTCCTGGGATCTGTCGTCTTCAATTTCGAAACTAAACCCTCGAGCCGCTCTGTCAAGCCAGAGACGGCATTGTGGCTATCTTCATCTGCTTCGATCAGGACATCGGCAGCCTTATTGTGAACGATGAACTCCTCAATTGATGCTACCAGGGGTCGAAGAGTTTTCCTTAATTGTTTTCCGGCAATTCGTTCCGAAACAGCTGGTAGCAGGGACAAGAACCCCAGGAGGACCGAAAGATAGCCAAAGGCAACGTTCTTCTGGCTTTCCTCAACGGATTCGGCCTAAACAAGTCAATTATGGCAACGAGGAGATGCAAAAAAACTTACCTCAGATGTCCTTGTCTCATTATCGATGAAAAGCTGTACCATGTCATCCAGTGGGTCATTACCTTGCCCTTGTAGACTTTGAAGACTTTCCCGAGCAGGTGAACTCCACTCAGCAAAGTTAATCATCACTCCTAACACAAGAACAAGATGATCAAAGACGATAGAGAAGTCTTCCTCTGTCAAGAAACGCGTGATCTTGCTAAACTTCACGACAATGACTCGGCCCATGATAGCCATCAGCGAACTTCTTGCAAATACGTCGGAGGCTCTAGGGTTGTTATTCGTTACGTTCAGTGTCAGTCGCAAGATCAACCCTTGAAGAGATCCAAAGTCGTCGATTGGGCGAACAAGCGCAACCTCAAGTGTGTCGGCTATGATTGGGAGATAATCGTTGAGCCAGATGGACTCGTCGTGAACGGTCCTTGCCATGATGGAATGAGACTCTAACGCTGATAACGCAAGAGAGAAGTCAATAGCTTCCCGGCCCTGTGGCAGCTCCCATGACGTCTCTTCTGAGGCCGATTTTAAGATTGAAAAAAGCTTTGTTGTCAATTCCTTCGAGAAGATGTCGCCTGAATCTCCAGCTTCTCTGGTCTGCCGGACCATCATTTCGAGGCACTTTAATGCAATCACTCGAGGGGTTATGACCTGTGGTTGTAGTTCCTCCCATGCTGAAATTTTGAGAAGAAACTCCTGATGTTCTAAGATTAAAGACCGTGCAGACTTTGACATATTGCTTCTTCTGTCCTTGCTCAGAGCGATAATACCGTCATTCGACTCAAGCAATCGAATGAGCAGTCGAGTGATCCCTTGGCGCCGCAGCTGCGAAACAATATGGGGCATACTAGCATCAACCAGCACGACCATGAGTACTGAAACCATCATAAATCCTGCAACGACGTCTGTCTCTTGGCCCAAATGGACAAATAATCGTTGCTCAATGCCAGTGGCACGAAATTGCCGCACAAAGTTCTTGTCTTTGATCTTGCTAGCAAGATCAAGGAGGCCAGAACGCCTCATTGACGAGGGACTTGGAGTTGGCTTTCCAATAAGATCCAATAGATCTTCAATCTCATCAAGAAACCTGCTGTTGGCACCCAATCGACGTAGCTCATGCACGCTCCTTATAGCTGTAGAGCCTGCGCCCTCATCATCTTCGTCTTCCTCATGGAAGCTTTGGAGTGGCTTCACTTTAGGTATAGAACCTCTTCGTGGTCTTCTACTATTGGGAGCTTGAGCTGGTTGGGAGGGCATATCAAGAGCTAATTGCTGCATAAAGTCCTGCTCTTCAAGCATCGAGCGCTGTCGGCTATATGTGAACCTTGGTCCAGTAATCTGGGATGGTTGGGTCGTGGGCGCAGTTTGGGGGACGGAAAGCTCTGGCGCGAGGTTTTGTGGTCTTGACGTACTTGAGATGTCCAAAGATTCTGAATTGAAAGTAGACTGAGTTGGAAGGTCCGGTTCATCATTATCAGGCCCATCCTCTTCCACTTCATCTTGATGTGTAGATTGCTCAACTAGAGAGTCTATCAACCTTCGACGAGGAGGTTTTCTCGGGCTCTTATTTGAATGTTTCGCAATTCCTGCTGATCTGTATAAAGAACTGCCAGTTACTCGTGCTTTTGATATGACAGGCCCGTCAGACATGTCTGCTTGATCATCGATGGCGGGAGTGAGACCGGTATCATCGCTATCTAACGGATCCAGTAGCTCCTTCCACATTTGCAGACCCCTAGGTGATATGTATTGTGTAGGGGTATCAACATCCATAAGGTCAGGCTCGCTAGCTTTAGGAGAAGGTGTGCTGGGAATAGAGGCCTTTCGCTCCGGAGAAAGCCGTTTCGGCGTTCGTGAAATATCTGGCCTCCGATGCATGGCAGTGGGCTTCGGCCTAGTTGCCATCATGCTTGTATGAACTAGTCCCAGTGACTTATTGACAGGTTTTGTGGCAAGGGTTGTGCTACGCGGTACGTCTTGCTTGGGAGGTGATTTGATTGGGACAATCTTTTGTTGCACTTGGCATGCTGGAGATAGCTTCATCCTCTTCCTCCTGTCGACTTCCTGAATAGTAGCTGCTATCAATTCTTTGGGGTTTGTGCTCTTGTGGGATGGGTTTTTAGTCGGCTTCGCAGCTGTTTTGTGAACTAGCTTTGGGGTGAGAGGAATGACCTCATCCTCACTGGAAGGTACATCGAAAACATTTGCTTTGATAGGTGAGGCCGGGGCTGGAGTCTTGGATGGGGACCTCCTCGGGACATTCTTGAGCTTCTTCGGCTCCGCAGGACCAATTCTGGGTGACCTGGACTCCAGTAATTCACTCGAGTTCTTCTCAAGTGTTTGAGGGCGAGGCGCATAGGATGCTACGCTATAATCGGGGATTCGTCTTCGCACTGCTTTCCCATAGGTTGCTATTCGTTTTCGAGGAACCGCTACGTCTTCGAAGGCTGCCATCGTGATTTTGAGATCGAAGTGGTTACTCAGGCAGCCGGTATTCGCGTCGATAATCAGTGAAGTTTGAAGCAACTCTGCAGCTTGATTATAAGCAGCTGGGTTTGAGGTATGACCATGTACCGCATGCCATGACTGGTTTCGGAAAGTTTCTCGCAGTCGATTTCGTTCCTGGGAGCAGGTTGCAGATCGACACGAAAACGAAGGCGCACACAATTGACCGGATGCGGCTAAAAAAGGACTTTCGTTCCTAAGGAAAATCTTCTGCGATGATGCGTGGTAGGCTGACTTCCCTGGAGCACTAGGAGAGAGTTCTTGAGCGCTGTCTAGAGATCGTTGATATTTCAAAAGTTAGAGGTCAGGGAAGACGAGTTGTTTATTTTCCACCACCAAAGATTTGGGGTTTGATGTCGCGTCTAATCGGGATTATCAGCCACTGCTACAGCGATGTTGTGGCGCAAGCTGTAATCAGGTTCCCCACAAGCAGTGCGACCGCCTTTTGCGGCGTTTAGTCACATCTTAAGCTTATCGCTCGCCTGAACCAGAACGAGGTCGGGCCCCTTGATGAGAGCGGAGGCACCCGCCGTCAAACTTGTCCTCAAATCTTTCTGATTTTTTGATAAATTCGAATCCGAAATTCGAAATTCGAAATTTGCTAAATTACCTACCACCTGCACTACCTTTTCTAGGCCGTGATATATACTTTGGGACCGGAATATGTCCAGCAATCCTTGATTGTATTATCCCGTCTCCTCGATAGAGAAGGCTCGCCGCCCACTTTCCTCCTCATCAGAGATCCAAATCAATGGCCTCCGCAGCGAAATCTGCCCAAACTCCCACCCAAACTGTGGGGCCTGATTACCGTCCCGAGAAGCAAAAGCCCACGGCAACTGTCTCAACAGAGGTATCCTACGAGAATGTACATACTCTGCCACAAACTCCACAGCTCATAGCTCTTTTGACGTAGGTTCCTCAAACATACGTCTCCTAGGGAAGCTGTTCGGCTGACCTCACTGCTGCTGTAGTATGATCAGAGATAAAAACACCGAGCGTGCTGACTTCATCTTCTACTCTAACCGCATTATTCGATTGCTCGTCGAAGAGGGCTTGAACCACCTTCCGGTAATTGAGCACACGATCACTACTCCTGTTGGTCGAAGTTATGCAGGAGTTAAGTTTCAAGGCAAAATATGTGGAGTGTCCATCATGAGAGCTGGAGAGGCTATGGAGCAGGGTCTACGAGATTGTTGTCGCTCAGTGAGGATTGGGAAGATCTTAATTCAACGAGATGAGGAGACTTCCCTGCCAAAACTTTTCTACGACAAGCTCCCAGAAGATATTTCGGATCGCTGGGTGTTGCTATTAGACCCTATGTTTGCGACAGGTGGGGCTGTGGACTGGATCGAGAAGGTGGCCATGCTGACTTGACCACAGGAGGTTCTGCTACCATGGCTGTCGACGTTCTGAAGTCTCGAGGAGTTCCTGAGAATCGAATACTGTTTCTGAATCTCATCGCCAGCCCAGAGGGCATTGATAGCTTTGCCAAGAGATTCCCAAAATTGAGAGTAGTTACCGCATTCATAGATCAGGTCAGTAGTTTCTATACAAACGCCTTCAATCTAAACCTAGAAACTAACTTTTAACAGGGTCTTGACGAGAAGAAGTAAGTCTAATGCTAGGCGATGAATAAGAATAAGAACTGACACAGTACAGTTATATCGTGCCAGGTCTGGGTGACTTTGGCGACAGGTTCTATACAATATAGAACTATGGTCTTTAACATCTTCCAACACTTCGGCGAGTTGAAGTCTGGCGATTTGAAGATTATTACAAATCACTTTGAATTAAGACGCAAATCTGATCGACAGTAACCTTTTCGACTGAAATGAAGTTATGCATAAGTCTTTTCTGAATCGCGGGACTCTTTTATACCGCCCCAAAACGCCCCCAAAAAGTAGAGCCTATTGCCCATTGCCCAAACTCCACCACATGCAGACGTATCCTTTAGTATTCATCATCGGCGACGACTCCCTCTCCCCCATAGCCACCAAGCCCATCCTCATCATCGATTATATCGTCATCATTATCTTCCTCGTCTTCGTCCCTAGCTCTGCCAGCATTCGACCTTCCAGCAGCAGGCGCTCGCGAAGGCGCATAGTCACCGCCGCCTCGATCATCTCCATCCTCCTTAGCTACAGCATCGCAAGCATCAACCCAATCCGCATAAACATCAACCGCTGCCGAAAGATCTAGACGCTTGAGATTAGCAGGGTGCGCTTGATCGTGAACAATGGACAGGACGACCAACAGTTGACGGCGCATTGGAATTGCTGATTGCAGACCTTGCAGGAGAGCTGTCCCACCCCAGACTTCTTATCTAATTTGACGGTGACGGACTTCTCGTGATTGCAAAACAGGCAAGGGAATACCGTTGCTAAAGGTTCGTTCTGCGGCGATATTTAGAAGATTACCAACCATAAAATGGCACATAAAGACCTACTCTTTTTGGGCCCGTTGGCTTCTTAGCTGCCTTCTTACGTTTGCCCTACTTGCACATTAGATAGGAGGTGGTTAATGCGGACAAAGCCGGTCTTACCATCGTGGATACTTTGTGAGAAGTTTGTGATTGTTGTGAGAAGAGCTCGCGACGCCGTCCCACAACGCGGTTCCTTAGTGCTACAGGGAATGCTGGAATGATGGAATGGGAATGGGAGTGGGAATGGGGCTGTAGAGCTCTGTGGCTTTAGTTTGGCGGGGCGATAAGATAGATAAAGAACGTGTATTCCGTACGGCAAGCTCCCTATGAAAGCTGTGGTCCTGCTTGAAATAAGAACGAATCAAATTTAAGCCCTGAGACTTGTTCCTGCTGCTGCAGCTCTGCTGTAAAATTTCACTTTCTCGTACACCGTCTCTTTAGAATCCAGGATTTCATACACCTTGCCATTGTCTTGAATCCCGCACATTCCACCCGTGTTAGAAGACCTTGTATTACAGAAGGTCACTTCACCCTTTTTCTCTTCCCAATTTCACTACTCCTCACTCTTTCGAACTTCGGTCTCCGAGATCCCCCTTATTCCTCTGTGCTTTGCAGCTGCCTTCGAAGCAACAATGTCGACCTCGTCACCCGACCAGACTGCTACGATGAAGGAGGTCCTGGAAGCATTAAAGACTTTACAGTTAAGCCAGGCTCAATTAGCTTCTAATGTTGATGCTATTTCCGGCCGTGTCAATGTCCTAGCAGGCATGAAAGAGGTCCGCGATGTTGCCGGAGCAGAGTCGTCAACTGCCCCTCGAAAGGAAGTTGATTCAATTTCAAGCATTGAGGAGTCCCAAGAGATCAAAATCCCTGAATCTCCATCCCTCCCCGCTACACAAGTTGATAGCCAAATTTCTCACGCTCGAACACCAAGTAGTGGAACCTCAAGAATCATTCTCACGTGAGCTTCTCCTTTCAATTTTTGAAGTGAAGATAGGCACTGATGAGAGCAGCACCTACCCTGGTCAGTCCGGCATCAATCCTCTGCCGATGGATTGGGGCAACAAGGATCCTCAAGAGAGAGGTCCTGTTGTAGTTTCCAGGACGCAGAGCACTTTACGCAGACGGAATGGTGAGGATTCCTTTACGTTGTTCCATAACTCGTGCTAATTAGTTTCTCAGCAATTGGAGGTAAATCTTCTAAATCCTCAACTAAGACCAGCATTGTTGACCCCTAAACTAGCGCACGGTGGATCTTATTCTATCTATTACGCGTTGGCAGTTGCGAGTAATGAAATCAAAATAGACCATAGGTGCGCCTACATTCTGAATCAATTTTCCAGTCTTTGGAAGCTGACCCTATCTCCAGACCCGATTTTACCAATACGGAACCAGCAGCCAATATAGGGCCGTTTCCCCAGTGGGCGGACAAGAAGAAAATTGTGTCAATGGATCCTTTGGGACACCTGGCTCCGTGGCTGTTCAAAGATACTATAGAAAAAGAGAATGGTAAGAGCAATCCGCGTTATATTGCAGCATACTGACAGTCTGTAGTCGATATTAGACCTACCATTGGTATGAATTTCCAGATTCCTTCGATACAATGAAATGGTGGCGCTGATATTAGATAAAGCTATCACTAGAGCTCATATGAAGGTAAGGAGAGTTTATCCGTATTTTGGAAAATAGCTAACGACTCGCAAAGCTACCAGAATTAGAACAGAGTGTTCGAGAAGGCCGCCTGTAAGAATGCTAGTATAGCCTTTAGATAGTGATCATCTAACAATCTCAATAGTGTACCAGATGGGAAAGTTTGCTTGAACGATTCTGGCGAACTAGCTGTAACGAAGTTTGCCGTTGAGCCAGTACGTCACGATGTTCAATGCGGAGATTTTCTTTAACCTTAGCATAGGTTTGGTATCTTCCCGGAGTAGCTGAGAGATTTGGAATTGATGAGGGATCTCTCCGAAGGTCGTTGTTTGAACACACGGGAGGATCATACCCTGAGTTGATTACGCGGGGCGATATCAAGTTGTTCTTGCCGCCAATAGGTAGGACATCCCATTGACCTGTTTTGACAGGTCAAAAGCTGATAAGTTGGAGGTGGACTTACCGTCTATTGCTTCGGTGATCCGGCGAAAATGTCAGATGAGAAAGTTCGTCTAGCTTTAAGAGTCCATGATGAGGTATATATTCCCCATCCTTCTCCCCGGATTGGTTATTGGCGTGAAACATTCGTCTGACGCGATGACCAGTGTAACGGAAGTGACGTGTTTGGATCTGATATCTGCACGTGTCGTCCATATCTCATTTACGGAATTGAAGAAGCAGTTAAAGAAGCTCAAAGGTAATGGTTTTGCACGAATTTGTAAGTGTTATGCTAATGGAAATCATCTTCAGAGGTGGCAGTGGGGTTGTGATCTATTTCCGCAAAGAAGGACGTGCTCTTGGCGAAGTCACAAAGGTAAGGGGAAGAAAAAAGAAAGTTTTCAAAAGATTAAGCAGATCTTCAACCAGTCATATTCCACTAGACCTTGGTTCCGATTTCAAACACTTTTCCGTATCCCAATCCCAATTCAACGTCCCCCACCTTCTCAATACTACCACCCCACGTTAAATCTGATTTTACCCGCACCCCCAACCCTTTCATTGTCCTACCAAAGGCGTTTTGCTAATTGATCGCTGTAGTATCTTGTGTATAACGCGAGGAAGCGTGGTTTGGATCGAGCCTCAGAGTATTTCAAAAGAACAGAGAATATTGCTGGTGTCAAAGACATGCGATTCCAGGCATTAATGCCTGATATTCTCCATTGGCTTGGAATCAAGAAGATTGACAGAATGTTGAGCATGAGCAAGTGAGTTTTTATCATCGGGAAAATTCGTGGCAAATACTTACTTTCCCAACAGTATGAAGCACGACGCCATAGTTGGCCAGGGGTAAGTCATAACCTCAATTATCCACGAGCAAATATTGATCAACCCTAGAATTCCTATCCATGAGCGAGTCGAGCTTCCCGAATCCTGGATACCGGCGGATTCCAGGGTTGAGATAGATGCGAAAATAACTGCAGGTAAAGTTCTTCCATAACCCCCACCCGATTCCTGTGTCCGTGATAGGGCTGAATATATGGCAAGGATACTTTACCACTGGTCATCGAATGACGGAAGAAGAGCTTGCGGCTGTCAAGGGAAGAAGTTGGGAAGAGTAAGTCCCCTAATTGAGTGGTGACAGGATTTCAATTGACCCAAATACAGCATCGATCATTGATCACGCGCCAAAAAGAGAAATAATGGGTCTTGAGACTATGTTCCTGCATCCGTACCCGACCTACCCGTCTTAGTGTCCTGGGTGGAAAGTCATGATCTCAGTTTAACGAATGAATAATTAATATGTCGTGACTTGCTACGTTTTTCTCAACACGAAAGAAATCCGGGATAGCAAGAAGCGAGGAATTAATAATTCAAATCAACGGCGTGGCTTAGAATTAATATATTTTCCTGTAACACGACAGACTGTCGATACGAATGGTGCCCAAATTCTGCTGCAGCCTGGCCCTCCACTCGAAGTCGGACGAAATGAGGGGGATGTAGGCGGTTGCATTCGCCTCGCATGAAAAAGCACCCAACGAGAGCCTACCAAGTTTTCAACTCGTCAAAATCACTGCCATGTGGCGAGACTTTTCTGAGGATGGGGTAATGGACCAAATCCCAAATTGGCCAGGTCTTGCTGACGCAAAAGCTTATATGTAGGAGGGATGATCTCTTAAATGTGTTGGTTTTTTTTACGAGTTTTAAGGCTAATCGTTGTTCTTGATCTCCATTGAGGCGAATCCTTTATTTCAAGGTTTCCAATCAATTCGATCATCTCAACAATTTCCATATCTGAATATACATCTTCTAAATATATAATTTCATGGCTTCCAAATCCCAATCCAGAACTTCTCTCCCCAAAACCCCCTCAAGAAGACCAAGACTCATGAGAGCAAGTGCAACCTGCCCACAACTCGCGACGTCCAATGCATTGAGGAAAGATCTAGCTAGTCTGCAATCATGTGGAGCAACGACCATATTAACGCGAGTTGCGAGCTACTCAACAGCCCAACATGAACATGCTTTGAGAGCTTCACCGACCAGTTCTTGTTCGAGTCCCGGGCAGGTATCACCGGAGAGCGCAAACATAGACGCAAGGAAGGAGCCGTTCCAGAACGAGATTCATCAATGTTAGTCGATCATATTCATATTATTGCCGGGTGCTAATAGCATTGCAGCGGGAAATTACTTCAGCTTCCCCAACTTTGAAGACTTCCAGGAGTACCAAGAGAACGAGGAAAGGATAGATAGGAGGCAGGAGAAGGGTGTCCCATGAGAACGTAGTTTCGGGATGAGGGCCGAGGGAGTGACTGTGGAAGGATCTGACCTAGGTTTGAGGAAGATTCAGGATGGAAGACTTCGGCCTCGAATGGGATGTGATGGTTCATGGAAAACAGCACTCTGGGGATATTGCCTGGCTTGGGATTTGGTGTTCGAGGTGTATATATGGCGGAACAATGGCCCGTTGCATAAGGAATGGAGTTGGGGACTGCCGTGGTCTGAGATAGGGATAGGAAAGAAGAATTGGGCTAGTAAATATCCAAGGGAAATTCTATAACAAATTTTGCACATACCATTCAAAATCTCGGCGGGATGATCTCCAGTGAAACAATGAGGCTTCGAGATCGTGTGATAGCCATGGCTTTCTCATTCTTAGAAAAGGGAGATGTTATGCTTTCATCACGACATTTCTGAGCACATTGTGCTCTGATAGTACCTTGCGCTGAGTTTTCCCCTCACACAGCCCGAGCCCAAAGGCATATCGAAGCTATCTGATTCAGTAATTGGCGTGATACAATCCGTGTGTTCTATGAAGAGATGCTCGATGGCCATTGAGACCAGAAAATTTGCTGAACGGCAAAATTCGCTTAATTTAGCGCAGAGCCCTCTTGCGCACATTCAAATTATTCTTCATCGACCCGAATTCATACTCGACAAACCGCTCAACCTCAACAGCCCGCGCGACTAGGAAACTTATCGCAATCATGGCTGTCGGAAAGTGAGTCTCCCATTGATCTCTACATGGCTCAATTTCGATGAGCGCCACGGACTCGATTATGATGGAGGGGCACTTATTCTACTTGGACAACGTCTAACAAGCACGACAGGAACAAGCGCCTTTCGAAGGGTAAGAAAGGTCTTAAGAAAAAGACCCAAGACCCTTTCACTCGTAAGGATTGGTACCAAGTCAAGGTATGCGCATTGAGACATCACAAGTCTGCCGCCAGTTATTGATAATATTCCAGGCCCCATCCTCCTTCAACATTCGAGAGTACGATTCCACCTTAACCTCCATATGTCAAACGGCTTTCTAATAATCTCACAGTGTCGGCAAGACTCTTGTCAACAGAACGACCGGTCTTAAGAATGCGAATGATGCATTGAAGGGAAGAATTTTCGAGGTATCTTTGGCGGATTTGCAGAAGGACGAGGACCACGCTTTCCGAAAGGTCAAGCTACGTGTCGATGAGGTTCAGGGAAAGAACTGCTTGACCAACTTCCACGGCCTCGACTTCACGTCCGACAAGCTCCGGTCTCTCGTTCGAAAGTGGCAATCCTTGATTGAGGCCAACGTCACAGTCAAGACCACCGACGACTATCTCCTCCGCCTCTTCGCTATCGCCTTCACCAAACGCCGACCCAACCAGATTAAGAAAACCACTTATGCCGCCTCTTCGCAAATCAGAGCCATCCGAAAGAAGATGACCGAGATCATCCAACGTGAAGCCACCAGCTGCACCCTCACACAACTCACAGCCAAGCTTATTCCCGAGGTTATCGGTCGTGAAATTGAGAAGGCTACCCAAGGCATCTACCCACTACAAAATGTATATGGAATCTCTAGATCCTTACAAATCTTGTTGTTAACATCTACTAGGTACACATCCGCAAAGTCAAGCTCTTGAAGGCGCCCAAGTTCGACCTCGGTGCTCTTCTCAACCTCCACGGCGAGTCAAACACAGATGAGTCTGGTCAGAAGGTTGAGCGGGAATTCAAGGAGAAGGTGTTGGATGAGGTATGAAAGGTTGATACTATTTGGGCCGGGTTTTCTTCAGGTCACTTGCATGTAGTCAGGTCTGCTATGGGCATACCGCGTGACACTTTGTCGCATCTGGCATAAGGCTAGCGAATAAACATCAAAATTTCAGAATAAACATGAGATGGCTCTTTCTGTTGCATATGTGAATGGATTGGGCTTCAGCCTTGTTTAGCGAGACTGACGTCGTCGCCTGCGACTTCTTGCTTTGTATTTCTAGATGTTTTAAACTTAGCCACACAAGCTTCCAGGATACTCGAACGAACAAAGAACAAAAAAATCGATGGCATCTGATGAATCTCTTCCAACGTTGAAGATCTTAATGATCGGACCCTCTGGGGCCGGAAAATCTGCTCGTACATATCCCAAACCAGAAGCCGCATCCCAGCTTGCTAACAGTGACCAGTGCTCATAAGATACTGCGATGATCAATTTGACTCAGAATCTTCAACCGCGACTATAGGGGTAGACTTCAAAGTATGTCTCTCCCAGACACCTACCTATGCGCAAATACTGACAATTTCCATAGCTCAAGAAATTATCAGTACACGGCAAAGCCTACCGTCTAAACCTCTTGGATACCGCAGGACAAGAAAGATTCCGCACACTCTCAAATAGCTACTACCGTGGCGCACATGGCGTCATACTAGTTTACGATATATCAAACAGAGATAGCTTCCTTGCCATGGACAGATGGTACGACGAAGCTGAATCAAACGCCATTCCCGGAGCTATCATGTATTTAGTAGGCAGTAAGA
>Ga0182030_10001762_pt1 | contig 45104 bp, 47 predicted proteins | sample 812S3MmetaG_FD_121299 | JGI IMG/M metagenome (GOLD analysis project Ga0182030, IMG submission 121299) | Permafrost microbial communities from Stordalen Mire, Sweden - 812S3M metaG (Illumina Assembly) | ecosystem: Environmental > Terrestrial > Soil > Wetlands > Permafrost | place: Sweden...
ATTGGACGGCACGCCGAGCGCGGCAAAGGACATAGACATATAACTCCTACAAGTTGAGATGAGCCCAACTCGAGGTTTTACAGTCGAATCGGTCTCCACCGCGATGTGCGGCGAAACAGTCATGCCACCCTAGCAGAGAGTGGGGGATCGCGACGCACACCGTCGGACCCAACGAGTGCGGGCGGAGGGACTCGAACCCACACTCCGAAGAACTGGTACCTAAAACCAGCGCGTCTGCCAATTCCGCCACGCCCGCAAGAGCAGTCAGTCTACGACGTACATCGAGGAGATGGAGGGTCCAACCATTAGATTGGACGCATGAGTATCTCCAACAGAGCCGACGGTTTCGGCGCCATTGACCTGAACCAGCGACTACTGCGCGAGCGGATCGTCTTCCTCGGTTCCGAAGTGAACGACGACTCGGCGAACCGGATCTGCGCCGAACTGCTACTGCTCGACGCCGAGGACAGCGAGCGCGACATCAGTCTCTACATCAACTCCCCGGGCGGTGTAATCACTGATGGACTGGCCATTTACGACACCATGCAGTACGTCAACGCCGACGTGCGCACCATCTGCATTGGCATGGCCGCCTCCATGGGCCAGTTCCTCTTGTGCGCCGGAGCCCCGGGCAAGCGCTTCTCGTTGCCGAGCAGCCGAATCCTGATGCACCAACCCTTGATGGGTGGCATGCAGGGTCAGGCCTCGGACATTGCGATTCAGGCTGAGCAGATTGGATTCATGAAGAAGCAGTTGGCCGAACGAATCGCCTTTCACACCGGCAAGTCGCTCGCGCAGATCGAAGTGGACTCCGATCGCAACCGATGGTTCACCGCACAAGAAGCGTTGGAGTACGGCTTCATCGATGCAGTCATTGAACATTCGGCCGTTCGTCAAGGCGCCTAGTGAGCGAAGGATCGACGGCGCGAGTCGATCGACGCTCGTTGGAGAACGACGCGTTTCGTGTCGTCAGTGCCCGTGACAGTCTTCCAACGAGGCTCCGCAACCTCTGGAATCGTCGGGAGTTGCTGTTCAGCCTGATCAGGTCGGACATTCGCATCAAGTACAAGAACTCGGCGCTGGGCATCGTCTGGTCGATGCTGACGCCGTCGTTGTTCCTCGCCATCTACTGGCTGGTCTTCGGAGAGGTCCTCAAGAACGGCATTCCCAACTTCGTGGTCTATCTGTTCGCGGGCATGGTCGTGTGGAACATGTTCAACACGTCGCTCAGCACCGCGACCGGAGTGATCGTCGTCCGATCCGGTCTCGTGAAGAAGGTTTCGTTTCCCCGCGAGATCCTGGCGCTGGCCAATGTGGGCGCCGCGACGTTCTATTTCTTCATCCAGCTCGGGGTGTTCGGCGCCTATCTCCTCCTCGTCCAACACTCACCGGACTACGCCTACTTCTGGTTGTTGCCCATCGCCTTTCTCGCACTGTATTTCTTCACCGCGGCGCTGGCGATTCTCATGTCGGCCATCACCGTCTACATGCGCGACATGGAGCATTTCATCCTGATCATCCTGCAGCTGTGGTTTTTCCTCTCCCCGGTCGTCTACTCCTACGAACACTCCATCGCGCCGAAATTGCACATCTGGGGAGTGGCCTGGCTGTACTTTCTCAACCCGATAACCCTCATCATGTTGACGTTCCAACGGGCCTTCTACGTGGCGACCACGGCGCCGTCGACGACGCAATCGGTCATCGTTCACGGTCACAGCGCCCCGGTGATCTTGCAGATCTTGCCCTCGTGGCCGATGTCGACGTACTGCTATTTGGACTTCGCCCTCCTCGGCATCATGGTGATCGTGTTCCTCTTCGCCGAAGTGCTCTTCGGGCGTCTTCAAGGCAACTTCGAGTCGGAGTTGTAATGACGACGGTCATCAAGGTTGAAGGAATCTCGAAGACCTTCAAGATTCATCACGAGCGTCACCAGTCACTGAAGGAGCGAATGCTCCATCCGCGCTCGGGATCGATTGAGACGTTCAACGCGCTCAAGGACATCAGTTTTTCCGTGGACACGAACGAAACCGTCGGTCTGGTCGGCCACAACGGATCCGGAAAATCGACGCTGCTCAAGTGCATCTGTGGTGTCTTGCAACCGACGTCCGGCCAGATTCACATCCGCGGCAGCCTCGCGGCACTGCTCGAACTCGGCGCGGGGTTCCAGCCCGAGCTCTCTGGACGCGACAATATTTTCCTCTACGGGGCGATGCTGGGATTCTCCAAGAAGATGGTCGAGGGCATCTTCGACGACGTCGTGGAGTTCAGCGAGATCGAGAATTTTATCGACACGCAGGTGAAGTTCTACTCCAGCGGCATGTACGTCCGCCTGGCCTTCGCCGTCGCCGTCAACGTCGATCCCGACATCCTCGTCGTCGACGAGGTGCTGGCCGTCGGTGACGAGCGCTTCCAGGCGAAGTGCATCGATCGAATCAGGTCATTCCAGGATGAGGGCCGATCGATCTTGTTCGTCACTCATAACGCCGATCAGGTTCGCGCGATCTGTGATCGAGCGATCGTGCTCGACGGCGGACGGATGATCGCCGACGGACCGACGCACGAATCACTGCGTATCTTTCGCGAACACCTCATGGACAGCGCCGTCGAGCACGATCGCAGCGGTCTGCTCGCGTCGATCACCATCGACTCCATCACCACGCCGTCCGGTTCGTTCGACGTGCGAAGCGGCGCCGGCATGCACTTCGACGTCAACATCACCTCACACGGCGCCTACAGCGGCAACTTCGTCATGGAGATCTTCACTCGCAAGGGGCTGTTGATCAGCCGCAGCGACGCCAAAGGGTCACCGGTGAACCTGACTCCCGGACAGAATCGCGTGGGCATCGATCTCGCGCAGATCCCTCTTCTGGACGGCATCTATGACGTGAACATCGGCATCGTCGATCCCCGTGGCAACACCGTCATCGCGTGGCGCGAACAGGCCGCGTCGATTCAAGTGACCTACGACGGGCGCGAAGGCGGCCTCGTCGAACTCGGCGCGGCGATCCGTCAGCAGTAGTTCACTGTTGCGCGGACCTGAGGCGCGCGAATCGGCGAAGTGATCCGAACACGCCGAGTTTGCCGACGTTGTAGGGATGCGCCGCTTCGCTCAGCATCCGTCGGTCGCCGCGCGAATTGCCGTAGGCGAAGACAACGGGGGGAGTTGAGTAGTGGCGAGCGGCGATCCACTCGTCGAGTCGACGCAGCTTCTCGCTTCCGCGACAGTTCTTGCCGAGGTATCCGCCGGTGAGGCGACCTCGCGGATCGATCGCGAGACGGGTCCCGAGACCACCGTTCGCCCCAAGTTGCTCGGTGATCACGTCGACGTAGAGCTGCGGCGACGCGGAGACGATGACGATGTCGTGGCCCTGATCGCGGTGCCACGCGAGACGGGCCAGCAGTAGTGCCCGGCCCTCGTGTTCGAGGTGCTCGAGCGCGAAGGTCCGCGATTCGGCTCTGACGCGCTGCTCGTCGATCCCCGCGAGCAACTTGATGAAGAGACGCTCCTTCGCATTGTCGGCCCAGCGACTCGATCGAAGGGCGCCCACGGTGAGCGGCACGGCGAGGGACATCGCCGCGCGCCAGGTACGGCCGCGACCGGCGACCATCTTGAGCCAGGGAAAGACGCTGCCACCTCTGGTGAGCGTGCCGTCGAGATCGAACGCGGCGACGACCGGCGTCGTTTCAGGGTCCATGGAACTAGTTTCACAGCCTTTGTGATCAAAGGATTCCACTTCCCTACAAATCCGATAGGTATTGGCAACAATTGAGGAGTTCCTATTAGGGTTGGCTCGTTCAGTCAAGGGACTGACATCACGCACAAGGAGCACAGCATGGCGATTCGACTCGGCGACGAGGCCCCAGACTTCACGGCGGAGACCACTGAAGGCACCGTCAACTTCTACGACTATCTGGGCGACGGTTGGGGCATTCTCTTCTCGCACCCCAAGGACTTCACCCCGGTGTGCACCACGGAGCTCGGCGCGTTTTCCGCGCGACGTGGCGACTTCGACAAGCGCAACACGAAGTTGATCGCCGTGTCGGTCGATGACGTCGACTCGCATCAGCGCTGGAAGAGCGACATCAGCGAGACCCAGGGCGCGGAGCTCAACTTCCCGATCATTGGCGACGCCGACCGCAAGGTCGCGGATCTCTACGACATGATCCACCCGAACGCGAACGACACGTTGACCGTGCGAAGCGTCTTCATCGTGGACCCCAACAAGAAGGTGAAGCTGACGTTGACCTACCCGGCCTCGGTCGGTCGCAACGTCGACGAGATCGTGCGCGTCCTCGACTCCCTGCAGCTCTCGGCGAAGTTCCCCGTTTCGACCCCGGTCGACTGGAAAGACGGCGATGACGTCATCATCGCGCCGGCCGTCAGCGACGACGACGCCAAGGAGAAGTTCCCCAAGGGATTCCGCAAGGTGAAGGACTACCTGCGCTACACACCCCAACCGAATAAATAGTCTCGACCCTTTCCAAAGGCGGCCACCCCTGGGTGGCCGCCTTTGGATGTACGCGCCGTAAGGTGAGGCTCGACAAGGAGTGTTATGACCGTTCCGGCCACGTTCACCTACGCCAACCAGAGCGTGAATCGTCTCGGCTTTGGCGCGATGCGCATCACGGGCGAGGGCATCTGGGGGCCGCCGAAGGACCCTGACGAGTGTCGTGCGGTACTGAAGCGCGCCGTAGAACTAGGCGTCAATCTCATCGACACCGCCGACTCCTACGGGCCGTATATCTCTGAAGAGCTGATTCGTGAAGCGCTCCACCCCTACGGCGACGTCAAGATCGCGACCAAGGCCGGATTCTTGCGCATCGGACCGAACGCGTGGCGCGAGTGCGGGCGTCCGGACTACTTGCGCCAAGAGTGCGAGATGTCACTTCGTCGCCTCGGCCAAGAGTCGCTCGACTTGTTCCAGTTGCACCGCATCGATCCGTCGGTCGCGTCCGAGGACCAGTTCGGGCTCCTGCGTGATTTGCTGGACGAAGGCAAGGTTCAGGCCGTCGGTCTCTCCGAGGTGAGTGTCGAACAGATCGTCGCCGCGCGCGACGTCGTCACGATCTCGACGGTGCAGAACCTCTACAACGTGACGAATCGACAGAGTGAAGCGGCCTTGGAGTACTGCCAACACGAGGGCATCGGTTTCATTCCGTGGTACCCGGTCGCCGCCGGCAGCCTCGCACGCAGTGGGGGACCGCTGGACGAATTGGCGCGAAAGAACGCCGCCACCGTCGGACAGCTCTCACTGGCGTGGTTGTTGCGCCGTTCTCCGGTCATGCTGCCGATCCCCGGAACCTCCAAAGTGGCCCACGTGGAGGAGAACTGTGCCGCGGCGAACATCACGCTCGACGACGAGACGTACCACGCCCTCGACGCAATGAACGACTAGACGGAACGCTCGATCTCTTCGACGAGCGAGGCCCGTAGGTCGCGCTTGAGGACCTTGCCCTGCGGATTGCGCGGGAGCGGTTCGGCTCGGAAGAAAATCCTGGTCGGCACCTCGAAGCGCGCCAGGTGACGGGCCACGTGACGATTGATCTCCTCGGCCTCGAGAACCCGTCCCGGGCGCAGCACGATGACGGCGGCGACCTCTTCGCCCATGGTCGCATTCGGGAGTCCGACGACCGCGCAGTCCGCGACGTCGGGGTGCTCGAAGATGGCCGCTTCGACGATGACCGAATAGACGTTCTCGCCCCCTCGGATGATCATGTCCTTGGCACGGTCGACGATGAAGACGAAACCTTCTTCGTCGATGCGCGCGATATCACCGCTGCGGAGCCACCCTTTGGTGAACGCCTTGGCGGTCGCCTCCGGTTTCTTCCAGTAGCCACGTACGACGTTGGGACCCTTGATCCATAGTTCGCCGATGACGTCGGGGCCGCTCGGCAAGTCAGGCGTCGGCTCGTCGCCCTCGAAGTCCTCGGGGACGATCGCCAACTCGGCGACCGGGACCGCGGGCCCACAGCTGTCCGGCTTTTCGAGGTAGTCGCCGGCGCCGTTCACACAGACCGCGGCCGAGGTCTCGGTCAGTCCGTAACCGTTGCCCGGTTGGCCGGTGGGAAAGGCCGCTTGGATCCGTCGCACGAGTTCGGGTGGCGACGGCGCGCCGCCGTAGGAGACGGACTTCACGCTCGAGGTGTCGAAGGTGGCGAAGTCGGGGTGATCAAGGATCTGCATCGCGATCGTCGGCACGCCGCCGAACATCGTGACCCGTTCGGACTCGATCAACGCGAGCGCCTGGCCGGCGTCGAAGTGGTGCATCATGACGAGTTTTCCGCCCGAGGCGGTGTTCGTGATCATCGTCGCGAGACACCCGGTGGCGTGAAAGAGCGGCACGCTCAAGAGGTTGGCGTTGGGAATACTGTCACCCGTTTCGACGACGCCGCTGGAACCGAAACGCATGGCGGCGCGCGCCCCGACGAAGAAGAGGTTCATCAGGTTCGTGATGGCGTTTCGATGCGTGCCGACCGCGCCCTTCGGTTGACCGGTCGTACCCGAGGTGTAGAACATCGTGACGTCGTCATCGGTCGCGATGTCGATCTCGGGAGGCGTCGCGCCCGGGTCGACGTCGCCGACGTACTCATTGAAGTCGACCGTGCGTACACGTGCGTGTGTCGCGCCGAGGCGCGCCGGGCGTTGCGGATCTTCACTGATGACCACGACCGTCGTGAGCTCCGGGAGTCCGTCGAGTTGGCGTCGGACACGCTCGAGTCGCTCCTCGTCGACGAAGAGCACCGACGTGCCCGAGTCGCTGAGTCCGTACTGCAACTCTTCGGGAGTCCACCACGCGTTGATCGGCACCACGACCGCGCCGGTGAGCACGGTTCCCCAAAAGGCGATGACCCACTGGGGGAGGTTGCGCGACGCGATGGCGACCCGGTCGCCTTTGACGACGCCCGAGTCGATCAGTCGGCGCGCGAGCGTCGATGCGGCTCGGTAGTGCTCGTCGAAGGTGAAGCGTTGGCCTTCGTAGACGAGGAAGTCGCGCGACGCGTGGGCGAGCGAGAGGTCGAGTATCTGGCGAAGCGTTGACGGTGCGTTCTTCCACACCGTCATTTCGATGTCGTTGACCGTCGTGCGCTCGGTCTCGAACATCGAGCCCGGCGCGGTCATCTGCGTCGTGGCGTCCGCCATTGAGAGGAGTGCGTCAGTCATGAAGCGGGAGGGTTCACCGGTGCCTTGGGAAACAGTGTGTCGCGATAGTGCTGGAGTTCGGCGATCGACTCGCGAATGTCGTCGAGTGCGCGATGCGTCGTCGCCTTCTCGGGGAGTTCGTCCAGTACTTCCGGGTGCCATCGGCGCGTCAGTTCTTTCAGCGTCGAGACGTCCACGTTGCGGTAGTGGAAGAACTCTTCGAGCGTGGGCATGTACTCCTGCAAGAACCGACGATCGGTACCGATCGAGTTGCCGCACAAGGGGATCGACCGCGGTTCGGAGATGTGTTCTTTGAGAAACGCCAAGGTCTGAGCCTCAGCCTCGTCGTTGGTCACCGTTGAGCGGTTCACGGCCTCGATGAGCCCGGACTTGGTGTGCATCTCGGTGACGAAATCGCCCATCTCGGCCATTTGCTCGGGGCTGGCGTGGATGACGAGATCGGGCCCTTCGGCAATCACGGTGAGGTTGTCATCAGTGATCAACGTCGCGATTTCGATGATGACGTGGCGCAGCGGTTCGAGCCCCGTCATCTCTAGATCCATCCACACGAGCACAGGTCGACACTACTGAACCTTCGACCAAGGTTCGTTTCGCCCGAATGTAGCCTTCGACCATGGAAATCCCGATTCGGATCCTTCACCCCGACGCGACAGTGCCCGTGTACGCCCACGACGGTGATGCGGGATGCGATCTGGTCGCGGTTGAATCGAGAGTCATCAAGGCCGGCGGCGGTCGCGCCATGGTGTCGACGGGCCTGTCGGTGGCGATTCCCGAGGGTCACGGGGGATTCGTCTTGCCCCGTAGCGGTCTGGCCGCCAAACACGGGGTCACGTGCATCAACGCGCCGGGATTGATCGACGCCGGTTACCGCGGCGAGGTGATGGTCGCGTTGGTGAATCTCGATCCGACGCACGACTACGAAGTGAAAAAGGGGGACCGGATCGCCCAACTGGTCGTGTTACCGGTGCCCGCCGCCACGTTCGACACGGTCGAGGAGCTCCCGGCGGCCAAACGTGGCGGGGGCGGTTTCGGAAGCAGCGGACGTTGACCCGTTATCTCGATCCCCTGGACAGTGCGTTCGTCCTACTGGAGGTTCCGGGGTCGGCCATGAACATCGGTGCGGTCATTGAACTTGATTTCGGCGGCGTCGCCGATCCCACTGAGCGATTCGAACTGATCCGCAAGAACGTCGCCGATCGACTCCACGAGATACCGGTGTTGACCGAGCGCCTCGTTCGAGCTCCCTTCGACGTCACGTGGCCGGCGCTCGTCCCGGTCGCTCGTATCGACCTCGATCGTCACATAACGCGTGTCGCTCTGCCGTCGCCCGGAACCGCCGACCAGTTCGACGCGCTCGTTTCGGAGTTTCTCTCGCGGCCACTGATTCGTACACGCCCGTTGTGGCAGCTCTTGATCATCGAGGGTCTGGAAGATGGTCGGGTCGCCGCGGCACTGAAAGTGCATCACGCGCTGGCCGACGGCGTGTCGGGAGCCGAAACCTTCGCCAGTCTCTTCGATATCTCGCCGGAGGTTCGAGAACCGGCTCCCAACGTCGTGAGCGACCTCACCGAGACCGTCGCGACGAACTCGATGTCGCTCGTCTTCGAGGGTCTGCGCCGACTGCGCGCCGAGCCGGCGTTGGCCGTGCGCATCGTGACGGCGTGGTTCGCGCGGGTATTTGACGTCGTGAGCACGGTCGCGCGCGTGGCGCTGACGCGAGGCCGAAAGCGAACGACCCCCGACCAACCCTCGATCTTCGAGGCGCGCCGCACGTCACTCAACGGACGCGCGGGAGTCGAGAAGTCGTATCACCGAATGCGCGTTCCCCTCGCCGACGCCAAGCGCGCGGCGAAACATCACGGAGCATCAGTGACTGATTTTGTTATGGCGACCACGAGCGGAGCGCTTCGACGACTCTTGGCTGATCGTGGAGAGGAGATCACCCGCGACCTCATCGCCTTCGTGCCGATCAACGTGCGGGGCGATGGTGACGCCGCGGCGATGGGCAATCAGATCTCGGGAATGCTCCTGGCACTGCACACCGAGCTCGATGATCCGGTCGAACGACTAAAGGCGATCGCCCAAGACTCCGCCAAGACGGTCGACGAACAACGCCACCGGGGCGCCAGGATGTTCCAGGAGATGCCCCGCGTCCTCGGTCCCACGGTCCTCTCCCTCGGCGCCAAAATGGTGGACGCGTTCGGCCTCGTCGACGTGTTACCGCCGATGGCGAATCTGATGTTGTCGTCGGTCCCGGGACCGCCGATCCCGCTCTGGTTAAGCGGGCATCGCGTGGTATCGGCCGCCCCCGTCGGTCCGCTCCTCGGGCCGTTTTGCTTGAACGTGACGGTGCTGGGATTTGAGCAGAATCTTGAGTTCGGAATGCTCGGGTGTGCCCGGACAATGCCTGATCTCGCGACGCTTCGTGACTATCTAAAAGAAGAGGCCATGACGCTGATTGACACGTTCCACGAATGAGCCGATGTCGATTTCGTTCGGCGCCTGGGCTACTATGGGTGACCACGCGGACGTAGCTCAGTTGGTAGAGCGCGACCTTGCCAAGGTCGAGGTCGCCGGTTCGAGCCCGGTCGTCCGCTCCAGAGAGTTCAAGGATCCCGGCCGCAATGGCCGGGATGTTTGTTTCCCATCTCCTCGCGTCGAGTGTTCACACTGCCGGACAAATCGAAGTGCCAGCGCCCGGACCAGTGACAGGAGTCGCGTCGTAGACTCGAATCTCTAGCCATCGAGATGATGATTGTCGTGAAAGGTATCTGACGGACCGAGTTACCAGGCCTTTACGAATGCTTTGCAACACCCGTGCCGCGGATACGACGACGTGGTAGAAGAATCTGGTGCGACCGCGGACATCGTGATTGCTGACGTGCTCGATCAGTTCGCACGCAACTTCCTTCTGAACGAATTGACCCCGGAACAATCCGGAAAGCTGCTCGAGGCGACGCGCTCTGATGTCGTCTTCCAAGTGCCGCGGCGAGAGCCTCGCCGCAGAGACTCCGTCGTCGGTCGAGTCCATCAAGCTCGCGGCGGCGTTCGACGTCTTCGCTCGGTCTTGCAAACGTTTCCCGGGCTCTTTGACACCGAGTGGTCAACTCCGATGCTCGTGGAACTCTCGTGGTTCGGCGGCGTACTGGGAGAAAATAGGGACCTGGACGTGCTTCGTTCGTGGATCTCAAAGTCGCTGTGGCTGGTCGAGGACGAGGACGTCCAGGCGGGAGTCATGGGGCACCTCGATGGTCAAATTGAGGCGGCGCAAGTGCGCAGCGGGGTCGAACGCACGACGAAACGATACGCGCTTCTGGTTGATGACATCGCACGGATCGGTACCGCAGTGGTGTTTGATTCGCGGGCCAAGGAGCCCGCGTCCGACGTACTCCCTAAGCAACTGAAGGGCGCCTGGCGAGACGTGATGAGGGCCAATGATGAAGCTCAAGGGGATTCGAACAATGAGAACCTGCACGATCTGCGCAAGGAACTGAAACAGTTGCAATGCGCGTGCGAAGTGATGGGACTGATCGAGGGTAAACCGGCGTTGAAACTGGCGAGTTCGGCGGAATCGACTCAGTCCAAACTCGGTGTGGTCCACGACGAGGCAGTTGCTCAAGCATGGTTGAAGTCATTGGTAGTCGCACAACCGCAGTGGAAGAAGCCCCTTCGGAAGATTCGCCTCTTCCACAAGGAGGCCCGTCGAGAGGCCAAGCGCGGTTGGCGAGAGTCCGTCGAAGAAGTCGAACGGCGCTGGGCGGACTTTCAAAGCTGAGTCATCCGTGAGAACGCGGTCCCGTTGGATGCCTAATCTCTAGGAGAGGAGGTTGCCATGGTCCACCCGTCGCTCGAGCCCTACGTGAAGGCCGTACGCGCCGAACCGGCGCCTCACCCGTCTCTCCTGAGCGCCGACGAGCGCCGCGAAGCGTACCGAGAAACGGCGCTGGCCAATCGTGGCGACGAGCAGACCATGGAATCGATTCGTGACCTCGCTTTGGCCCTCGACGGTCGAACGTTGCCGGCCCGACTGTACGTACCGATGGAAGACGAGAGCAAGGCACTGGTGGTCTATTTCCACGGCGGTGGATTCGTGGTGGGGGACCTCGATACGCACGATGCACTTTGTCGGCGGCTTTCCTCCGACACTCGAATGCGGTTTCTTTCGGTCGACTACCGATTGGCGCCCGAATACCCCTTCCCGTCCGGCATCAACGACGCCGTCGACACGATCCGCTACGTGCTGACGCACGTGGCGGAGTTCGACGGGTCCGACGCGAAAGTAATCGTGATGGGTGACTCAGCCGGTGCGACGCTCATGACGGTCGCGTGTGCCCTGACGCGGCAGGAAGATCTGGGTGTTGCCGCGCAGGTCGTGATCTATCCGACGCTCGGACCGGAACTGTTCACCGACTCGGTGCACGAGTTCGGTGTCGGTCACGCGCTCGATATCGATCATCTTCGCTACGACTACGGGCTCTATCTCAATGGCTGGACCGATCACAGCGACCCGCGTGTCACCCCGCTCATGTTCGACGACCTCACGGGCGCACCTCCCGCGATCGTGGTCGTCGCCGAGTGCGATCCACTGCGTGACGAGGCCGTGGCCTACGCCGGATTACTCGAACACTTCGGAGTACGCGTGGAGCTACTCGAGGCCATGGGCATGATCCACGGATTCTTGCGACTGCCGACGATGGTGCCCGAAGCGCTCGCGATCATTGACGATCTGGCCGTACACATGCACCGCTACGTGGAGGTGGCCCAGTGAACGTCCTGTTCATCACCCTCGATCAATTCCGTGGCGATTCCTACGCGGCGGCCGGTCATCCGCTCGTGCTCACACCGACGCTGGACCGCATCGCTCGCGAAGGGGTTCGACTCTCGCGGCACTACTCCCAGGCGGCGCCGTGCTCACCCGGGCGAGCCGCGATCTACACCGGCACCTATCAGATGAACAATCGCGTCGTCGCCAACGGGACGCCCTTGCCCACAGGCCTCGACAACATTGCGCACGTCGCGCGCCGCGCCGGGTATGACCCGACGCTCTTCGGCTACACCGACCAGGGCGTCGATCCCGCGAACGCCGACGGCATTGATGATCCGCGACTCGACAGTTACGACGGCGTGTTGCCCGGTCTCTCGGTCGGTCTGTACCTGCCCGAGAGCCAGGCCGGCTGGATCCAACACCTACGCGCCAATGGCTACGACGTGCCCTACGGCTGGGACGCGGCCGCGCGCGGAGAGCCCGATCGTCCCGCCGAACTTTCGCTCAGTGGATTTCTCACGACTCGATTCCTGGAATGGCTCGGCACTCAGGGAAGCGGCTGGTTCGCCCACCTCAGTTATCTGCGTCCCCACCCCCCGTACGCGGCGGCGGGGGAGTTCTCGCGCATGTACGACCCCGCGGACGTCGAGATGCCGATTGCGCCGGTGCCCGCGTCGCAGCGACACGCGATTCACGACGCGGCGATGGGCTTTGAAGCGAGCGCCGCACCGACCGATCCTGATCAGATGCGAGCACTGAAGGCCCAGTACTACGGCATGATCAGCGAGGTCGACTCACAGTTGGGGCGAATCGTGCGTGAGCTCGAAGAGCGCGGCGAATGGGATGACACGCTCGTCGTCATCACCGCCGACCACGGAGAGCAATTGGGCGACCACGGACTGAAGGAGAAGTTGGGCTTCTTCCCGCAGAGCTATCACGTCATCGGCCTCTGGCGCGACCCTCACCGCGCCGACGCTGGACGCGTGGTCACGAAGTTCAGTGAGAACGTCGATCTCCTCCCGACCCTCGCTGACGTACTCTCGATCGACGAGCCGGCCCAGAGCGACGGCCGGTCACTGACGCCTCTGCTCGCGGGAGAGGACGTGCCGTGGCGCACGGCCGCCCACTACGAGTGGGACTACCGCAGCTACTTCATCCGACACGTCACGAGTGATTGGCCCAGGGAGCGACGCCTCTCACTCGCCAACCTCGCCGCTTCAGTGAGCGACGATCTCGGTTACGTGCAGTTCGCCGACGGGACGTACCGTTGCTTTGATCTGCTCGCCGATCCGACCTGGCGAACCGAATGTGGCGACAGCGAACGCATCATGCGCGGTGCCCAAGAACAACTGGTCTGGCGCCAAGAACACCTTCGACGTGACTTGACCGACATGCTCTTGCGACCCGGGCGCCCCGGCAGGTGGCCGGCCGGTTTCAAAGACGTGGACCTCGCGTCGGTGACCACGTAGAGGTCGCGACGTGGTCCCACGGTGCGCTTGACCATTGACTGAGTAATACCCGGACGCGGTGGTCGTGTTGGGTAAGGTCGGATGTGTTCGGCAGGGCCGAGTGACTGATTGACGCAACTGAGAACGATGACATCCATGGGGGGTTTGTGCCGACGTTGGCCAGTGAACGGCGATGGTTGGTGCTGTTCGTTCTCTGTATCGCGGTCTTCTTAGTCGTCGTCGACAACACCATCGTCAACGTCGCGTTGCCCACAATCTCTCGCGACCTTCACGCGTCGAATTCGTCGCTCCAGTGGATCGTCGATGGATACTCTCTTCCGTTCGCGGCACTTCTGCTGGCCGGCGGCGGGCTCTCGGACCGTTGGGGTCGCAAGCGCGTCATGCAAATGGGACTCTTTGCCTTCTCGGTGTTCTCTCTGTTGGCAGCGTTCTCGCATAACGTCTCGACGCTCTTGACGACCAGGGCACTGATGGGTGCGAGCGCAGCATTCATCTTCCCGGCGACACTCTCCACGTTGACGGTCGTCTTCCAGGACCGGCGTGAGCGCGCCACCGCGTTCGGGTTATGGGGCGCGACGACCGGTATCGCGATCGCCCTTGGACCGATCGCGGGTGGTGAACTCATCACGCACTTCTTCTTCGGATCGATCTTCTTGGTGAACGTTCCGGTCGCTCTCATCGGCGTGATGGCGATCGCGTCGGTCGTGCCGGAATCCACCATTCCCCTTCGCCACCCGATGGACGTGGCCGGACTCGCACTCGGCACCACCGGCGTGACCGCGCTGATCTTGGCGATCATTCAAGGACCCTCGTGGGGCTGGCGCTCGTCACCCACGCTGGTGCTCTTCGGCGCCGCGGTCTTGTTACTCAGTGGGTTCGCGAACTACGAACTGGGCCGCGAAGGACCGATGATGAACGTGCGGATTTTCAACAATCGGACGTTCTCCGCGAGCGCCGGGGCCATGGCCACGAACTTCTTCTGTCTCTTCGGCTTCATCTTCCTCGTGACCCAGTACTTTCAACTGATTCATGGCTACAGCGCGTTGTCGGCGGGCGTTCACACCTTGCCCTTCGCCTTTACGGTCATGGTGGCGACGCCCCTCGGAGCCCTCGCCGCGCTGCGACTCGGGACGCGCTCGGTCGTCGCGCTGGGTCTCTTGGTGACCGCTTCGGCGCTCGTGTGGATGTCGAGGTTGACGGCTGACGCGGGGTACCTCGGTCCGATCATCGGTTCGATGATCACCCTGGCCGTGGGATTCTCCTTGGTGAACGCACCGTCGGTCGCCGCCACCATGGAGACGCTCGAACCGGACCAGATCGGTGCCGGCGCCGCGGGCAACGAGACGACGCGCGAGCTCGGGGGCACGATGGGCGTGGCGATAATCGGCTCAGTCTTCGCGTCGCTCTTCGGACCCGCCATTCGTCGGGCCTTCGAACCGTTCCGGGGCAACGGCCTCAGTGCTCATCAGCTCAACGTGGCGCAAAGTTCGATGCAGGCGGCCAAAATGGTCGCGGCACACCTCCCGGCGTCGGCCCAGGCCATTTTGGCGCCCAAACTCACGGCCGCCTTCATGGACGGTTTCCATCGCGGTTGCCTCGTGGCTGCAGCGACCGCCGTCGTGGTCGCGGTGATCGTGTTCTGTTACCTGCCCGCCGGGCGATCGTCGTCGAAATCAGAGATGGTCTTCGAGCACTGAGACGCCGTTCAGCGCGCTGCGAATAATCGTGGCCATATTTCTGGTATCAATAGAACCCAGACGCCGACCTCGGCGAGGGGATAACTAGGGAGATTGCATGCAGCGCATCACACGATTCCGTCAGGTTCTCGTCATGGCGGGAGTCGCTTCGCTCATGCTGGCCTCCAGCGTGAGTGCAGGAGCCAGTTCGATGTCGGGCAAGTACAACGCCGCCGACGCCAAGCTCGTACCGTCGGTCTACAAGGGCAAGACCTTGCAGGTCGCGACCGACGCGACGTACGCGCCGGACGAATATATGAACAATGGCGTCATGACCGGCTTCGACGTCGATCTGATGTACGCCATCGCCAAGACACTGGGTCTCACGGTGAAAGAAAGCAACGTCACCTTCGACAGCATCTTGCTTGGCATCGGCGACGGTCGCTACCAGATCGGCAACTCGTCCTTCACCGACGAGAAGAGCCGTGAGAAGCAAGTCAATTTCGTCGATTATTTCCAAGCGGGCGAGGGCATCTACGCCAAGACGTCGACGACGTCGACCTTCACGGGCCTCAAGAGCCTCTGTGGCTTCACGGTCGCCGTGGAGAAGGGGACCACCGAACAGAGCGACGCGGTCAGCACCGCGAAGAAGTGTTCGTCGAGCAAGAAGTTGACCGTACTCGCGTTCCAGACCCAGACCGAGGCGGACTTGTCAGTCTCCTCGGGCCACGCGACATTTGGATTTCTTGACAGCCAAGTCGCGGGCTACGTCGTGTCGCAGAGCCAGGGCGTCTTCAAGCTCGTCGGCAAGGCTATCGAAGTTGCCCCCTACGGCATCGCGACGCCCAAGACTGCCGCGGGCCAGAAATTGGCCGTGGCGATTCAAGCGGCGGTCAAGACCATGATCGCCAACGGCACGTACGGCGCCATTTTGAAGAAGTATGGCGTGACCGCGGGGGGATTGACGTCTTCGCAGATCGTTCTCAACGGAGCGATCTCCTAAGTCGTAGTAAAAACTAACTTCATGGAAACGAACGGGGACGCTGCCGTCAAGGTCGTCCCCGTTCGCCATGTCGGTCAGTGGATCGGCACGGCGTTATTGGCACTCGTGGTCGCAATGCTGATCCACACCGTCTTGTCCAAGATCCCTTCAGGTCTGAAGCACTGTCAAAAGGTCGCGGGCGTGTATAGCTGTCGCGCGATATTGAAATGGCGTTTCGGATGGAATGACATCTTCCATTACGCCACGAACACCCAGGTCCTCAAGGGACTGGTCGTCACACTCGAGTTGACCGGGCTCGCGATGGCCATCGGCATCGTGCTCGGCGTCTTCATCGCGGTCATGCGACTGTCCAGTAATCGATTGCTGTCGGGCGCCGCGTGGACGTTTACGTGGGCGTTTCGAGGGACGCCGGTCTACGTGCAGATCCTCATGTGGGGCGCCTTCGCGTTTCTTTACCCGTCATTGGCGATCGGAATACCGTTCACTCACATCTATCTTGTCCAATTTGGCGCCAATAGCGTCTTCACGTTGTTCAACGCGGCCGTCATCGCTCTCGGTCTCAACGAGGCGGCGTACTTCTCAGAGATTGTTCGCTCGGGACTGATTGCCGTGGACGAAGGTCAGATCGAGGCCGCGACGTCCCTGGGAATGTCACGTGGTCAGACGTTGCGACTCGTGGTGCTGCCCCAGGCGATGCGCGTGATAATTCCACCGACCGGCAATGAAGTGATCTCGATGTTGAAGACGACGTCGTTGGTGGTAGCGGTGGCCGTGGTGGACCTCCTTGGGGCGATCACCAACATCTACAACCAGACGTATCAGATAATGCCCATGTTGATACTCGCGAGTCTGTGGTACTTGATCGTGTCAACAATTCTCTCCATTGGACAGTTCTATCTGGAGCGGTACTTCGCCAAGGGAGCGTTGCGCACTCCGCCGCTCACACCGATTCAGCGGATTCGAGCGGACCTGCGCGGCATCGCGTCCAAGTACCGCACGAGGCGTGGCGTGCAGTCCGGGGTGACGACGTGAGCGAACTGATGGTCGAGGCGCGAGGCGTGCACAAGTCCTACGTCGGCGTCGAAGTCCTCAAGGGTGTCGATCTCACCGTGGAGCGCGGCGAAGTGACGTGTCTGATCGGTCCTTCCGGATCGGGCAAGAGCACCCTGTTGCGATGCATCAATCATCTGGAGAAGCACGACGCCGGCGAACTTCGGGTCGATGGCCAACTGGTGGGTTACGAGGCCCGGGGCGACAAACTCTACGAGCTCAGTGATCGACGCATATGTCACGAACGCTCACAGATAGGAATGGTGTTCCAACGATTCAACCTCTTTCAGAATCTCAACGTCCTCGAAAACATCACGGTCGGTCCGACGAAGGTCAAAGAGATCAATGAAGAGCAGGCCAAGAAAAGGGCCCGGGAACTCCTCGCGCGCGTCGGTCTGGAAGGCAAGGAGAAGAACTATCCGACCCAGCTCTCCGGTGGCCAGCAACAGCGCGTGGCGATTGCCCGAGCGCTCGCGATGGAACCGAAGCTGATGCTCTTCGACGAGCCGACGTCGGCGCTCGACCCGGAGTTAGTCGGTGAAGTGCTCGACGTGATGAAGGACCTCGCGCGCAGTGGAATGACGATGATCGTCGTGACCCACGAGATGGGTTTCGCCAAGGAGGTTGCCGATACCGTCTACTTCTTGGATCAGGGCGTGATTGAAGAATCGGGCGACCCGAAAACAGTCCTCACGTCGCCTTCGTCGCCGCGACTCCAAGGTTTCCTCTCCAAAGTCCTTTGATGGAGTGGTCAATCGACCCGGCGAACGTCGGTACGGGACTGCCGCTCGAAGGCGTTCGAGTCTTGGACCTCTCTCGAGTGCTCGCGGGACCGATGTGCGCGATGGTCGCCGGCGACCTCGGCGCCGACGTCATCAAGGTCGAAGGACCCGGTGGCGATCCGGTGCGCTCCCTCGCGCCACCTCGATTCGGCGACGACGCGACCTACTACCTGGCCGTCAACCGTCACCGTCGCAACGTGGTCGCCAACCTTCGCAATCCCCAGGACTTCGCACGCGTCGCCGATCTCGTGCGTCTCGCTGACGCCGTCGTGGAGAACTACTTGCCGAGCCAATTCCAGTCACTCGGCATCGATCGTTTACGCGCGGCGAATCCCGACTGCGTTTGGGTGAGCATCACGCCGGCGACGTCGGGCGGCCCCGTGGCCGATCTACCGTCGTTCGACCTCCTCGCCCAGGCACGCTCGGGGATCATGGGCGTGACGGGAGGGCCGGACGGGCCCCCGACGAAGGTGGGCGCTCCGATCGCCGACGTCGTCACGGGACTCTATGGTGCGATTGGTCTCTTGGCCGGGCTCTTCGCGCGACTTCAAGGTCGACCCGGTCGCCATTTCGAGGCCCCCATGCTGGAGTCGACCATGAGCGCACTGGTGAATCAGGCGCAGGGTTATCTCGCGGGTGGCGTGAACCCGTCACGACTCGGCAACGACCATCCGAGTATCACGCCCTACGGCCCCGTGACCAGCGCCGACGGATTGATCCTGCTCGCGGTCGGGACCGACCAACAGTTCGCTCGATTGGTCGAAATTCTCGACGACGCGGAACTCTCGAAGAGAACGAAGTGGAGTGATAACGCCGCACGGGTCGCGCACCGCGATGAACTGCGTGGCGAATTGAATCGAATCTTCGTCACGCGCTCGACCGAGGAGTGGCTCGCGATCCTTCAACACTCCGGTGTCCCGCACGCACCGATCCTGGACGTGGCGGGCGCCTTCGACCAGGAGCAAATTCGTGGCGGCGATTTCGTCGGTCTCATGGATTCACCAGGCGGAGAGGTATCGACGATGCGAACACCATTGGTGATCGACGGCGCGCGTCCCCTCGTGCGTCGAGGACCTCGCACATTGGGCGAGGACTCCGGGGAGATCTTCGGCGACTAACTATTCGAGGTGAATGGTTCGCCGTCGAAGGTGTCGATCGTCGTGAACTCTTGGACCGTGCGACGCGTCAACTTCGTCACCTGACTCGTCGGATGACCGAGTGCCACGATCGAGGCGACGATCTGATCGTGCGGGATGTCCAGGACCTCGCGCACGCCTGACTCGTTGCGCGTCGCCATCGTCGTCATCACGCCGCCCAAACCTCGGGCTCGGGCGGCGAGAAGGACGTTCCACACGAATGGATAGATCGACGCACCGCCAGCGATTTGATATCGACCGAGGTCACGATCGGTCGCCGCCAACGCGGCGAGATCGGCGCAGATCGCGAGCATGACGGGCACCTGGTCGAGCGTTTCGGGGAAGCCGTCGGGTTTCGAGACGGCGATCGCCGCCGATCGCTTCGAGGCAGCGGCGGCGCGATCCTCGTCGCTAGCGAGCGGAGAGAACGGTACGAGTCCGGCCAACACGTGCGCGACGTAGTCGCGCCAACCATCCAAGTAGAGATCGCGCAGCGCGCGACGACGCCGCTCGTCTTTCACGATGATCACGTGCCACGCCTGACGATTGCCACCGGAAGGGGCAAAGCGTGCGTCATCGAGAATCGTGTAGAGGACCTCGTCGGGCACTGATTGGTCGAGGAACGCGCGCACCGAACCGGTCGTGCGAATGGCGTCGGTCAGTTCCATGACGACACTCTAGGACCGGGCTATTGATTCGACCCGGCGTCTCTACGCAAGAAGAGGACGACCGCGATCGCCATGGTGCCCGCGACGTAGGCCAGGAGGATGAGCGTCGCGCTCCAGGCACCGAAGGAGTTCGACGGTGCGAACGGTGACTGCATCGACACGCCGAGGGTGGAGGGCTCGAATCGCATGAAGTCGTTCTGCCAATTCTGGGGGAAAAAGAGTCCAATGATCGGCACGATCAAGAGCACGGACACGAAGACACTTATGGCGGCGGCGCTCTGGCGCAGAATGAGCCCGAGGGCGAAGGCGAACAACGCTAACAACGCCAAGTACAGCCCGGCGAGCACCACCGACCGAAGGACCGCGCCGTTGGTGAGCGACGCGGTCGGCACGACTCCGAGATAGATCCGCTGTCCGATCAAGAAGGCGGCGAAGCAGACGAACTCCCCAAGGATCAACATCGTGGCGAAGAGCACGATGCACTTGCCGGCAATCAACCGAAATCGATTGGGGACAGCGGTGAGCGTCGTGCGAATCGAGCCGGACGTGTATTCGCTGGTGATCAATAGGGTCCCGATGACACCGACCGCGAATTGGGCGAAGAGGCTGCCGCGCAGACTGCTCGAGACCGGGTCGAAGGTCGCGATCCGTAGTGGGCTCAGTTGACTCCAATGGGTTCGCACCAGGGTGGTGATGAGGACGCCGAGTCCGATCGTGAGCAGCACCGTGACGGCCACGCCCATGATCGACGAGCGCACGGTGCGAAATTTGATCCACTCGGACCTCGTCGCCGCCAGCAACGTTGATTCGTTAGTCATGTGCGGAATCCATCTTTTGGGCGCCGTATTCGATGGCGCCGGCCGTGAGGTCCATGAATACCTCTTCGAGTGACGCGCGTTGGGGCGTGAGTTCGAACACCGTTATCCCGGCATCGAAGGACAACTGACCGACTTCGTCCGAAGAGAGGCCGGCGATGGTCAGGCCCTCGTCATTGGTATTGTGCACGACGCCGTGGTGAGCCGTGACGATCTCGGCCAGTTTGTCGTGGTCCGACGCGCGCACGAGTACCGTGCCCTCAGCGTTCTTGGTGAGGTCGTTGACGGAACCTGACGTGATGAAGCGACCACGTCCGATCACGATGATCTCGTCGGCGCTCACGGCCATCTCACTCATGAGGTGCGAGCTCACGAAGACGGTCCGACCCTCATTCGCGAGCGTTCGGAAGAATTCGCGAATCCATCGGATGCCTTCGGGGTCGAGTCCGTTCACCGGCTCGTCGAAGAGCAGGCAACCGGGATCACCGAGGAGTGCGCCGGCGATGCCGAGTCGCTGACTCATCCCGAGTGAGTAGGTACCGACGTTCTTATTGGCGACCGCACTGATGCCGACGAATTCCAGCACTTCGTCGACGCGCGATGTCTTGATCTGGTTCGACGTCGCGAGCGCGCGCAAGTGATTGCGCGCCGTGCGTCCCGGGTGCACCGCCTTGGCGTCGAGGAGCGCCCCGACTTCTCGCATTGGATCTTTCAGTTCGGCGTAGCGCGTCCCGTTGACGGTGGCCTGTCCTTTGGTCGCGTGATCGAGTCCGAGGATGATACGCATCGTCGTCGACTTGCCAGAGCCGTTGGGTCCGAGAAAGCCCGTCACGACGCCTGGTTTGACTTCGAAGTCCAGGTCATCGACCGCGAGGGTGTCGCTGTAGCGCTTCGTCAGATGGTCGATTTTGATCATGGAGTACCCGAAGAGACCTTACCTATGACTTGCGGCGACTTTGAATGCTCGCACTAAGAAGGCGCTAAGAGTGTGACGACCTTGAGAGCCGTCGATTGGCTTGGCAGAATTCACACGTGCCGGTCACGGCCACGTGGTGACGGTCCAACATGAATCCGAACGTGCGCATCAAGTCTTTGCTTAGCGCGTCGAAATGCGCCGCGGGAATCTCGAACGTCGCGCCACACTGGTCGCACGTGAGATGTCCGTGTACCGCGCCCGCGAGATGGAAGACCGCGGCGTGCTGGTCGAGGTGCGCGTGCACGACGATCTGCAACGCTTCAAACTCTTCGAGGATCCGGTACACCGTCGAGGGACTGACGTCGGGTTGTCGTGACTGCACCTCTTGAGTGATCTCTTCGACCGTGAGATGGCCGGGAGCGGCGACGAGGACTTCGGCGACGGTACGTTTGGCCACCGTGACCCGCTTCGTGGCGCCGCGAATCGCCGAAAGGATCTCGTTGACGTCGGGGCTCGAAGTGGACATGGAAAAACACTATGCCGGTCCCGCGACTAGATCGCGGCGAGACCGTCAATCACGCGCTGCGCCTCAGCGACGATGGAGCGCACGATGTCGCCGGCCGGGACGATCGACGTGATAGCCCCCACGGCCTGACCCGCCGGGTAGCCCTCCCGCCGGGGATCGACACCGTCAGTGTTCTCGTCGCCTCCCAGGTGGAAGGTCCCGTCGTTGAACGCGACCGCCAACTGGTCCGGGAATTTCTTCAGCAGCGTCGGGTCGGCGTCGTATCGATCGGTCGTGTCATTGCGAAGAACGCGCATCGTCTTGCCGCTGAACGCGCGAGAGACGACGGTGCCGTCTTCTCCGGTCTCGAGAATCGTTTCACGGTAACCCGCGATGGCCCGCGCCTCCGGGGTCGCGATGAATCGCGTGCCGATCCACACGCCATCGGCACCCAAGGACAGCGCCGCCGCGAGCCCGCGGCCGTCAAAGATCCCTCCCGCGGCGACGACGGGAATCACGCCGTTCATCGCGTCGACGATGAGGGGCACGAGCGGCAACGTCGCGACGGTGCCGGTGTGACCGCCGGCCTCCGTGCCCTGGGCGACAACGAGGTCGCACCCGGCGTCGAGCGCTCGTTTGGCGTGATCGACCTTGCCGCACATCGAAACCACGAGCACGCCGTGCTCGTGACAGAGATCGATGACGTGCGCGGGCACACCCAGTCCGGCGACGAACGTGCTCGCACCACCCTCGATCAAGAGCTCAACATTGTGTTTGAGCGTCTCCGGGAACGCCGTCAAGAGGTCAACACCGAAGGGCTTGGACGTGAGTTCCTTGGTCGCCGCGATCTCGTGCGACAGTCGTTCGCTGGACATTGTCGAGGCACCGAGGCAGCCGTAGCCACCGGCGTTGGACACCGCGGCCGCGAGCGCGCTGTAGGCCACGCCGCCCATACCCGCCAACATCACCGGGTGTTCGATGTGCAACATCTCGGTGAGTCTCGTTTTCATTGGTCTCCTCTTGGTACAAACTACTGAGCGCGAGCGCGCCGGCCAAAGTGATTCGTCACGCCGTCTCGCGATCCATCGCGGAGGATTACCGCGTCGCCGCAATGATCGGCGTTCTCGCCGTGATCCTCTCATCGAGCACGCTGGAGATCAAGGGTCGGACGAGCCTCCACCCAATCGCTGACGAAATTCCCATGTCAAACGCTGACCACCAGCTCTGACCATTTCGAGACATTCGTCGAACTCGGCGTCGTCGCCGTAGTAGGGATCGAACAGGTCGAGCTCTCGTCCCGGTTCAGTCAGGTTGCGCAGGAGGATCACTTCGGTCGAGGGATTCGACAGACGTTTCTTCACCTCGTGAACGTGCTCACGAGTCATTCCGATCACGAAGTCCTGGCGGTCCAAGTACGCCCGATCGGCGTACGCGGCGAGAGATCCCGCGCCGCCGAAGCCGGCACGATCGAGGGCGCCGCGAGCCCGAAGGTCCATCGGACTGCCCACGTGCCAGTTGGCGGTGCCGGCGCTCGTGACATTGACGAAACCGCGAAGCGACGAATCGGCGTCCACGAAATGTTGCAGCACGACCTCGGCCATGGGGGAGCGACAGATGTTCCCCGTGCAAATCATGGCGACTCGTAAGCGCATCTCGACCACCGGACTCCTTTGGATGGGCCTCATATTAAGTGACTAAGGAAGCTATAAGTGACGTGCCAGGGCCGAGCGCGAGTAAGTACTATGGGTCCAGGATCCAAGGAAGGGAGACGCGATGCCACTTTCAGAGCATGAACAGCGAATCCTGGCCGAACTCGAAGAGTCACTTTCGAAGCAGGATCCCCGGTTCGCCAAGAATGTGCGCGAGACCAATGTGTACTCGCACGGTGGGCGCCGAGTGCGTTGGGGCATCGCTGGTTTCATCGCGGGCCTCTTGATCCTCATTCTCTGTTTCTCGAGTTCGGTCCTCTTGGGACTTGTCGGCGTCGCCCTTATGTTTGTATCCGCAGTGGTAATCGAGCGAAACGCTCGTCTAATGGGACGTGCATCGTGGCAGGACATCACTCGTCCGAGCCAGGGTGATGACACCCGTGCGAACTACGGTCCTCGGACCAGTTCGCTTCGCGACTGGTTGTCGCGTCAGCGCCGCACTCGAGAATGACCGACGTCGGGGAAGCGCGCGACGCGCCCCCGTGTCTGGCCCTGGATATCGGTGCGACCAAAGTCGAAGCGGCGCTCGTTGAACGCGACGGCACGTTACTCGCGAGATCGCGCCTCACTAACGCCGAGCACCACGATGACCTGATCACGGCGATCATCGAACTGTCGCGACACGTTATTTCTGAAGTACCAGTTGAGGTCGTGGGCGTCGGGTGCGCCGGTCCGATGAGTCGCGGCGGAGAAGCGGTCTCGCCGCTCAACATTCCCCAGTGGCGCGCGTTCCCACTCCGCAGCACCCTGCGCGAGGCGCTTGGCCTCGGCGTCTACGTTGACGGCGACGCGCGCGCGCTCGCACTCGCCGAAGGAACGTTCGGCGCGGCGCGAAATGATTCTTCGTATCTTTCGATGGTGGTGTCGACCGGTGTCGGTGGGGGCCTCGTCATCGACGGTGAGTTACTCGACGGCGATTCCGGCAACGCGGGACACATTGGACACCTCAACGTCGTGCCCAATGGCAACCTGTGTTCGTGCGGTGCGTTCGGATGTCTCGAAGCCGAGGCGTCGGGTTGGTCCATTGAAGCGCGTACCGGAAAGAGCCCCGCCGAGGCGGACGCCGCGACGCGCGTGAGAACCGCGGACCTCGTTGGTCGGGCCGTCGGTTCGCTGGCGTCGGTCTTGGATTTCAGTCACTGCTATGTCGCGGGATCGGTCGCGCTCGGTTTCGGTGACGAGTTCTTCGACGTCGCCAACAAATCGGCGCGGACGATGGCCCGCCTGCCCTACTCCGAACATCTCGAGATCGTTCGCTCCGGACTCGGCGTCGACGGGCCGCTCCTCGGCGCGGCGCTTGTGGCGTGGCGGGCACGGCCATGAAGAGTCTGTGGACGCCCGGTCTCGGACGCTACCTCTTGGGCCATCCCGCGAGCGCCGTGACGCTCGCGCGTGCCGGGTGGCGACTGCGTCGTGAAGGTTGGATGCACCACCCACCGTTCCTGCCACTCCCCGACGCCAATTACTGGAATTTTCGCGTCGTCACCGTGATGGGAAGTTCGGGTGGGATGCCGAGCCCGGCGTCGATGGTCGACGCCGCCAAATGGGCATTGGCTCAACCCGTAGGACGGCGCGCGTGAGCCGGGTCCTTCTCTTGAACGCCACGTTCGAGCCATTGCAACTCGTCAGCGAGCGACGGGCCGTCGTCTTGATGCTGGCCGGCCGCGCAGAACCGATCGTCACGCCCGAATTTCCAAACGTTTGTCGTTCGGCGTCCGTCGTGGTCCAGATTCCGGCCATCGTTCGCCTTCACGACATGGTGAAACTGCCGTCCAAAGTACGCACGCCTCCTTTGACGCGACGCTCCCTCTTGTTGCGCGACAGTTATCGCTGCGCCTACTGCCTCGAGCACGCCGACACGATCGACCACGTCGTTCCGCGGAGTCGGGGCGGTCGCCACGAATGGACCAACGTGGTGGCGGCCTGCCGGCCGCACAACATGCAAAAGGGTGACCGGTTGCTCGAGGAGATCGGCTGGCGCATGCACTTCGAACCACGCGTGCCCGACGGACCGTGGTGGCGTTGGCGCCACCTGCCGGACCCGGACCCGCTGTGGGCTCCGTACCTACCCCGGGCGTCGTGAACGAGTCGATCGCCGAGCTCTACGACTACGAAGAATTGCGCAGTGAAATCGACGCGACGATCTACGTCGTTCGTCTCGACCGTGCCGCGCTCGTCCTGGGGAGCACTCAGAGCACCGAGCTTCTCGACCCGTCGCGACGCGGCGAGATTCCACTTCGCCGTCGCCGAGGCGGCGGCGGTCTCGTGCTCTTGCAACCCGATGATGTCTGGATCGATTGGTGGATTCCGACCGGCGACGATCGCTGGCGTAATGATGTGCACGCGAGTTCGCGAATGGTCGGGGAGTGGTGGGCCAACGTTCTGCGCGAGTTCGTTACCGGCGACGTCTCGGTGCACGAGGGACCGCTCGAAGGTGACCCGGCCTATCGACTCGTCTGTTTCGCCGGGAGTGGTCCTGGCGAGGTGTTCGTCAATGGGAAAAAGGCCGTGGGCGTGACCCAGTGGCGAGTGCGTGAAGGCATCTTCCTCTCGACCGTCTTGCCCGCGCACGCGTCCGTGGACCTGTTGGCCTATCTCAAAGAAGTACCCGAAGGACTCGATCGAGCCCTCGATCATCAGGTTCTCGCGTCGCTCACCGACGCCGAGCCCGAACGGTTGGTCGATGCACTCAAGCGCTCGAGCGGTCCTTGGCAGTACCGCGCCGCCTCACTTCACGTGTAGGTCCGAACTCGCGCTGCGAGACGCCCATCGAGACTCCTGACCCCCGACACTAGAAAATTGACCTCAATTTGATTCGATTTGCATTCATGTGGGGTTAGGTGGTGTAATGTGTCACGAAATGGGGGAAAGTGGTGAACCCATAGGAGGAACGTCGATGCTCGGATTCGTTGGCCAGTACCAGCACTCGCTGGACGCCAAGGGTCGGCTCATCCTGCCCGCGAAATTTCGCGCCGAGTTCGAGCGAGGTGGCCACCTCAGTCCCAACACCGAAGGGTGTATCGCGCTCTGGACGCCGGGGGAGTTCGCGCGCCAGAGCGACGAGCGCCTCGAACAGAGTCGCGCCGGCGGATCCGCGGAGCGCCAGCAGGTTCGTTACTGGGCGGCCAACTCCTCGGATGTCGAGTTTGACAAGCAGGGGCGATTCGCGTTGCCCTCGGCGATTCGTGAGTACGGACAATTGAGTGGTGACGTACTGATCGTGGGCACGTTGGATCACATCGAATTGTGGAATCCCGTGATCTACGCCGAGAAGGTGAACTCGGCCCAAGAGCTCTTTAAGCAGGGCAGTGACTAATGAATGGAGTGCAACAGAAGTATCGGCCGCGGACCATGCGCAGCCTGGCAATCGTCAAGACGGGTAGAGAATCCTCCTCCGCCTGCTCGCCCGTCTTGACGATTGAAAGGCTGCAGATGGCCCAGGACATTTTTCACCTACCGGTGCTCGAGAGCGAGATCGTCGAGTTGTTCGCCAGTCAACCGACTGGCGTCATTGTCGATGCCACCCTGGGCGGCGCCGGACACGCGGTCGCGCTTTTGAAGAGCGCACCGCAATTTCGCATTCTGGGCATTGACCGGGACCCCGATGCCCGAGCCGCCTCCGCGGAGCGACTCGCCGAGTTCGAGGGTCGCGTCCGCATCGTGGACGCGACCTTCGGCCAATTGCGTGATGCGTTGGTCCACAACGCCGACTTCGTCGGCGCCAGCCCGATCGTGGGCGTCTTGATGGACCTCGGAGTTTCGTCGCACCAGCTCGACGACGCCCGACGTGGCTTCTCGTTTCGCGCCGACGCCCCGCTCGACATGCGTATGGACCCAACTCGAGGCGAGACCGCGGCCCAGTTCCTCAGTCAGATCGATCAGCACCAGTTCGTGCGTCTCCTTCGAGAGAACGGGGAGAGTCGATTCGCCGGTTCAATCGCCAAGTCCGTCCTCGCCCGCCAGCCCCAGACGACCAACGAATTGACCGAGGCGGTGGAACGTGCGGTCCCTATGGCGGCCCGGCGCCGTGGTCACGTCGCGACCCGTGTCTTTCAGGCCCTTCGCATCGCCGTGAACGGCGAACAAGACGAGTTGGCCAACGGTCTCGACGCCGCGCTCGACGCGTTGGCGGTGGGTGGACTGTTGGCCGTCATTTCCTATCATTCGGGCGAGGACCGGGTCGTGAAGACGGTCCTGCACGAAGCCGCGACCGGGGGATGTCACTGCCCCCCCGAACTCGGTTGCGTATGCGGCGCCGTGCCTCGCGTCGTCGTCTTCAAAGCCAGCGCTCGACTGGCCAGCCAGAGTGAGATCGACCGGAATCCGAGAGCCCGTTCCGCTCGACTGCGAGTAGCGCGGAAACTCCCGTGAGCGTCATCACCTTCCCTCGACGTGTCGATACCGGCCGTCCACGACCAGGCACTCGACCTCAGACGCGTCCCCAGACTTCTCCGGACGTGCGCCGACGACCGACGCACGTCGCGGTCGCCCCACGTCGTCGCGCCGTCACGGGGACGTGGCGTAACGCGTCCTCACTGAGAAAGTCGTGCGTCGTCGTGATCGTGGCGCTCGCGCTTTCGATGGCTGGCAGCATGGTCGTCGCCAATCGCCAGGTCCAACTGCACGCGCTCCAGAGTCAACTCCTCCAGGCCCAGTCGACCTACGCCGAGCAGGTGGGATCGAATACCAATCTCGCCGCACCCAGTCTTGTGGCGACCAAGGCCGGCGCTCTGCACTTGGTCTACCCCGTCTCGGTCACGCAAGTCCCGTCCACGTCACTTGATGAGCCTTTGCGGCTACCGAAGTTCCTGGGTTATGCACCGGCTACATCAAGGACGATTCGGTGAGCACTCACTATTCGCCGACTCACACGCGTACCCAAGTTCTGCACCACCCCGCGCGTCGACGGGCCAGTGGCCCGCGGCGACTGGTCATGCTACGGAGCTTGCTGGCTCTAGGGTTCGTCGCTCTTGGCGTGCGCCTCTTCTTCATCCAGGTCGTCGATCACGCGCACTACGCCAAACTCTCGGTGGCCCAAGTGCGCGTGAACCTCACGACGACCGCGCTACGCGCCGGCATCTATGACCGAAACGGGCAGATTCTTGCGGTGTCGCGACCGACGTCGTTGGTCATCGCCGACGACATCCAGATCAAGCATCCGCTGCGCGAGGCCCAGGCGATGTCGCCGATCATCCAGATGCCGGTGACTCGACTCAACGCACTTTTGTCGAAGTCGAAGGACGGCTACGTCATTTTGAATGACAAGCTGAATCTGAATGCGGGACGCAAACTCGCCGCGTTGGACTTTCCCGGAGTGGTCGTACAGAACTCGTCCGTGCGCACGTATCCCAATGGACCGCTCGCGACGTCAGTGATCGGAGGTACGAATGGCGCCGGCACTGGCTCGGCCGGACTCGAATACGAATATCAGAAACTCCTCGCGGGCAGTACGGGTGTCACGCGCGAATTCGTCTCCTCTTCCGGCGTCAGTCTGCCCAGTTCATTCAGTACCGTCATTCGAAAGGCGCAGCCCGGAGTCGGTCTGGAGTTGACGCTCGACACCTCACTCCAGTTCGTCGCTGAGCGCGACCTCGCGCGACAACTCGCGGCCACCGACGCGGTGTCGGGCGTTGCGGTCGTTATGGACGTCAAGACCGGTGAGATCCTCGCCGACGCGTCGCTCGCCAATACGAAGTCGCATCCCGGCGTCGTGGGAACTGATCCGGTCTGGGGTCGAAGTGTCGGGGTTCCCGGAATAGAACAGACGGTGAACAACCTCGCCTTCACCCAAACCTACGAACCGGGATCAGTTTTCAAGATCGTCACTTTTTCTGCGGCGCTGCAAGCTGGACTCATCACACCGTCCAGCGTGATCACCGTGCCGCCGTCGGTCGTCGTCGGCGGACGCTACTTCCACGACGCCGAGACCCACGGACTCGAACACCTCACCGCGACTCAAGTACTCGCGCTCTCGTCGAACATCGGAACGTATGAAATTGGCACACGCGTCGGCGAGGCCGGCATACTGGCCCAAGTCACGCGCTTGGGATTCGGGCAGCCGACCGACGTCGCCTTCCCCGGCCAGTCACCGGGGCTCCTCGTGAATACCGCCAACTGGTACGCGAGCGACCAGGTGGCGTTACCCATCGGACAGGTCGACGCCGTGCCGCCCATCCAGGTTCTCGACGCCTATAACGCGATCGCCAATGGCGGTGTCTTCGTCGAACCAAAACTGGTTCGCGGCTACGTCTACGCGAACGGCGCCGTCAAGGCGACCGCGCCCAGCGCCAAGCGCGTTGCGATGAGTCCGAGCGTGTCGGCCACGATGGTGAAGATGCTCGAGCAGGTCGTGCTCTCGGGCACCGGGACGAACGCCATCATCCCCGGCTACAGCGTGGCCGGCAAGACGGGCACCGCCTCGATGCCTTATCCGGGCAAAGACAAACTCCTGGTGGGGGATTACAACGCCAGCTTCGTCGGTTTTGCCCCCGCGAACAACCCGGTACTGTCGATGATCGTGGTGGTTGAGCGTCCCGAAACGACGATTTTCGGTGGCTCGGTCGCGGCGCCGATCTTCCAAGAGGTCATGTCCTATGCGCTTCACCACTACAACATCCCGTCAAACGGCACCTATCAGAAGCCGCTCAAAGGTTCGGGCGCCTCGATCTCTTCGGACGTGACGTGATGCAGTTGGGCGACATTTTGGACGATCTCACACTCGACGTGGCGACAGGGAGTCTCGAGATCACTCACGTCGACATCGACTCACGCGAGTGCGTGCCCGGCTCGCTCTTCTTCGCCATGCCCGGGTCTTCGACCGACGGCGCGAAGTACGCGACCGACGCCGTGGGACGCGGCGCGCTCTGCGTGATCGCGAGCGCGCCGATCAACGTCGCCGCGCCGGTCGTCGTCGTGCCGTCGACGCAGTTGAGCGCGCTCTGTGCCCACGCCAGCGCCGCCGTCGTGGGTCACCCCGAAACCAAGACTCGATTGGTCGCGGTGACGGGCACGAACGGCAAGACGAGCGTGACGACGATCGTCGCGGACCTGGCGAGAGCCCTTTCGTGGAACGGCGCCAACATCGGCACGTTGACCAACGAACGGACCACTCCGGCCGCACCGGAACTATTTCGAACCCTGGCCGCTCTGGTGGAGGGTTTCGACCCGGCCGTGCAGCACTCGGTCGTGGCGATGGAGGTCTCGAGTCACGCGATGAGTCAGCACCGCGTCGACGGACTCGAGTTCACGGTCGCGGCGTTCACGAATCTCAGCCACGAGCACCTCGACTACCACGGATCGATGGAGGAGTACTTCGTCGTGAAGTCGCGGCTCTTCTCGTCTGAGCACACGCATCGCGCCGTTATCTGGGACGACGATCCGTACGGCGAGCGCCTCGCCGCTTCGACCACAGTTCCGGTGACGCGCGTCTCGCGCCGCGACGCCACCGACGTCGAGACCTCGCTCAAGGGGACGACATTCTTCTGGCGCGGGCACCTGGTGAACTCCGCGCTCCTGGGTGACTACAACGTCGACAACGCGCTCATCGCGATGACGATCATGAGCGTGCTGGGCGCCGACGACGCCGACGTCGCGGCCGGGATGGGGGAGGTCTCGTCGATCTCCGGCCGCTTCGATGTGGTGCGAGGCAGCGACGTCACCGTCATCGTCGACTACGCGCACACCCCGGAAGGATTGCACCGGCTCTTGGAGGATGTTCGTGCCATAGTGCCCGAGGGCCGGATCATCACGGTGTTCGGCTGTGGCGGCGACCGCGACCGCGCGAAGCGTCCGGAGATGGGCCTCGTCGCCTCGACCTATGCGGACGCGACGATCGTGACGTCCGACAACCCGCGCTCGGAGTCGCCCGAATCGATCATCGACGCCATCATGTCCGGCGTGGTCAGCGGAGCGAACGTCGTGCGCGACGCCGACCGGCGCAGCGCGATCTCGCGTGCGCTTGATGAAGCCGCGCCCGGCGACGTCGTCGTCGTGGCCGGCAAGGGTCACGAGACGACCCAGACCTTTAGTGACGTCGTCGTGCCGTTCGACGATCGCGTCGTCGCCCGCGAGCTACTGCGATGAGGGTCTCGTGCTGAGTCTGATGGAATCGGGCGGCGTGGCGTTTCTCATCTCGTTGTTCGTCACGCCGCTATGGATCCGATTCCTCACTCGTCGATCTCTCGGTCAGAACATTCACGAGGACTTGCCGTCGACCCACCTGGTCAAGGCCGGCACACCGACAATGGGCGGCGTGCTCATCGTCGTGTCGGCGGTCATTGGCTATGCCATGGGTCACGTGGGGACCTCGGTCGTCTTTACGCGTAGCGGCATCTTGGTCATCGCGGTCATCGTCGCGTCGGGAATACTCGGATTCATCGACGACTACATCGGTATCCGCAACGCCCGCAATCTCGGGCTCAACAAACGCGGCAAGTTCGTCGGACAACTCTTGATCGCCGCGGTGTTCGCGGTCCTCTCGATCGACTGGGTGCACACGTCGACGAATCTGTCGTTCACCCGATTCTCCTTGCCCGGATGGAACCTGACGTCGATCGGGTGGGTCGTGCTCGCGATACTGGTGATTGTCGCGAGCTCGAACGCCGTGAACCTGACCGACGGCCTCGACGGACTCGCGGCCGGCTCGGGGACGTTCTGTTTCGGCGTGTTGGCGATAATCGGGTATTGGCAGTTTCGCCACTTCTCGATCTACCACTTACACGCGGCGCTCGATCTCGGACTCGTCGCGGTCGGTCTGGTCGGTGCGTGCCTCGGCTTCCTCTGGTGGAACGCCGCGCCGGCGCGCATCCACATGGGCGACACTGGGTCACTCGCGGTCGGTACGGGACTGGGCGCATTGTGCCTATTGATGAACTTGGACCTCTTGCTGCTCGTGATCGGCGGTCTGTTCGTCGCCGAGACGGCGTCGGTCATCATGCAAGTCATCAGTTTTCGGCTCTTCGGCCGCCGGATCTTTCGCATCGCACCCTTCCACCACCACTTCGAAATGCTCGATTGGCCCGAGTTCACGATCATTGTCCGCTTGTGGATCGTGGCGGGGCTTCTCGCGATGCTGGGACTCGGTATCTTCTACGGCGACTTCTTGAAGATCGCCAAGGTGGTGTGAACGTGGCGACTCGTCAAATGGATCGACGAACCGACACTCGTCCGACGCGAGTCGTGGCGACGACGCCGGTAAAGGATCGCGGGCTCTTCCAACCAATGCCGCGCGGGGTCGCGAGCGGAAGGATGTTGTTGCTCATCACCACGCTGCTCGTCACCTTCGGCACGATCGCCGTGGCGTCGGCGAGCGAGGGCCAAGCGTCCGCCAACGGCGGTTCGACCTGGTCGATCATGATCCACGACCTCGTGTATCTCGGCTTCGGGATCTTCGCGCTGTACCTCGCCTCGCGGGTGCGACTCGATCGTCTCGTGCGCGCCGCACCCGTGTTGATGGTCTTCGGGCTCGGACTCTTGGTCGCGGTGCGCGCCGTCGGCGTGACGAGCAGCGGCGGGAAGCGCTGGCTCAACCTGCACGTCATCGACTTGCAGCCGTCGGAGCTCTTCAAACTCTTCACGGTCCTGTTCATCGCGTGGCTCGTGCAGCACCACCACGACGAACTCGGTCACTGGCGTCAGTTGGCGGTGTGGACGGCGCCCGTCAGCATGGGCTGTGCCCTCATCGTCATCGAACCGGACATCGGCACGTCCTCGGTGGTGGCCGTGATCGCGGTCGCCATGTTGGCGGTCGGGGGACTGTCGAGGAAGATGCTCGGGCGAATCACCATTCTCGGGGTCGCGGCCTTCGGGGCCTACGTGGCGTACAAGCCGTATTCGGCCGGGCGTTTGTTGTCGTTCTTGCACCCCAACACGCACCTGCTCGGCGGCGGCTACCAACTCCTGCAGAGTCGCATCGGCCTCGGCGCCGGTGGCGTGGGGGGCCTCGGCCTCGGCCACAGTCGAGAGAAGTGGGGGCTGCTACCCAACCCGCACACGGACTTCATCTTCACGATCATCGGCGAAGAACTCGGCCTCATCGGCACCCTGTTCGTGATCGCGCTCTTCGTGGCGTTCCTCTTCGCCGCGGTGCACATCGCCCAACAGTGCACGAACTCGGTGTATCGGCTCGTCGCTGTCGGCATCACCACGTGGATTGCCGTCGAGGCACTGATCAACATCGCGTCGGTCGTCGGCTGGTGGGCCGTCACTGGCATCCCGCTGCCCTTCTTCTCCTACGGCGGGACCGCGCTCATCACCGAACTGGCGGCCGTGGGACTGCTCTACAACATCGCCCACGACCGGAGCCACAGCGGCGACGTGACCATTCGCGAGCACCGCATCACGAATTTTCGAGAGACCCTCGAACGAAAAACCGCCCCGCGTCCGGCGGCGCGCTCGCGCTCAACGGACGATCAACGCCGGACCCGCTAATGGCCGGTCCCATCGTCATCACCGGGGGTGGGACCGGGGGACATATCTTCCCAATGGAGGCCGTCGCCGATCAACTTCGCGCCACTGGCATCGACGCGAGCGACCTTCGATTCGTCGGGAGTCGCCGAGGTCAGGAGTCGACACTCCTCGCGACGAGCGACGTCGCGATTACGTTGCTGCCCGGTCGGGGCTTTCGTCGCGCGTTCGGACTTGACGCACTGATCCAGAATTTGGGTGCCGCCGTCTCGTTGAGCACGGCACTGATCATCGCGATGGTCAAAGTACGCCAGTGGCGACCATCGGTCGTCGTGTCATTCGGCGGCTACGCCTCCTTCGCGACGGCCCTCGCGGCCGTGCTCTGGCGTCGTCCACTCGTGCTGGTGGAGCTCGACGCCGAACCCGGTGCGGCACAACGCCTCTTCACGCGATTCGCACGCGCGCGCTGTTGTGCGTTCCCGTCCAACGATCCCAAGGCGGTCGTGACCGGCACCCCGCTTCGCGAGAGCATCGTGTCGATCGACCGTGCGCCACGATCGATCGCCGTGGCGCGCGCGTCCCTTGTCCCGCCCATCGACGACGGCCGCGTCGTCGTCGTGGTGATGACCGGCTCTCTCGGATCGACGAGGGTCAATCACGCGGTGAGCGAACTCGCGCGACTCTGGGCCCATCGACGCGATCGGACACTCCTCCACGTGGCCGGGCGCCGCGACGTCGAAATGGTACGCAGGGACGCGCCGCCCACCGACGGTCTGGACTACCGGATCCTCGAATTCGGTGACATGGTCGAACTCTGGGCACTGTGTGACGTGGCGATCTGTCGCGCGGGCGCCTCGACGGTCGCCGAACTGACGACGTTGGCGATCCCTTCGGTACTGGTGCCACTGCCGCACATGGGCGATCACCAGTTGAAGAACGCGCTCGTCGTGGTCGAATCCGGCGGGGCTCGACTGGTGCTCGACGCCGAGTGTTCCGGCGCCAAGCTCGATGACGTGCTGTCATCGATGACGACGCCCGAGACGCTGGTCTCGATGGGGACGGCGGCGCGCACCCTAGGTCGACGCGACGCGGCGCAACGAATCGCTCACGTCATCGCCCAAACGAGCGGCCGGTCGTGACGGCCTTCGAACCCGGCGTGAGAGTCCACGTCGTGGGCGTCGGCGGCGCCGGCATGAGCGGCCTCGCCCGGCTCCTCGTCGAGTCGGGCGCGCTCGTGAGCGGGAGCGACCTCGCCGACTCAGCCATGCTCGACGAGTTGCGCACGTTCGGTGTGTCGGTCGCGCTCGGACACGACTCGTCGAACGTCACGGACGCACAGATCGTGCTCTGGTCACCGGCCGTCAAGAGTGACAACGTCGAACTCATCGCCGCGCGAGAAGGTGGCGCGGAACTTATGTCACGCGCGCAAGTGCTGGCCGAACTCGCGCGGGTGCGCCCGGTGGTGGGTCTCACCGGCACGCACGGCAAGACGACCGCAACCTCGATGATGGTCCACGTGATGAGGGCCGCGGGCCGCGACGCCGGACGACTGCTGGGCGCCGACGTGATTGGCGTCGGGTCCAACGGACACTGGGGAGTCGGCGACGTGGTCGTGGAGATCGACGAGAGTTACGGGACCTTCGCGCTGGTGCGCCCACACGCCCTCGGCCTGCTCAACGTCGAGTCCGACCACCTCGACCACTACGGCACGTTGGCCTCGCTCGAGAGCGCCTTCGCCCAGCTGATCGATCGCACGAGCGGCCCCGTAGTCATTTGGAGTGACGACGCGGGCGCGCAACGCGTGGCGAACATGGCACCGCGCGAAGTGGTGCGGGTCGGAACGCGCGACGCAGAGTGGCGCGTGAGTGACGTCACGGTCAGTCGACACGACGCCCATTTCACGCTTCACGGCCCCGGAGTCGAAGTACGCCTGGCGCTGAATGTGACCGGTGAACACAACGTCGCCGACGCCGCGGTCGTCGCCGTCCTGGCGGCCCAACTCAACGTGTCGTTCGAAGCGATCACTTCGGGCCTGGCCAGTTTCCAAGGTGCCCCTCGACGCTTTGAGTTACTTGGCTCATGGCGCGGCGTCGACGTCTATGAGAGCTACGCCCACCTGCCGGGTGAGATCGCGGCGATTCTCCGCGCGACGCGCGCCGCTGGTTACGAGCGCATCACCGCCGTCTTTCAGCCACATCGGGTGACTCGGACGATCGCCCTGGCCGAGGACTTCGCGCCGTCATTCGACCTCGCCACCTCGGTGATCGTGACTGACATCTACAGCGCCGGAGAGCCAAACCCCACGGGTGTCACCGGCGAAGTGATCGCCGAAGCGATCGGGCGCCGGGGCGCCGGGACCACGACGACCTACTGCGCCTCCAGCGACGACGTGCCCGACGTGCTCGAAACCGTTCACGATGGTAGTGACGTCGTGGTGCTCCTCGGCGCCGGTGACGTCGCGACGATCGCGAAGAAGTTGCGAGGAATGAACTGATGTCACTGGAAGATCTCGTCGAGATCGGCGGCGCGCGGGTCCTCGAGCACGCACCCTTCGGGGCGCGCACGACGTACCGCGTGGGCGGGACGGTGCGCGCGTTGGTGACGCTCGCGTCGACGGCCGACCTCGAAGAGCTGGGTCCTTTGATGCTGAGGAGCGGACTGGCGATGGTCGTGCTCGGCAACGGCTCGAATCTCTTGGTCGCCGACGGCGAGCACGACGTACTGGGCGTGCACCTCGTCGGCCAGTTCGAAGAACTGCGCACGCGCGACGAGGGTGACGTCGTCGTAGTCGACGTCGGTGCTGGCCTGGATCTGCCGATCGCGGCGCGTCGACTGGCCAAGTCCGGCGTCGTCGGATTCGAATGGGCCGTCGGGGTCCCCGGGAGTTTCGGGGGGGCGGCCGTCATGAACGCCGGCGGCCACGGCTCGGACATGAACGAGTCACTGGTGTCGGTGACGGTCTGGAACGACGGCGTGACGCGAACGTGGTCCAAGGAGTTACTGGACTACGGCTATCGCACGAGCGCCCTTCGTGGTGATGACCTCGTGACCGCGGTGCGACTCCACCTGCGCGCGGGGGACAGCGAAACGGCCCAGGAACGGATCCGCGAGATCGTTCGTTGGCGCCGCGAACACCAACCGGGTGGCGCCAACGCGGGGAGCGCGTTTCGCAACCCCGAAGGCGACTACGCCGGACGGCTGATCGAAGCGGCCGGCTGTAAGGGGATGCGCCTCGGCACCGCGGTCGTGTCGGACAAACACGCGAACTTCATCATCGCCGACACCGATGGTCGTGCCAACGACGTCTATGAACTGCTGACGACGGTGCGCGCGCGGGTCAAGGAGCATTCGGGGGTCGAACTCGTGAGCGAGCACCGTTTTCTCGGATTCGAGACACCGTGAGTCGCGCCACGCGCGCCACGCGCGAACGGGCCACGAGCGTCGCCACGGGCCGTCCGCGGGTCGCGAGTCGAAGTGATCACCGTGATCGAGGCGAGGAGCGCTCGATCCGCCGACCCCGTCGAGGACTCGTTCGAGTGGCGCGTGTCGTCGCGGTCACCGTGTTGGTGCTCGCGACGTTCGCGGTCGCCGGGGAGTGGATACTTCGCCAGTCCTACTTCCGCGTCCAACACGTGACGTTCGTCGGCGTGCGCCACGAGCCGCTGGCGCTGGTCAGTGCCGCCTCGGGCCTCGAGGCGCACCCGACCATGCTGAACGTGAACGCCGCGACGATCAAAGCGAACCTGGCCCAGTTCGCCTGGATCGACTCGGTGCGCCTCACGAAGCACTGGCCCAACACCGTCGTGGTCACCGTGCACGAGAGCACCGCGGTCGCCGTGGCGTTCAACGACAAGCACGTGTTGCAGTACGTCGATCGGCGAGGGCACGATCTCGGTGCGGCGCCGCTCCACGCGAATCTGCCGACACTGGACTATCTCCACCCGCGAAGTGCGCTCTGGCCCTTCTCGCACGCCGGCCGTTCGGCGGCGTTCGTCGCGGCGCAGTTGCCGCCGGCATTCGATTCCCAGGTCTCGGTCATCACCGAGGACGATCACGGCGTGGTGACACTACGCATGACGACACCGGTGACCTTCATCCTCGGTCCGCCGACGCAGTTGCACGCCAAATTCGTCGCCATCGCGTCGGTGATCGCGCACAGCACACTGCGTCCCGGCGACGTCGTTGACGCGACGGTACCCGGCGAGTTGGCGGTCACGGGCGGGGCGCCGTCGTAGGGTGCCATTTGACCAAAAACCAAGGTCTGACTAGCCTTCAAAGACGTTTGTTCGCCAATGTTCGCTCCCTCGTCAGAGGTGCGACACAATGGAGGAGTCAACCCAAGGGGAGTTCATGAGTCTCAATCAGAACAATTACCACGCCGTGATCAAAGTCATCGGCGTTGGTGGAGGCGGCGTGAACGCAGTGAATCGGATGATCTCTTCGGGACTTCGCAACATCGAATTCATCGCGGCAAATACTGACGCGCAGGCCCTCTTGATGAGCGAGGCCGATTTGAAGCTGGACATCGGTCGTGAGTTGACCAAGGGACTCGGCGCCGGCAGTGACCCCGAGATCGGGCGACAGGCCGCCGAGGACCACCGCGCCGAGATCGAAGAGGCTCTGATGGAGACCGACATGGTCTTCATCACGGCCGGCGAAGGCGGGGGCACCGGCACCGGCGCCGCGCCCGTCGTGGCCGAGATCGCGCGCGGGTTGGGCATATTGACAATTGGCGTGGTCACGCGGCCGTTTTCCTTCGAGGGCAAGCGCCGCGCGACGCAGGCCGAAAAAGGCATCCAATCGCTGCGCGAAAAAGTGGACACGCTGATCGTCATTCCGAATGACCGATTGCTCTCGGTCACCGCGGCCGACACGTCCATGTTGGACGCCTTCAAGATCGCCGATGACGTCCTGCTCTCGGCCGTACGGGGCGTGACGGACCTGATCACCGTGCCGGGACTGATCAACACCGACTTCGCCGACGTGAACGCCATCATGCGAAACGCCGGGACCGCGATCATGGGCGTGGGCAGCTCGACCGGCGAAGGACGCGCGGTGAACGCCGCGCGCGCCGCCATCACCTCGCCGCTGCTGGAGGCCTCCATCGACGGCGCCCGAGGCATCTTGATGAACATCGTCGGAGGTCCCGACGTCACACTCTCCGAAGTCACCCAGGCCGCCGAGATCATCCACTCGGTCGCGCACCCCGACGCCAACATCATCTTCGGCAGCGTCATCGACGACTCGATCGGCGACGCGGTTCGCGTCACGGTCATCGCCGCGGGCTTCGACAACAACGCGACCGCCAAGGTCTCACCGCTCACGACCTCCGAGCCCACGATGACCGAGGGTCCGCGCAGCGACATCTTCACCAGTACCACCAATGACGACTTCTTCGACGTCGGTGGCGATGACGACCTTCCCAGCTTCCTTCGCTGAGCACGAGCTCGTCGCGCGCGTCGGTCAAAATCTGTCGACCCTTCGCGCCCGGATCGCCGCGACCGGTCGAAACCCGGCGACCGTACGCATCGTCGCGGTCACGAAGACCTTCGGCGTCGAGGCCGCACGGGCGGCCGCGGCGAACGGCCTCTTCGACGTCGGCGAGAATTACGTCGACGAACTCGAATCGAAGTACGCCCAGAGTCGCGACCTCGAACTCTCCTGGTATTTCTTGGGTCCGCTGCAGTCGAACAAGATCGCCCGAATCGCGACCTGCGCGAGTGTGCTGTGCGCGGTGTCACGGCTCAAAGAGTTGGAAAGGATCGCCACCGGTCCTCAGCGTCCCGCGCTCTACGTGCAGGTCGACTACACCGGGGGCGTGACGCGAAACGGCGCGCGCGCGAGTGACGTGGCGGCGCTCGTGAAGCGAGCCGGTGAACTCGATCTCGACGTCCGTGGACTCATGACCGTCGCGGCGCCGAGTCGCGCGTCGGCCCGCTCGGCCTTCGCGAATCTCGAGGCACTGCGCGCCGATCTGGGCCTCGCGGAATGTTCCATGGGAATGAGCGACGACTTAGAAATTGCCTGTGAAATGGGCACGAGTGAACTGCGGATCGGGCGCGCACTCTTTGGGGAGCGGGTCGCCCACGTCGCCTCCTGACCTAACATGGTGCAAAGCGCCGGAACCGCAAGGAGATGTCGATGAAAGATAAGTTGCGCGGGTTCTTAGGATTCCTCGGCCTCATCGAAGACGAATATGGGGAGTACGGCTCGACCGGATCGGCGCCGGCACGACCCTTCACGGACTCCTCCGTCGCCGACGTCGAGCCCGAGTGGAGTGCGCCGCCCTCGAGCGCCCGTCAGTTCCCGACGTCGTCGTCGAACTCAGCGCCGCTGCGTCCGATCTCGACGCCGCGCCCTTCGTCGATCTCCGTGCTGGACTCTTCCGGCCAGGCCCCACGAGTGCGACCGATGACGAGCGGCGCGCCGCGCGGCGTCTCGTCGTTCTCACCCGAGCGCGACGTGGCGATATTCGCTCCGCGCAGTTATGACGAGTCGCGACGCATTACCGATCTCCTGCGATCGAATCGGGCCGTCGTACTCAACGTGAACTCGGTCGACCCGAATCTCGGACGTCGGCTCGTGGACTTCGCTTCCGGAACGGCCTACGCCTTGAACGCGAAGATCGAGATACTCGGTAACAGTCTGTATCTCATGAGTCCTCAGGGCATGCACCTAGGCCCCGAAGCGAAGGAACGACTGCGAGAGGCGAACTACCGCGACCTCGGGAACACATGAGATTTATCCAGGATTTGATCACGCTGTACATCTTGGTCTTCGTAGCCGCCGCGGTACTCAGTTGGTTTCCGACCCACAGTTCGAGCGACGGTTTGGCGACGACGCAACGCGTGCTCGCGAAATTGACCGAGCCGGTGCTTCGTCCGCTTCGTCAAATCGTGCCGCGCACGCGCTCGGGCATCGATTTCTCGCCCCTAGTGGCGGTGGTCATTCTCTCGATCATCCGCGCCTACATCTGAGTCGTCAATTCATCGATTCATGACAACGCGCGAAGTAGGGTGAGTGCATGGATAGCACGCCTTCCGCCTACTCAGCGTTGGACGCCATCGACACGGTGGCCTTCAAAATCGGGGTTCGAGGTTACAACGTCGACGAGGTCGACGACTTCCTCGAGCGCCTCTCGGGCGAGGTCCACCAACTGAAAGAACTGGTCCAACAACAGCGCCAGCAGTTGCGCCAGGCCGGTGAGCGGATAAACCAACTCGACGCACGACCGTCCGGCGACACCCCGGCTCCGGCTCCCGCTCCCTCGCCAACCCCGCGCCATATCAGTGTCAGTGGCGCCGAACAGGTGACCGCGATGATTGCCATGGCCCAGCAGTTCATCGAGCAGGCCCAGCAAGAGGCCGAGGACAAGGCTCGCGAAATGACGACCGGCGCCCAAGAGCGGGCCCGCGAGATCGTCGCCGAGGCCCGCAGTCGGGCCGAGGACGAAGTCAATCGCTTGAACGGACTCAAGCAACGACTGAGCGAAGACGTAGAGACGCTCACGCGCCAACTCGATACGGAGCGCAAGCGTCTCGGTGGCGCACTCGCGGAGTTCTCGCGCTGGGTCGAGAGTTCGTTGCAGGTCGGTGGAGGTCGCGCCTCGGTCGGTTCCGTGGACGAGCCGGCTCCCGCGCCCCGACCCATCAAACCGCCGCCGGCGCCGGCGCCCGTTTCGGACCAGGGTGTCGGTCAGGTGTTGAATTTTGAGTCGCTCTCACACGACGATCGACCGTAACTTCCGCTCAAACTGGTAGGGTCGGCGCGCACTTGTTGTGCAACGTCGAGGAGTTAGCCATGCCGTCCACAGGAAAAACCACGAAAAAGGCCCCGGCCAAGAAGTCGGCGCCTAAGAAGAGCGTGGTCGCGAAGGCCCCGGCGAAAAAGGCCGCGCCGAAGCGCCCCGGGGCGACCAAGGCCGCCCCCAAGAAGCCGATCAAGAAGGTCCTCGCCACGAAGGCCGCCCCCAAGAAGACCAACGCCAAAAAGGCGCCCGCCAAGCCCGTGAAGAAGATCATGACCTTGAGTGCGGCGCAAAAGGCCGCCGCCGCCAAAAAGGCCGCCGCCGCCAAGGCCAAGGCCGCCGCCGCCGCCAAACTCCTCAAGGAGCGCGAGACCAAGGCCCGCGCCGCCGCCAAGGAGAAGGCCGCCGCCGCCAAGGCCAAGGCCGTGGCCGCCGCCAAGGCCAAGAAGGAACGCGACGCCAAGGCCAAGGTCGCCGCGAAGGAACGCGAAGTGCAGCGCAAGGCCCGCGAAAAGGCCGCCACCGAAGCCAAGAAGCAACGTGAAGTCGACGCCAAACGCAAGGCCATCGAGGCCGAGAAGCAGCGCAAGATCCGCGAGATCGAGCGACGCAACCAAGAAGAGCTCAAGCGTCAGGAGCGTCGCGACGCTGAAGAGCGCAAGCGACTCGAAGCCCTCGAGCGAAAGATGCACTCTAAGCCCTACGCCGATGAGCCGGAGTTCCTCGAGGAACTGCGTCGTCTCCTGCTCGAGACGCGCAGCGCCACCAACGACGACATCGTCGTGATGGAGTCCGAAGCCGATGAGATGCTCGTCGACCGTGAACGACTCGAATACGACGACGAAGACGGCAGCAGCGTGGCGTCGGACATCCAGCGTGACCAGAAGAAAGACCTGGCGTCACTGCTTCGCCTGAAGGTCGACGAGATCGACGTCGCGCTCGCGCGAATCGATGACCGTAGTTACGGGCGCTGCGACGAGTGCTACGAGGCCATCTCCAAGCCTCGCCTCCTGGCCCAGCTGCCGGTCTTTATGTGTGTCTCGTGTCGCGCAAGCGTCTAATTGATCGGATCAATTACACGGTCATCGTGATCGCCCTCGTCGTGACGGCGATCGACGCTCTCTCCAAGGTCTGGGCCCGCCACGCTCTCGCGAATCACGCGATCCACGTGGGCGGCGGGATCTGGCTGCGACTCCAGTACAACTCGGGTATCTCGTTCTCGTTCAACCAATCGAGGACGCTGCTCACGACGATCGCGACCATCGCGGTCGCGGTCGTGGTCGCCGTGGTGGGGCTGAACGCGCGCCGGGGACTCCCCACGATCGGATTCGGCCTGCTGATCGGCGGTGGCGTCGCCAACGTCGTCGATCGCCTCTCGGCCAGCCCCCATCGAGTGACCGACTTCATCGCCCTGGGGTCATTTCCCGTGTTCAACCTCGCCGACGCCGCGATCACCGGCGGCTTCATCGTCCTGCTGGTGGCCGCCCTCACCGGCGAGCGGTTGCTCTCGTGAGTGACGACGACGTCATCGACGCGTTCGACGGCGAGGTCTTGGACCTCGTCGTCCCGGGCACCCTCGACGAGATCCGCCTCGATCGCGTGCTCGCTCTGTTGACCGGACTTTCGCGATCCGAGACGAACGACATCATCGCCAGTGGCGCGGTCACCCTGGACGACAAGGTGATCGTGAAGTCCTCGACTCCGGTTCGCGAAGGTCGCCATCTCGTCGCGGTGCTGCCGGCCCCGGCGAGCGTCAACGTCGAAGCGGACCCCAACGTGGCGGTCGACGTCGTACTCGATGACGTCGACTTCGCCGTCGTCAATAAGTCCCCCGGTCAGGTCGTGCACCCCGGTGCCGGACACCGTGACGGCACGTTGGTGGCCGGTCTGTTGGCGCTCTATCCCCAAATGCGCGATCTCAGCGATGAAGGACTGTGTGATCCCCTGCGCCCGGGCATCGTGCACCGACTGGACAAGGGAACCTCGGGTGTCCTCGTCGTGGCCAAGACGCCCGAAGGTTTCTCGAACTTGAGCGTTCAGTTGGCCGAGCGGCTCATGGAACGTACCTACTACGGAATGGTCGAGGGCCACGTCGCCGAGGAACGAGGCGTCGTCGACGCGCCGATCGGACGATCGACGAGGACGCCGACCTTGATGGCGGTACGTTCAGACGGCCGAGCGGCACGCACCGGCTATGAGGTCATCGCGCGTATCGAACGGCCGCACGCGATGACGCTGCTGCGCTTGCAGCTCGATACGGGACGGACCCATCAGATCCGAGTCCACCTCGCGACCATCGGTCACCCGGTCGTGAACGACCCGCGCTACGGCCACCGGCGCGACAAGCGCCTGCCCGAGGACCGGTTCTTCTTGCACTCGACGACGTTGGCCTTCGCCCACCCGCGCAGTGACGAGTGGATAACGACCAGCGTGCCGTTGCCGCCCGACCTGCGGGTGCTGGTTCCGGAGTCGGTCGAGTTCTAGGCGACTTCGCGCGCGGCCAGAACGGCCGAGTCCTCGCGAAGCAGTGCCAACGCCTCTTCCTCGGCGCGACGAACCCGGCGAACGCCGATGTCCATCTTCGTCGCCGTGGCCTGGAGTGAGAGGGGAGTGGCCCCGTTCAGTCCGAAACGCAGGCTCAACACCTCACGCTGCAGGTCGTTCAATTTCTCGAGTGCGCCGTGGAGTTGGTCGTCCATCATCGTCTGTTCGATCTCACCGACCCAGTCCTGCTGGCTCGGGGCGACGAGGTCACCCAAAGTGGTCGCGGAATCGGATGACGCCGGCTGATCGAGACTGGCCGTCACGCCAGCGAGTCCGTGCAGGTTGTCGCGCACGGCCTTTGACATACCGGTCGCTTCGGTCAACTCGTCGTCGGTCGGCTTGCGACCGAAGATCGAGGTCAGTTCGGCCGTCGTCGCCTCGAGGCGCTGGAGTTGCTCACCGACTTCGAGAGGAATACGGATGGTGCGACCGTGCTGTTGAACGGCGCGCTGTAGTGCCTGGCGGATCCACCAGGTGGCGTAGGTGGAGAACTTGAAGCCGCGCTCCCAGTCGAACTTCTCGACGGCGCGCAAGAGACCGAACGTGCCCTCTTGGACGAGGTCGACCATCTCGACGCCGCGGTCCTGGTAGCGACGGGCCCAGTGCAAGACCAGGCGTAGGTTGGCCGCAACCATCTGCTTCTTGGCCTCTTCGTCGCCGGCCGTCACGCGCTTGGCGAGTTCGACCTGTTCGTCGTAGTTGGGCATGGGGTAACGGTCAAGGTCTCGCATCAAGAGACCCAACATGTCGTTG
>Ga0182030_10001763_pt1 | contig 45096 bp, 37 predicted proteins | sample 812S3MmetaG_FD_121299 | JGI IMG/M metagenome (GOLD analysis project Ga0182030, IMG submission 121299) | Permafrost microbial communities from Stordalen Mire, Sweden - 812S3M metaG (Illumina Assembly) | ecosystem: Environmental > Terrestrial > Soil > Wetlands > Permafrost | place: Sweden...
CCGACAAGCGGGGCGAATACATCCACGCCGGCATACCCTATCCCGGCACCTTCAAGGTGGAGTGCCTGGTGGACGGCAAAGTTGTCGACGCCATGGACAACGTGCAGAGCAAGTTCGGCGACCAGGTGGAGGTCAATTTCGACCTGCAAAAGGCCATGCAGAAACAGCAGGAGCTGGCTAAAGCCGCCGAGAGCGGCCAGTTGACGAAAGAACAAGAGCGCTCCATGTCCGCCGAACAGAAGGCGGCGATGGAAAAGAACATCAAAGAAAGATCGGCCAGCATGGCCAAGAACAAGGCCTTGCAGGATGCCTACAACGCCGGCATGACCGCCTTGGAGGCGAAGGACTATCAGACCGCGGTGGACAGCTTCAACAAAGCCGCCGAAGTCGATCCGAAACAGCTTGCCGTGTGGATGAAGCTCACAACGGCCTACGAGGGTCTGGCGAAGACCAAGACCGGCGCCGACGCCGACGCGATCATGGCCAAGGCGAGCGATACTTACCTAAAGTGCATCGAGATGAAGCCGGACGACGGCGGGGTTCACAACAACTACGGCCTGCTGCTGGTGAAGATGAAGAAGATCGACCAGGCGAAGGCGGAACTGGCCAAAGCCGCCGAAATCGAGCCCGCCAGCGCCGGCAAGTATTACTTCAACCTGGGTGCGGTCATGGTGAACAACCAGCAGAACGACGCGGCGCTGGAAGCTTTCCAGAAGGCGGTCGCGGCCGACCCGAAGTACGCCCCGGCCTGGTATTACATTGGCAACGTGCTCAGCAACAAAATGACGATGGACAAGGATGGCAAGCCGACCGCGCCCCCGGGGATGCAGGAAGCCCTGGAGAAGTATCTCGCGCTGGACCCGACTGGCCCGTATGCGGACGCGGCTAAGGGTCTGCTGTCGGCCATCTCGACCTCACTCCAGACGACGTACCAGAACCCGGACGCTAAGAAATCGAAGAAGAAGTAAACAGGTGGATCTGATTTAAGGCGAAGGGCGCTCCGGCGAGGCCGGGCGCCCTTTTCTTCTATGTTGCGATACGTTCTGATTCTGTTGTTCGTGCTGATCATGCTGCCCGTGCTGCGGGGGTGGCTGGGCGCGATTGCGCGGCTGCTGCTGAACTGGTCGCTGGGGACGAGTTCCTCTGCCGCGGCAGGGCAGCGCTCGCCGATGGCGTCACCGCCCGCGGCGGCGGGGAGCACGATCCTGCATAAAGACCCGGTCTGCGGCACGTACGTGAGCGAGGCAGTAGCGGTCGCGTTGAAACAAGGCGGACAGACGCTGTGGTTCTGCTCGGAGGCATGCCGCGACAAATATCGCCGGCGCGCCTGAAGCGGGCCTATTCTTAGGATCAGTGCTCAATACGGCTCGACGAACTGGCGCAGATAACGGAAGCTCTGCACGAGCGACGCCTGGCGAGCGGCGAGCGAACCTTCGTAGGCCCGGTCTTCCACTTCGACGCAGACCGCGCCGGTATAGCCCGCGTCGGCCAGCGTGGAGAAGAATTGGCCCCAATTTACATCACCCAGGCCCGGCAATTTGGGCGTGTGGAACTCCAGTGGATGGGCCATGATGCCAACCTGGTTCAACTTCTCGCGGTCCAGATGGGCATCCTTGGCGTGGCAGTGCCAGAAGCGCGGCGCAAACTCCCGAATGGCGGCCAGGTAATCCATCCCCTGCCAGACGAAGTGCGACGGGTCGAAGTTGAGCCCGAGGCTGGAGCCTTCAAATTCCTTGAACATGCGCCGCCAGATAACCGGCGTGGTCATGAGATTTTTCCCGCCGGGCCACTCGTCGCGGGTGAACAGCATGGGACAATTCTCGATGCCGATTTTCACGCCGGCGGCCTTGGCGTGCTCGAGAATCGGTCTCCACGTTTCCACCATCCGCGGCCAGCTCTCGTCGACGCTGAGCTTCCAATCGCGCCCGATGAACGTATTCATGACGCCGACGCCCATCGTCGCGGCGGCGTCGATGACGCGATGAATCTGCTCTACTGCGACCTGGGCTTCGTCGGGCACGGGCGATAGCGCGTTGGGATAATAACCCAGGCCGCTGATGCCGACCTTCCTGTCGGCGGCGTAGTTGACCAACCGCTCGGCTTCCGACGCGGTCAACGTGGCGCAATCGATGTGCGTGATGCCGGCGTAGCGGCGCTCGGCTTTGCCCTGGGGCCAGCACATCACTTCGATGCAGGCGTAGCCGGTGGCGGATGCGAAATCCACGACTTGCTCGAAACTCAAGTCGGGCAGGATGGCGGTAACAAAACCGAGCTGCATTAATGCTCCCTCTTCTCTCTCAACTCAAGCCGGCGATCCGGATCGCGGCGCGGCCACGTTCCAGCCGGGCCTCAGCGCGCCGGTTGGCCGCGCAGAACATCATACCGCCCGGCTGGGCCGGAGTGGTGTAACGAGGCAGGCCGATCCTGGCTGCGCCGCCGGCCGAAACTCCTGTCCGGGGCAGCCTGGCGTCCTGGATTTGAAGTTCATTGAATTATTCGGGCAGTCTTAAGACCGCTCTCTTTGGTCACGGCTCGCTAAGACCGCTCTCTTTAGTCGCAACTCAGTAACAGTCGCGGCTCAGTAACGAGGCGAAGAACCGCTCCCTGACGGTCGCGGCTCAGTCACAGTCGCGGCTCAGGAACAGTCGCAGCCCAGGATCGACTGGGGGATGGTTTCTTCAACGCATCTCCAATTCGGGACAGTAGCGTAGTGCTTCAGTCAAGGATTGACAACGCCGGCCGGGCGTCGACACGAGTGTCGACGCGGCAGGCACGAGTGCCTGCGCCACGTCCTGCGGCACGTTTCTGCGGCACGTTCCTGCGCCACGGCGAATGGCCGGCGATTGTCAAAGAATCTGCGAGAGATGACACTAGCGCGGCTCCAGCATGCGAATCATCTCCACAACGAGCGAACCGGTAACGCCCAGGCTGGCGGCCGAGAGCTTGTCGGTGGTATCGGCGGCGGTATGCCACCAGGCGTTGTTGGGGCCATAGTCGAAGTCGATGAGATCGATGGCTGGAACGCCCCGGCGCAGAAAAGGCATGTGGTCGTCCTCGATGGCCGCGGGTTCGCGCCCGAGGTGATCGGAGAGGCCCAGACGGGCGGAGGCCGCGCGCAGGTTGCGGCGCAACGCGGGCGTGGAGTTGGACTCGTCCACGATCAGCAGATCTTGATCGCCGATCATATCGACGTTGATTAACGCGGAGAGCCGCGGCAGGCTGCCGTCGGCGGCCCACTTATCGGCCAGGTGGCGGCTGCCGTAGAGGCTGTCGGAGTCGCTCCACTCGACGAAGGCCTCCTCGCCGTCGAAGAAGACCAGCCAGATGTCGTTGCGCAGGCGCTCGTCCTTGAGCGCGCGGGCCAGTTCGACGAGCAGGCCGGTGGAGGAACCAGCGTCGTTGGCGCCGACGAAACGGAATGGAAACCGCTTCGTGTCGGTGTGTCCGGTAACGGCGACGGCGCGCCCGGAGAGGCCGGATTTGCGGGCGATGAGGTTGGTCATGGCCACGGCGCCCTGAGGCGTCCGCGCCGTGAAACGGTCTTCCACGACTTCCCAACCCTGGGCCTTCAACTCGCGGGAGATCCAGGCCTGCATGCGCCGCGAGGCGGCGGACCCGGAGGGCCGCGGACCGAAGGCGACGGCTGTTTTCACGGCTTCGAGGGCACGTTCTCCGCTGAAATCGGCGGCGGTGAGAACGGAAGCGATGAGCAGCAGGGCGACGCGCAGGAGCATGCGTAACAGTTTATGCGGGACCGGCGGCCGGGCGCTTGAGGCGCGCCTCGACGATCAACGATGCGCCACCGTGGCAGAGCGATTCGATGGCCGCAATGGGCAGGGCGAGCAGCCAGAACATGCCGAACAGCAGGTGCTTGACGATGGTGGCCGACTCGTTTTCATCGACTCCACGAACCAGGCGCACGCGCGGATTGAGCTCAGGCACGAGGCTGGTGGCCAACGTGGTGGGATCGTCCGACAGCGAGAAGCGCTTGCGGCGGACGATTTCAAAGCCGCAGTAATCGAGCAGGTTCTCGAGGTCGCGGTAGTGAAACAGCATGAGGTGGCGGGGCATGTCGAGCCCGCTCCAGTGTTCGCCGAAGAGCACGAACTGCCAGGCATCGGCGTTGGGCACCTGGAGGATGAGCCGGCCTTCGGGGTGCAGCAGTTGCGCCGCGGCTTGCACGTAGACCGAGGGGTCGTAGAGATGCTCGAGCACCTGAAACATCGTGATGGCCGAGAACAGCCCGGCGGCGAAGGGAGGGCTGGTCAAAGCGCCACAGACGGCGGGCACGGCGTTAGAGGCCCAGGCTTCGGCCGCGGCGTCCACCGAAAAATCGAGGCCCACCAGGCGCTGCTGGGGCAGGTTGAGTTCACGCAGGAAGCGTCCGGCGCCGCAGCCGACATCGAGGACCGGCCCATCCCAGGGCACACGCTTCACGGTTTGCCGAACGAACTTGACCTGACCGCGCATCAGCAGACGCTGCACGAAGCGGCTCAGCCGGCCGGGCGGGGCAGTGCGGCCGCCGGCGGTCAGCGCGGGCGGGTAATAGCGGCGGATCTCATCGGGCTCCGGGCGCGGATACAGTCGCACCATGCGGCATTCCCGGCATTCGACGAAGAGGAACGATCGCTCGGTCGAGCGATAGAGGAAGTCTTCGCCGCTGCACAGGGTGCGCACTTCCGCCGAGCCGCAACCGGGACAGCGGTTGGCCAGACCGACGTGCGTGGTGGTGGGATCGGGCGGCCGTCCGGGGACGAAGGACTCCTCGACGGAGCGCGCGGGGCGCGCCGCCGCGCGTTGGTCCGACCCGGAACGAGCATTCTCCTGGCCGTCTTTCAAACCTGTCCGCCTTGGAGCCGGGGTGGCCCTCTCCGTTTCACTCTAACAGCATGCGGAACGGGGCCTGTATGGCGCGGCCCGCATTTGAGGTATCCTACCAGACAGGTCGCATCATAGGTTCCGTAATCACATGCAATCATTGGGCGAACGGCTGCGGGCGGAACGCGAGAAAAAAGGTCGCTCGATTCCGGAACTGGCTGAAGTGACGCGAATTCGCAGCGATTACTTCGAGGCGATCGAAAACGACTGCCCGGAGGAGTTTCCAGGCCCATTCTTCTACCGCAGTTTCCTGCGCCAATACGCGGCGCTGCTGGAGTTGCCCGCCTCCGTTATCGAGCCGGCGATCCAGCGGTCGTTCGACGACGAGCGGGCGGTGGCGGCGGAACGTAGTATTCAACATGCGGAAAACAAGCCCGACGTCCCGCCGCTGCCGACCGGCCGGATCGATCTCAAAGCGGAGACACGGCGCTGGCTGACGCGGCTGGCAAGCCTGGTGGCCGTGCTGGTGCTGTGCTCGGGCGCATACTTCGCCTGGCTGCGCTGGGGGCAGCGGTTGTTTCAGGAAGATCATGCCCCGCAGTCCGCGGCGCGGCCAGCGCGACCGGCGGTGACCCAACATGCGCAGCCGGCGAGCGTGAGTCCGCCGCCGAGCCCAACGCCTTCGACGTCAGTTGAGAATCAACTGCCGCCGCAGCAGACGGCGGCGCCGTCCGCGGCCCCGGCCACGAACCCGGAGAAGCAGGCCGCGCTTCCTCAGGCCGCGGGGCCCAGTGTTGGCGCGGCTCAGGAACCAGGGCCGCGGGAGAAAGACGTAGTGGTCCAGGCCAGCGAATTGTGCTGGGTGGATGCGTGGCGTGACGGCAAGCGGTTCTATGGGGCGATGCTGCACGCCGGCTCGCAAGTGGGATTCGCCGACGGCGGCACTCTGCGGCTGCGATTCGGCAATGCGGGCGCCGTTACGGTGCAACTCAAAGGGAAGCCGCTCGCCGAACTCGGACCCAGGGGCCAAGTCCGCACGATCGAGGTGCGCAATGGAGAGTACCACCCGATTGTGGCCGCTCAGCCGGCGCCGGTCATGTAATAGCCGGTCAGAGCGGACTTTGCTCGCCGGGAACGCGCAGCGAGGCCTTACGCCGCTCGCCCTCCAGTTGCAGCAACTCCATCCGCCGGCGCGCCTTGACGCTTTCGTCCACCTTGTGCCAGAACTGGCGGAAGTAGGCGGCGGCGGAGAGCATGGCAAACACCATGGCGCCCCATAGGCAGACGCGCGCCGCCACTTCAAAAACGGGGAAGTCGACGCTCAGCAGCACCAGCGAGATCGCCGCCACCTGCGCCACCATTTTCGATTTGCCGAGTTCGCCGGCTGCGATGGTGTAGCCTTCGCTGGCGGCAATGCTCCTAAGTCCTGAAACGGCGAACTCACGTCCGATGATCAATACGGCGATCCAGCCGGGCACGCGATGCACTTGAACCAGGGCGATCAGAGCGGCGGAGATCAGCAGTTTATCGGCGATGGGGTCCAGGAGCATACCCACCGTCGTGATCTGATTCCAGCGCCGGGCGAGGTAGCCGTCCAGCAGATCGGTGAACGCCGCCGCGAGGAAAATGGCCAGCGCGATCATCTCGCTGGACAGCAGCCATGGGCCAAACTGCACCTGGACCCGCTCCTGCACCAGGACCGCGACCAGGAGAGGGACGAAGAAGATCCGAAGAAGCGTCAACGCGTTAGGGATATTCATCGCCTCAACCCGAGCATACCCTGATCATCCGTTGTTCACAATTCCGCAACACGCGGTCCAATTACTTCCTGTGGAAATCTTGTGGATTCTAAGTTGTTTTCCTGCACTCACTTGCGATATATGCTGCGGAAATATGCACATCATTTTCCACAATCTGAAAGGGTTGCGGTTGTAACAAATCACGTCGATTGATGGACTTCAAAACCGGACACGCGGGTCCGAATCGATTGTGGGATGTCCGCGGCAACCCAGCATCCCTCCTCGGTATATCTCTCTTCCCGCACGACCGCGAAATCGTGCAGAAAAGCGATCCGCGCATACTCCGCAGGCGGAAAAAGGAACACGGCGCGAACGACCGGATCGTCGGGCAGGGCGCGGTCGATCGCCTTCAGCAGGTCATCGATTCCGGCGCCGGTGCGGGCCGAGATCCAAACCGCCGGCGCACCGCCCGCTTCGCCCGCGAGCCGGGCTTGAATCGAATCCCGGCCGGCGTCGTCCGGCGCGAGGAGATCGCATTTGTTCAGCACCAGCAATTGGGGCGTCTTCTCGGCGCCAATCTCGGCCAGGACAGCCCGGACATGGGCGCTGTGTTCGGAGGCCGCGGGCGCGGTGGCGTCGATGACGTGGAGGATCAGCGCGGCCTCGACCACTTCTTCCAGCGTGGCCCGGAAAGCCTTCACCAAGGTGGTCGGCAGTTGGCGGATAAAGCCGACCGTGTCGCTCAACAGGATGCGCCGGCGCGAGGGCAGGGTGAGGTGGCGGACGGTGGGGTCGAGGGTGGCGAACATGCGCGCGTCGGCGAGCACCCCGGCTTCCGTCAAGCGGTTGAAAAGAGTGGACTTTCCGGCGTTGGTGTAACCCGCCAGGGCGAGCGTGACGAGCGGCACAGCCTGGCGTTGGCGGCGCTGCACGCCGCGCGAGCCGCGCACTGAGTCGAGCTCATCCGCTATTTTCTTGAGACGTTTGTTGATGCGGCGGCGGTCGGTTTCGAGCTGCGTCTCGCCGGGGCCGCGAGTGCCGATGCCGCCGCCCAGCCGCGACATGGTGGCGCCCCGGCCGGTGAGCCGCGGCAGCAGGTAGTTCAGCTGCGCCAATTCCACCTGAAGCTGACCCTCGCGGGTGCGCGCGCGGCGGGCGAAGATATCCAGAATCAACTGGTTGCGGTCCAATACGCGGCATGCAAGCGCCTTTTCCAGGTTGCGCTGCTGCATGCCGCTGAGTTCGTGGTCGAAGATGACCAGGTCGGCTTCGCGGGAAGCCACCAGCGCCTTCAGTTCCTCCAGCTTGCCGGAGCCGACGAGCGTGGCGGGGTCGAAGGAGGGGCGCTGCTGCAGAATCCGTTCCTGGACAATCGCGCCCGCGCTTTCGGCGAGAACCGCCAATTCCTCGAGCGATTGCTCCGCGGGGAAGGCAGCGCGCGCCTGAAGAGCGGATTTCCGGCGCGTGGTCAGTTCCACCGCCGCCAGGATTGCTTTTTCGCCGGTCGGACCTGCCGTGTCAGACCTCCGCTGTTTCCCCACCGGCGGAGGGAGCCGGGGCGCCCGCAGTCGCGGAGACCGGATGGACGGCCGGACTTCCATAGGCCGGGCGGGAGACGACGACCGTGGAGATGGCGTGCTTGAAGATCAGTTGTTCCTGGTTGTTGGTTTCGAGAATCACGGAGTACTTGTCAAAACTCTTGATGCGGCCGGAGAGCTTGACTCCGCTCATCAGGTAGATCGTCAGGAAGATCTTTTCCTTGCGAGCGTTGTTGAGGAACGCTTCCTGAATATTCTGAGCTGTTTTGTCGAGACCGGGACGCTTCGGAATGGCTGGGGCTTTTCTGATTTCTTCCATTTTTTTTGCCCCTCCTTACAAGTTAGGTTTTCAATCTATCATCATTCGATCGGCCACGACGACAGAAGCCGGCGTGCCGCTGCCAGAACTGGCTGGCCCATCGGAGAGGTGCTATCCCGGGCGGGCTCAAGAGCGCCATGCCATCGTCCCGGCGGACGCACCCTTGTGGGGACAACTCAGACTGTGTTTCAAGTGTAATGCTTTCAAGATAATGGAGCAAGACGGAGACGCGGCGGGCGGCGAGAATGCGGTATTCTCGATGGAAGTGGATGCAGTAAAGCTCGGGATTCGCGCGGCACTGGCGGGGATGGCCATCAGCGGAGCTTTGGCTGTCGTCAAGATCCTGATCGGGCTGCAGGCGGGTTCCCAGGCCGTGGTGGCCGACGGAGTCGAGAGCGCCGCGGACGTTCTGTCCTCGCTGGCCGTTCTGATCAGCCTCTTAGTCGCCGCCCGTCCGCCGGACGAAGATCATCCTTACGGCCACGGGCGTTTTGAAACCCTCACCGGGCTGCTGCTGGGCCACGTTCTGGGGCTGATGGGCATCGTCATCGCCTGGCGCTCGATGGTGCTGCTCTCGGCGGCACGGCATGCGCCGGCGGCATATGCGATGTGGCCGCTGGTGCTTTCGATTGTGTTAAAAGCGTTCCTGTCGGCCTACAAAATGCGCACGGGGCGGCGGATTGGCAGTTCCGCGTTGATCGCGGACGCGTGGAACGACGCCGTCGACATGTTATCCGGCGGCGCGGCGCTCGCGGCCGTCGGATTGGCCGTCCTGTTTCCGGTTGTGTGCCGCAACGCCGACCCGATCGGCGGAGTAGCGGTCGGCGTCATCATCATCGCGCTGGGCTTCCGGGTGGTCCGCGAAACCACGCTGCACTTGATGGACACGATGCCCGAGCCTGAGGCGATGAAGGCCATCCGCGCCTCCGCGAGGACGGTCGCAGGCGCGCTTGACGTGGAGAAGTGCTTCGCCCGCAAGACGGGGCTGCGGTACCACGTGGACCTGCACCTGGAGGTCGATCCCGATCTGACGGTCCGCGCTTCTCACGCCATCGCCGAACAGGTGCGGAACAAAGTGAAGGCGGACCTGCCGTGGGTGGCCGACGTGCTGGTCCATGTGGAGCCCCATCCGCGCAGCCTGCGGCAGAACTGTCCGGAGTAGTTCCGGCCGCGCAGGCAGCTAAAATCTCGCCAGGGAGAGATGCCGTGGAAAACATCGAGATTACACAACTGCTGAGCGAGACCGCCGATCTGATGGAGATCGCGGAAGAGGACGGCTTTCGCATCCGCAGCTACCGCAACGGCGCGAGCGTCATAGAGAGTTATCCGGAACGGATAGAGGACGTCCGCAAAGATCCAGCCCGTAAGCTGACCGAAATTCCCGGCATCGGCAAGGGGTTGGCCGCGGTGCTCGAAGAGATCTGCCGGCGCGGCAGCTTCGAACGGCGCGACCAGCTTCTCGAGCGCTACCCGCCGACCGCACTGGAGATGTTGAAAATCCCGGGGCTGGGCCCGAAGACGGTGCGGACCCTGTGGGACCATTTCCGCGTTTCGACCCTCGAAGAACTGGAGCAGTTGTGCATCGACCACAAGCTGCAGCAACTGCCGCGCATGGGCGCCAAACTCGAAGAGAAGATCCTGCGGGGCCTGAGCCACTACCGGCAAAGTGCCGGCCGGTTTCTGCTCGGCTTCGCTACGGCCACGGCCGAGGAATTGACGGCGTATCTCAGCGCAACTCCGGGCGTCGAACGGGTGACGCCGGCGGGCAGCCTGCGTCGGGGCAAGGAGACCGTCGGCGATCTCGACCTGCTGGTCAGCGGGTCAGGGGCCGAGGCCGCGCTCGACCGGTTTATCGCCCATCCGCGGGTACACGAAGTCCTGGGTCACGGCGAGAGCAAGGCCAGCGCGCGCTTCGGGCTGGAAGGCATCCAGGTGGATGTGCGCGCCGTGCCCGAGGAAAGCTATGGCGCGGCGCTGCAGTATTTCACGGGGAGCAAGGAACACAATGTCCATTTGCGGCAGCGCGCGCAGCGGATGGGACTGACGTTGAACGAATACGGCCTGTCGCGGCTCGACGGCGGCGCGGTGGTGGCATCGCGCCGCGAAGAGGAGATTTATGCGGCGCTCGGTCTGGAATGGATTCCGCCGGAATTGCGCGAGAATTCGGGCGAGATCGAAGCCGCCGAACGGCGCGAACTGCCCGTGCTGCTGGAACTGGCCAATATCCGCGGCGACCTGCACATGCACACTCAAGAGAGCGACGGGCGCGGCACGCTCGAAGAGATGGTCGAGGCCGCCCGCGCCTTGGGTTACGGCTACATCGCCATCACCGACCACTCGAAGGCGCTGGCCATGGCGAACGGCCTGGACGAACGCCGCGCCGTCGATTTCGCCAGCCAGGTTCGCGCGTTCAACAAGGAAGAACGTGGCATCCGCGTTTTTTCCGGACTTGAGTGCGACATCCTGCGCGACGGCCGCATGGACCTGAGCGAAGACGCTCTGGCCGAACTCGACTTCGTCATCGCCAGCGTGCACAGCTACATGAACCTCGATTCCGCGGAGATGACCGGCCGGCTGATGCGCGCGCTGGAAAGCCCGTCGGTGAAAGTGCTGGGCCATCCGACGGGGCGTGTGCTGCTGCACCGCGAAGCCTACGTCTACGACTTCGACCGCATCGCCGCGGAAGCGGCGCGGCGCGGGGTCTGGATGGAAATCAACGCCAGCCCGGAGCGGCTCGATCTGCATGCCACGTTGCTGCGGCGCGCTAAGACATTTGGCGTCAAATTTGTCGTGTCGACCGATGCGCACCATCCGAAACATCTTTCCAATATGCGTTTCGGCGTGACGATGGCCCGCCGCGGGTGGCTGACCAATGATGATGTGATGAATACACGCGCAGCCGGCGCTTTCGCCGCTGCGCTCAAACGCGATTAAACTCCTATGCCCATGAAACTCATTTCCAGCGAAGAAATCTGCCGCACGCCGATCTTCTGGGTGACGATGGACCGCGCCGTGGAGCCCGGTGGATTCGAGATCAAGCGCGCCATCGTGCAGCATGCCGGCTCGGCCGTGATGATGCCCGTCGACGCTCAGGAGCGCGTGCTGCTGGTGCGCCAGTACCGCCTGCCGGCGCGCGCCTACCTGTGGGAGCTGTCCGCGGGCCGCATCGATCCAGGCGAAACGCCGCTGAAAACGGCCAAACGCGAGCTGATCGAAGAGACGGGCTTCCGGGCGCGAAAGTGGTCGAAGCTGGGCGCCTTCTTTGCCAGCCCCGGCTATGTGGCCGAGCGCATGACGATCTTCGCCGCCCAGGATCTGACGGCCGGCGAGGCCACGCCGATGGAGGACGAGCGCATCGAGACGCGCTGGTTCCCGATGCGGGAGATCGCCGCGATGATCGAGAGCGGCCGCATCCAGGACGCCAAGACGATCGTCGGCTACGCGCTGTGGCAGATGAAGCGCCGCCAGACGCGAAGCGGCGGAAAGCGTTAGTGCAATCGGCAGCCGGCTAGGGCGCGGGCGCCAGCGTGTAATAGCCCGTGCGGGCGCGGATCTCGACCTTGCCCAATCGTGTGCCGGCGGCGGCGGTGAGCTGGACTTCGAGGCGCCGGAATGCGCCTTCCGGTCCCGTTTGCGGGCGGATGGCCAGGTCGTAGCGCAAGCGGACACGCTCCATCATCTCGACGAAACGCTCACCCGCCTTGTCGGTGCGGAAAATGTCGCCGCCGGTCGCGCGCGCCAGTTTGAAGACGTCGAGCGGAGTGAAATCGGGGTTCGCATCGGCCTTGGGCGGCACGGGTTTCGGCGGCCGCGCGTCGGACGAAACGATCGCGTTTAACGTGACGTCCATACCGGCCAAAGCACGCAAGACCTTTTCATCGGGCGTCTGGTAGTGGATGCCTTTGTTGTCGGTGAGGACGATAAGCGAACGCCGGCCGGCGAAGGGCGGCTGCTTCGCGAGCCAGTCCAGCGTTTCGAGAATCGCGCCGTTGAGATTGCTGCCGGCGCCGACATCGCGTTCCAGAGGCGACTCCTGAATCATGCGCGCGGCAGCGCGCCGGTCGCTGGTGGGATCGAGCAGCGGCATCATCCGCCGCCCGAAAACCAGAACGGCGACCTGATCGTCCGGCTGAAGACTGGCCAGAGCCTTCTCGGCGGCTGTTGCCATTTCCAGGAGCAGCTTGCTCATACTGCCGGAAACGTCGAACAGGAGAATCACTTGCAGCGGCGCACTGTCGCGGCCGAAAGCAGCGAGCGGGACGGGTTGCCCCTCGTCGAGAACGAGAAAGTCGGTTTGCGCCAGACCACCGACCGCGCGCCCCCCACGGAGCACCTGCGTATCGATGCGCACAAGAGCCGAGGAAGCACGGAATACGGTATTCTGGCCGCTGCCGTCGTTCGATGCAGCGGCGGCCGGCGCTTTCACGGCATCGGACGCAGGCGGTGGCGGCTGGGCCGGTTCCGGCTTTACGCGCGGCCATTGTGCCGGAACACTCGCACAAGCGAGGATCAGAAGAAGCACAGCCCGAATGAAAAATATTATCGTCGGCACGGCGGGACATATTGATCATGGCAAAACTGCGCTGGTGCGCGCGCTCACGGGTATCGAAACCGACCGGCTGAAGGAAGAGAAGGAGCGGGGCATCTCAATCGACCTGGGCTTCGCGCACCTGGAGTGCGGGGAGTTGCGGCTCGGCTTCGTCGATGTGCCGGGCCATGAACGCTTCATCAAAAACATGCTGGCGGGCGCGGCGGGTATCGACATCGTGATGTTCGTGATCGCGGCCGACGAGTCGCTGATGCCGCAGACCCGGGAGCATTTCGAGATCTGCCGTTTGTTGGGACTGCGCTCGGGCGTCATCGCGTTGAACAAGGCGGATCTTGTCGATCCCGAATTGCTCGATCTGGTCAAGCTGGAGTTGGCCGAGTTCTTCACGGGCACGTTCCTTGCCGCGGCGCCGATTGTGGCCGTCAGCGCGAAGACGGGCGTGGGGCTGGCGGAGTTGCGCGACGCGCTCGTGGAGTGCGCGCGAATTGCGCCGGCGCGCCATAGCGACGGCCCATTCCGGCTGGCCATCGACCGCTCGTTTACGCTGCGCGGCTTCGGAACCATCGTCACCGGGACGCTGGCCGCCGGCAGGCTGCGGGTCGAGGACGAGGTGGAAGTGCTGCCGACGCGGCGCAGGCTCCGTGCGCGCAATCTGCAGGTGCACGGCAGCAGTGTCTCCGAGGCCACCGCGGGGCAACGGACGGCCGTCAACCTGGCCGCCGTGGAGGCGTCGGAATTGAGCCGCGGGATGATGCTCGTGCCGCCGGGTTTGTTCCGGGCGAGCACGGCGGTGGAGTGCCGCTTCGAGTTGCTCGCGAGCGCCATGAAGCTCAAGCACGGCGCGCCGATTCATTTTCATTCGGGGACCGCGGAAACCGAAGCCGAGGTGCGGCTGCTCGAGAGCCTCGTTCCCGTCGTCCCGGGCACAACGGTATTGCTGCGGCTGCTGCTGAAGTCGCCGTTGGCGCTGCTGCCTGGCGATCACTTCATCGCGCGCATGTTTTCGCCGGTGGTGACGATCGGCGGTGGAGTGGTGGTCGAGAACACGCCGCCCCTGCGGTTGCGGCGCACGGCCGCGGCGCAGCGGCTCCGGGCGCTGGATGGCGCAGGTCTGTGCCGGCGGCTCGAACTCTATGCCGCGGAGACCGGGGATGGCATCACGCTGAGCGAAGCCGTGGCGCGCACGGGCGTACTACCCGCGGCGTTGATGGCCGCGGCGCAGAATGCGGCTGTCATAGTGCTCCGAGGCACGGAACCAGTGCTGGTCCCCACCGCGCGGATCGCCGCAGCCGCCGGGAAACTGGCGCGGCAGCTCGCCGCGTTCCACCAGCGCAACCCGCTTGCGCCGGGCCTGCCCAGGACGCAGACGGAGTTGCCCGCACCGCTGTTGGATGCAGTCCTGGCGGCTTCGTCCGGCATCGCCGCCGAAGGTGAATTGCTGCGCCTCGGAAGTTTCCACGTTCAGTTGCAGAGCGACGAAGATGAGGCACTGAAGAAGATCGAGGCCCTGTTTCGAGCAGGCGGACTGGCGGCGCCGGGCGAGGCGGAAGTTCTGGCAAAGTCCGGGCTCGACGAGCAGCGATCGCGGCCAATTCTGCAAATACTCTTGAAGCAAGGCCGGCTGGTGCGCGTCTCGCCCGAACTGATTTATCACGCCGAGGCGATCGCGCGGCTGAAGCAGCTCCTGGAAGCGCACCGCGGTCGACAATTTTCAGTGCCCGAATTCAAGGAGTGGACGGGAATATCGCGCAAGTACGCCATCCCGCTGCTGGAATTCCTGGACCGGATCCACTTGACGCGGCGGGTGGGGGACCGGCGCGTCGCGCTGTGAATGGCAACGCGGGTGGGATCAGAGCGTACGGATAACGCGCCGGCCCGCGATCCGATAGCGCCCGCTCAGCACGAGCGCGATGGCCTCGGCGTAGATTCTATGCTCTTCCACGAGGATGCGCGCGGCCAGCGCGTCGGCCGTGTCGTCATCGAGCACTGGCACCGCGGCCTGCGTAACGATGGGTCCGGAGTCGATGCCCGCCTCGACGAAATGCACGCTGCAGCCGGAGAATCGCACGCCGTAGTCGAGCGCCTGCTGCTGGACGTGCAGGCCGGGGAAGGACGGCAGCAATGAAGGATGGATGTTCAGAATGCGCCCGGCGTAAGCCTCAAGCAGCGGCTGCCCCACGCGGCGCATGAAGCCCGCCAGGCAGATCAGATCGATGTGCAGCGGCGCGAGCACATCGCAAACCAGCGTGGCGTAAGTATCCGAGTCGATGCCTTTCGACGGCAGCGAAACGGCGTTCAAACCGAGATGGTGCGCGGTTCCAAGCGCCTTGGCCTCAGGTTGATTCGAGAGCAGGCAGGCGATCTCGGCATCGAGCCGGCCGGCCGCGATGTGGCGCGCGATGGCTTCAAAGTTCGAGCCGCGGCCGGAGACGAGAATGGCCAGACGTTTCACCGATAAACCACCCGGTCCTTTCTGCCGCGCCGCTGGCGGATGATGCGGCCGATTTCGTGCCACGGTTCCTTCATGCGGTCCAGCGCCCGTTTCGCCTTCAGCGCCTTCTTAGCCGGAACGACGAGGATCATGCCGATGCCTAGATTGAAGGTGCGGCGGTAATCGTCGTCCGGTACGTTGCCCAAACGTCTCAGCAGTTCAAAGATCGGCAGCACCGGCCAGGAGCCGAGCTGGATCTCCGCCGCGACGCCGGCGGGCAGAATGCGCGGTGTGTTTCCGGTGATGCCGCCGCCCGTAATATGCGCGGCGCCGAGCAGCAGGTTCAGCCGCATCAGCCTCTGAATGGGCCGCAGATAACTGCGGTGCACCTTGAGCAACTCCTCGCCCACGGTGCAATCCAGTTCGGGCACGAAGCTCTTCACGCTGTGGCCGGCGATTTCGAACAGCAGCTTGCGCGCCAGCGAGTAACCATTCGTGTGCAGGCCATTGGACGGCAAACCGAGCAGGACGTCGCCGGGCGTAATGCGCGCGCCCGTCAGCAGCTTATCCTTCTCGACGCAGCCGGTGATGAAGCCCGCCAGGTCGTATTCGCCCGCGCTGTAAATGCCGGGCATCTCGGCGGTCTCGCCGCCGATCAGCGCACAGCCGTTCTCCAGGCAGGCTTTGGCGAGGCCGCCGACCACTGCGCCGGCCACGTCGGCGTCGAGCTTGCCGACAGCGAAGTAATCGAGGAAGTAGAGCGGCTGCGCGCCCTGCACGGCAATGTCATTCACGCAATGGTTGACCAGGCATTGCCCCACCGTGTCATGCTTGTTCGCCAGGAACGCGACTTTCAGCTTGGTCCCTACGCCGTCGGCTGATGAGATGAGAACCGGCCGTTTCCAGCCGGAGAGACGGTACCCCGCGCCGAAGCTTCCAATGTCGGTGGCGACAGCGCGCGTAAACGTCCGGCGCGCGGCGCGTTTAATGAACTCGACCGCGCGGTCCGCCTCGTCGATATTCACTCCCGCGTCTTTGTAACGGATGGCTCTGCGAGTTGGCATGACTGAACCACCAGTTTAGACTAGGGGTTTCCCATGTTACATCGGCTCTTTCCATTAACGCTGCTCCTGTTCGCCGCGGCGGGCCTCGTGACGGCAGATCCGCCGTCGCGCGTGGCCATCCGCGACGCGCGGGTTTACACGGTGAGCGGGCCTGTCCTCGAGAAAGCGACAGTGCTGATCAAGGACGGCCTGATTGAGGCGGTCGGCGAAAACATTCCGATCCCAGCCGGCGTGACGGTGATCGACGGCACGGGGCTCAACGTCTATCCGGGCCTGATCGATGCGCTGAGTACGTGGGGCATCGCCGAGCTCGCGGCTCCGGTCCCACCGGCCGGCGGTGGGCGCGGCGGTGCGCAACCCGCCCCAACGACTCCGGCGCCTGCGACCACTGCCACGCCGCCGCCGGCGCGCGCGCGCGGACCCGAAGACCGGCCCAATACGTTCACCTGGGTCAAAGCCGCCGACCTGGTAAAGCCGTCCGACCGCCGGATCGAGACGGCCCGCAGCGCGGGATTCACGACCGCGGTCACGTTTCCCAGGCAGGGCATCCTGGCCGGACATGGCGCCGTGATCAACCTGGCGGGCGAAAACGGCGGCGACATGGTGGTCGATCCTTCAGCGGGTCTGTACACGACGCTCACGACCGGAGGATTCGCCAGTTTCCCGGGATCGCTGATGGGCGCGATGGCGTATTTGCGCCAGATCTGGATCGACGCCGCGTATTACAAGGCGGCCAAGGAGGGGTATGCGAAGGACCCGGTCGCCATTGCCCGTCCATCGTATGACCGCGCGCTGGAGGGATTGCTGGAAGCACACCGCCTGTTGATTCCGGCAACGAGCCGCGTTCAGATCGATCGGATGCTGAGGTTCGGTGCGGAATTCAAAACGCCCTTCGTGCTGTACGGCGGTCACGAGGCATTCCGCGCGGCGGACGATTTGAAGAAGGCCCGTGTGCCGGTGATCCTCAACGTGAAGTGGCCGGCCAAGGAACGCGAGTCGGATCCCGAGGAGATCCCGAGTCTGCGTACGCTTCAACTGAGGGACAAAGCACCCACGACCCCCGCCGTCCTTGCCGCCGCGGGCGTGCCATTCGCGATATCCTCCGAGGGTCTCGATACGCCGAAGGACATTCTGAAGGCTTTGAAGAAGTCGATCGACGTCGGGCTCAAGCCCGCCGATGCGATTCGCGCGTTGACGCTTTCAGCGGCTGAGATTTACGGCGTCGCGAGCCGCCTCGGCTCCATCGACAAAGGCAAGATCGCGAATCTCACCGTCGTCAAGGGCGATTTATTCGATGAGAAATCGAAGCTCGAAATGGTTTTCATCGATGGCAAGAAATATCTTCCGGCGCCCGAAGCGCCGGCTCCGCCGCGCCCAACCGGCGGCGCGCCTGCCGGGGAGGTGCAGTGATGATCCCGATGCGAATCCTTCTAATCACTGCCGCTGCTTGCGGCATGGCGTGCGCCCAGCAGGCCGCCCAGCAGCCCATCGTCTTGCAGAACGCGACGATTCACAGCGTGACCAAGGGCACGTTCAGCGGCTCGATCGTCATCCGCAACGGATTGATCGCTGAGGTGGGAGACAAGGTTCTGGCGCCGATGGGCGCGAAGATCATCGACCTGGGCGGCAAACACATCACCCCGGGCCTGATCGACTGCCACACCCACATCGCCCTCGTCTCCACGAATGAAGGCAGCGTTTCGGTTTCGTCGATGGTGGCCATGCGGGATGTCATCGATCCCGAAGATCCTGCGATTTTTCGCGACCTGGCCGGCGGCACGACGACCGCCAACCTGCTGCATGGCTCGGCCAATGCCATTGGCGGTTTGAACGTCGTCATCAAAATGCGCTGGGGCAGCGACGCGGACGGACTGGTGATGAAGGAAGCCAAGCCGGGCATCAAATTCGCGCTGGGAGAAAATCCGAAGCGCGCCGGACAGGGCGGGCAATCTCCTTTCGGCGGCAGCGCGCAGACGCCGCGCTACCCCGGCACGCGCATGGGCGTGGAGGACGTCATTCGCGAGGCCTTCGTCGAGGCGCGGCAATATCAGGCCGCCTGGAAGGAGTATGAAACGCGCCGGGCGCGCGGCGAGAACGTCCTGCCGCCGCGCAGGAACATGAAGCTCGAGCCGCTGGTCGAAGTGCTCGAAGGCAAGCGCCTGGTGCACGCGCACTGCTACCGCTCCGACGAGATCCTGATGCTGCTGCGCGTGGCCGAGGAGTTCGGTTTCAAGATCGCTACGCTGCAACACGCGTTGGAAGGCTACAAAGTAGCCGAGGAAATCAAAGCCCACGGCGCCGGCGTCTCCACGTTCAGCGATTGGTGGAGCTACAAGATCGAGGCCTACGACGCCATTCCCTACAATGCGGCGCTGCTCACGAAGAAAGGCGTGCTGACCTCGCTCAATTCCGATGACGCCGGCGGCGCCGATCTCTCGACTCGTCTCAACACGGAAGCCGCGAAGACTATCAAGTACGGCGGGCTCAGCGAGGACGAGGCGCTGGCTTTAGTGACCATCAACCCGGCCCGGCAACTCGGCATCGACCAATATGTCGGCTCGATCGAAGCCGGCAAACAGGCCGATATCGTGATCTTCGATAAGGACCCGCTGTCGATCTACAGCAAGGTGGAAAAAGTGTTCATCGACGGCCGTCAATACTTCGACCGCGATGAAGACCTGATGTCGCGGCCGCGGCGCGAAGCCGATAAGAAGGGCTTGCTGGAGAAAGAAAAGGCCACGGAGAAGGCGGAAGCGCCGCAGAGAAGGAGGCCGTCGTGAAACAACTTCTGCTGGCCGGCCTGTTCGCCGTTGCAACATTCGCCGCCCCGCCCGAAGGCGGATCGTTTCTGTTGAAGAACGTGACCGTTCATCCCGTCTCGGGGCCGAAACTCGATGGCGCGAGCGTGCTGGTCCTGGACGGAAAGTTCGCCGAAGTCGGCGCGAAGGTGACTCCGCCCAAGACCAAGATCAGGATCATCGATGGCAAGGGACTGCACGTGTGGCCGGGCATGATCAACTCAGGATCGATCGTGGGCCTGTCGGAAATCGGTTCGATCCGCGAGACCAACGACACGGGTGAGTTGGGGACTTTCGTTCCTCAATTGCGGCCTATCGTTGCCCTGAATCCGGATAGCGAGCACATCCCGGTGGTGAGGGCCAACGGCATCACGATGACGGCCCTGCTGCCTGCCGGCGCCGGCGGCGGCGGGCGCGGCGGCGGTAGCGTCCAGATGATCGGCGGTCAGATCTCGCTGGCCCATCTCGCGGGTTGGACATGGGAGCAGATGGAAGTGCGGCGCAGCGCCGGCATGCACCTGCGATATCCCGCGATTTCGCCGGTCAGCTTCGATCCCATGACGTTCTCCGTCACGCGCGGCAACTACCCGAACTCCAAGCGCCAGCACGATCAGGAGATTCAGGAGCTGACGAGCTTCTTCGACGACGCGCGCAGCTATTGGACCGCGAAGAAGGCGGCTTTGCCGGTGAAGACCGACCTGAAGTTCGAAGCTTTCATTCCGGTGCTCGAGGGGAAAACGCCGCTGATTGCGTTCGCCAGCCACGAGCGCGAGATCAGGGAGGTCATCGAGTTCGCCGATAAGCAGCAGGTGAGGCTCGTGCTTGCCGGTGTGCGGAAGCCGGGCGCGGCTCTCGAAACGATTGCGAAAAAGAAGATCCCGGTGATCCTCGGCCGCACCCAGACGGGGGCCGATGAGGAGGATGACCCTTACGACGAGCCTTACGCGCTGCCGGCCAAATTGCACACCGCCGGCGTCAAGTTCTGTTTCGCCACCTTCGACGCGGAGTTCGCGCGCAACCTGCCTTATCAGGCATCGCAGGGCGTACCCTACGGGCTGCCGTACGACGAGGCGCTGCGAGCGGTCACGCTGAATGCCGCCGAAATCTGGGGTATCGACAGAGATTACGGCTCGATTGAAGCCGGCAAAGTGGCCGACCTGGTCCTCACCGACGGCGATTTGCTGGAGGTGAAAACCGACGTCAAAATGGTCTTCATTCGCGGCAACGAAGCCGATCTCGAAACCCGGCACACACGGCTGTATAAGAAGTACCTGGCGCGGCCTTAGGAATTCCGGGCGCCATCGCCCAAGCGTCCGCGGGTAGGAGTATTGTCCCCGATGCGATGCACGGGCCACGGCCGGCGTGGGAGAGAAATGGAATGCGCGCACTGATTCAACGCGTTTCCTCGGCTCGCGTGGAAGTGGACTCGCGCGTCACTGGCGCCATTGGCGCGGGCCTGCTCGTGCTGCTCGGCGTGCGCCGTGAAGATACGGAAGCCGAGGCCGATGCACTGCTCGACAAACTGCTCGCCCTGCGTATTTTTGAGGATGCGGAGGGCAAAATGAATCTCAGTCTCCTCGATACCGGCGGCGCGCTGCTGGTCGTGTCGCAGTTCACTCTTTACGGCGACACGCGCAAGGGACGCCGGCCGAGCTTCGACCTCGCCGCGCCGCCGGAGCAGGCCAGTCGTCTGTACGAGCACTTCGTGGCCCAGGCGCGCCGGCGCGGCGTTGCCACCGAGACCGGAGTTTTCCGTGCGCACATGCTGGTGACGCTGGTGGGCGATGGGCCGGTGACGTTGATGCTGGAAACGAAAAACGGGTGAGCGCCCGTGCGCCCACCCGTGAGTGCCAATTCAAATTGCCGTTACATCGCGTAAGCGACAACCGCCATGAGGACGGAGGCCGCGGGCAGCAGCAGCAACGCCTTCTTCAGTTTCCTCGGATCGTCGCCCGCGATGCCGCCGATGATCGGGCTGGAGGCCACGATGCCGAACCAGCCGGCCGTGACGACGATGCCGATGGCCGTGGCTTCCCGCGCCGGCAGGCCATGTGCGATCCTATCCGCGGTCTGCATGAACGCCTTGCCCACGACGCCGAGCGTTGTGGGGAACACCGGCGCCATGGCCAGGCCGGCGACGAACACCGCGGCCCAGGCGACCTTCACGTCGCTGCTTTGCAGCATCAGGAATGTCGTGACGGCCATCGCGAGTGCCGCTCCGATCAGCACTGTTCTTGGATCCACCGCCAGCAGCACCTGGGAAATTCCGATGCGGCCCACGATCAGGCCCAGCGCGAATCCCAGCGAAAGAATCGTCATGGCGCGCTTCTCGGGCACGCCCTGCGCGATCAGGTGACGCACCAGCCAGTTCCACACGCCGACTTCGCAGGCTACGTAAAGGAACAGCAGCAGAGCGGGCAGCAGCACCTTGGGATCGGCGAGCAGGCTGGCCGCCATTCCGAAGTTGAATGACATCTGGCCGCTCGGTTTCGGATACGGCGCCACGATGCTCGCCGCCAAGGCCAGCAGCGCCAACACGGCCGCGCAGAATGTGATCTTCTTCGTATCGCTCTTGAACAGGTTGGCGGCCACGAACGGCGTCACCAATCCACCCAGCCCGAAGAACAGATTCAGCAGGTTCGCAATCGAGCTTGGGTTGTCGGGGTTGACCACCGTGTTCAGGCTGTTGGCCCCATTGACCACCACGCCGCCGCCCAGGCCAAGCACCAGCATCGACAACGAGACCAGCATGTACCCGCTGGCGCCGCGCAACGCGATCAACGCCAACGCCACCAGCCCCAGGCCGAGCAGCATGCCGACCTGCTTGCCGTAAATGTCCATCAGCGGCCCGCTGGAGAAAGAGCCGATCATCAGGCCCACGGCCTGAATCAGGGCAATGTTGCCGTTTTGCTTTGGGGAAAGCGAGAATTTTTTGGAGAGGTCCGGAAGGATCGTGCCCAACATGGCGGCGATCATGCCGTAGACGAAAATGCCGAGGATCGCTGCAGTGAACAACATGACCACAAGATGCTATCAGATCGCGCTAGTGTGTGGACATTGCGCGGGCTGGTGTGCGCTGCGGACGCCGTTCCCCGGGCGGCCGCGAGTTACTGCAGTTGGTAGCTGACGAAGGCCAGCCGGCGCCCGTCGGGCGACCAGGATGGCGTGTTGATCGTGCCCTGCCCGCCGAATAGCCGCGCCAGGACGGTGATCTTGCCGTCGGCCAACGTTATCAGGCGCAGCATCACATCCTTGTTCTCGGGATGCCCCTTGACGTCCTTTTCGTAAGACAGAAACACCAGTTGCTTGCCATCCGGCGACGGATGCGCGAACCAGTTGTTGTACTCGTCGTTCGTGACCTGCTTCTGGTCCGTTCCATCCGGCTTCATGCGCCAGATCTGCATCGTCCCCGTGCGTTCGGAGTTGAAGTAAATATACTCGCCGCCGGGCGAATACTCCGGGCCATCGTCCAGGCCGGGCGCGGTGGTCAGCCGCGTTTCCTCGCCGCCTTCGGCTGGAATTGTGTAGATGTCGAATTCGCCGTCGCGCTGGCCGCAGAATGCCAGCGTCTTGCCGTCTGGCGACCAGCCGTGAAAATATGACGGCGCTTTCGCGGTAACGCGTCGCGGCGTGCCGCCGGCCAGCGGCAGCACGTAGATGATGGACTGGTGGTTGTCCTGCGTCTGGTCGCTGATGGCCAGCATCGTCCCGTCCGGCGAAATGCCATGGTCGTTGTTGATGCGCGTGGCCGGGCCCGTCTCGATCGCTTCCGGCCGGCCGCCACTCGCCGGAATGCGGTACAGGTGGCCCTGGCTGTTGTATACAATCGCGGCGCCGTCCCGGGTCCAGTTCGGAGCTTCGATGCGCCCTTCGGTCGCGTACACTACGCGCCGGTCGCCACCGGGAACCGGTATCGTCTCCAGCGTGCTCGACAGCACCGGCTGACGCGACGCCTTGGGCGCCTCGCTAGTCAATTCCAGATTCGTGAACACGGCCTGCTCCATTGCGTCCTTGTCATGCGCGCAAACTCCGATGCCCACATAGTACGGGTCCCGCAGTTCGATGCGCGGCGATCCCGCGGCCATCCGCGGCTCGTCGCCCTCGCCCGCCAGCAGCATGTAGGCGTAGTTGCCCTGCTTCACCAGCCGCAAACGCTCCGGAGCGGAGATGTTTGATTGGACTTCGTGCGTCGTGCCGCCTTTTTCTTCGCGAAACTGGATCGACGTCAGCCCCTCGCCATGACGCGCCACGTCGGCGTAAACCGAGTCCGCATCCAGGCTTTGGCGAACCATCAGCACGGCCTTGCGATGGGCGTTGCCGCCCGGCGACGGAAATGCGATATCGGCCGCGATGGTCACGTCGCCCGAAACCTTCTTCCAGACGAATTGGAAGGCGTCGGAGACAAACCACATGTTCTCTCCGCTGCCGCTGACCGTGTAGCTCCGCCGCGCGGCGTCGTACTGCGCCGCGCCGGGATGCAGAACCGTGCCCACGTCGGCGTGGCCCTCGAATACGCCCACTGCGGCTCCGCCATCCTGCGCCCACACGACGCCCGGCAGCACCGCGCACGCCAGCGCCAGAATGTATCTCTGGTCCATGGATCGCAACTCCCTTCCGTTCGAATCGGCTGCTTCGAGCTTATCAATGGCAGGGGATTGCCGTTGATGGCGCTGGACGACTTGGACGTTCAGTGCCATCCGGACGTGAAATCGCCGGCCAGCCCTCGCGGGGGCGGCCGGCGATGTCTCGGCTTTCTGCCGATTAATCCGGCAATGTACGGAATGGCGCCGCTACCCGCGCCTGCCCGTCAGTTTCTTGCGCCCAATCAGCACCAGCAACGCGCCCATGCCGGCCATTGCGAACGTGCCTGGTTCGGGAGCCTCATAATCGATCTGGACGTTCTCGATATCGAGGGCGCAGTCGCCAGTGAGGCCAATGACGTAGGAGGTGTAAATCGAGCTGGTGCTGACAACCAACGGCCCGGTAGCCAACATTTTGCCGGACGCGATCAGAGTGGCGGTTCCTTTGCCGCCAGCGAGAGTCGTGCCATAGATCACCCAGGTAGAGCCGCCGGTAATGTCCTTGTACAGATCGAAGGTGACTTGGTTAATTTTCGCGGTACCCAGATTAGCCTTGACATTGGATAAATCCAGCACGATGCCATCGGTGGGTCCAACGTAGGGGGCATCGTTGCTGTTCAGGCCCAAGCCCTTAACAAGGCCTTTATCGGTTGTCACGTCGAGGTTCGCCGTGCTCGCCCCGCTGAACTTGGGCGGCGCGACGGTGGTTGAGGGAAACAAGTTGTCGTATCCGGATGCAACAATGTAACCACTGCTGCCGGCTGGATTGCCGGTGCCTGAAAGGTTAAGGTTGGCCGTGCTGCCAAGCTTGCCCGTCGGCAACGTCGTCAACGACAGGACCGTGCCGGCATGGGCCGGCGTTATGAAAGCCACAGCTGTGAACAACGTGGCAATTGCGATCTTGGTTTTCAATTCATCCTCCTCCGCCGCGTGATGCGGCACTTACACGAGCGATCTTGACTTGGATTGCCATTTGGGGACCCCAAGGGCTGTCGGGCTCCTCAGGGTTGTCAGTAAACCGACAAAGTTTGCACTGGGCGGTGCCGGATTCCGGAATGAGTTCGAGCAAACGATCAGCAACGCTCCGTCCACATCCCGTTGATGTTCAGTAGCCGTAGCACTGAACGGTGAAGACGGCGCTTTCGGAACGGGCAGGTTTCTATTGTGTTCGTCCACGGCTGGAGCGGCGGAATTCCAGACCACCCAACCTGGACAAACCGGCGCGGCGGCCGAAAGGAGTAGGCCCAGTGCTCCATCCCGCGCACTCGTCTTCACGTTCCCTCCTCTGACCTATAACTGGCTCGTCCTTCAATGCGCACACAACTCGCACCGCCTTAGGTTGCTCTCAGCAGCCTAAGGCCGTAATCATCGTGTTGCTACTCTCGTCTAAGCAGGCCGAAGTCTGTGCGCAGCAAAACCCCTACGGCGTTTTGCCCCAATCGGCGCCCGCAGAAAAGCTCGCAAGGCTCCGCAGAAGAACACCAGCCTGTCCACATAGTGTGCGCCCCATGCTCTGCTCCCCCGCATGAGGTGCTAATAGACCATCAATGCCTACTCCTAGTCTCCTCCCGGCACTTCTCCGTCCTCTAGTGCCGCACAACTGGAACCGCCTCAGGCAGCGCGCAGCAGCCTCAGGCCGGAATCCTCCTATTGGTATCCTTGTTCAGGCTGGCCGAGTCAGTGTGTAGGAGACTTCATACAGAACTCCGCCGCAAACGGCGTTTGCAGAGGAGTCTGCATTGATAGTTAGGCAACTACCGACACGTCCCCATACTATTTCCCTCATGACCTGCCCCCGCATGAGGTGCCAATAGACCCTCCATTTTTACTCCTGCTTCTAGCCGCTGTCAAGCATTTTTTCATCTGCCATTGGATCCACTCCCGTTTGCCAATAATAGGGAAGCAAGCGGAGCCTATAGGAATGCGCGGATCCCGGGATCTGCCGCCAGCTACGCTTCCGGGCATCGCGTTAAATTCCCTCTGTTTACTTTGATTTTCAGCGCGGCACAATCGCTGCCGCGCAATAGGATAGCCTGGCTGCGTCAGGCCTCTAACAGATTGAATTTACAAGGCTTGCCAAGGGAGCGTCCTGAAGGGGGAAAGGATGACCGGGGTCTTCGACCGCGTTTCGGACCATCGGGGACAGACCGGACCCACGTCAATGCGTTGCTATGGCAGTGATGACCCAATCGCCAAGCTGCCCGAACTCGCCGGCGGTCATTCGAAGTGCAGGCGGAAATAAGTCTTAACAGCCCACGGTAGGAACTCTGCGCGCCGCGTTGGGTGCGCTGGCCAGCCCTCGCGGGGCGGCCGGCGATGTCTCGGTTTTCTGCCGAGTAGTCAGGCAATGTACGGAATGGCGCCGCTACCCGCGCCTGCCCGTCAGTCTCTTGCGCCCAATCAGCACCAGCAACGCGCCCATGCCGGCCATTGCGAACGTGCCTGGTTCGGGAGCCTCATAATTGATCTGGACGTTCTCGATATCGAGGGCGCAGTCGCCAGTGAGGCCAATGACGTAGGAGGTGTAAATCGAGCTGGTGCTGACAACCAACGGCCCAGTAGCCAACATTGCGCCGGACGCGATCAGGGTGGCGGTTCCTTTGCCGCCAGCGAGAGTCGTGCCATAGATTACCCAGGTTGAGCCGCCGGTAATGTCCTTGTACAGATCGAAGGTGACTTGGTTAATTTTCGCGGAACCCAGATTAGCCTTGACGTTGGATAAATCCAGCACGATGGCATCGGTGGGTCCAACGTAGGGGGCATCGTTGCTGTTCAGGCCCAAGCCCGTAACACCGCCTTTATCGGTTGTCACGTCGAGGTTCGCCGTGCTCGCCCCGCTGAACTTGGGCGGGGCGACGGTGGTTGAGGGAAACAAGTTGTCGTATCCGGATGCAACAATGTAACCACTGCTGCCTGCTGGATTGCCGGCGCCTGAAAGGTTAAGGTTGGCCGTGCTGCCTAGCTTGCCCGTCGGCAACGTCGCCAACGACAGGACCGTGCCGGCATGGGCCGGCGTTATGAAAGTCACAGCTGTGAACAACGTGGCAATTGCGATCTTGGTCTTCAATTCATCCTCCTCCGCCGCGTGATGCGGCACTTACACGAGCGACGGTGCCGGGGATTTCCATTTTGGGTCCCTAAGAACTTCCAGTACGCCGGCAAAGCTCTCTGGGAGGAGCGTCGAGATCCGGGATGAGTACGCGCAGGCGGTCAGCACCGCTCCGTCCACATCCCGTTGATGTTGAGTAGCCGTAGCAGTGGAAGGTGAGGACGGCGGTCGGGGACCCGGCAGGTTCTTATCTCGCCCTGCCTGCATCGGAGCGCCGAAATTCCGGACACTCCTCTCCGCCCCAACCGGTGCCTTGGTCGCAAGTAGTAGGCATAGTTCTCCACCCCACGCGATCCTATTCATTGTCCCCTCCGCCAACTGCTCCGTCCTCTAACGCCCGCAAGAGTCGATTCAGCTAAGGCAGCTCCCAGAAGCCCAAGGCCGGAATCTATACAAGCTTTTCTATATTAAAGAATGAGAAGGAGATCTGTCAAGCCTATTTCATACAAATTTGTAATGATGAGATTCGGGTACGATTGTGCGCTTTTACCTGGCTATTAACTCGCATTGAATCAGCATATTGCAGGCAGCTGCCCAGCGCAGGCGCGTGGCGCCAGGCTGCTCTCTCTTTCGCTCTATTGCGCCAATTCTACAGGTTTTGTGGACTTACTGTGGCGCGGCGACGAAGACAAGGCGGCAGCGGCGGTCGTCAGAGCGCAGCGGGCCCGCCAACGCCGGCGCTCTTTCGAATCCTCCCGGCCAGCCTGCAAATCCTTCCGCCCGGGTCCGTGGTTCAGAAAAAACCGCGATTCTTTAACGCCAGGATCGACTTTGGCCGATATAAATTATTACCCACTATGCGGCCTGCTCTGCTCACTCCAGCTTGTATTCCGCAAGCGCCACACGATCGGGAGTCCCTCGATATCCCCTGGTCGTTGGTTGTGGATCTGGCCGCACGACGGATCAATCTCGACGGCGTCAGTACCCTCGTCTCGCTCCACCAGGAGTTGAAGCTGCCACCCCCGGTTCTCGAGGCCGTCTTCCGCCATTTGCAGCAGGAGAAACTCGTCGAAATCCGCGGAACCGACGGCCAGAACTTCCTGCTCAGTTTGACCTCCGCTGGCCACAAGTTCGCCACCGACCGCCAGTCGGCCACTCATTACGCCGGTCCGGCCCCCGTCTCGCTGCGGCTCTATCAATCCACCGTCCGGGCCCAGACCGCGCGCCCCAAAATCACTCGCCAGCATCTGCACCGCGTCTTTTCCGACCTCGTCGTGGAGGACGAAGTGCTCGACCAATTGGGGCCCGCGCTGATCAGTCAGGAAACCATGTTCCTGTTCGGCTCAACCGGCAACGGCAAGACCAGTCTGGCGGAACGCACTGTCAAGGTTTTTGACGACGCTATCGTCGTTCCCTATGCGGTGGAGGTCGACGGCCAGGTTATCTCGGTCTTCGATCCCGTGATTCACCGCCAGTTGGAAGGCGACTGTCCGGGCCTGGACCCCCGCTGGACCGTGTGCCAGCGCCCTGCGGTCATGGTCGGCGGAGAACTCTCGGCCGATATGCTGGAACTGCGGCTCGATCCAGCGACCAATATCTATGCGGCGCCCGCGCAGATGAAGGCCAACAATGGCATCCTCATCGTGGATGACTTCGGCCGCCAGGTCATTCCTCCCACCATGTTGTTGAACCGCTGGATCCTGCCCATGGATCGACGGGTGGATTACCTCAACCTGAGTTATGGCTTGAAGTTCCAGGTTCCCTTCGAGCTGATGATCGTCTTCGCCACAAACCTCGAGCCGAAACAGTTGATGGACGCCGCATTTCTGCGGCGTATCCCCAACAAAATCTTCGTCCCTCCCGTCCCGGATAGCAGCTTCGTCGAGATCTTCCGCCGGGAGGCCCTACGGCAGGGACTCGACATCGATCCCGGCATCGCCGATCAGTTGATCCGCCTCTGTCGGAAGCTGGGCGGACCCGAGTTGCGCGCCTGCTATCCGCGGGACATCTGCAAGATCGTCGCCTGCATCAACGCCTATGAGGAACGCCCGCCCGAGTTGTCGTTGTCCGATTTGGAACGTGCCACGACGACGTATTTCGCCGAAAACGCGCCGAATGCCAGAGTGCAGCCGCCGCCGCTCCCGGCCACCACCCAAACCAATCTCGGCAACCTGGCCCTTGCCGTTCAGAACTTCCTCCCCATGCTGCCTACTCCGATCACTTGAGACGCGCCTTCGCACCTCGGCCGTCATTCAAGTCCACTGGCAAACCCGCCCCGCGCCTGCTACAACTTCAGAATGCGAGCACTTTTCATCGGCGGCACGGGCATCATCAGCTCCGCATGCACGCGCCTGGCCGTTCAGCGCGGCATCGATCTCACTCTCCTGACGCGCGGCCGCCACGCCGCCGATCTGCCCGCCGGCGTGCGCACCCTCAACGCCGATATCGACGACCCCGCCTCGGCCGCCTCGGCCCTCTCTGGCGCATCCTTTGACGTCGTGGTAGATTGGATCGCCTTCACCCCGGCGCACATCGAGCGCGACCTGCGGCTCTTTCGCGGCGGCTTGGGGCAATACGTTTTCATCAGCTCCGCCAGCGCCTATCAGAAGCCGCCGGTGCACTATCTGATCACCGAATCAACACCCCTGGACAACCCTTTCTGGCAGTATTCCCGGGACAAAATCGCCTGTGAGGAGCGCTTGCTGCGGGCCTTTCGCGACGACGGCTTCCCCGTCACCATCGTCCGCCCGTCGCTGACCTACGGCCAGACGCAGATACCTCTCGCGGTCAACAATTGGGCCCGCTCCTACACCGTTGTCGACCGCCTGCGCCGGGGCAAGGAAGTCATCGTGCCCGGCGACGGCTCTTCACTCTGGGTCATCACGCACAACAGTGATTTCGCCAAAGGCCTAATTGGCCTGCTCGGGAACGCAAAAGCCATTGGTGAGGCTTTCCACATCACCTCCGACGAGGTGTTGTGCTGGGACCAGTTCTATCGCCTCGTGGCCCACGCCGCCGGCGTCGAGAAGCCGCGCTTGCTGCACATTCCTTCCGATTTCATCGCCGCCTGCCTGCCCGACAAGCTCGGCAGCCTGATCGGCGACAAGGCCGTCAGCACAGTCTTCGATAACTCCAAAATCAAACGCTTCGTCCCCGGATTCCGCGCTACCGTGCCGTTTGCCGAAGGCATCCGCCAAACCCTGGCCTGGTTCGATGCCGATCCCGCGCGCCAGTTGATCGACGCCGAGGCCGATGCCGCCTGGGACAAGCTCATCCAGTCCTACCAGACGGGATTGCACGAGGCCCTGCGGCTGTTTCCATCCTGAGACTCTGCGACCGCGGAAACGCCGGAATTCCACCCTCCGTGGACGCGCGATTCCAGACTGAACCTAATCTCTAGTCTGGATCCAGGTATTCCGCGGGCACATCGTCCTCCGGGACTTCTTTCGTGTGAACCTCAGCCACATCTGGGTCGGGGGCGTCTTCCACGCCGCTGATCGCCTCGGCCTCGAAGGACTGCCCCTCCTCGACCAATTCTTCGACGCTCAATGGGCCTGCTTCCGCGACATCCGACAATCCTTGTGTGTCTCCAGACTGGCCGGCTGAGCCCGGCCCTCCCTCCTGTTCCCTGATCGAATCGGCGCCGTACGTACGGATGCCTTCCTGGTCACGCTTCTTCATGCGATTCTTGTTGCACGTGACCCGCCAAACCCATCCTCCCGCGCCGAAACTTCACGCATCTCCAAACCGGCCAATGCGATGGCCGCCCGCGGTCACCGCATCGAGTCCCCTGGCGTGTCTGCACATGCGTGCCGCTTTGGTCCCAAATCTGCACGCGCATGATTTCATAGCCAGCCGGCTACGCTCCAACCCGCGGCTTCTCCCGCGCGCGAGCGATGCCGCGACTTGCTCCTGCCTGCGTTCCATTTCAGATATGCTGGTCTCACTATCCGCTTTGGGGGTACCCCTCCAGGCGGGAAAGGTCTCGTACGGTGATGGAAACAACCGCTTCCTTCTTGCCGGGCGCCGCGGCCGTCGAATCCCTCAGCCACACCCAGATTTCCCAGTGCTATCAGTGCGGCAAATGCACCGCCGGCTGCCCCGTGGCCGAACACATGGATTCGCCGCCCACGCGCCTGATCCGCCTGCTGCAGTTGGGCGACGTCGAACGCGCGCTCAGTTCCGATTCCATCTGGCAATGCGTCTCCTGCCAGACCTGTTCGACGCGTTGTCCCAAGTCGGTCGATTGCGCCTCGATTCTCGACGCCCTGCGCCAGCTCGCCTTCGAGCGCGGCACCGTGTCGCCGTCGCAGCATCGCACCGTGATTTTCCAGAAGGCGTTCCTCTCGAACATCCGCCGCCATGGCCGGCTCAACGAGCTGGAACTGATCGCACTCTTCAAGGGCGAAGTGTTCCTGCGGGATCGCGCCCTGCCGGTTCTCTTCGAGGACGCCGACCTCGCGCCCAAGCTGCAGCGGCGTGGCAAGCTGCACCTGGTGGGCGAGCAGGTCCGCGACCGCGGCGTGGTCGCGCGCATCTTCGCTCGGTCGTTGAACGGAGGCGCGCAATGAACCTGGGCTACTACCCCGGCTGCGCGCTGCACGGTTCCTCGAACGACTACGACCAGAGCCTGCGCGCCACGATGGGCGCGCTCGGCGTAACGCTAGCTGAAGTCGACGACTGGATCTGCTGTGGCGCGACCGCCGCGCATTCTCTCAATCACAAGCTCGCCGTCGCGCTGCCGGCGCGCAATCTGGCCCTGGCCCGGCAACAAGGGCATGAACAGATGCTGGCGCCCTGCCCGTTGTGCTCGATGCAACTGTTGCGCGCCGAACAGGCCATGGCCTCCGACGAGAAGCTGCGCGCCGAAATCGAGGTCATTGTCGAAGCGCCGGCGGGCGTCGGTCCGAGGGTTCTCAACCTGATCCAGGTGTTTGAAAACGCCGGCCTCGACCGCCTCAAGAGCGCCGTCAAGAAGCCGCTGAAACACGTGAAAGCCGCCTGCTACTATGGCTGCCTGCTGGTCCGGCCCCCGGCGGTGACCGACTTTGATGACGCCGAGCAGCCGCGCTCGATGGAGGCCGTGGTGGCCGCCACCGGCGCGGCGACGGTCGAATGGAATTACAAGACCGAATGCTGCGGCGCCGGCATGACCATGGCCAGTCCGGAGACCGTGCTGGAGCTGTCCAACCGGATTCTCTCGAACGCGGCGGCGCACGGCGCGAACTGCCTGGTGGTGGCCTGCCCGATGTGCCATGTGAACCTGGACATGAAGCAGGCGGCGATCGAAAAGCGCTTTGACGTGCACTACAACCTGCCGATTTACTACCTGTCGGACCTGGTCGGAATGGCCCTCGGCCTGAGCGCGAGCGAACTGGGGACCCAGCGCCACTTCGTGGCTGAGCTGGCGGCCGCAAAGGAGGCATGAGCGGCATGTCCCGGATTGGCGTTTTCGTGTGCTGGTGCGGCGAGAATATCGCGCGCACCGTGGATGTGGATCAGGTGGTGCAGGCCTGCCGCGAGCTCACCGGAGTGCGGTGCGCCGAGCATTACAAGTACATGTGCTCGGATCCCGGTCAGACATTGATCCGCGAGAAGATCGTGTCCCAACGGTTGGACGGCGTAGTAGTGGCCTCGTGCTCGCCGCACATGCACCTCAAGACATTCCGCCGCGCGGTGGCGAATGCGGGTTTGAACCCCTACCGGATTGAAATCGCCAACGTGCGCGAGCAGTGCAGCTGGGTCCACCACGACAAAGCGACGGCGACGGCAAAGGCCATCGACCTGATCCGCATGGCCGTGGCCAAAGTGCATTACGACCATGCCCTGCAGCCGATTCGTGTGCCGGTGACGCGGCGCGCGCTGGTGATCGGCGGCGGCGTGGCAGGCATACAGGCGGCGCTGGATATCGCTGATTCAGGCTACGAGGTCGTGCTGGTGGAGCGCGATCCTTCCATCGGCGGCAAGATGGCGGGGCTGTCGGAGACTTTTCCGACGCTCGACTGCTCGCAGTGCATCCTGACGCCGCGCATGGTCGAAGTTGGCCAGCACCCGCGCATCCGGCTGCACACGTACTCGGAGGTGGAGCAGGTCGAGGGGTTTATCGGGAACTTCGAGGTCACCATCCGCAAGAAGGCGCGCTACGTGGACATGGTCAAGTGCACCGGCTGCGGCGAATGTTCCAAGATCTGCCCGCTGAAACGCACGCCCAGCGAGTTCGATTTCGGCATGAGCACGCGGGCGGCGATTTACATGCCGTTCCCGCAGGCCGTGCCGGCGCGGCCCGTGATCGACAAAAACGTCTGCGCCAAGATCATCCGCAACGGCTGCGGGCTGTGCGAGAAAAAGTGCGCGCCGGGCGCGATCAATTTCCAGGACCGCGACGAACTCATTCAGGAAAAGGTCGGGGCGATCGTGGTGGCCACCGGCTACAAGCTCTACAGCATCGGCCGCGAGCAGGCGTCCGCCAAAATCACGGGTTACGGCGAATACGGTTACGGCAAATACAAAGACGTCATCGACGGGCTGCAGTTCGAGCGGCTGGTTTCGGCCTCCGGTCCGACCAACGGCGAGATCAAGCGCCCGTCCGACGGCAAGGTGCCGCAGACGATCGTATTCATCGCCTGCGTCGGCTCGCGCGACAACGCCAAGGGCCTGGCCTACTGCTCGAAAATCTGCTGCATGTACACGGCCAAGCACACGATGCTGTACAAGCACAAGGTGCACGCCGGCCAGGCGCACGTGTTCTACATGGACATCCGCGCCGGCGGGAAGGGCTACGACGAATTCGTGCGACGCGCGATCGAGCAGGACGGCGCCCGATACTACCGCGGGCGAGTTTCGAAGATCACCCAGGAAAACGGAAAGCTGATCGTGCGCGGCGCGGACACGCTGGCCGGCGTGCCTGTGGCCGTCGAGGCCGACATGGTGGTGCTGGCGGCGGCGATGCGCCCGGCCGAGGGGGTTGAGGAACTGGCGCAGAAGCTGAACGTGGGCTGCGACGAGTTCGGATTCCTGCTCGAATCGCATCCCAAGCTGCGGCCCGTGGAGACGAACTCGGCCGGCGTCTTCATCTGCGGCGCGTGCCATGCGCCGAAGGACATTCCCGAGTCGGTGGCGCAAGCCTCGGCCGCCGCCAGCAAGGTGGCGGTGACTTTCGCCGCCAGCGAATTGACGCGCGAACCCGAGGTCGCGCGCATCAACGAGCAGACCTGCGCGGCCTGCTTCGCCTGCGTCCGCACGTGCCCCTACCACGCCGTGGAGCGCGCCGAGATCCGCGCGCGCAACGGCACGCTGATCAAGCACACGGCGAGAGTGAACCAGGGGTTGTGCATGGGCTGCGGCACGTGCGTCTCGGTGTGCCCGTCGAAGAGCGCCGACATCGAGGGCTTCACCGAGGAGCAGGTTTATTCGGAGGTGGAGGCGCTGGTATGAGCGGGACGAATCAGTTCGAGCCCAAGATCGTCGCCTTCGTGTGCAACTGGTGCACCTACCTGGGCGCGGACCTGGCGGGCACGGCGCGCCTGGAGTATCCGGTCAACGTGCGCATCATTCGGCTGCCGTGCACAGGCAGGATCGACACCAACCTTGTGGTCAAGGCTTTTGAGATCGGCGCGGACGCGGTGCTGGTTTCCGGTTGCCATCCAGGCGACTGCCACTACAGCGCGGGCAACTACCACGCGCGGCGGCGCTGGATGTTATTCCGCGAGCTGCTCGACGTTGTCGGGTTCGAGACGCGGCGGCTGCATTTCACTTGGATCAGCGCTGCCGAAGGACGGAAATTCCAACAGGTGATCGCGGAGATCACCGACGAGACGCGGGCGCTGGGGCCGTATCTCCCTTATGAGACCCAGGCCGCGGCGGCGCCGCCGAACGGTACGGCGCTTCATCCAAATGCGCCAGGGCAGGACTTCGCCGGCGCGAGCCAGGAACTGCGAGCGACCGCGCGGCGGCTGCTCGAAGAGGACAAGGTCAAGGTGGTGATCGGCCACGGCGCGAGCGGGCCGGTTTTTATCACGCGGCCCGAAGACAGCGATCGCCTGGAATGGAATGAGAACAGTCTGGCCAATCTGACCGTTTACTTGAAGCGGCCGGAGGTGCGCGCTCTGGGCGCCGCCGCAGTGGTCGTGAAAGGCTGCGATGAGCGCGCGCTGGTGGTGCTGGAGCAGGAATCGCAGTTCCGGCGCGAGGATCTGCAGGTGATTGGGGTCGCTTGCGAGGGCCTGGGGCAGCCGAAGTGCGAGGCCTGCGACACGCACCAGCCGCGGTTCGCCGACCACACGATCTCCTCCGCAGCGGCGCAGAATGCGGCTCCGTCCGATGGACGCTATGCCGAACTGGAACGGTTTCTCGAGAAGCCGCGCGAGGAGCGGCTCGCCTACTGGACGGCGGAATTCGATCGCTGCCTGAAGTGCTACGCCTGCCGCCAAATCTGCCCGATGTGCTACTGCGAGCGTTGCCTGGCGGACAAGAACCGTCCGCAGGCCATCGATACGTCGTCGCACCGCAAGGGCAACTTCGCCTGGCACCTGTCACGGGCGATCCACCTGGCGGGGCGCTGCGTGGGCTGCGACGAATGCACGCGCGCCTGTCCCGCGGGCATCGATCTGCGGCTGCTCAACCTGGCGCTGGCCCGGGCCGCTGAGACGCAGTTCGGCTACCGCGCGGGCATGGATCCGGCGGTCGAGCCGGTGGTCGGCGCCTACTCCCTCCAGGACAAGGAGGAATTCATCCGATGAGCGAACGCATCTCGAGGGACGATCTGCGCAAGCGCGCCGGCGAGTGGATCGCGGCCGGCAAGACAGTCGCCGGCCCTGTGCAGGTGAAGCCGGGGATGGTGCTGTATGCGCCGCTGGCATCCCCGGAAGCGCTGCAGCTGGATGGATGGATTCGGCCGACTAATTCGATTAAGGAATTTGTTTTCCCGCGCCACGAAGCGCTGTACGCATATCGGATCGACGGGGCAGGCATCACGCTCGACGACTTGCCGGCCGAAATGCCCGAGCAGATCATCATCGGGGCGCACCCGTGCGACGCGGCCGCGCTGCCGATTCTCGACAAGCTGTTCAACTGGGACCCGCGCGACGATTTCTTCAACCGCCGGCGCGAGGCGACGACGGTGATCACAGTGGCCTGCACGGCGCACGACGAGCAGTGCTTCTGCACCAGCGTGGGGCTAAGCCCGGCGGCGGAGCGCGGCTCGGACGTGCTGCTGGTGGATGCAGGCGACGGCGACTACGAGGTTCGCTGCCTGACGGAGAAGGGCTCAGCGCTATTTGGTGCGGCAGTGGATTCTGTTGTGCACGACGACTCATCGCCAGCGGCCGCGGAGATTGACGCGGGTCCGAAGCGAAGGTTTGACCCTGAAGCAGTGGCAGTGTTCGCGAAAGAGCACTTTGAAGATCCCTTCTGGCGGGAGCACGCGCTCGGGTGCGTCGGTTGCGGCGCCTGCGCCTACACCTGCCCGGTGTGCCACTGCTTCGACATCGTCGATGAGGGCAATCCGCGCGGAGGGGAGCGCGCACGGAATTGGGACGCCTGCCAGTTCGCGCTGTTTACGCTGCACTCGAGCGGCCACAATCCGCGGCCGGCGCAGGGCGCGCGGCAACGGCAGCGCATCTATCACAAGTTCTTTATGTACCCCGAGAAATTCGGCGAGACGCTGTGTACCGGCTGCGGCAATTGCGCGCGCAACTGTCCGGTTGGGCTGGGCGTGTTGCCGCTGGTGAGCGAGATTTGCCATGCAGAATCCGTATAAGCCCGACCTCATGGAAGTGATCGGTGTGCGGCAGCACACGGTGGACGTGAAGTCCGTGCGGCTACGTTTCCAGGACGCGGAGCGGGCCAAAGAGTTCGATTTCCGCGTGGGCCAGTTCGGCATCTTTTCGGCCTTCGGCTGGGGCGAATCGACGTTCAACATCTGTTCCAGCTCGACTTGGCACGACCACATCGAATTCTGTTTCCGCAAGGTCGGGCGGGTGACCGATGCTCTGTGGGAGGCCGGGGAGGGCGACACGCTGGGCTTTCGCGGGCCCTATGGCAACGGCTATCCGATGGAGCAATGGCGTGGTAAGGATCTGATTTTTCTAGGCGGCGGAATCGCCATGCCGCCGATCCGCTGTGCCATCTGGTACGCGCTGGAGAACCGCGCCGACTATGGCGACATCACAATCGTATACGGGGCGCGCGCTGTGGGCGACCTGGTGTACGCCGACGAACTCGACCAATGGGCCGCCCGCCCGAGAGTGCGCGTCGTCCGATGCGTCGATCCAGGCGGAGAGACGCCCGACTGGAAGGGCGAAATCGGCTTCGTGCCGACGGTCTTCGAGCGCGCCCAGGTGGCGGCCGGCAACGCGGTGGCGCTGGTGATCGGGCCGCCGATCATGATCAAGAACACGATCCCGGTGCTGGAACGGCTGGGCGCGAAAATGTCGAACGTGTACACCAGCCTGGAGAATCGAATGAAGTGCGGCATCGGCAAGTGCGGGCGGTGTAACGCCGGGCCGGTCTACGTGTGCAAAGAAGGGCCGGTGTTCACTTTCGAGAACCTGCGCGACATGCCGATGGATTACTGAGCCGGAATCCACGGCCGCTGCCGGGCGCGCCTACTTGGATTCCTCCTGATAGTCGCCTTCCGTGTTGACCTCCCAGAGAGCGCTCTTGTCGAGTTCTCCGGCGATGATGTGGTCCACGGCCAGCATCGCGGTCAGCATGGAGTGGTCCTGGTTGTTGTAACGGTGCATGCCGTTGCGGCCGATCAGAAACAGGTTTTCGTAGCGGTCCACGTAGGTGCGAATCTCGGCGAATCGATCGTAGGTGCCGAAATAGGCGGGGTAGGTTTTCTCCATTCGCAGGACCTTCGAGTCGAGCACTTCGCGCGCGTCGATGATTCCGATGCGGCTGAGTTCCTCGCTGGCCAGCGCGACCACGCCCTCATCGGAGAGGCTCCAGATCGCGTCGGTCTGGTTGCAGAAGTACTCCAGGCCGAGCCAGACGCGGGTTGGGTCGGCGACCATGTAAGGACTCCAGTTATTGAAGATCTGGAGCCGGCCGAGGAGCACATCAGGTTCCTGGATGTAGATCCAGTTGTCGCTGAGCAGGGTCTTGCCGTGGGGCGTGTCGTCCTGAATCTTCAGCGAATTGACGAGCAGGCCGACGGTGATCAGGTCGCGGTAAACAAGGCCGTCCGACAGCGCCAGAATCTCGCCCGGAGGGGCGGCATCGAAGGATCGCATGAGCTCCTGGATCGGCGCCGTCGAGAAGAAGAAATCTCCGGTAAAGCTCCCGATTGCACCCGTAGCGGAGTTCGCGGCTTCCACGGCGCAGACCCGCCAGCCGTCGGTGATGACGCGGTTCACCGTGCAGCCGGTGTGAATCTCGCCGCCCATCGCGATCACCTGCCGGGCCACTTCCTCCACATCTGTCCGGGGCCGAACTTGGGGTACAGGAACTGCTCGATCAGCGAAGTCTGAGTGTCCTTCTGCGCCACGTTGCGGCGGCTGCTTCCGAAGGCCTTCCGCAAGGCGTGGAGCAACGTCGCCCAGAGCGACAGTCCCTTGATGCGCTGAGCGCCCCACTCCGCGCTGATCTCGCTACACGGGACGCCCCAAACTTTTTCTGTGTAGGCCTTAAAGAAGGTGGAGTAGAGTTCCCGGCCGAATCGATTGATGAAGAAGTGCTCCAGAGTCCGCTCCTCCCGCAGGGGCAGTAACGCGCTGCGCAGAGAGCCCATTCCGATCTTGATGGTGCGCCACAAACCCAATTTGCGGAGTGTGGCCAGGCTCAGCGTCACCGGGTAGTCGAAAAAACGGCGGAGGTAGTAGATGCGGGACTTGCGCGGCCGCAGCAACATCACGCGGTCTTCGACGGCGGGGTCGGGGCCGGACGCCGAGGAGGCGATCAGCCGTCGGGCTCCATGATACTCGATGGCCGTCGCGCCGTTCTCGACGGCCTGCAGCGGGAGCATTCGCAGCCACCACTGCATAACGCGATCGGATTTCGAAAAGAAGCGATGTCCGCCAATGTCGATCCGATTGCCGTTGTGATTCACGGTGCGGGAGATGCCGCCCATGTACTCGCTCTTTTCGAGGACGACGGGTTTGATCGAAGTCCGGGTGAGCAATTCGTAGGCGGCCGTCAATCCGGCTGGACCTGCTCCGATGATGACCGCGCGCTGTTCACTCATTCACTTGGAGGGGCAACTTAACTATCATGCAATTTTCGGCCTCCCGCGGGTGCGCGATATTGACGGGCATTGTTGCCGCGACCGGCCGCGGCTCGCGGGAAGGTGAACCGCCGAATCGTCTATAATGGCCCTATTACGCTGTGGAACGGGGACCATGGTTTGAGGCTAGGTGTGGCGATGTGGCAGGGTGATTTCTTATTTCTCTTGCAGAATCTGGTTCTGAAAGACTTTCGGGTCCGCTACCGGAATATGTCACTGGGAGTCTTCTGGTCGCTTCTAAACCCTCTGATGATGATGGGCGTGCTCACATTTGTCTGGACCAGAATCGTCCCCAATCCGACCATCCGACATTTCCCTGTTTTCGTTCTGTGTGGCCTGGTGCCCTACAGTTTTTTCAACGTGGCCTGGGTCAGTGGGACTCTTTCGATCGTAGAGAACAGCGCGCTGGTGAAGCGTGTCCCCGTGCCGCGCGAGATTGTGCCGATCGCCGCCGTCCTTTCCAGCTGCCTGCACCTGGGCATTCAGATCCTCCTGCTGCTTCTGGCGGTCCTGGCCTTCGGACTCGGCGTGAACATCCAGTGGCTGTGGCTGCCGCTGGTGTGGGCGCTTGAGATAGTTTTTGTTTGCGGATTGGCCCTCTTGACGTCAGCCATCAATGTCTATATCCGCGACATGCGCTATGTAGTGGAATCCGTGATTATGGTCATGTTCTGGCTCGTGCCCATATTCTATGGTTTTGAAAATATTCCCCCAAAGTACGCCTACATTTATGAGCTGAATCCTGTTGCTGCTCTTATTCTTGCATTGCGGTCTATTCTTCTGCGCGCGGCCGCGCCCCACACAGCGACAGTTCTGAAGCTGGCGGTGGTCTCTGCTATGGTGTTCGCGATAGGCTGGTTGGCTTTTAGGAGAATGAAAGACTCTTTTTACGAGCATATTTAGCGCCATGGCGGCTGTGATATTCAGAGACGTATCGAAGCGCTTTACGCGGCATGCGGGCCGGCAGTTGCTGCGCCATCGCTTGGCGCGGTTGTTCCGGCGTTCGGGCCCGGCGGAGCATTTTTACGCGTTGCGGGACGTTTCCTTCGAGTTGCAGCCGGGCGAAAGCCTGGCCATCGTGGGACCCAATGGGGCGGGCAAGAGCACTCTGCTCAACCTGGCGACCAGCCTGTGCCGGCCTGACGCCGGATCGGTTGAGATTGAAGGCCGGGTCGCGGCGCTGCTCGAGTTGGGATCGGGCTTTCATCCCGATCTGACCGGAGCCGAAAACGTCCGCATTAATGGCGCCTTGCTGGGTTTGAACCGACGCCAGGTCAACGCGCGTTTCGATCAGATCGTGGACTTCTCCGGGGTGCGCGATGCGATCAACGAACCGCTGCGCACCTACTCTTCGGGCATGGTGGTGCGCCTGGCGTTTTCCGTGGCGGTGAACTCCGATCCGAACATACTGATCGTAGATGAGGTGCTGGGTGTCGGCGACCAGGATTTCTTTGCCCAGTGCGTGGCCAAGATTCTCGAGTTCCGGCGTGCCGGGAAGACGATGTTGTGTGTGTCGCATTCGATGGAGACGCTCGAGATGTTGTGTGATCGAGGGCTGTGGCTGGACCACGGGCGGGTGCAGCGCTTCGGATCGGCGACTGAGGTGCTGCGGGCCTATCAGCAGTCCGCCGGCGCGCTGCCTCAGGCCGAGGCTGGGCCGGCCATCACGCCGCGGTCGTTTCCTCGCCGCTAGCCTGCTTATTCCAGGCATCGTTTTTGCCTGTGGAAGCCTGCTCAACCCCGCCCGCGCATTCGTGCGGGGTGGTCGTGTCGTGCTCGTGCCAGGAGCGCCTCAGCCGCCGCTACTCAGTCGCGCGGCGCGAGGAGGCGGCGCAGCGCGGAGCGAACGAGGAGGCCCGGGAGCGCCCAGGCGCTCTCCAATTCGAACGCGTACTGCAGGTGGCGCACAAAGCCTCCCGCGTTCCACAGCGCGGACGCGCCACCCAGCGAGCGGTGCCAGCGGGCATAGAAGCTCAACAGATCCTGCCACGCGTTGCGCGGCGCGAAAGGCGCCGACTCGCGGGCGAACTCCGCCTCCACCGCCGCGCTCACCGGGGCGCTCAGCAGCCGCTTCAGCACATCCGCCGGCACCGGCGCGTCGAGTTCTCTGCGCAGGAACGCCAGGGCGCGGTGCACGTAGGGCGCGACTTCCAGGCGGCAGGCGGTTTCGACCAGGCGCTGCCAATCGATCGCGGCCGACCCGCCGAGCAGCACAACCGCGTCCGCGGCCCAGCGCACCGGGGGCACCGGGCTCCACACGATGCCGTGCGCGCACGCCTGCAGCAGGTGCTCTGTGGCGTGGCAGGTCTGCAGGGGCAAGCCGAGAAAGTCCAGCGGTTCGGCATGGCGCCAGAACGTCTCATCGGCGGCATCGTGGCAGCACAGGTTGAGCGCGTGCCAGTGCAGGTCGACGCGCCCGCCTCCGGGCGCTTCGAAATCCTCGGCGTGAGTAAATTGGAAATAGCTTTCCGGCAGAGAATTTGGCCGCCAGCCCGTCGGGCGCCAGAGCGCCGCTTCGAGTTGCTGGAAAATCGCCCGGCCGCGCAAGCGGGGAACGAGGATGTCGATGTCGCGCATCGGCCGGCAGCCGGCGTCGGGATAAATGCTCAGCGCGAGCGCGGCGCCTTTGCACAGCAGAACCGGGACGCCGGCCCCCTGGATTTGCTCCAACAGCGGCCGCGCCTGGTGGAACAGCAGTTGGTTCTGCGACCAGGCGCTGCGGTGGATCCCGCGCAAGATGTTCCACTGCGGACCGGAGTAGCCCTGCCGGGAGAGATTGCGATACACCAGCGGAAGCAGACGGTAGCTGCCCTCGTCGGGACGGTCCAGGCCATTCTCGCGTTCCCATCGCTCCCAGGCCGCGGCTGCGTTCTGGCCCTGGCCCAGCGCAGCCTGGAGCAGCAGGATCTGCGCCGGCTCCGGCAGACACCCCGCGGTGCGCTGCTCCGCGGCCAGGGTGGGCTGGCCGGGTGGATTCGCGACTGGCCGGGCGGACATCGCTTAGCCTTTTCCGGTCCCCGGAATTGCTTTCGCCCGGGCCTGCGCGCGGCGGTCGAGGGCGGCCTTCACGAGGCGCACGTAGTCCAGCCGCGAGTCGCGTTGCTGGATGCCGAGGTTCGTCTCGTGCAGGCGCCTCTGCAAGAGGACCTGCGGCAGCAGCACGCTCTTCAGTCCGAGGTCTGTCACCCGCATGTACCATTCGATGAACTCGCCCGCCTTCAGCGTGGTATCGAACACGCCGGCGCGCTCGAACACCCCCCGCCGGGCCAGCATCGCTCCTGCCACGTGCCCGGCCATCGGCTCCGGCGCATAACTCAGCTTGTGCTTGCTCTGTTCCGGAATCTCCGGGCTGACGAATTGCTGGACCATTCCGAACACCATCTCAGGTCGCGGCTCATCCGCCATAGCCGCCACCTGCCAGGCTAGTTTCTCGCGCACCCACAGATCGTCGGCGTCCAGAAATGCGAGCAACTCCCCTCGCGCGGCCGCGATGCCGCGGTTCCGGGCTGCGCCGCTTCCCTGGTTTTCCTGCGAGAGCCAGTGCACGCGCCCGCCGTAGCGCTCCGCCACCCGAGGCGTCCCGTCGCTCGATCCATCGTCCACGACAATGATCTCCCCTGCCGGGTAAGTCTGCGCCAGCACGCTGTCGATGGCATCCGGCAAGTAGCGTTCGGCGTTGTAGGCGGGAATAATGACGCTGATCAGCGCTGCCGGCATTCGTCTGTCACTCATTTCTGGCGCCTTCTCTGGAACACTCGGGAGAGCGCCCGGGCGCGAACTGGATCGATGCTCGGATGGCCACCGAAATCCAACGCGGTCTGGCGGGCCGGCAGATTTCCTTGGCGCGGAAAGAAATCCGTGCCCCTGCCCGACTCACAAACCAGCCCGGAGTTCTCCCCGGGCGGGATCGTCACGTGCCTGAAACAGCCTATTCAAGGATGTAGTTTAGCGCAACTGCATATCGGCGAATTTGCATATCGGCAAATCCGGGCCCGGCCGCAGTAGCGGGTTGCGTGCGCCTGCTACTGGCTCCGGTTGACCAGCACTACCACGCTGCGGCCCTGGACGAGATAGTTGCCGCCGGCCACCGGCTGCTCGGTGCCCGGATCGGCGATGTCCAAAGGCGGAGCGAGCGAGGTATCGATGGACCGACGCCAGCTACGGCCGGCGATGGAGGGCAGCTCGAAACTGATAACGTCCCAATACATGTTGAGCATCCCGTGCAGGTCGTTCTCGCCGTCGAATCCCGCCAGCGTGAAGGCCAGACAGCGCGCGTTGGGGTCGTCCCAGCCGGGCTGGTTGAGCTCCGCGCCGTGCCACGCGACGTCCTTAAGACCGCGGTCATTGACGGCGCCCGAGAAGAACTCGCCGCGGCGCAGCGCGGCGTGTTGCTTGCGGAATTCGAGCATGCGTTTCCAGAAGCGCACTAGCGCCGCGTTCTGTGAGGGCAGCGTCCAGTCGAACCAACTGACATCGTTGTCCTGGCAGTAGGCGTTGTTGTTGCCCTGCTGTGTGCGCCGTGCCTCGTCGCCCCCGACAAACATCGGCACCCCGCGCGACAGTAGCAGAATCGCCGCGAAGTTGCGGATTTGCCGCTCCCGCAGCGCGTTCACCGCGGGGTCGTCGCTCGCTCCCTCGACGCCGCAATTCCAGCTCAGGTTGTCGTTGATGCCGTCCTGGTTGCTCTCGCCGTTGGCCTGGTTGTGTTTGTCGTTATAGGAGACCAGATCGTTCAGTGTGAAGCCGTCGTGGCAGGTCACGAAGTTGATGCTGTTGATCGGCAGCCGGCCGCCGCTTTGGTACAGGTCGGCGCTGCCCGCAATGCGTGCGGCCACGGTCCCCACGACGCCCGGGTCGCCCTTGACGAACCGCCGGATGTCGTCGCGGTAGCGGCCGTTCCATTCCGCCCACCGGTCGCCGGGGAAGTGGCCGACTTGATACAGCCCGGCTGCGTCCCAGGCCTCCGCCATCACTTTTGTCGTGGCCAGTTGGTCGTCCAGTTCGATCTGCCAGACCACCGGCGGATGCGTCGCCGGCAGGCCATCTTCGCCACGCGACAGAATCGAGCCTTCGTCGAAGCGGAAGCCATCCACGTGGGCCTCGACTACCCAGTACCGCAGGCAGTCCACGATCAGCTTCTGGGCCACCGGATGGTTGCAGTTGAACGTGTTGCCGCAGCCCGAGAAATCCATGTAATACTGCAGATCCCAGGGCACCAGGAGGTAGTAGCTCAGGTTGTCGATGCCCTTGAAGGAGAACGTCGGACCGAACTGGTTGCCCTCGTCGGTGTGGTTGAACACCACGTCCAGGATCACCTCGATCCCCGCCCGGTGCATTGCCTTCACCATGTTGCGAAAGTCGTTTAGGTGGCTGCCCGACTCGGGGCTGATGCAATACGAGCATTGCGGCGCGAAGAATCCTATGGTGCTGTAGCCCCAGTAATTGGTGAGCGCGTTGCCGTTCAGCTCGCGCAGCGTGCCCTTCTCGTCGAAATCGAAGACCGGCAGCAGTTCGACCGCCGTCACTCCGAGGTCCCTGAGGTACGGGATCTTCTCTATGATGCCGGCGAACGTCCCCGGATGTTGCACGCCCGAACTGGCCGATCGCGTGAAGCCCCGCGCGTGCATCTCATAGATCACCGTCTCCGCCATCGGGCGGTTCAGCGGGAGGTCGCCTTCCCAATCGTAGCCCGTAGGATCCACAACCACCGAACGCATAGAGGTCCCGAGATTGTCTCCCGGCACGCACGCCGGACCGCGCTGCCACAGCGTGTCGGTGTTGCCGCGCGCGTACAGGTCGACCAGCACCTTGCCCTGGTCGAAGCGCTGTCCCGCGGCCGGATTGAACGGCCCTTCCACGCGAAATGCATAGTGCGCCCCGGCCCCGAGACCGCGCACGAACACATGCCAGAAGTGGAAGCTCTTGTTCACGAACGGATCGAACTGGATCACTTGCGACGGCGCCGGCGCGTCGTGCCGGTCAAACAGC
>Ga0182030_10001764_pt1 | contig 45095 bp, 43 predicted proteins | sample 812S3MmetaG_FD_121299 | JGI IMG/M metagenome (GOLD analysis project Ga0182030, IMG submission 121299) | Permafrost microbial communities from Stordalen Mire, Sweden - 812S3M metaG (Illumina Assembly) | ecosystem: Environmental > Terrestrial > Soil > Wetlands > Permafrost | place: Sweden...
ATCGCTGCACCCAACGGGCCCTCTCGAGGTGGCGAGTTACGCGGGCCTTGGTGTCAACGATGCCAATCGTCGCGAACCAACGCTCGCCAACCGCGTCATCTCTGCGACGATGTCGGCAAGGGTGTTGCTGCCGCTCGCGGTAAGGCTATAGGGGCGGCGGCGATCCACTTCGGGCTCGGGCACAATCAGTGCACTCTCCTCAAGTCGCGTGATCGCCCCGTAGAGAGTGCCGGGGCTTAATCTCACGCCGGCGAAGGCCTCAATGTCCTTGGAGAGGGCATAACCGTGTTTCGCACCGCCGGCCAAACTCATCAGGATCAGGACTGAAGGATCGTTAGGTCGTCGAAGTCGATTTTCACCAGACGGTCGTTGCACGTCGACACCATACTACGTGACACGTAGTAGTGCAATATCCGGCGGCGGTTGCGATGCGGCGCTGCCTCCGCCTCGCGGAGTCTTCATGAAGGCTTCTCGAAATGGTGAAGGGGATTGAACGGTAGTTTGACCCAAGGAGGTGTCATGGACGAATCAAGTACTGATCGTGCTGTCGACGTCTTGACGTCGCACGAGGCTCAAGTGGGTTCGCTCACTGTGCGCCGCGCCTTGCCCCAGCGCCGGCGCCGGCGGCGCACTGTGGGCGCTTGGTGCTTCGCCGACCACATGGGCCCCGCTGACGTGACTGAGGGAAGCGGCCTCGATATCGGGCCCCACCCTCACACGGGTCTACAGACCGTGACGTGGCTCATAGACGGCGAAGCGTTGCACCGCGACTCCCTCGGCTCAGAGCAGGTGATCAGCGCAGGACAGTTGAACCTGATGACGGCGGGATACGGGGTGAGTCACGCCGAGGAGGCGACGGGGCACTACCGAGGGACACTGCAAGGTATCCAATTATGGATCGCTCAGAGCGACGCCACGCGCGACGGCTCCCCAGGTTTCGAGCACCACGCTGAACTGCCCCGCCTGGAAATCGGAGAGGCGAGTGCGACGGTATTGATTGGTGATTTCAATGGCGCGCGAAGTCCGGCGAGTCGCGACACGACTCTCGAGACTGAGCTGGTGGGCGCCGACGTCCGGATCCATGGCACGAGTCGCGTGGCGCTGGACCCGACCTACGAATACGGCGTCATCGTGCTTGAAGGCCTCATCGAGCTCGACGGTCGCGAACTCGGACCCGGGACGATGGGCTACCTGGCGCCCGGCCGCGACGAAATGACGTTGCAATCGCGCGAGTCTTCCACTCTCATCGTGCTCGGGGGCGTGCCACTCGAGCACCCGGTCTTCATGTGGTGGAACTTCGTCGCTCGCACTCGCGCCGATATCGATGCCGCCTACGAGTCCTGGCGCAATAACGACGGCCGCTTCGGGAAGGTGGACTCGCCCCTCGCGCGTGTCGAAACGGCCGCTCCCTATTGGCGCTCACGCGAGGGCTGATCGCCGTCGCCCTCCAGTGCCCATTCCCCCTCGAGAACGGCGAAGATCAACTCGTCCGTCCACTCGCCCTTGATGAACTCGTTCTGGACCAGATGGGCCTCTCGACGCATCCCCAAACGCTCCAGTAGATGCCGGGAGGCGTCATTTCGCGCGTCGAGGCGCGCGACGACGCGATGGGCGTTGAGGTCGCGAAAGGCGACGTCGATCATTGCGCGAGTGGCCTCAGTGGCAAAGCCCAGTCCCTGGAACGCGGGGGCGAAGACGTAACCCACCTCGAAGCACCGGTGGGCCGCGCTCGCGAGACCCAACCCCACCTCGCCGACGAAGACTCCTTCGTGTTCGACCGCCAGGTTGAACCACGCACCCTCGTCGGGCAACCCGTGCCAGAGACGTCGAGCGAAGTGGGCGCGCAGTTGCTCGAGGTCCATCTGGTTGTCGTAGAGGAAGCGCACCACCTCGGGTTGAGAGAAGAGGCGAGCGTGGTCATCGAGGTCGTCCTCAGTGATCTCTCGTAACACCAGTCGGGTGGTGCGAATGGGCAACGACAGGGTGGTCTCCACTGTTCGACAGTCTGCCAGTCCTCGCATCAGTGCCGCGGTCATTGTCACGGGGCGATCAACTCCGCAGTAGGTTGGCCACCAAATCGAGTCGAGCGGGCACCACGTGCCAGTAGGTCCAGCGTCCGCGCTTCTCACCTTCGATGAGCCCGGCCCCCGCGAGAATCCGGGTGTGGTGTGAGACGGTCGGCTGACTCTTGCCGACGGGTAACTCGAGATTGCAACTACACGTCTCGGGCTGTGAGGCGATGATCGAGAAGATCCGTAACCGCACGGGGTCGCTCAGGGCGTCAAAGATCAGAGCTACTTCGCGCGCCTCGGACTCACTCATCATCTGCGTGGTCACCGGACAGCAATTGTCCAACGACGATTCGATCTTCGCTTCAATTAACCGGCGGACCACGAGTACCTCACATTGACAGTTGTCGATAGGTTTGTCATACTTATTGACGCATATCAATCTTAGGGGCATCGTGTCGTTCTCATCTACCAACCTGACTCGCCGACTCCTGGGAGAACTGCTCGGCAGCGCCTTCTTGTCCGCGATCGTCATTGGATCGGGCATCGCTGCCCAGAATTTGTCACCCGGCAACGTGGGGCTCGAGTTGTTGGAGAACGCTCTCGTCACCGGTGCGGGCCTCTACGTCTTGATCCTCGTCTTCGGACCCTTGTCGGGTGCTCATTTCAACCCGGTGGTGTCCCTCGTCAACGCTGCGACGGGTGGCATGTCATGGTTCGCCGCCGTGGCCTACATCCCGGCGCAGGTCATTGGCTGCGTACTCGGGGCCATCGGCGCCAACGTCATGTTCTCGCTGCAGTGGATCTCGATCTCGACGCACCACCGCGCCAGCGGTCCACACCTCTTCGCCGAAGTCGTCGCCACTCTCGGTCTCATCCTGGTCATCTTCGCGCTCTCGCGCAACGGTCATCACGCCCACACGCCCGCTGCGGTGGGTGCCTACATCACCGCGGCGTACTTCTTCACGTCCTCGACCAGTTTCGCCAATCCCGCCATCGCCGTCGGTCGCATCTTCTCCAATACCTTCGCTGGCATCGCCCCCGCCTCGGTCGGGGGCTTCGTGCTCGCCGAACTGCTCGGGGGTGCCGCGGCGCTCGGACTTCTTCTCTACCTGTTCCCCACGACTAAGGAGCCCGCATGAGCAACCCCGAGATCCTCTTCTTGTGCGTCCACAACGCTGGTCGCAGCCAGATGGCCGCCGCCTTCGCCCGCCAACTCGGCGCGGATCGAGTGGTCATCCATTCCGCTGGTTCAGCCCCGGGCGAGACTCTCAACCCCGCGGTGGTGGCGGCCATGGACGAGGTCGGTATCGACATCAGCGCCGAGAGCCCGAAGAAGCTCACCGATCAGATGGCCCGTGACGCCGACGTCATCGTCACCATGGGCTGCGGGGACGAGTGCCCGTTCTACCCGGGTAAACGTTACGACGACTGGGAACTCACTGACCCCGCCGGCCAGCCGATCGACGTGGTGCGCGGCGTGCGCGACGACATTCGTCGCCGGGTCAGCGAGTTGCTCGCCGAACTCGGTGCGCTCGAGCACTAGCAATACCGCGAGGCGTCGGCGAGCCGACTCAACGGTCAGACCCTCAGGGTCCCGTCCACTCGTTGGGGGATGCCCAGGGGATTGTCGTCGCGCAAACTCGCGGGTAGCCAGACAGCGGGCACGCCTTGGTAGGACACCGGACGCAACCAACGACGGATCGACGTGGCGCCCACCGAGGTGTGCAATGAACTAGTCGCCGCGGGGTGCGGCCCGCCGTGGTGCATGGACCACGACACGCCCACGCCGGTGGGAAAGGCGTTCACGATGACCCGACCAGCCTTTTTGACACCCGCCGCCAACAGCGCGGGCGCGTCCACGTCATCGTCGCTCACTTGCACCGTGAACGTCAGCGCCGGCTCGAGCGAATCGATCGCCGCGAGCACCTCATTGAGTGACGTGTAGCGCACGACGACCGCCAGTGCACCGAAGTATTCGGTCATCAGACTCTCGTGGCGGTCCTGCAACGTCGCCACGTCCGTCTCATACAGGACCGCGAAGGACCCCGCATCGCTCGCCGATCGTGAGGAGCGCGCTAGTTCGCGTACTCCCGCGACGTCACCCAAGTTCGTGACACCCTCCTCGAAGCGGTCGCGGAGAGGCGCGCTGAGCATCGTGGCGCCCGCCCCCTTCTCGAGCGCCGCGACCGCGGCCGCCACCAGTGCGTCGCCGTCAGCGCCTAGGGGAACGAACAACAGTCCGGGCTTGGTGCAGAACTGGCCCGAACCGAGCGTGACCGAACCAACGAGCCCCTCACCGAGGGTCACCGCTCGCTCGGCCGCCGCGGCGCGTGAGACGACGAGAGGATTCACGCTGCCGAGTTCTCCGTAGAAGGGGATGGGCACGTCGCGCGCCTGCGCCCGGTCAAAGAGTGCTCGACCGGCGCCGTAGGAGCCGGTGAATCCCACCGCCGCCACGTGCGGGTCCTCGACGAGGGCGACGCCGGCCTCTAGGCCGAACAACAAATTGACCGTGCCCTCGGGCGCCTTGAGTTCGCGCGCCGCGCGCTCGATCGAGGTGAACGTGGCGAACGAGGTCCGCGGATGAGCGGGGTGCGCTTTGATCACCACACTGCAACCAGCGGCCAACGCCGACGCCGTGTCGCCCCCCGGCACCGAGAAGGCGAAGGGGAAATTGGACGCGCCAAAAACGCCAACCACACCTAGTGGTTCGAGTTGGCGCCGCAGATCGGGCAAGGGGCCCATCGGCGAGTCGTAGGGGTGGTCGATGCTGGCTTCGAGAAATCCTCCGTCGCGTACGACGTCGGCGAAGAAACGGAACTGGAAACAGGTGCGCTTGAGCTCACCGGTGAGTCGACCTTCGCCGAGACCGGTCTCGGCGTCGGCGAGCGCGATGATGAAGGCCGCGTCCGCCTCCAGGCTCTCGGCGATGGTGTCGAGCAACGCCGCGCGCCACACCAATGGGAAGTCGGCGAGTACTTGGGCGGCTCGGTGCGCCTTCTCGCATATGTCCGCGACCTCGACGGCGGCCGTCTCGGCGAAGTCGGTCGACTGCCAGTCGCCGCTGGTGGGGTTGTAGCTCTGGACGTTCACGTCACTCCTTGATTGCGGGTCGAAGAATCGGCTCCCCCGTGGCCGCGACGTTCACGCTGGTGAGTGAATGGCCGCACAGCGAGACCAACGCCAGGCGGTCGAGCTCGTCACCGTAGAACGCGATGTTGGTCGGCGAGAGGATGAACTCACCCGTCCAGTCATCGATGATCAGATCGAGTTCGCCGCTTGTGAGGCGCCAGACTTGATTGGGTTGGTAACACGAGATGTAGAGCGAGCCGGCGTTGTCGAACGCCAGCCCATCGGGCACGCAACGCGACAAGGCCGTCACCAATTCCGGCTCGCCCACGTTCGCGCCCTCGGCGATCGAGACGCGCCAGACTCCGGGCAGGGCCGAAGCCACGTAGTAGAGATAACCCTCGTACACGCTCAAGCCATTGGCGAAGTCCACGGGGGGCAGGTCGAGCACGCGCGAACTTCCGTCGGGCGAAATCGCCACGATCGAGCCGGTGGCCACGACGAAGGAGCCCGAGTCCGACACGTACAGGGTGCCGTCGGGGGCGAACGACGCGTAGTTGGGATAATTGATGAAGGGCCCGTAGCGCGTCGGCGCGTTCTCGTGGTCGTATCGCCAGACGGTGTGGTTGCCGGGGTCGCACACGTAGAGCGCGCCCGACGCGTCCAGGGCGAGCCCCAGGAGCATGCCGCCCTCGATCCGATACGTCATGGTGAGCGTGCCGGCGAGGTCGAGCGAATAAATCTGCCCGTCCTCTCCCCCGGCCCACAGACAGCGGCGCACGGGATCCCAGCACACGCCCTCGGCGTGGTCGAGACCCTTGGCGAGGGTGGTCAGGTCTAGGGCGTCATCGAGGGGAGCTTTCATTTCGACAACCGTAGAGTCTCGCCGGACTCGGCGTCGAAAAAGTGCAGATTGTCCGGATTGAGCGTGAGATCGAGGCGTTCACCCACTGCGACGTGGGCGCGAGCCCCCAGGCGCGCCACCACTCGTGCGGAGTGACCGCCGGGAGAGGACGTCTCGGTCTCGTCGGTCACGATGACGTCCTCGCCACCGAAGGTCAGGTGCGCGAGGATCTCGGAACCGAGCGCTTCGCGAAGAGTCACCGTGGCGCTGAAGTGACCCGGTGCATCGCTCGTCGCCACCACCAGGTCCTCGGGACGCACGCCCAGTAGCAGTGGACGCGTGAGGTTCTCGTTCAAACGGTGCGAGTCGCGATACTTCGCGGGCACCTCCACACTCTGGTCACCGAAGCGCGCGCGTAGCGTCCCTTGCGTCTCCACGAGAGTGGCGCTGAGCAGGTTCATCGGTGGTGAGCCGATGAAGCCCGCCACGAAGGAGTTCGCGGGGTGGTCATAGAGGTCCTCGGGGGTGGCGACCTGCTGGAGGACCCCGCCGCGCATCACCGCGACCCGGTCGCCCATGGTCATCGCTTCGGTCTGATCGTGGGTGACGTAGATGGTCGCGACACCTAACAGTCGTTGGATCCGTGAGATCTCGGTGCGCATCTCGACCCGCAACTGCGCGTCGAGGTTGGAGAGAGGTTCGTCCATCAAAAAGGCCTGGGGCTCGCGCACGATCGCGCGGCCCATGGCCACTCGCTGGCGCTGGCCACCCGAGAGCGCCTTGGGCCGACGCTCCAGATACTCGGTGAGTCGTAGTATCTTCGCCGCCTCGTTGACGCGCTGCTTGATCTCGTCCTTGGGGACGTTGCGGATCTTGAGGGCGAAGCCCATGTTCTGACCGACCGTCATCTGGGGGTAGAGCGCGTAGTTCTGAAAGACCATGGCGATGTCGCGGTCCTTGGGTAGGACGTTGTTCACCACTTGACCACCGATCGAGATAGTGCCGTCGGTGACCTCCTCGAGGCCCGCGATCATGCGCAGAGCCGTCGTCTTGCCACACCCCGAGGGTCCCACCAGGACCATGAACTCCCCGTCGGCCACGTGCAACGACAGGTTCTCGACCGCGGTGTTGCCACCGGGGTAGACCTTCGCCACTTGGTCAAACACAATCTCAGCCACGATTCTTTCCTTCCACCACTGCCATTGTCATCGATCGATGCCCATCGTCAGGCCGCGCACGAGGAATCGCTGGAACACCAGGTACACGATCATCGCCGGTAGCGCTGACACTAACGATCCCGCCATCAACAACGGGATCGACGTCGTGTGACCCGCGGCCAAAGCGGCGAGGCCCACCGTGATGGTGCGTTCACTGGGGTTCTGCAAGAACAAGAGGCCCACCAACAGGTCATCCCAGATCTGGATGAACTGCAACACGGTCACCGTGGCGATGGCGGGCAGCGCCATCGGCATGGCCAGGCGCCAGAGAACTCCCCAGTATCCGAGGCCGTCGACGATGCCCGCTTCGATCAGCTCGTCGGGGATGCGGCGAAAATAGGTGGTGAAGAGGAAGATCGAGAACGGCGTGCCCAGGGCCGCGTAGACGACGACCGCCCCGAGGTAGTTGTTCGTCAACCCGGTCTTGGCGATATTGACGAATTCGGGGATCAGGATCGCCTGCAGCGGCACCATCATGGCACTGACGATGGCGAGGAACACCACGTTGCCGCCGCGGAACTGCAGTTTGGCGAAGGAGAAACCGGCCATGACGCCGATCACCAGGATGATGAGGATCGACAGGCTGCACACCACCGTGGAGTTCCAGAGTTCCTGCCAGATCGGCAGCGTCGAGTTGATCTGCTGCCAGGTCTGCGTCGAGGTGCCCGATCCGATGAGGTACTGCGCATTGGTCTTGAAGCTGATCAGGATCATCACCGCGAAGGGGTAGAGCATGATGACGGCCATGATGGCCATGGCGACGAAGATCAACGTGCGACCGAGACGTCGACGCGCCGGCGAACGAGTCGGCTTGGCGTCCGGGGTGACGAGGGTCTCGGCGACGGTAGCGGCGGTGGTGGTCATCAGTCCTTGGCGCCGATCAGACGTAGTTGCACGATGCCCACGATGGCCGTGATGACGAAGAGGATGATGCCGTACAGCGCCGCGGTACCGAACATGCTCTGGTTGAAGCCCGTCTGGTACACCAGGAACTCCATGGTGGTGGTGGAGTATCCCGGGCCGCCCCCCGTCATCACGAAGATCAGCGAGAACAATGCGGAGAACGCGGAGATGACGGTCATGACGAAGGCCAGCTGGATGAACCGGCTGAGGTGCGGCAACGTGATGTGGCGAAAGATGCGCCACGCGCCCGCGCCGTCGATGCGCGCCGCCTCCTCGAGGGAGGGGTCGAGGGTCGCCAGACCGGTCAGGAACAACATGGTGTTCGTGCCGATCATCGAAAAGACGAAGGTGATGCCTAGGGCGATGAGGGCCTGGTTCTCTTGACCCAGCATGTTGGTGTGGGCGCCCGAGAATCCGATGTCGGACAATAACGAGTTCAGGGTGCCCGAATAGGCGAAGAAGTGCTCCGCCACGAGGCCGATGACGACCCAGGAGATAGCGGTGGGTAGGAAGTAGATGGAGCGAAAGATCTTCCAACCCGCGACCCGCTGGTGCAGCATGACCGCCACGAGGAGCGGGATGCCCAGGGCGAATGGCACCGAGAGGAGGAGTTCCGCGTTGTTCTTGAGGGCCGTCCACATCGTGGGGTTGTGAAAGGCCTGGACCCAGGTGGAGGGTCCGATCCACTGGGTGGTGAGTCCGTCCCAGTTGGTGAAGGAGTAGTAGACGGCTTGGCCGATGGGATAGGCAATGAGCAGTCCGACCAGCGCGAGTGCCGGCAGGATCAACAGCACCCCCACGCGACGTCGACGCTTGGTAAGCAGCGACGTGCGCGGGTTGCGACGGGCGTTCGTGGACGCCGACAGTGACGCGGTGAGGCTCATGTACCTAACTTTCGAGACGGAGAGACCTGGCCGGCGCGGAGGGTCCGCGCCGGCCAGTGGCTCGCCAAGGTGTTATCCGGCGTACTGGGATCCGCGTTGGGACGCGGGCAGTGCATTGAGGGTCTGGGACATCTTGTTCAGTGCCGACAGGGGCGTCGTCTGACCGGCCAGGACCGTGGGCAACTCCGACGAACCCGCATTGACCACGTTGACCTGGGTCACGTTGTCGAGCATCGGGTAGACCGTCATGTGCTGCTTCGTGACGAAGTTCAGCATCTGCTGGTTGACCGGGTTGCTCGTCGTCGTTCCCGCGATGTCCGGGATCAGGCCGGCGGCGTTGATGATCGCCGCCGCTTTGGCAGTCGTCATGAACGTCAGGAACTTCATGTCGTCGGCCTTGTGCGACGAGTAGCTCATGGCGCTGATGCCGTCACCGGGGAACTGCACGACACCGGTGATGGGCTTGACCGAGAAGGGCGGCACGAAGGCCGCCACGTTGGTCCCCATCAACTTGGTGTACTGCAGGGTGTCCCAGGTGCCGTCCATCAACATGGCGGCCTTGCCGGTCTCGAAGTCCTGGATGTTGTTGGTCTTCGTGGTGACGTCGGGGTTGGTGCAACCCAGCGTCTTGAGCTTGGCCCAATCCGCGAGCGCCGTGACGTTGGCCGCCGCGGTCCACTTGATCGAGCCGTTGTAGAGGCTCTTCCACTGGTTGACCGAATAGTTGCCGATCATCATGTAGCTCATGTCGTACCAGGGGTAGAACTCTGCGCCCAGGCCTTGACCGCCGTTGCCGTAGGTGAAGGGCGTGACGCCGATCTTCTTCAACGCGCTACAGGCGGCATAGAGCTGAGTCCAGTCGGTGGGTACTGACTTGATACCGGCCTTGGAGAACAGCTTCTTGTTGTAGAAGCCGATGTAGAACTGAGTCTCGAGCGGCATCACCAAAGGATTGGACGTACCCGAGAGCTGCGGCGACATCCAACTCAGGCCCTCCATCTTCGCCAGGTCCGCGGCCGGCACGCCGCCGCTACCACCGAGGTTGTCGAGGAAACTCGAGTACTGCAGTGAGTACAGTCCCGTCCACATCACCGCCATGTCGGGACCATTCTTGGTAATGGCGTGCGACTGGAGCAGTTGGAAGTAGTTAGACGCTGGCTCGGACACCACATTGATCTTGATGCTGGGATTCTGGGCCGTGAACGCGGTGGCCAGATTCTTCAGCGCCACGGCGTTCTGCTCGGTGCCGTAGTTCTCCCAAATGTTCAACGTGGTCGTTGAACTGCCCCACGACGGTGTCGACACCAACACCGTGCCGGTCAAGACGGTCGCAGCCAGAATGGCCGAGACGCCCCTCTTTCTCATCATTTTCATATCGGTTCCCCTGCTTTTCACGCCCGACCGCCACCTTGACGATCGACTCCCTTCATCGACGGAATGCTCACGCGGTCCCATCGATCAAGACCTTCCCACCACGGGCTCGACGAGCCGCGGCGTCTCTCCTGGCGAACCCGCCAGGAAATCGAAATCACACCCGTCCGGTGCTTGCATCACGTGGGCGTTGTAGAACGAAATGTAGCCGCGCGTCGGTGCCGCGGGACTGGCCAGTTCGTTGCGACGACGCAACAATTCCGTCTCATCCACTTCGAGATGGATGGTGCCCGCGTCGGCGTCGACCGCGATGATGTCGCCGTCCCTGACCAGCGCGATCGGCCCGCCAATCGCCGCCTCGGGAGCCGCGTGCAAGAACACGGTGCCAAAGCTCGTGCCGCTCATGCGCGCGTCGGTGACGCGCACCATGTCGGTGATCCCTCTCGCCAGGACCGACGCCGGCAAGGACACCATGCCCCACTCGGGCATGCCCGGGCCGCCCACCGGACCCGCTCCCGAGAGAACCAGCACGCTCTCGGGATCAATGTCCTCGTTGCTCAACGCGAACGCCTCGGCGTCGGCCGCCGAGCGCATCACCAGCGCGGGACCGCGGTGGCGCAGCAAGGCGAGCGTGGCGGCGGAACGTTTGATCACGGCGCCGTCGGGCGCCAGATTCCCGTAGACCACGCGCAGTGCACCCGCGGCATCGAGGGGGTCATCGAGAGTACGGATCACGGCGTCGGGGACGCGAGCCGACGCGGCGACGGCGCCCAGCGTTTCCCCGGTCGCGCAGATCGTCTCAGTGTCGAGCACGTCGCCGAGTTGCCGCCAGAGGCTCGGCGTCGCGCCGACGGCGTCGTAGTCCTCCATCAACCCCTGGCCCGAGGGCTCCACGTCGACGATGACCGGCACGCCTCGACCGGCGTCGTCGAAGTCCGCGAGCGCGAGGTCGACGCCGAGCCGTCGGGCCATCGCCGTGAGGTGGATGACCGCGTTGGTTGAACCGCCGATGGCGCTGAGGACCCGTGTGGCGTTCACGAAACCGCGACGTCCGATACTGGAGGGACGCACGTCGTCACGCACCATCGCGACGATGCGCGCGCCAACAAGTCGCGCCAGGTGCGCGTGGCGATCGTCTCCCGCGGGTACCGATGTTGATCCGGGCCACGCGAGACCAAGGGTCTCGCACAAGATGCCCATCGTCGAGGCCGTCCCCATGGTGTTGCACGTCCCGCGACCCAGCGTCAGGGCCTGCTCGAATTGCGCCCAGTCGGCGTCGGAGAGACGTCCGGCACGTCGGTCATCCCACGCGCGCCATAGGTCCGTGCCCGTGCCGATGCGACGACCCCGGAAGTGGGCCGCCGGCCGTGGGCCCGACATCACGAGCAACGTCGGCAAGTCGGTGCTGAAGGCACCCATCAAGCCAGCGGGCACCGACTTGTCGCATGCCGCGAGGACGATCACCCCATCGAGTGGTTGAGAACGCAGTGATTCCTCGACCTCCATGGCGACCAGGTTGCGATAGAGCATCGCCGCGGGCTTCATGATGTCCTCGCCCAGACTCATGACCGGAAACTCGACGGCCACACCGCCGGCCGCTTCGATGCCCTCACGCAGCGCGGGCACCAGGTCGCGCAACGGTTGGTTGCAGGGATTGAGGTCGCTCGAGGAGTTCGCCAGACCGATGACCGGTGTCGTGCTCGTGGGACGCGGGTTACCGCCCATGGCCAAGGCCACGCGCGCGTCGAGAGCCACGTCGCTCTCTCCACCAAACCACGCCTGCGAGCGAAGGGTCATCGGACGGGAACTCCGATTCCCTTGGCGCCGGGCTCGGAGATCACGACGTCCTCGCCACTGCGCGCGAGCCATTCCAATGAGATCGCCGCCCGGCGAACCTTCTCGCGCACGTTCTCCACCACGTCGCCCATGAGTTGATGGCCCGCCGGGTACACCGGGCGCGCATTGCGCAAGCCGTACTTCGCGTAGAGCGGGGCCGCCACGAGCACAATTTCGGCGAGCTCGTGACCACGCACCATCCCGCCGAGGGAGTCGGGCGCCTCCATGTACAGGTCGATCGGCGTCGAGTCGAGCGCACGCATCTCGGCGATCTCCTCCAGCGTGACGTCAGAAGGAATGTTGATGGTGGTCATGCCGAGCTGGGCGAGTTGGCGAAAGCTCACCGGATTCGACGGGGCGAGCACCGCCGAGGCCTTGAAGACGATGTCGCTGGGCAGGGACCCTTGGAAAATCATCATCGAGAGGATCTCCATCAAGCCGGGATCGGCGATCAAGAAACCGCGAATGCCGCACTCCACGCCACGCAACACGTCCTCGACGGAGTAACGCAATTGGTGCAGACCTCGCAAGTGGCCCGACAACGCTCGTCCTTCGCTCGAGCGCACTGAGCCGCCCACGCCGAATTCCTCGCGCGGCCCGATGAACAGATTGACCTCCATCCCCCGGTCGGCACCCATGGCGCTCATCTCGCGCAGTTCGGCCTCGGTGAGCAGCATCGATCCGCTGCCCTGGGAGACTCGGTGTACCACCACTCCGTGGCGATCCGCCTCGGCGATGACGGCGGCCATGGCCGTCGGATTCTCCACCGAAGGAATCTCGACGCGCATCTGCGCTCCGTCGGGGAAACGGGCCGTGCTGCGCACCAAGGGTGCGACGTGCAGGCCCAACGTGGCGTCGAGCGCCGTGTTCGCCAAGGGTGTCCCCACTCCCTGGACCGTGTCAGCGTGTGTCATGTTTCCTTCTTCTCTCTCGACCGAAGTACCGCCGTACCAGAATTCTTGCCCGCGAGTCGCGGCCACCGCTTCGTCTGGGTCACGCAGGTCAGTGAATCGCCGCCCACCAGGAAGGTGTCCTCGATCTTGGCACCCCCGGCCAGGCTTGGATTGAACGCGGTCGCGCAACCCGCGGGAATCGCCTCGTTCCACCAGGGACTCGACTGGGACTGTGGTGAGAGTTCGAACTCGCGCTGGCCGTAACCGATCGGCCCGCCTTGGAAGTGCTCACGCCAGGCCTCGGGTTGGCCGACCGCACCGTACCCCGTGGCCAAGGCCGTGTAAACGTCGCCCCAGGTTGAACCTACCTTGGTCGCGTCGCGCACGTGCTCGTTGACAATCTCGCACTTCTCCATCAACTCGCGACTCGCGTCTTCGTCACGACTCGCGAGCCGCGTCAACGCCACGTGCAGGCCCTGCGAACGCGCTACCACCACGACCATCAGGCTCTCCTGGGGCACGTCACCGCACATGATGGGGTGACGAAAGCGTCGCAGGCGCTCGTCGGCGCCCACAATCAAGCACACCGCATCGGCGCCATAGATCTCGAGGTGGCGTGCCACGCTCGCGGCGATCTCGCGGTCGCTCATCTCGCCGGGTCGCCACCGCCCCACGGCGCCCTCGACCGCGTCAGTGGCGACGCGCGCGAGTCCCGTCATCACTTCGATCTCGGCACCGCAGAGTCCGAGGCGCGCACGGGTGAGGTCGAAGGTCGCTTCCAGGCCCAGTCCCGCCACGTCGGAGGCACAGTCCTCACCGACCAGTTCGATGACCCGACGCACGTGCGCGTCGCTCTCGTACCACGGGGCGGCCACCAGTGAGAACCCGAGCGTCTCGATGTCGAAGTCCGAGGCAATGCGTTCGACTTCGACCGAACTGGCCACCAGAGTCATCTCACCCTCGTGGTAGATGACCCAGAGGGGGTCCGTGGGCGCCACCCGGTCTATCGGAGACGAGATCGCACCGGTGGCCCACGCGACTGCCCCGGTGGATGACATCACCAGGGGGCGACCAGAGAATCGGTCGGCGACGTCGGCGAGTCGTGCACGAGCGTGGAGGACCCGGCGCTGACGCACATCCCCATTGTTCGGAATCACAGAACTCCGTTCGTTAATTCAAAACGACATCTAAGCAGTGAAACCGCTCAGAGTCAACGACTCCCACTAGAATTAACAAAATATTGTTACTATGTTCGCCAATGCCGAACAGGTCACTCCCCCAGGACTACCCGGTCAAGAGCGTGGGTCGGGCGCTCGAGATCCTCGAGATCGTCGCCGACGCTGGTGAGGGCGGACTTTCACTGACCGAACTGGCCCACCAAGTAAAGATGGCCAAGAGTTCGACCAGTTCCGCCGCTCGTACCCTCGCGCACTTCGGATTGTTGCATATCGAACAACCCGGTCCGCGCTACCACCTGGGCTTCGCTCTGCTGCGCTTTGGCGACCTGGTATCCCAGCACACCTCGCTCTCCAAGATCGCATTACCGTTGCTGCACGAGCTCACCGAACAGACCGGCCTCACGGCGCGCCTCGCCATGAACGACGACGGATATCCGGTCTTCATCGAGCGCGTCGACGGGCGAGGAGCAGTGCGCTTCCACGCGACGTTGGGCCAGCGCGAGTCGCCCCACGCAACCGGCGCTGGCAAAGTCATCCTGGCCCAGCTCGACGCCATCGACGTCGAGCGGGTGCTCGACGAATCAGGTCTGCCTCGCCACACCGCCTCGACGATCACCTCGCCCGAGGAGTTCCGTCAGGAACTCGACCGCGTGCGACTAGTGGGATTTGGCGTCGACAACGAGGAGGAGTCCGAGGGGATCGTGTGCGTCGGCGCCCCCATCTTCGACCACCAGCATCACTGCGCCGGCGCCATCTCGTTGACCGGTCTCAAGGCCGACATGTCCGACGGCGACGTGGGCCGTCTGGGCGCCTTGGTCCGCGAGTACGCCGAGCGGATCACCAAGATACTGAGCGGGGGTCGCTGATGAGGGCGCTGGTGGTTCGTGGCGCCGATGACGTGTCACTCGATGACATTCAGATGCCCCTCGTCGACGAGGGCCACGTGCTCATCCAGCCACTGGTGTCGGGCCTCTGCGGCACTGACCTAGAGATCATCGCGGGCACCATCGACGAGGCTTACGTCCACTACCCCGTTGCCTTGGGTCACGAGTGGGTCGGACGCCTGGCCGAGCACCCCGACGAGGGAGCGCTGGTCGTGGTGGAGGGCATCATTCCGTGCGGCGCGTGCGACGAGTGCCAGCGTGGCGCGACGAATCGTTGCCGCACCTACGACGAGATCGGCTTCACCCGCAACGGCGCCCTCGCGGAATTCATCAGCGTCCCGGCGCACCTCGTGCACGAACTCCATCCCGAGGTGAACGCGCTCGACGCCGTCCTCACCGAACCCATGGCCGTCGTATGGCGTGCACTGACACGCGCTCAGGTCGTCGAAGGTTCGCGTTGCTTGGTAATCGGCGACGGCACCGTGGCCCTCTTAAGTGCGCTCCTCTTGCAACGCTTCTCACCTGGTACCGTCACCATGCTGGGACTGCGACCCGCGCAGTCACTCCTCGCCCACCAGGCCGGAGTTGACGACTTCGTCACCGACGTCGGCGAACGTCGCTTCGACTTCGTGATTGAAGCCGCTGGACAAGGTCCGGCGATTGCGACCGCCTTGTCCTGCGCCGATCGCGGAGGTGTCATCGTCCTGTTAGGGCTGCCCGCTCACGGAACGTCGGTCGAACTCTACCCCGACGATGTGGTGAACAACGACCTGGTGATCCAGGGAAGTTTCTCTTACACTCGCCAGTCCTGGGCGCAGGTGGTGGGGCTGCTCAACGACCGAGAGATCCGTCCTTCTTTTCTCGTCACCCATCGCTTTGATCTCACTCAATGGCGCGACGCTCTCGACACACTGGCTCGCTCTCCGAGTGACGAGCCGCGAGGAAAAGTCGTCATCACCCTCGACAACGATTAGTCGTCGGCGCACCTGTCGACTAGTGGTCGGCACCCACCAGTTCGGTTTCGGGTAATGAGGGTCGCATCGACACACGAAGCGAGGAGAACGCGACGAGGAAGGCGGTGGGGGCAAGCAAGAGTTGCCACACCCAGGTCGGCCACTGCCCCCAAAATCGAAAATGTCCGTGAATGTCGCCAAAGGCGAACAGGACCAGAACCAGCCAGTAGATGGTGCCACGTGATGCCCGTCGCGCCATGATGTCGCGCAGTACCAACGTCACTCCCGTCGCCATGCAGTAGTAGCCCCAAAGGTTCTCCTCGAAGACGAGTCGTAGTGACCAGGCGGTAGCGAGTAATCCGAGCAGGATCACCGGGTCGCTCACGACGTCGGGTCGGCGTGATCGCACCCACCACGCGACGAGCGCGACGACGGCGACCGGCCCGAGCCGTGAGAACACCAGACCGAACGTCGAATTGACGTGCAACTCATACATCCACGTCGTCTCGTGAATGAGTGTATTTCCGGTGCCCAACAAGGATGCCACCACGGCGTGCGACCCGGAGGTGAGATAGAGAACCGAACAGACCATCGCCGTGCATATCGCGCCACCGGCGACCAGGCGCCGCCGAACGGGCCACGACGAGATCACGAGAATCGTCACCACGCCTAACAAGGTGTAAGGCTGGCTCATCAGTGCCAGCGCCCACAGCACGCCCGCAGCGAAAGCTCGCTGCCGGAGTCCCAGAGCGACCGCGGTAAACGCCATTGCGAGGGCCCAGATATCCTGAGGGTGATAGTACTCCTGCACACAAAAAATCAGCGGTGGCGTCAGGGCGAACGCCAAAGGAATGAGCCATATCGACCTAGTGGAGCGTAACGCCGACGTCCGAAAGATGGCGAGAGCCGAGAGGGTGAGAGCAAACCACGCCACCATCGCGGTGGGTAGCACGGGATAGAACGGCGACACGTCAGTCCCACGGGTGAGCCGGCCAAAGATATTGAAGGCGTTGTGGCAACTCGGACCGATTTGGCTCGGGGTCAAGTAGCCGGTCGAGAACCCGAGGCGAGTAATCCACTGCACAGCAGCCGACACCAAGGGGTAAACGGGTCCGCTCTGGGGCAGGTAAGAGGGCATCGATCGGTAGGCGCACGACCAGTACCCGTGCGAGAACATGACCGAACTGTAAAGCACCGAATAGGAGTCGTCCTTGGCGAACCCGCCAGCCAACTCCACGATGAACCAATAGATTGCACCGCCCGCGACGACCGCCAGGATAATCGCGCTCCAATGCGAGTCGCGAGTCAAATCAAATCGCGTCCTCACCGCACCGCTCGCAGAGTGTCGTGCTTCGCGCTCCATAGTCCCAACGTGAGACTACTGTGCGGTTATCCCCCGTCAGGGTATCGCACGCCTCACCCATCGATCGGCGTACCTTCACTTTTCGTGTGACCTCGACCACATAAACCGAGGGCTCACGCGTTATTCGTCGATCGCCTCTCACCTTGAGTCAGAGTCATCACGTCGACATCCCCAACTACGCGACACTTATGCCTGACAGTTCTGTTCGTGGCAATCGACATTGCGTTTTCGCTCGCTCCGGCGATGCGCCGACCACGTGACCGCGATGAGTGACGCTGCTCAACTAGCCTTACGTGAGCGACATGGAACTCTTATTGGTGACATTGACGAACAAATTGATGTCGCGTAGGGCATGTGTTCAACCAACCCTCGCCGTAGTGACTGCCAGCCCTTTGGCGATCAATTCGCGCACCAGTAATAGTCAAAGAAGCATCTGTGACCCGCGTGAAATGGCCGGTTCAAACCCCCGACGCTCCAGCGGTTGGAATTGGTAGCGATGGAGAACCAACTGCCGACAACCGACCGACGAGCCCTGTCGCGATGGAGCCAGGAGTCAATACCTTCCCAGGGTGGTGGGACAGGTTCGTGGACCCGTCGTCACGCAGGACCTCTCGTAGGCGTACTCGCCATCGTCGTGACCGGCATGGTGTTTAGCCTCTGGTGGAACCGACTCTTCTATCGTTCGCCCAACTGGATCACTCCCGGCGATCTGTGGAACACCTATCGAGCCTCCCAATACGTCGCCTGGGGAGGTGCAGGCCAGATCTACAACAATCCTGCGTCCTTCCAAACATTTCCTGGCATTGCCGTCCTACTGGCACCCGTAGCGAAACTGGCGGGCGACCTCCATCTCTCTGAGAGCTTCGGTGTCGCTCTCTCGGAACCGACCACCTGGTGGCTCCTGGGACCTATTGAGTTGGCTCTGGGAGCAACTCTCCTTTTCCCCCTCGACAGGCTGGCGCAACGCCTCGGCGTGGCCTCTCGACGCCGGGGCGTGCTTCTGGTCGTCGAGACCGTGCTGATTTGGCCAACCGTCGCCTATTGGGGCCACCCGGAGGACGCACTTTCCCTCGCGTTGGCCGTTTATGGACTCCTTGCGACCGCCGACAAAGCTTGGTTCCGGGTCGGTATATTTTTCGGTCTCGCCATCGTGATGCAACCACTCGTTATTTTGCTGGTGCCCATCGTTGTCGCGTTGGTCCCCGTCAAGCGATGGCCACTTCTCTCCGTCGAGATGCTGCTGCCGTCGGTCCTGCTCCTGTTACCTCCGCTCATCCAAGAGTGGGGACCCACGACACGAATCCTGCTGAAGCAGCCGAACTATATAGCCAACAACCATCCCACGCCCTGGGCATCTCTGGCGCCCGTACTCATTCCGTCACACCTGCAAACCTTTGAGTCGCTCACGTACGTGAAGTTGGCCAATGGACTCCACCGGGCGACTGAAGTAATGCACAAGGTGCATACTTTGCCCGTCGTCGCCGCAGGACCGGGCCGTATTCTTGCGGTGGTCGGCGCGTGCCTGATCGGAGTTCTGGTCAAGATTCGCCAGCCGTCGTGGCCGCAGGTCATCTGGCTCGCCGCCCTTGCGCTGTCGCTTCGTTGTGTCGTGGAGCCGGTGATGGTCCCGTACTACCTCTTGCCGGGCTTGGTCCTGGCCCTGGTCGCCGCGTCACTCACGCCGGCATCGCGGCTCACCTTGGTGTGCGTGGCGGCGGCCGTCTGTTCGTGGTTGAGCTATTGCCGCTTTAGCCCGTGGGTGTATTACATCTCGGTCATGGGTTTCCTCGTTGTCGCCCTGGTTTGGTCGTGGCCCACGTCGAACTCCGCCAATACCTTGGTCGGCGACGCCCACGCCAAGGTAAACATCTGAGGCCAGTTGGACCCCGGCGTTGTTCGATCACACTCACCCGAATGATTGACCCACGACGCACCGTCAGCGCACGGGAACTCGCGGCGCACGGACAAGATACTGACCTCGTCGGATCTTGCCGCTCCAACCCCGCCACTCAAAACCATCGATGACGTCAGGGCCATCGTCCAATATTCGACGCGCGACGGTACCCTTCACGGCCTTGGCATCGTGGCCCGCCACCCCGTCGCCGTCATCTCGAAGAAATGACACCGTGATCAATTGCTTCGACAATGTGAGACTGTCGCCGATGGCGGCGACGTGCTCCTTTGGGAGGAGACTGACGAACTGGACACCCTGCATCTCTTCGAGCGCTCGCGTCAGTGATGCGCGCCAAAACTTCGCGAGATTACCAATACCGTCGAGGCTCACCTTCATCGTCAATCGATAATCAGCAATTGCGTCGGTCCCGCTCGAGATCCCGTACAGTCCCGACGGCACCAGGATCCGTCGACGTTGCCGATCGGACAAGGTGGAGGGACCGAGGTGTGACCAGACGACGCCGTTGTAACGTTGCCACGCGGGCAGCAGCGGCGCCGTACCCTCAATCAATTCACGCGAGGACTCAAGGGCGCGCTCCAGCAGCGGTCCACGAACCTTGAGAATCCGACTCGCCTCTGCGGGTGTGGCCGAGACCAATGCTCGCGACAGTGCGCGACGAACTTGGTCGCGAGGAGATGCCAGCGCGCCATCGAAGAAGCCCGGGGCCGCTACGAGGCGACCACCGGGCTCTTTGGACTCCGAGGGTGGCAGAAGGACATACGTAGTTCCGCTCACGCCAACTACGGTAGCGGTGCTACGCGGCGATCACTCCCGCTCTGAGGCCAGCGGAGGCGAGGAAGTGGCGGACTTTGATCACCTGGTCCTCGGTGAGGTCGCGAGTTCTAGTGGAGCCGAACGAGATGGTATCGCCATCCACCGTCACGGCCCAGTTACCACGGTGCGTCTCGTGAACTTCTCCGAAACGACCGAGAAGCGAACACACGTCAATCCATTGGATGTTGTGGTTGAGAGGGTGTCCGAACAATTTCTGGGCGGTAATGCGGTGGTGGTGATCCAACTTGATCGACATTTGTCAACCCCCTTCGCGGGTGCGAAACGATTCCGTCCCCACCTGCACTTTCCACCTTCTAGGGGCTCAAGTCAAGGACAGCGACCAATTCCACGTGTTCGGTCATCGGGAACAGGTCGAAAACCCGCAGGTCACGCAGGTGGTAACGGCCGGCACCCAACAGGGCCAGGTCGCGCGCGAAGGTCGCGGCGTCGCAACTGACGTACACGAGTCGGCGAGGTGCGCGGCGAATCAGGGCATCCGCGACGCCCTTGGCGAGGCCACCGCGCGGCGGGTCCAGGACCACCACGTCACCGGGCGCGACGGCATCGTTGATGGCCCGCGGTGTCACGGACCACTCGCGCACGCGCAACTGGCGAAGCCCGTCGCCGTTGGTGCGAGAATCACGAACCGCGTAGGGAGAGGCCTCGACCGACACCACTTTGCCACCCGGTCCCACTCGCTGGGCGAGGGGGATGGAGAACAGACCAACTCCACTGAATAGGTCGACGACGTGGTCACCGACCGACACGTCCGCGAAGTCGAGGACACTGCGCAACAAGGTCTCGGGCGCGTCACGGTGCGACTGCCAGAACGATCGCGGCGAGACATCGAAGTAGTGACCATCGACGGCGACGCGCGAATGAGTGGACGGTTCGAGCGGTTCGCCAAAAAGCGTCGTCAGTTCAAAGAGGGTGCCTCGATCGGTGACTCGGCGCACGAGGGCGAAGGGTTGCCCGTCGCCGATGGCGCGCAACTCCACCTCTTCGGCGTAGTGCCAGGGCGTAGCGAAGGCGTCCGCGAAGCGTTGATCCGCCACTTGACACGAAGAGATCGCGACCAGCTCGTTGCTGCGCGCCTGTCGCAAAGCTAGCGCCCCGTTTTCGTCCACCGCGCAGCGAAGTCGGGTGCGGGTGTGGGGGTCTTGTGAAAGGGTGATGACTTCGATGTCACGAGTGACACCCGCAATGCGGCGCAGGTGCTCCGTCACGAGCGAAGCCTTCCACGAGAGTTGGGCCGATAACGACGCGTGTTGGAAGTCGCACCCACCGCAACCACCCGGCCGGGCGTAGTAGCACTGTGGCGCCACGCGTTCAGCACTCGCCTCAAGAATTTGCACCGCGTCGCCGCGAGCAAATTTCGAGGTCTCTTCGGTCACCGCAACACGTACCAACTCCCCCGGCAAGCTGTGGCGCACGAACACCACCCGGCCGTCGTGGAGGTGGCCAACGCCACCGCCAGCCGCCGGACGCTCAATACGGACGCTCTCGAGGTCGTCAACGGGGTTACTCACCCGTCCAGCCTACTGAAGGGGTCGCAGCGCTCCCGGCTCAGGTGCTCGTCGCGCCACTGTGGCGCAAGAAGAGTGCCACGAGACGATCAGCACGTCGGCGAGCCTCGGGGACTTCACGGGCGGTCTCAGCGACCAATTCTTCGAGGTCGTGGCCGAAGTCGCGGGCGCTCTCGGCCGCAGATTCTAGCCAATCGCGCAATTGTTCGTCGTCGATCTCAGGGTGGAACTGCACACCGACGTTGCGACCCATGGCGAAGGCCTGCACCGCCCGTGGCGACGTCGCCCAGAGTTCGGCGCCTTCGGGGATCTCCATGCGGTCGAAATGGAATTCGAACCATGGTCCGCTCTCTATTTCTACGCCGGGTTGCGCATCGATCGAGTACCAGCCGATTTCGGGCTCCGGCGATCTCGCAACCGACCCGCCATGAAAGAGACACAACGCCTGTGCCCCGAAACAGATCCCGAACACCGGCACGTCGCGCTCGCCCGCCTCGGCGATGACGCCGAGTTCGCGACCGAACCACGCTTTCTCGACCTCGTGGTCGTAAACCGCGCTCGAGGATCCCAGGATCAACAAGATGTCGTAGCCCTCGACCGAGGGCGTGGGCGTGCCTTCGTTCATCATCACCACGTCGAGGGTGAAGCCGCGTTCGACGAAGGCGTCACCAATGAGTCCGGCGTGATCCTCGTCGTGGTGGCGCAGTACCAATATCTGGGCCATTACGCGCCACGCACCGAGTTCCAATTGGTTGTCATGTCATCATCCTAGGGATCATCGCGCGGCCTAGGCGTCAGGCGTCCGGCAACGACCAACCCAGTCCCTGGGCGATCTCGCGACACGTGGGACACAAGGGGTACTTCTGAGGATCTCGGCCGGGCACCCAGACCTTTCCGCACAGCGCGGTGACGGCCGACGAGTTGATGATGCCCTCGACCACGGAATTGCCCAACGGAACGAAATCACCCTTCTTGGGCGTGTAGCCCTCCAAGACGATATGGGTGAATCGCTCGTGGTCTCCCTCGTCGATTTGAGGAACCGACGAGACCTCGAGTTCAGTATCGAGTTGCGTGCTCACGTTCCCAACTTTAACGGCCATTAGGTTGGGGGGCGATGAAACAGCGCCGGCACCGCCCCGCCCTCTCCACGCGCCCACTCGGCAACGTGGCGGGCCACTTCACCAAGGAGGGGGGCGCCAAAAAGCGCTACCGCACGCAGTCCGAGGCCCGCAGCGCCGCGCAGTTGGCGTGGACGCTCAATGGAGTAGACCTCGAGAGCTACCGCTGCGAACACTGCCACCTGTGGCACATCGGCAAGAGATTCCGCGAGGATTAGCGTGTCGGGTTCGGACACGGCAAGATAGAGGGAGTCGAAGTGAAAGGTTTCCTCATGTCGGTCCAGGCGTACATCTTGATTCAGTCCGAAATTGGCTCGAGTGAGTCGGTGGTGCTGGCCACTCGTGCCGTCCCCGGCGTGGTCGAAGCGTTCGAAGTCACCGGTCCCTACGACGTCATCGTTCGCTGCGGAGCCGACAGTGTCGACGACCTGGGCAAATTCATCGTGGGAGCCATCCAGAAGGTGCCGGGCATCACTCGCACCCTCACGTGCCCCGTCGTCAACATCTGACGATCGCGCGACGCCGTCAGTCCCACCACAAGTCGTGGCCGATGACGCCGCGACCGATCAGCCCTAGTTGAACCTGGGACGTCCCCTCGACGATGGTGAGTTGGCGCGCGTCGCGGTAAAACATCTCGGTCGGGTGATCTTCCATATAGCCTGCCGCGCCGAGGAGTTGCACCGCGAGGCCCGACGCCTTCACGGCCACTTCGCTGGCGTAGTACTTCGCCATAGAGAGTTGAGGCACGTACTCCTTGGTGAACTTGCCCTGATCAGCGAGCCACGCCGCGCGATAGGTCAGCAAACGCGCCGCTTCGATCTCGGTGGCGCACCTGGCGATCTCCCATTGGATGCCTTGGAAATCAGCAATGGTCTGTCCGAAGGCCGCACGATTCTTCACGTAGTCAGTGGCGTACATCAACGCTCCCTCGGCGAGTCCGATGCCGCGCGCCGCCACGATGGGTCGCATGGCGTTGAGCGATTGCATGATGAGACGGAATCCACCACCGATCACCTGGTGAGGGGCTACTTTGACATTCTCGAACACGACGTCGGCCGTGTCGATTCCTTTCACGCCCATCTTGTGGTCAACGCGCGGCCGCGACAGGCCGGCCTGGTCGGCGTCGACGAGAAAGCAGCCGATATCGCGGTGGTCGCGCGAGGCGGGGTCACCAATCTTGGCGAACACCACGAACCAGTCGGCTTGCATCGCCCCCGAGATCCAGCACTTGGTGCCGCTGAGGAGATAGCCGCCCTCGACGTCGGGGTCCGGCACGGCCCGCGAGTTCATGCCCGCGACGTCAGAGCCCGCACCGGGTTCCGACAGGCAAAACGAGGCACGTTGCTCCCCCGAGGCGATGCCCGGCAGATAGCGACGCTTCTGCTCTTCGGTCCCGGCGATCATCACCGGCCCCGTGGGTAGACGCGTGAGGAGCAACATCAGGCCCAGGACGTTGGAGTACTTGGTGACTTCTTCGATGGCGACGGTCAGACCCAAGATGCCCGCGCCGGACCCGCCGTACTCCTCAGGGATACACAGGCCCAACAACTCGGCGGCGGCGAACGCGTCGAAGATGTCCTGTGGATACTCGCCACTGAGATCGATATCGCGAGCGCGAGGCTTAATCTTGTCCTGGGCCAAGCGCCGCACCACTGCTTGGAGTCCCGACAACTCGTCGTTGAGTTCAAAGTCCATAAACCCAAGTTAGTCCCGGTCACGAACCACGTCGCAGGGACCAAACTCCTTGAATCAGCCAGTCGGCGACGGTGCCCACGGCATCGTCGTGAGGGCCTCATCGAGCGCCGTCGGTTGCTCCAAGAGTGGCTTGGAGAGCATCAGCGCGCGAGGTTGGTTGAGCGCCACCAAACCGGTCACTATCCCGTCACGACTGTAGACACCCAACCACTGACCCTCACCAGTGTCCTTGACCCGGACCACGTCATCGTCGGGACGCGGATGACCGAGCATCTGGATCTTCTTGCCGTACTGGTCGGACCAAAAGTAGGGAATCAACGCCGGTGACTGCTCGCCCGTCATCCAGTGACGAGCGAGCGCACCGGCGTGATCCGTCGCCACCTGCCAGTGTTCGATGCGCACGTGAGTGGCGCCCGACCACGGGAAGCTCGCCACGTCGCCCACCGCGCCGACTCGGTCATGGCAGAGTTGATTGGAGTCCACGACCATGCCGTTGTCGATCTCGAGTCCCGACGTGGCGAGCCATTCGACATTGGGTTGCGCGCCGACTCCCATGATGATGGCGCGCGTTCGCAACGTTGACCCGTCTTCGAACACCACGTCGGCGTCACCATTGTCGTATCGATACACCGCCGCGGACAATTTCTGCTCGGTGCGCAGTTCGACCCCGGCCAGTGCCGGCAGGTCCACGAGCCACCGCGACACGTCCTCACCCAACACGCCGATCAACGGACGCACCATTGCTTCGAGGACGATGGGATGCAGACCACGGCCCTTGACCGCAGTGGCGACCTCGGCCCCGATGAAGCCGCCACCGACGATGGCAACGACGTCACCGGCCGACAATACGTCCAGGTGCGCCATGAGGCGACGGGCGTCAGCGAGGTTGCGCAGCTCGTACATCGCGGGCTCGTACCAAGGCAATCGTCGCGCTCTCGCCCCCGTGGCGATCACCACGTGCGTGCCCTCCACGACGTTGCCGTCAGCCAAAGTGACCGTAGTGGTTGCAACGTCGAGTCGTTGGGCCGGCACCCCGGTGCGCAGGTCGACGCGGGCGTCCGCTAATTTCTCCGGTGTCGCGAGAAGCGTGTGCTCCGTGGGCCACTTGCCGGCCAGTACCTGCTTGGAGAGGGGTGGCCGGTCGTAAGGGGCCTCGGTTTCATCGCCGATGAGGGTTAAACGACCCTCGAAGCCGTGTCGTCGCAGCTCCTCGCACGTGCGCCAACCGGCGAGACCGGCGCCGACGACGACCACGTGGTCCGTAACGGAAAGTCCCATCAGGCGAAGTTCGCTAGCCACTCGGAGGCGCTTCGTGGTGTCAGCACCGCATTAGTGGCTCTTATCTCACCCAGAGTCGCGAAGGGCTCGCGCGAGTAGGCGTGGCCCGGGAACAACAACGTCTCGTCGGGCAGCACCGCCAGACGCTCCTGGAGCGAGACGTACATCTGCAGAGGATCGGAACCGGGCAGGTCAGTACGACCACATCCACTCACGAACAAGGTGTCGCCACTGACCAATCGTCCCGCGAAGGACAGGCACTGGCTGCCCGGCGTGTGGCCGGGCGTGTGCAACAAGGTGATCTCGATCTCGCCGACTTTGATGACGTCGCCGGGCTCATGAGGCATCACCGGCGGTACTCCCACGCCCGTTCCCTTCGTGACCCACACCGTTTCACTCGCCTGTACGTGAATCGGCACGTCCACCCGCGCGGCGATCTCGGCGATGCCCGCGACGGCGTGCCCCACCAGGTCACCCCCGATGTGATCCGCATGGTAGTGCGTCCCCACGACGCCAATCAGGCGCAAGCCCTCGTCATCGAGAAACGCCAAAAGCTCGTCGGGCGAGTAGGCCGGATCGACCAATACGGCCTCGCGAGTCTCAAGATCACCGATGACGTAGGTGAAATTGGCCATTTGTCGCGCCAGGTCGTTCTCGGTGGCGAAGTCACGCCCCGCGAGGAGTTGGCGGAAGTACAGCCGCTCACTCACCCGTGGCGACCCGGGCGATCCGCGGCGCGAGCTCCTCGACCTTGGCCTTGGTCGCAGTGAGTCGCTCTTCGAGTGTCTCGATGATTTGCGTGGCCCGCTCGAGTTTGACGAACAGATCGTCGACCGACACCTCGCCCTGGTCAAACGAGGCCACGATGGCGTTGAGCTCCTCGGCTGCTTCATTCCAATCACCACTCATCAACTATCTCCATTCTTCGTCGTCACCTTTGCACCAAAACTTCCGTCGCTGACCCTGACGAGCACGTCCTCACCAACGGCCACGTCGGCCAGTTGGCTCACCGTCGTACCATCGGAACGCGTCAGAATCGACCATCCCTGCGCGAGGCGCCGCGTCGGGTCGTACGCCGTCAGGAGCTGACGCGAGGTCGCCAAGGACGTCGTCGCTGCGTCGAGAAGATGGCGCGTCTGCAGGAGTAGTCGTTCGCGCACGGTGCCGAGGTGGCGCTCCTCACTGCGCAGGCGGTCACGCACGGCGAAGATCATCGTGCGACGTCGCTCGTTCACGAACTCGGTGGCCTCGTCAATCACCGCGTCGAGGGCGACGCTGATGCGCTGTGCCGGGACCCGTAGATACCGCTGATCCCACACACTCACCCTCGAGACGAGTTCCTCGCCGAGTTTGGTCGGGGTGATCGCGCGCGTATGGGCCACCAGATCGGCCACTGACTCGTCGCCGGTGTGTCCGATGCCCGTCCACACCGGCGTGCGCGCACCCGCGATGGCTCGCGCCACTCTTTCGTCATCGAAGCACGCCAGATCGCCCTTGGAGCCACCGCCGCGCACCACCGCGATGACGTCCAGACCTTCGCCGTCGAGGGCCGAGATCGCCGCCACGATCTGGGCGGGGGCCTGTTCGCCCTGTACCAGGGTGTTCACGAGTCGCACGTCGAAGGCGTACCCACTGGTGAGTAGTTGCCCGGTGAAGTCGTTGAAGCCTTCGGTTCCCGGACTCGCCACCAGGCCCACTCGCAATGCCACCGGGGACATCACGACGGCCTTGTTGGTCACGAGTAGTCCTTCGGCCCCCAGACGAGCGATCAGCTCCGCCCGTCGCCTCGCGACGTCACCGAGCAACCCCTCCGCGTCGATGGCGGTCACCGTAAAACCGATCTTGCCCTGCGGGGCGTAGACGTCGACGTAGCCGAAGAAGTTGACGATCACCCCTGGCTTGATCACGATGCCCTCATCGCTCAATTTGCGTTTGAGGGGCCCCCACACCGATGTCCAGCAGTGTGCGTTGAGGACCGGTCGTTTGGCGTCGGAGGACGTCGACCCCGCGTCCACCAGGTCGACGTAGAGGTGCCCCTTCTCGAATACCTTGGCGATCTCCCCACGTACCCAACGAGGCTGGCGACGACCAAAGGCCGACTCCAGGTGGGTCGTGATCAGTTCGTAGAACTGCCCGACTTCGAGGATGGGTTCGGCCGAAGTAACGTCATCTGCAACCACGTTGCGAGGCTAGTGGGCGCCCGGGCCACGACCGGCCAGTTGTGGTCCAAATTGTGCTGTGTCAGACTGGTGGTGGATAGTGAGTTGACCGGGTGGCCGCACGAATTGGCAACGAGGAGTGAGGAAAGTCGGGGCTCCGCAGGGCAGGGTGCTCGCGAAACGTGAGTCGCGGTGACGTGCAGGACAGTGCCACAGAGAACAGACCGCCGATGGCCCCGCGAGGGGATCAGGTAAGGGTGAAACGGTGCGGTAAGAGCGCACCAGCGCCTCGGGTGACCGGGGCGGCTCGGTAAACCCCACCCGGAGCAAGATCAAACATGGGAATGCGGCCCGCGAGTCTCGCGAGAGACATCCCAAGGTAGGTCGCTTAGATGGATGGCCACACAGCCTCACACGAGGTGGACAGAACCCCGCTTACAGGTCAACTCACTATCCCTTGACCACGGCGGACGTTGAAATTTCCCTCTCGCGTGCCCTTGCCGGGGGTACTGTGAGACTCAGCAGTGCTTCTTCGTGAGGGGACGGAGGGACAATGAGTGGCGTTCGTGTATTAGTAGGTACCCGCAAGGGGGCCTTCATCTTGACCGCAGACGGGACACGTCGGGACTGGAAGGTCGAAGGGCCGCTCTTCGGTGGCTGGGAGATCTACCACGTCAAGGGTTCACCCGTCGATCCCCAACGGATCTTCGCGTCGCAGTCCACGAGCTGGTTCGGCCAACTCATCCAGCGCTCCGACGATGGCGGCGCGACGTGGCAACCCGTCGGCAACGACTTCGTCTACGACGGCGTGCCCGGCACTCACCAGTGGTATGACGGCACCCCTCACCCCTGGGAGTTCGCGCGCGTCTGGCATCTCGAGCCATCGCTCGATGATCCCGACACCGTCCTGGCGGGCGTTGAGGATGCGGCCCTCTTTCGTTCCCGTGACGCGGGCGCGACGTGGACGGAACTCTCGGGGCTGCGCGGACACGACACCGGACCCCACTGGCAGCCGGGAGCGGGCGGCATGTGCCTGCACACCATCATTCTCAGTCCCGCCGATCCCGGCCGCATCGTGGTCGCCATCTCAGCTGCCGGTGCCTTTCGCACCGACGACGGCGGCGGCACCTGGCGTCCCATCAACCGGGGTCTGCACTCAGAAGGCATTCCCGACGCCGACGCCGCGGTCGGGCACTGCGTGCACAAGATCGCGATGCACCATTCGCGCCCCGACGTACTCTTCATGCAGAAGCACTGGGACGTCATGCGCAGCGATGACGCTGGCGAGAACTGGCGCGAGGTCAGCGGCAACCTGCCGAGCGACTTCGGCTTCGTCGTCGACGTGCACGCCCACGAACCCGACACCGTGTACGTACTACCTATCACCAGCGACTCCATGCATTTCCCGCCCGAGGGTAAGTTGCGGGTCTATCGCTCCCGCGCAGGTGGCGACGATTGGGAGCCCCTGACGAAGGGACTTCCCCAGAGCAACTGCTACGTCGACGTGTTGCGTGACGCGATGTCGGTCGACTCACTCGACAAGTGTGGTATCTACTTCGGCACCACGGGAGGGCAGGTCTACGTCTCGTCGGACGAGGGGGATTCCTGGGACGCCATTGTCCGCGACCTGCCGGCAGTCTTGTCGGTGGAAGTACAGACCTTGGCGTGAGCGACTCGGTGGTCCGGGTTCTTTTGCCGGCGCATCTCAAGACTCTGGCGGGCGTGAGAGGCGAAATGAAAATCGACGTCGCAGGAACCGTCAGCGCCGCGTCGATCCTCGACGCTCTCGAAACGACATTTCCGGCGCTGCGCGGTACGATCCGTAATCCTGTCACGGGTCAACGACGGCCGTTCGTGCGTTTCTTCGTGGGGGGCGAGGATCTCTCTCACCAACCCCTCGACCAAGAACTACCCTCGAGCATCACCTCGGGTGATGAGACCTTCGTCGTCATCGGCGCGATGGCGGGCGGATAGCTGACCCTGGTTCGCTCGCGGCACAGCGCTATTTCATCGAGACCCCGTGAGGGGTGATGAGTTGTTGGATTCGGTAATAGACCGCCGCGATGTTCGGTCCACCGAGGGCGGGTGAGACCTTCTTTCCGTATTGGTAGACCTGCGCCTGGGGACATCCTCCGAGTTGAAAGACCACCCGGGTGACAATGGGCGCGGAGAGAGACGTCGCAAAGTTCAGACTTGGAACGAGAATCATGTCCATCGGACACACCTGGTGCGGATTCACTGCCGCTACGGGCAAGGCATTGATAAGGGCTCGCACCCGCACCAATACCGAAGGGGTGGTCACCACTTTGATCTGGCTCGGTGTGATGTCGAGAGGGCGCCACTCCAGCGCCTTGAGGCGAGCACTAATGAGGTCTCCTGAAGGCTTCGTCACTGTCGCGGCGACAGCGCTGGACACCGAGCACAGCGACAACACCAGTACGATCACCCCAGCAACGACGCGACCTCGGTACGACATGATGGCCACCTCCTCGTCCGCCCAACGCAAGAAAGGCGATGACCGTCAGGTCAACCGAAGTTCTCGAGTTGCGACAGGTAGCGATTGAGAGCGTTCAACGTGGCCTTGGCCGACGACACCAGTTCCGTCTCCGCTTGGGCGATGCCGTGCCGGTCTGCCTCGTTGGCGCGTGGTCGCAGCGTCACGATCACGGGCCAGCCGCGCACGGTGGCGACATTGACCGAACCAACGAGATAAAACGGCACATCGAAGTCCAGCTGACGCAGGGCGTCCAGCGTCGCCTCAGCTCCACCGATCAGTGGTCCGTTCTCCGAGCGACCCACGCCGACGCGACCGTTGACGTTAAGGTGCACTTCGCAGAAGCCGTCGTGAGAATTGAATTCGGCTCGGACCAGTGCGACGCGGCCCGCATCACCCGAGGAACCTCGCGCGGGTGCCGCGACGGGTTTCATCTCCTCCACGCTCACGGTGGCGTCAGGATAGTAGAGGCTCACGATCTGCTTGGCGACTACCCGCACGGGGCCGGCGTCGTCCCCGTTCACGACCAGTGAGACGGCCTCGACGTCGCCCTTCTCGCCGTAGCGGAATCCCACGTTCACGACGCCTGGCAAGGCTCGCAATTCAAGTTCGAAATCTTCTTCGGTCGGCGAAATCATCGGTGAATAATACCCCTCTTAGCGTAGAGACGAGCGTCGGCAATCCTCATGAGTTCCGCCGGATCGGTGGAATCACGCGGTGACGTCGACGTCCCTGTGGTGAATTCAATGCTCTCGCCCGCCTTGATGACGTTCTCTCGCAGGCGATCGACGAAGCCCATTGCCTCGTGGCCTTCGGCGTTGTTCAAGATGACGGCGAACTCGTCGCCGCCGATGCGAGCCACTAGGTCACCTTGGCGCACCGAGTGGCGCAGGGCGAAACCAAAATGGCGCAAGAGACGGTCTCCCACGTCATGACCCAAGCGGTCATTGACCACCTTGAAATCCTTGAGGTCGATCAGCACCAACGTGAAGGCCCACCCGTAACGCGCGGAGCGCACGGTCGAATTGGCGAGAGCGACGTCGAACGTCCGGCGGTTGGCAATCGTGGTCAAGGCGTCGTGTGCCGCGGTGAAACGTGCCAGGTGCAAGGAGAGAGCCAACTGGCAGGCGGTGCGAATCGCGTCGAGTTCGATCTGGGGGACGATATCTGGCTCGCAGTACACCCCCGGCGCCGCCGAGAGTCGCCCGGCGTGGTCCGCGGTAACGGCCGCGCCGCCGAGGCGGAACTCCTGGGTCGTCAGCGAATCGTGCTCTAGTACCACTACCGCGTCATTCAATTCGTAGCGCTTGGCCAGCCTCTCGAGGATCGAGTAGATGAAACTGATGCCGAGCTCGTTCGTCGCCAATTCATCGATCATCGACTGGAACAACCACGGCTCGTAGTTGGCGTCGAGGGGCGTGAGCGGCACCTCGGTCAGGCTCAGGTCGGCGTTGATCATCAGCCGTGGACCACGTGATCGTTGAGACTTTGCTGGCTACGTAACGATTCAATCGGTATCGAACCAGCGCGCAGCATGGGCTCGAGGTCCTGGGGCGGTACGGGACGAGAGATCAGGTAGCCCTGGCCGCGCTGACAACCCAGATCGACCAACTTGTCGGCGATCTCCTTGGTCTCGATCCCCTCGGCGACGACCTTCAGGCTCAGAGCACTGCCGAGGCGGATGATCGACTCGACGATCGCGCGGTCGTAGATGTCGTGGGTGATGCCCTGCACGAAGCTGAGGTCGAGTTTTAGAACGTTCACCGGCAGGTTTTTGAGTTCGGTCATCGACGCGAAGCCGGTACCGAAGTCGTCGAGCGCCACCTCAACGCCCAGCGCCTGGAAGCCCAGGAGGATCTTGGCCGTCTTCTCAGGCTTGTCGAGCACCGTGTACTCGGTGATCTCGATGCAGACCCGTGCACCGGGCACGCCGTTAAGCACGAGGCACTCCTCGACGAACTCGACGATGTCGTCCATCAAGAATTCAGCCGGCGACATGTTGATACGCAACACGAAGTCGCTCTGGGGGTAAACATGGCACCAATTGGCCATGGTGCGACACGCTTCGGCGAAGACCCAACGGCCGATGTTGACGATGAGACCGGTCTCTTCAGCGACCGTGATGAACTCGGCTGCGGGAATCATCCCCCTCACCGGGTGCTCCCAGCGCACCAGAGCCTCGAACGCCAGGAGGCGACCGGTGCGCAGGTCGACCTCGGGCTGGAAGTGCAGGCGAAGTCCGCCCTCGTCAATAGCGTCGCGCAGATTGAGTTCGAGCTCACTGCGCTCGGTCGCGACCGTACGAAGTTGAGCGTCGAAGACTACCGCCTGGTTGCGCCCGCGACTCTTCGCACTGTAGAGCGCGACGTCGGCCCACCCGAGCATCTCCACGGCATCGGGCTTCTCGTCGGGCGCCAACGCGATACCGATGCTCGCGGTGTGGCTGAACATCTGTCCGTGGATGTCCACGGGCTCCGAAATGACTTCCAACAATCGAAATGACGTGGCGAGGATCTCCATCTCACTGGTGATCTGGTCCACGAGGAACACGAACTCGTCGCCACCGAGACGGGCCGCGAAGTCGTTCGCTCGAATGCTCGTTCGCAGTCGATCAGCGATGGTCACCAGGAGTCGGTCGCCACTTGCGTGACCCAAGAAGTCGTTCATCACCTTGAAGCGGTCGAGGTCGATGATCATCACCGCGGTGTCGCGTCCGGACTCGAGACGGTTCACCAACTCGTGGATGAGGGCGCGCCGATTGGGCAGACCGGTGAGGTCGTCGTGATTGGCATTGAAGATCGTCTGCTCTTCGGCGTCGATACGCGCTTGGAGTTGTACGAGCATGGACGCCACCGCCTGCAGGGCGTTGATCTCGGCCTGCACCCAGGTGTGCTTGGAGAAGTGCAAGAAACCCAGGATGCCCCAGGTCTTGTCATGCATCAAAAGCGGTACCGCGGCGCCGTACACGTCGTCAACCCCGGTCGCCACGTCAATGTTGTTGAGGTACTCCTCGGGGTCGTCGACGCCGGGCAAGTAAGGTCCGCGAAGATCGCGCATCGCTGCGAAGATCGGATCGGAGTCGAAAGGGACCTCCCCGAGCGGATCGGGGTCCGGGACGTCCACGCGATGGGGCCACTCGGCCTCCATGATCGAGAGTCCGCGGACGTGGTCATTACGACGGATGAATGCGACGTCAGTCGTGAGGAACTCACAGAGTTCTTTCACGGTCCAGTCCAGCACCTCTTGTCGATTCGACGACGACGCCGACATCAATCGCTCGGCCACTCCCGCCACTAATTCGTCCAGGCGCTGCTGGTGCAGCAACTTGCTCTCGCGCAGGAACTGAGCGGCTACGTGACTCAACAGTCCGCCGAATCCGCGTCCGAGGGATCTCTCCCTCGTGGACCACACTCGACCTTCACGCGCCACGATCAGGGCCCCTACGATGACTCCTTCACGAGCCTCGATGGGGTTGATCAAGATACCCCACTCGACGCCGTCCACGACCGCCGAAATATCATCGATGGAATCGGGAGTGAGCAATGACGCCTTCACCAGTTCGCTAATACGGTCAAACGACTCGTGGGCGCCCGACGTGATGAGCGGTTCCATTTCTAGACCCTCAAACGGTTCGCCGCTCGTCGTGACGATGGCGACAATCTGCGTGCCGGGAATTACCTCGAGCAGGGTCTCAACGACCAGCCGTGTCTCTTCCCCTGATTTCATTGATTCACCACCTCTGAGGTGCACCACCGTGATTGACTCACACTTGTTCGGTTCTCGACAGTTGGTGAGGTGTAACTGCCGGTACTCATCCCTCGATACTAGGACTTGCCATATGTAGTGGTCACCTAAACATTTGCCCAATTCCCATGGACTTCCTCAGTTTCCGTAGGCCTGGAGCCCACTTTCTACGTCCGAAGTATCAAATTCTCGACTAAGGGAATGCTCTAGCGGCAAACGGATCGAATGCACCGACGGCGCATCCGCTTGGAAGACGCGAAAGACCATACCCAATGCCTCGGTGTCGTCGATGTTCCACACCTCGCGGAACCGCTCGGAGTGTTCGGACAATTCGTTGTAGCGTCGCTCACCACCCAATTCCACCAATTCCTCTTCGTTCGTCGCGAAGAGGTAGAGCGGCGAGACCGGCTGCATGGCCATACCCAAACTCTCTCCCAATAGCCACAGACGCTCCATCGCCGCGCCGGCGCGCACGTACCAACGCGGCTCGGGACGCGGCACCGTCACCACCATGAGCCCCGAACTCGTATTAACGGCGGCCTGCGTGCGTAGACCTAGTAACCGACCAGCACGCCAGTCACGAAGGTTGTCCATTACGTCGGGTCGTCCCAGGAGTTGCATCATGCCGAGCGATCCAGGGTCCATTTCGAGCGTTCGGACGTCGAGTCCCTCCTCGAGGGAATCGCGGCCGGGCCAGCGCACTTCGCGCATCATCTCGCTGTGGATCTCGGGAATCAGAAAACGAAGTCGATCAGCGTCGGCCAGCATGGACGCCAGCGTCACGATTCGCTCACGGTCAGTCACGACGCGCAACTGCGCACCCTCTTTTTGCACCGCTCGGTCCATCATCTCCACCTGCGAAGGGTCAAGGGGAACTGCATTGCCCATCCGGCGGTTAGCGGCACGACTGAGCAAATATGGCTCGAGTTGCTCGATCTCGGGGTCCATGCCGGCCCCCAAATGTAGGGTCGCCACGTGCAGCGACGACTTCGACTCAGGAAACAGTTGGACTTGTCCGACCATGTGCAGCGCCGCCGCAGCCACGCGGGCATTGAAGAGAGCGGCCCCGATCGAGAGGTAGCTGGCGCGATGACGCACGTCCATCTTGGAGGTCCGTTCGGGCACGAGGTAGAAGCGGACCTCGTGCTCATCGGCTTCGAAGCGCCACGGCTGTACGTTTCCTCCGGACGGTGCGCGCCGAGCCGCGTCCACGATGCGGTCGATCGGGTCGAGGCTCTGCGTCGGCGGATCGACCGGCGGCGGGGTACGTAGGTCCTGCTGGAGGGAGTTATCCACCGTCACTGGCGCAATCTCCGACAAGATCTCCTCGATGTCGAATCGCACTCGGCCTGAGGGCAATTCTCCTAGTCCGAAACGGCGAACTGCTGCCGCGACGGTCGCCGCACCGAGCGTTACTTCGCTGGCCAATTGCGGCCAGCCGCTAATCGTCTGGCCCAACTCAAGTGCGGAGGCAGCGGCCCGTGCCGAGACATCAGCCGCTCCGAGCAGGCGTAGGACGAAGGGGCCCTTTTGTTCGGTCGTCAGTCCGGCGAGCTTCTCGTAACTCATCTCTCCCAGGAGGCCGTGAAAAATCGGTCGGTGTGGCTCGAGGTCGAAACGTTCCACGTCCAGTACGCCGCGGTCACTCGTCTCCATGATCACCGGAATCGCGTGTTCGCGGGCCATCTCACGCACCAGGAACTTGATATCCAGCGAATCGCACTCCTCGATGATCAAATCGAGTCCGTCAATGAAGCGTGCCAGATTGTCAGTGGTGATCCCCTCGGTGAAGGTCGTCACCGGCAGGTACGGGTCGATCTCCGCGACGCGTCGCGCGAGCACCACCGCCTTATTGACTCCCAGATCCATCACGCCGGCCGGTATCCGATTCAGGTTGGTCAATTCGATCTCGTCAAAGTCGGCGAGGCGAAGTTCGCCGACGATCCCCTCCATCGCCAGGACATGAGCAATGGAGTGACCAGCACTCGCACCGATGACGCCGATGCGCAGGGACCGCAACTTCGACTGCTCCTTCTTCGTCAATTTGTTGCGATTCCGGTTGAGTCGCAACAACTCAAAGCTGCGCGGTCCAAGAAGTCGAACGACGGCGCGCCGCCAGGGGTAATAGACCCAGCGCTGGCCGTCACCCACGACATCGGAAGGCTTGAGTCCCACGAGCGCGTCCAACTGAAAGCGCTGCTCATCGTACTGGTCGAGTATCTGAAGCGACGATTCCTCGCGCAGCACGCGCAGTACCTCGCGCTGACCGCGCGCGGTCACGTCAAGGACGAGCGGCTTCCACGCGTGGTATTGGACGGTGTCATCCGCCACCGCGCCGGCGGACACCGCCGGACCGCGAGAAAGTTGTTCCGCCTCGCGACGCAACGCCAACTGATTCTCAGGGCTCGAAAGCTCGTAGGAGAGGTTGCGACGATAGGACACGGCGACAGTGCGGTAACGCTCATCGGGAAAGGCCACCGATGTGGTGCCGATGCGAATTGCTCCCGTTTGCTCTCCCACCGGCAGCATGCGATCGGCCACCGCGGCGATGGCGAACTCCGCTCCCAGCCAATTCAGTGCGTGAACGACGCAACGCGAGAAGACCACCAGTAGGCGATATCCCACCGCCGCCTCGCCATCGGACCAGGCGCCCTTGAATTCAATAGCGCCGAGGCGGGTCTCTTTGTCGAGAATGGCGCCAATCTCTTCGATTTCACTCGATGCCGCCATTTCACCCATGATGGCCGCGTGGTGGCGATTCTCCAGCGGACCATGGACGCGAACGCCGCCGACCACCTGGTTGTCGGTGCTGTAGGCCAAGAAGAACAAGGAGACGCCGTTGCCGGCTTCGAGGTCCTTGCGGTGAAGGGTCTCTTCGAAACCGAAACTGCGGTACTTGCCTTCGGCTCCGTCAAGGTACATCTTCCACAGGTCCGGACGCTCGGCGGGATGATGGCCCTCGAAGCGAACCCCTGATTCCAAGTCGACGAAACTCGAACCGTACCGATAACGTCGATTGATTGAATGTGCCACTGTGACTTCTCCACTTCACGGTTGGAACCTGGAGCGGCCCGAATAACGTCCGTGTAATTACACCCCAGCATAATGACGCGGCGACGAAAATTGGTGACACCACAGGGTTTTCGGTCACCCAATCGGGGAGAACATCTCATTAGGGTTATGACGTGCCACGAGCCAACACCTCGCACGCCCCGTCGTGACCCTCCTCATCATTTATTGCGCCGTGATGGGTCTCGTCGTGGGCTCGTTCCTCAATGTCGTCATCTATCGCGTGCCGCGACAGCTCTCCATCATCCGTCCGCGTTCCGCGTGCCCCAATTGCCACCACTCCATCAGGGAGCGCGACAACATACCCGTCGTCTCATGGATGGCGTTACGCGGGCGTTGTCGCGACTGCGCCTCGCCGATCTCCGCTCGCTACCCCCTCGTCGAGTGCGGGACCGGGCTGTTATTCGCAGTCACGGCGTGGCGCTGGGGTGTGCACCTAGACCTCGGCGCATTCCTCATCCTCGACGCCGCGTTGGTGGCGTTGGCCTTCATCGATCTCGAACAACTCTTATTGCCACGTTCGATCGTCTATCCCACCCTCGTGGGAGTCGGCACGTGGCTTCTAATCAGCGCCGCTCACTACGATCAGTGGCATCGACTCGTCGTCGCCGCTGCCTGCGCCGTCGGATGGTTCGTCCTCTTCTACGCGTTGAATTTCTTCAGTCCGCGCTCGCTCGGTTTCGGCGACGTGCGACTCTCGCTCGTTTTGGGTCTCGCTTTGGGATGGCTGGGGCTGGGCGTCGTGATTTTCGGTTTCTTCATATCAAATCTGCTGGGCGCCATCGTCGGGCTCAGCCTCATTGCGGCCAAGAAACGCACGCGCGACCAACCCGTTCCCTACGGAATCTACCTGGCGTCGGGCACCATCGTGGCGATTCTGGTCGGTCCGGCGTTGCTGACGCACTGGCATTATTGGCCGAACGCGCACTGACTACATCACGTACTCCATGCGCAAACCTTCGGAGTCCCACTCGGGCTCAAAGGGTAGGCGCCGCGCCGTGTGCGTGAAGGCTCGCCGCGCCGACCAGACGAGCACCGCCGCATCGATCAGTTGATGTGGGCGAACTCGCTCAATCTCCATGTCGAGGACCCTGGTGATGCCGTTCAGTTTGGACTCGAGAAGCGCCCGGCGTTCCATGCGACCGGCTTCACGAAACTTCTGGTACTTCATCGGCGAGCCACCGTTCAATTGGAAGAAACTCAACTCCGGGTTGCCTTCGTAAACCTGTCGTTGACGATATGGCGACATCTCTTCAGCCACGTCACGGTACCGCGGCAGGAGGACTTGCGTCACCGCGTCGAGACCTTCAACATCCGTCCGGCCCTCTTTGAACACCGCACGTCCTGGCACCGCAATGATCACATTGCCACGTTTTCCGAGCAGTTCTCTCGCCTCGCGGTCACAGGTGCGATATCCCAAATCGGTGTCCACGGGGTAACCGATCGGCGCATTGATGACAATGGCGTCAAAACTGGGGCGTTCGTCGAGCACCAACGAGAAGGATTCAAGTAGACGTGGTTGCTCTGGTGCGAACGTTGCTCCACTCACCTTGGCACTCGCTACCAACCATTGCCCCGCACTCGGCGTCACCCCGGCAACCAATTTGTAAGGTAATTCTGGTCCTCGTCGCGTAATCACCGAGTAAGCAGCCCCTTGGCTCTCATCTCAACTGATTCGATTGCTCTCGCGAGTTCCTTCGGGTGCGCGCTCGCGGCTAGAGCATCGTCATACGTCACGATGCCGTCAACGATCAGTTGGGCCAAACTGTTCTCCAGCATCTGCATGCCTTCCTTGGCGTTGGTGAACATGACGTTCGACAACTGATTCGATCGACCTTCTCGGATGAGGTTGCGGACTGGACTCGTCGCCACCAACACCTCGAAAGCAGCGACGACTCCGCCACCAATTTTAGGAATGAGTCGTTGAGCGAAAATAGCGGAGAGTGATGCGGCCAACTGGACCCGAGTCTGTTCTTGACGCCACGCCGGGAAAACGTCAATGATGCGGTCGATGGCTTGAGCGGCATCGTTGGTGTGCAAGGTCCCAAAAACGAGGTGACCCGTCTCTGCCATCGTCAAGGCGATCTGAATCGAGTCGATGTCGCGCATCTCGCCGATCAACATGACGTCGGGGTCTTCTCGCAGGGCGGAACGCAAAGCTCGCTGAAAGGAGGGGCTGTCAAGACCTATTTCACGCTGCGACACCGCGGCCATCTTGTGATTGTGCACGTATTCAACGGGATCCTCGATCGTCAAGATGTGCACGGGTCGGGTCTCGTTGATACGATCGATAATCGAAGCCAAAGTGGTCGACTTACCTGAACCAGTGGGTCCGGTGACCAGCACAAAGCCTCGGGGCTGTCGTGACACCATCTCCGCCGCCATTGGTAGCCCGAGCTCTTCAAACGTAGGGATCCTCGAGGGGATAACCCGCAGCGCCAGAGCCATCGAACCCCGTTGAGTGAAGACGCTCCCTCGAATACGAGCTAGATCGTGCCACGAGAAAGCGAAGTCCACATCCTGTTCCGTCTCGAAAGTTTCGCGTTGTCCCTCAGTGAGGAGAGGCCAAGCGATGTCGCGAATCTGCCCATCCGTAAGCATCGGAGCACCCTCAATGGGGCTCAGGCGCCCGTCAACACGCACGCGCGGCCTCGATTGAGCTGATAACAACAAGTCGGATCCATGGAGGTCCCAGAGCATCTGGAGCCAGTTCTCCATGGAGACTTCAATCTCTTGTCCCACCTCGCACCTCGGCTTCAGTTATCTCAGGATTCTGTCCAGCAATCTAATTGCCAAGCCACAACTTACCCTTAATCAGGAAGACTCTTCAATCATTCCGCGTAAAAGCCGTTGTCAATTTTCTCGTACCCTTTGTTTGGAAACACCCAGCGAGGGTCGCTTTACCGATGGGATCTCAGACCCATCGCCATCCAAACGACTTTCGACCCTCCGAAAACGAAGAGATGCTCGGCCCACAGTTGAGGGGCCAAGCATCTCTTCAGTTCACGTCAACGTGAACTTCACTGCATTGTGAACCAACGGCTCAGCTAACACCAGCCGAGACGCAAGCCTGGGCACCGTTACCGGCCCATGGGTACCAGTTGTTGGCAACTGCCGTTCCGGCGGTCGTTGTAGCGGCGTAGCCGGCGTTGGTCGCGGTGGTAGGCGCGGCCGCAGCAGCCGGACCAGCGCTCTTGGTAACCCACAGTCCACCAGTGTCAGTGTCCATGCGGAAGGTGTAGTGAGTGTAGTTGGCCGGCCATGACTGCAGGTACGGACCGCCGCTGGCCGAACTGGTCAACGCGCTTGACGTGAGCGGGTACGCGCCGTTGTTGGCGTTGTACGCAGCCATTGCCGTGTTGATCGTGGCACCATCAGCCTGGCACGCCGACACTGCACTCTTGCTGGTAACGCTACCGAGCGAGAACACGACGACTGCGGCCAAAATACCCAGGACGACGATGACGATGAGAAGTTCAATAAGGGTGAAACCACCGCTATTCTCCTGTGCCGCCTTCTTGTCCTGAAGTTTCTTCAGGGTTGAAATCATAGATATCTCATTTCTAAAATACATTCCGACACGCGGAGACTTTGCGGGCGCAAGGTCATAAAAGACGCTAACGCCCGCCTTGGAACATGACAAGCCAATTTGGACACAACGACTATTTCTATAAGAAACTCCTCAGATAAATTCAGCCATCGACATCGAGAGACGCAAGGAAGAACACCGCGAATACCGTACATTGATTGGTCAACATAATACCTGATAAACGGCATCAAAAAAACGACTGTCGGCGGCGCATTATGTTGATCATATGAATCATCAATCTGTCGTCGCACATGATGATTGTGAGCTTTTCAATCATTCGTATCAACAATTTGACAACCCCAATATTTTTTCACAACGCGACCCCATCGCACTTGCTCATTAAGTGGAGCCACGCGACAAAAAAATGACCACACGACGAGAAAATATTTTTGGAACGCTGCGCAATGTCACGATGGTTCGGAAAAACTAACTAACGGATGATTGACGTCATCTGACAAAATTGAAGAACGCAATGCGCTCAGCAGTGGAAACGAACCCGCGCTGTTCCGGTTCACATCCCGAGTTCCACGTTTGGTTAAATGATTGCTCCTTCGTCAATCGATTGCTAGAGACGCGCCATTGGCGATAACGCTCGCAATCAAAAAACGAAGAGGTACTATTTCGCCTTCGCATTGGCGGTGGCAGACACGGCCGACGTGACGTACGCCGAACTATTGCCCGATGACGGTGTCGCGATCGCAGTGAAGTAGTAGGTGGTCCCCGAGGTTAACGAGGGCGCCCAGTTGCCCCCGGACGTTGAGCACGTTCCAGTGGCCACCAGAGTCCCGAGACCAGCGTTCGTGTACGCATTGCAGGTGTAGGAGGCGCCGTTGGGAGTGCTCGCCGTCGTAATCTGCAGGGCGACCTTTCCAGACGTGGAGCCAGTAGTCGCCGTGAGGACGGGCGTCGATTGCTGACTGGTATCCGACTGGCTGGTGTTCCTCACCGACTGGCCCGAGACGAGGTACCCGGACGAGGCATTAGCGGTGACCCCCACGTAGTAGGCGGTGCCCGCTGTGCCCGCCGTGAAGGGTAGACCGGTAAAAGAGGAGGTCCCCGCCGAAGTTATGGGCGAGGGATACGTGACGCAGTTCGAGCTCATGCCGAAGTTGGTGCAGGCCTTGAACGTGTAAGTCTGACCGGGAGCCGCGTTAGCCGGCGCGCTGAAGGTCACCGCGATGGATCCCGCGCTCGTACCGTAGGCGAGGGTCGGAGTACCGGGGTTGGACAACTGCGTGGTCGGGTTCAGACTCGACGCACTGACCGACTCGCCCGATACCAGGTAGCCCGACGACGCGTTCGCAGTCACTCCCACGTAATAGTTTGTGCCCTGAGTCAGTCCGGTGAAGTTGAATGTTCCCGCCGAAGTGAGCGCCGAAGGATAATTGACACAGTTCTGGCCCATCGCGACGTCGGTGCAGGCCTCAGCGGTATAGGTCTGGCCGGCGGCGGCGTTGGACGGCGCACTAAAGGTGACCGCGATCGATCCGGCGCTCGGGCCGTAAGCGAGGGTCGGGATGCCCGGGTTGGACAGTTGGACGGTTACCACAAACGTCAATGTTGCCGACGAACCGATGTAATTGCTGTTTCCCGGATCCGTAAAAGTTAAGACACAGATTCCGCCACCGACGAAGGTCACGGTGGTTCCGCTCGCCGTGCAAATTCCTGCCGTTCCTGCAACGACGATGCTGCTACCGTCACCTGAATTCGTCGTGGCAACTGCAACAAAGGATCCTGGAGCGATTGCCGACGAAGGTGCGGCGGGCGGTGTCACCACACTTTGGCCCTGTCCCACTGCAAAATACGTCGAGTTTTGTGACACCGCACCATCTGTGGCTATCAGTTGGAACTGTCCAGCGGTGGCGGGATCGATGTCCGTGAACGACGCCACCCCAGACGGATTAGTCACTGCGGTGAGCACACTCGCAGGAGTGAACAACCCGCTGCCACCCGCCGAAATAGTCACCGTATCGCCAACAACGGGATTTTGCGACGCGTCAAGGACAAGCACATCAACAGTGGTGGGCTGACCTACCGACGTTGCGGACGGCTCCGTAGTGAATGACACGGTTGCAGGTACGCCCACCGTCGAGTTCGAAGCACCGGGACCCCACCCCCAACTGCCAATGGTCATGCCTTGCCCGCATAGAACCGAACTACACAGCGAATCATTCTTCGCAGTCTGCTTACCCGCCGGATAATCGTCGTAGGTGACCGTGGTGGTCAGCACCGCGCCGCCGGGTGAGCTACACGCAACCTTCGATTCGCTGATTGCACAGGCGTAGAAGGTCACGACTCTCGTGGTCGCCAACTCGGGCTGCCATACGGTGCTGCACCATACGGCCACCTGGTCATTATCGATTGGCTGGATCTGCGTCACGTCGGTACCGCCCCAGCACGCCACCGGCGGGCTCGCCACGCCGACCTGTTGAGTGTTCGTAATGAGTGGGTTGTATCGCACGTATTGAATTGCCAATTTGGTCATTCCAGTCGCTGCCGCATCCAACGACGCTTGACCTCGGAAGACCACCGTGTTATTCAAGTCATTCGAAGCCCATGTTGCCAACGTCCCGACAATCAATCCAACCGTCACGATATAGACCATCGCCAGAATCAACGAGGCTCCCGAATCATCGCGACGTCCCCACCGTCGACTACGGATCGCTCGCCGCTTCATGATCGCCCACCCCACCATGAGGAGATGACGTGACCGACTCGCAATCGCTGGTGACATGTTTCGACCCGACCAATCACCCCCGTGAGGGTAAGCACACGTTGCCCGGTGGCCATTGGTCTATCTCGCACTTGCGCTCACAGTGGCTGACACCGCTGACGTCACATAAGCCGAACTGTTGCCCGACGACGGCGTCGCAATCGCGGTGAAGTAGTAGGTGGTGCCAGATGTCAATGTTCCCGATGATGGGTTCCAGTTACCACCAGAGGTTGTACACGCTCCCGTTGCCACGAGGGTCGCGAGACTGACACTCGTGTACGCGTTGCAGGTGTAAGTAGCACCGCTGGGAGTAGTGGCCGCACTGATCTGCAACGCGACTTTTCCAGTAGATGAACCAGTATTGGCCGTGAGGGTAGGCGTCGATTCCTGACTCGTCTCGGCATGGCTGGAGGAGCTCACCGACTTACCCGAGACCAAGTAGCCCGTGGAAGCGTTCGCGGTGACTCCCACGTAGTAGGAGGTGCCCGCAGTACCCGCGGTGAAGGGCAGACCGGTGAAGGTGAAGGTTCCCGCCGAAGTGACCGGCGAGGGATACGTGACACAGCCCGTCGACATTCCAGCGTTGGTGCACGCCTGGAGTGTGTAGGTCTGGCCGGCGGCGGCGTTAGCCGGTGCGCTGAAGGTCACCGCAATGGAGCCCGCGCTCGTGCCGTAGGCGAGGGTCGGGGTGCCGGGGTTGGACAACTGGGTGGTCGGGTTAAGGCTCGAGGAGCTGACCGCCTGGCCCGAGACCAGGTAGCCCGTGGAGGCAGTCGCGGTGACTCCCACGTAGTAGGGGGTGCCCTGGGTCAGTCCGGTGAGGGTGCCGCCCGAGACGATGGCGACTGAGGTCGTGCAACCCGTGGTCATGGCGGCGTTGGTGCACGCTTGGGCCGTATAGGTCTGGCCGGCGGCGGCGTTGGCCGGTGCGCTGAAGGTTACCGTGAGCGATCCCGCGGTGGCACCGTAGGCGAGGGTCGGGGTGCCGGGGTTGGACAGTTGGGTGGTCGGGATCAGGCTCGACGAACTGACCGACTGGCCTGAGGCCATATATCCCGAGGAGGCAGTCGCAGTCACTCCGACGTAGTAGGCGGTGCCCTGGGTCAGACCGGTCAGGGTGCCGCCCGAGACGATGGCGACTGAGGTCGTGCATCCCGTGGTCATGGCCGCGTTGGTGCAGGCTTGGGCGGTGTAGGTCTGGCCTGGAGCGGCCACGAGCGGCGCCAGGAAGGTCACCGTGATCGAACCAGCAGTGGCACCGTAGTTCAGGGTCGGGGTGCCCGGGTTGGACACCTGGGTGGTCGGGTTGAGGCTCGACGTGCTGATTGCCTGACCCGAGACCAAGTAGCCCGTGGAGGCGTTCGCGGTGACTCCCACGTAGTAGGGGGTGCCCTGGGTCAGTCCGGTGAGGGTGCCGCCCGAGACGATGGCGACTGAGGTCGTGCAACCCGTGGTCATGGCGGCGTTGGTGCACGCTTGGGCGGTGTAACCGGTCGGCGTGATGGAACCACCCGATGCGCTAAAGGTGACTGTGAGCGATCCCGCCGTGGCGCCGTAGTTCAAGGTCGGGGTGCC
>Ga0182030_10001765_pt1 | contig 45095 bp, 40 predicted proteins | sample 812S3MmetaG_FD_121299 | JGI IMG/M metagenome (GOLD analysis project Ga0182030, IMG submission 121299) | Permafrost microbial communities from Stordalen Mire, Sweden - 812S3M metaG (Illumina Assembly) | ecosystem: Environmental > Terrestrial > Soil > Wetlands > Permafrost | place: Sweden...
GTTTTCAGGCAAAAAACAGCAGTACTTATGGCAAACGCACATCCCTTTCGAAGCCCGATCAAATCCACTTCTTATGCATGGTCTGTTATCAATAGCTGCTTTGCACATGGCATTTCTGGACCCTAAAGAGATGGCCGCCTATCGGATGAGAGCGCTTTACCACCATAATCTCGGACTTCAGCTTTTCAACTCTCAGATAAGCCATATGTCATCGGACACCTCGCATGTACTTTTCACATTCGCGATCATGCTTGCGGTTTGGGCTTATGCTTCCCTAGCAGGCGGAGGCAAGGAAGCTTCAGGGCTTGACAGTATCTTGGATGTCCTGGATCTGGTGCGGGGCTGCAAGACCCTGTTTGAGATTCATAGAGGATCTATTATAGACAAACCGATAGGGGTATTTTATGACAATAGACACCGTTATGACATCAATCGATGTCTAGCTTTGCCCGAACTACCAACTACAAGCTACCATGCATCACAAAATTTGAGGGCAAAAGCACTAGATTCGACACACCTTGCAGCCATAGATCGGCTTGAGGTCTTACTACTTAAGTCTATCATGAGCCTGGATGATATCAATATTGCGATGGGGTGGCCGGCCATTGTCAACGATTTGTTTTGGCTGCGTGTCAGATCTCATGAGCCTGTTGCGATTTTGATATTTGCGAATTACGCTATGCTTATCCAGCGCTTCGAGAATCGTTGGTGGTGGATGGTGGGCTGGTCGGAGAGAATAGTTCGGGCTGTCGAGCAATCTCTAACGGACGCTAATAGAAGTCTTCTTGGTTGGGACCTCTGTTCAGAATATATAAAGTCACACGGCCAAGAGCAAGTTAACTAGTAGAGCCACAGCGAAGGATCATATGTCCCTGGCTATATTGTAGTCCGATGCTTGCAATTTCTTAGCCTGCCATTTTTGAGCGTGACTGTTGAGAGGGATCTCCGTTGTTGCTATCCTCGCGCTGTTGACTTCATATGTCACCACTGATGATCTCAAAACGTGTGTATCATCTCAAGCATATGCCTAGTTTAGGACAGCAAAATGAGCACCTCCCAACATGAGAGCCAACACCCGATTGCTAGTTGAATGTCCTAATAGGAGGTCGGAAAAGACTGAAGAATTGATTTGTAGTAGACTCAGAAAATGGAAGAGAATGGTGCTATGCGGTGAGGAGTTAGGTCAAGTCGAGGTTATTGAAAATGCGTTGTGGACTGTGAGACATGTTGAGGATCAAGACTTTGGGGCGGACGAGACCTATAGCTATCGGTTCTTAGGGAACTGTCTCTCTGTGGGATTGATTGACGTCCAGCAGATGAGATCGTGTAAATTGTTCGATAGCTGACAACTCTACTCGAAGCTTTGCTGGATTTTTAAGAAGGGATGAATTGTAATTTGCTCTGTAGATCCTCTCAATCTCCGGGAGGGTGGGGGGTAATAATGTTGATTAGAGAGGCGTCGGAAGGGGGTGGTTTGTGGGCCACCTGGTAGAATTATGCTTTGAAATACTCTCAAGACCACCTTTGGACATGAAGAGGTATCTTGTCATTTCATGACTGTTCGAGGGGTTGAAGTTAATCCGGAGATTTGGCAGCACAAAGAATTGGAAAGAGGGGTGAGAGGACATGAAGCCTGCCCCAGTAAGTGTATCTAGCAGGAGAAACTTGTTGGAAAGTAGTCACTTGATGCGATAGGATGAGGTTGCTATGAGAGATAGAAATGACATGCAAAAACAACGTGAAAGCTTTCCCTTCAAACTTCCAAAAGGAGTCGTTTGATAAGAAAGCGCCAAACTAGGCACTGGAAGGATCGGGCGACGAATGCAAGCGCAGGCGCGCACGGATGGGAAAGCTAAGTCAACGAAAGAAAGTGAAATCCTTCTCGTTCTTGGTAACCGCTTTTAGAATGCGCTTCTGATTGCGTACGTTCGAGATGAATACCAAGACTTGATCCACAGGGGTCTGATGTTGGTAACTAGTATGAGCCTTTTGCCTAGACAACTTTGAGAATTGGTCTCGGACACCGTGTAGCTGATACCCAGAGAAAGGCAGCAGTTTCTCAGTGACAATTTGACCTCGTTCTGACTCGGAAACAGTGGTCATTTGCAGCAATACCCCACGTCTTACCTGCATTTAGGATGAGTGAGACGGGCAGCAGTTCGTAGGCATCTCGTTCACTGACAGCGGGCACTTTCCCAATAGACCCATCGCAATAGGTTCGAACACTCCTTGTTCGTTCTTACTGTATCCACAGCAATATCGATTGCGCAGACAACATTCCCCGGCTCATTGGCTACAGACATTTTTTTTGCGGAACTTTCGGATCACCCGCCAAAATAGTGATAGATAATCAGGCTGACAGCAGATCTGCAAGACGACAATCTGTTGGCTGTCGGTCCAAGATTCCTGCGAGAAACATTCCATCTCAAATTGTGTAAAAATTATGTTTGAAGCCAAATCCTTAAGCCGCCTTGATCCAGAAAATCAAAAGGAATAAAAAATGCATGAGACGAGGATGTCTGAAGAAGGCAAATCAGCACGCGCAGAGGTGAAAATTGTTACTCGGCTAGAAGAGGCAATCTTCTAGAAATCGATCCTTGCTTCGATGCAGGTTGATTGTCGTGGCGCTCAGGGGCGTAAAGATCGTGTCACGAATGGTTGTGAGGACGGGTGGCATTGCGCCACCGATGTACATCTGCACGTCGTGCATTTGTTGGTGTCAACGACAGATGTCATCTTTTGAACCCGAAGCCGTACTCGGTACGGAGTAGTCAAGAATTAATCGAATGAACTGCTTCGGTCGCAATGGTTGTGATACACAAGAGTTGTGAAGGCGAATAGACCGATGTTAGTGTCTGGTGATGCCTGGTGAGCAGAGTTGCTGATCGCGGCTGGGATACGAGGCCCCGAGACATGCACCAAAATTCCTTCCCTCTTGACGTGAATGAAGGAGGAATTGCGCTACGACTCAAGATAACTTCAACGGTTGAAAGTCATTTAGTAAGAATCACTTTCAAGCTTGGAATTAAGGTTATCTAGCACTTCACTAAGGATGAGCCAGAACATTCTTAGTGACTTCTAGCTGTACGTAACAAGGAGGCCGGGTCATCTGCGTATCTTGCTAGTCAGTTCCCACTTGTGCAGGGAGACAGGGTCCTTCAACAAACCTCGCCACATCATGAATCTCCTGTCCTACAGTCGTATACGTAGGCCCAAAGATTTTTCATCTCATGCGCGACGAATTAAAGACCTTGGGCATATCAATAATAACCCAAATAATAATCCCTCCACGTTCCAGCTGAGTGATTTAGGTTAGTCGTTAGAGCCGGTCCGAATTGCTGAAGACTAGCAGCGGGGCTCATTCCCATGGATTCCCACTAGAACGTCTTTCTAGCCTTCCAGAAGATTTCCCTTTTAAGAAAAAGGGGGCGTTATCAACGCTTGGTCGAAGGATTCTGCGTCTATCGCGCCACAAAGCGCACCATCACACCTCTCTATCTCCACTATTCGATCCTTCCTGGAGCTTACAAGGTGGGAATCATGTGGAGGTGCATATTTCAAAAGATTGCGCATACAGGAACTTGCTTTTGTACGCTTACTTTCGGTCGGCCGTAGGACGCCAGCCCAAGGTGGTCAAAAATTTCTCTAACACGCTTGTGATTTGTTCGCCTGTTTTCTACCTCAAACTCCACCGTCCCCGAACAAACCCTTGATTCGACGCCCCCGAGAAAAGTCATGACGAGCGGGCGCTACCCTTATCTGTGGATCTTCGATATGAGACTACCGGCAGCCAGGATCTCACATTGCATGAGCGGGGATTGATGGCGGAGAACTTCTCTTTGATTTGACATTCCCCCGAATTTCACGCTTGGCATGTATTAGTGCGGGTTTCGTGTAGTTCGGTCATGCCGTCCGGCCTCTTAGATCTCTAAATGGGTTGTAAGTGGGCTTTCTAGAAGCACTTGTGCCAATTAGTGCTAACTTTGACAAGCTTCGCCGGGGCAAAAACAAGCTAAGTGGCTGGCTTGGGCTAGGCTAGACAGCTCTTGGAAGGTGTTGTGCAGAGCTCTGGAAACCAGCAGCCTTCTGCTGGAAATGTACTTAACGCGACACAAACCCCCCTTGAGATCAGCAGAAAGTTGTGATCTCTCAGCCATTTATTTCCTCACTTCACGATATCCTCTCACCTTTCGCGTGTAGAGTTGATCCGATTCCTTGGTGTTGGACGAACACATATCAAGATGGCTTACGAGACGAAAGAGAAATATGATGTCGAGTCGGGGTCCGGGGAAGGGGTGGGACTCGACGGCCCAATCGAGGGCGAGCTTGGTGAGGGGAAGTTACATACGTCTCTGAAAGGAAGACACATGCAAATGATTGCCATCGGTGGTTCCATTGGAGCTGGTCTCTTCGTGGGTGCTGGTGGTGCCCTGCACTCGGGTGGTCCAGCTTCTCTGGTTATCGATTTCATCATTATCGGTATAATGTTGTTGCTCACGGTCAATGCGTTGGGAGAGCTTGCTGGTAAGCCACTCTTCGTCTGTTGTCTGAATCCATGCTCATAAACCTAGCTCTTTACCCTGTCGCTGGTTCATTCTTCAACTACTCGGTCCGCTTCATTGACGAAGGGTGGGGATTTGCTATGGGCTGGAATTACGCCATGAACTGGCTGGTTGTATTACCTTTCGAACTCACAACTGCCGGTATCACCATCGCTTTCTGGACCGACCCAGATAACACTGGACACCCGTCCATCAACGTCGGTGTGTGGATTACCATCTTCTTGGTATTGGTTACTGTCATCAATGTTTTCGGTGTCAGGGGATACGGTGAAGTTGAATTTGCTCTTGGTATGATCAAGGTTATCGCCATCATTGGTTTTATCATCTTGGGCGTAATCATCGATTGCGGTGGAGTTCCAACTGACCATAGAGGTTACATCGGAGCCCACTATTGGCACGAACCGGGAGCATTCCGCAATGGTTTCAAGGGATTCTGTTCTGTGTTCGTTACCGCATCCTTTGCTTTCGGTGGAACTGAGTTGGTTGGACTTGCTGCTGCTGAAGCCGCCAACCCCCGCAAGACAATTCCTAAGGCCACGAAGCAGGTTTTTTGGCGTATCACCCTGTTCTACGTTATCTCGCTCTTCCTTCTTGGCCTCATCGTTCCATCTGATGACGACACCCTCTCCTCTGCATCCGGTGGTGCCACTCGTTACTCGCCTTTCGTCTTATCATTCAGACTTGCGGGTATCAAGATTCTCCCTTCTATCTTCAACGCCGTCATCACACTGAGTGTCATTTCCGTTGCAAACTCCTGCACATTTGCCTCTACCCGAACCATCCAAGCTCTTTGCGCCAAGGGAATGGGTCCAAAATGGGGAGCTAAGATCGACAAGAAGGGTCGCCCTTACATTGTTTTGATTGTCGCTCTTCTTTTCGGCTGCCTCGCCTACATCAACGAGGCTCCCCAAGGAAGCACCATTTTCACGTGGCTCCTCTCCCTTTCAGGTCTCTCCAACTTCTTCACTTGGGGATCTATCTGCTTCGCGCACATCCGATTCCGTAAGGCCTGGTATCGCGCCGGCCGCACGACTGATGATTTACCATTCGCCGCTATGTTTGGCGTTGTTGGCTCATGGATCGGTCTCGGACTTAACATCCTCTGCCTCATTGCCCAATTCTACGTGGCGCTCTTCCCTATTGGCGGCAGCCCAGACGCTCAAACCTTCTTTGAGGATTATCTTGCGGCTCCAATTGTGATCCTTTTCTTCGTCGGGTACAAGGTGTACTACAAACAATGGAGCATCGGTGTCAATGTTAATGATATTAATGTCGATGAGGGACGACGAGAAGTTGATGTTGTTGCTTTCAGAGAAGAGCTGGATGCTGAGCGTGCTGAGAAGAAGACATGGCCATTCTGGAAGAGGGCTTGGGATTTCTGGATGTAAAAGAACTCTTTATTCGTGTATGATGTATGATTTGATGCATATGGCCGGTGATTGGTGTTGCGGTCTAGAATTGATAGATACTTTATAGATGTCATGACTTAGATAAGTCTTAAAATATACCCACGATTTGGGCTTTCATCAACTGTTTTATCCTTTCACTTGATTAGTTCCAACTGGTTGCGCGAATACATCATAAAAGAAGCATTGAAGCAGGTTATGATTGCCGTGCTAAACATCGGTGTAAGGAATACACTTTCCCTTATCGATCTGCCAATTCATCCAAACCCATGCTCGGCCTGCTGCTCCCCAAAGCAATCCGAATGGATCATCCCCATTAATGAAAATCCCCGCCTCTATTCCCTCTCTAATTTTCTGTGGCGTAGCATGTTCCAAGAAGTGCCCTCGCTCCGAACCCACCAAAGCCAGCGCATTCCCCGTAATCCCATGGCAAATATTGGGTTCTTTCTTAAGAAGTCCCTTCTCCCAAATCAATCCCCTTCCTCGTTCAATAGCGATATCAATGCGCTGATGTAATAGTGGGAAATATTCTCGAATTGCTAGCAGTGAAACTATAATTCCAGGAGCGCCGTGACAAAAGTGGATGAGGCCAAAGGATTTCTTCTCAGGCACAACGGGCCAATTCCCGTTCTCTTCTTGAAGTTCCAATATTAGTGAGAGCTTTGCTTCAAGCTGCGGAGCGTAAGATGGTTCACTGATGATTATCTGGGTGATAATTCCGATATCTCCATGTACGGTACCATAATATTGCCGCTTCGCATCGCCCCATGTCCAAGGTTCTTGGGTGAGAATTTGTTCGATTAGGATGCGGGTGACGCGTTTAATCTCTTCAGTTAAGGAGGGAAGAAACTTTCGTATCATCCTTAGTAAATAAAGCGCCCCTGCTCTTCCATTCATCCTTTCGCAGTGCCCAGGAGGAGCATCGAGGTTTCGTAAGGCGGATGTAACTTTTTGAGCATATTGGATTTCTTTACTTGCGCAAGCTAAGACACTGTTGTAGGCCAAATACTCGTTGGTGATGCCACAAGTATCTGTGAAAAGTAGGGGGATAGTCTCCTGGCCTAGATTGAGATATGCTTGGCACCATTCGAAGGGAGTTTTACCGTTAATTATGAGATTGGGCTGTTTTTCGGACAAGAGCAGGAAGAAATAAGCCAGAGGCGTTGGACCCAGAAATAGGCCGCGATAGACTCGGCCGTATGGTGAAGCCCATGGTAGTTTTGGAGGATAGCCACGAAGGATGCCCTCAATGGTCTGAAGAAGGTATTCTTGCGTATTTCCCACTCGAAGAAGACTGGTGGTGTCGTTGGGGAAGTATCGATCACTGTTCGTGTCAATGAATGTTTGCAACGCCATATTCGCGGGGAGGAAAATAAAAATTCTTCTTCATGAGTGGTAAATGATGTTTAGTGAGATTGAAGGTTCGCGAAATAGATGCGGGGCTAATACCAGAAGGTCCTTTAAAAAATCTGAACTACCAGGATGATGATGAAATAACAGTCAATGTTGAAGCCGACTAGAACATCGGAATTCGAGGTCGCCCGTTCTCACGCCACTTCGAGACCACGTGACCAGATATAAAGGGGGAAGTGGTTTATATCAGTGGAGAATTCACGATCCTTAGATATAATGATACGTGGAAAGAGTTTTACATCGTTTCGCATGCTTTTTGAAGGGCTTTGGGGTTTAATTTTCAAGGATATGAGGGTCGGGCGCTCTGCACCCTCGATCACAAACATGTCAACGACTAGGCCGTTTCCAATAGCTTATTGAAAGGCAGCTATGGAAGAGATAGTCGAACATGCGACCGCAGCACAATACATCCATCCAAGAGGTCACATGCTCAAAGTTGATAGTTGATAGAGGATATATTCGCACTGAACTCCTAAAAATCTAAAAACACCTGGTATCCCAACCATAATCCCAGCCAGTTCCCAAAACTCCACGCTTATGATATCCATGTACCCCAGTTCCTTCCCATGTACCCAAGACCATCGCTTCCCTTGTTCCCAGAACTCCAAATAACAAATGAAAAATAAGGTTTAGACAGAATGATAAGTTTGTGCCTTCCATTCCTGGCTCGTTGATGCGAGAAAAGGCGAGTTGATGTGGCAATCTATGCCGCGAATGAACTGGTGGCACGCTTTTGCGCTGGCGCAGGTGCTGTGGCGGAGCCAGAGGGTGCGGGAGCGGCGGTAACTCCTGCTGAAGCAGCAGGGGTAGAAGCAGCAGGGGCTCCTGAAGCAGCTGGGGCTCCTGAAGCGGCCGCACCACCAGTGAGGTGAACCTCGACACCTTTGACTTCCATGCCAGATGCCAGCCCCATTGGAAGATTGGGGTCAACAGGTCCGGGCCAGCCACCACCAAGCGCAACATTCATGACGATGTAGAATGGGGCATCCGTGAGGGCTGCCCACGAAGCTTTTGCAGTGCTGGCATCGTTTCCAACTAAATCGGCGTACATGACTTTATTGACCTGGACTTGATTCACGTAGAACGTAATTGAGTGTTGCGTCTCGTCTGGGTCGGTCCGATCGATAATGTGAGCAAACGTTGCATAATCGCCCATAGTATAGGCATCTCCGGTAGTCATTCCGGTGATACCCTCATATGAACCGGATTTGTCCTTACACGCGGGCCCACAATGAACCGTGCTATGGATGATTCCGTCCCCGTTGACGTTCTCCATGGTATCGATTTCACCGCATGTTGGCCACGGGGTGTTGGGCCCGCTTCTCCCGTCCTCACCTAGAGCCCAAAAGGCCGGCCAAAAACCACCCAGCTTCTGGGTGCTGGTACCGAGCCTGAGATTGGCTACGAACGCGATCTTCTGGCCAATTTCGGCCTTCCAGGATTGTGCGCTTGAGAGCCGGCAGGAAACGAGATTACCGCCGACCTTTTGGGGGGCAATTTGAAGGGTGTTTTGACCAGAGAGCGCACAAGTCTGGCCTTGCTGCGGGTAGATTTCTGTTTCGTCGTTCACTGGTTTGGTGGTACCAGAGCCGTTATAATATTGCCATTTCGCGTCTTGGAAGGCGCCGGCCGGCCCTGAGAAATTATCAGAGAAGACCGGGTCAGCCGTAAAGCTAGATACAACATTCGCTGGAAGCTGCGAGAGAAGGCCTAATCCGTCTCTGCGGGAAACCCCGCTACTGGGTGAGGCGGGACTGGGTGAGGCTACAGACGTTGCTGCTAAGCAAGCAGTAGTGACTGCGAGGTTGTAACGCATGATGACTTAGAGAGCCGGAGTGACCGCGGAGGGGTGATATATACTGATAAGTAAGGCTGGAAGTAAAGCTGAGAGATAGAAATGAGGATGATGAGATATCGACTGGATGTTTCTCAATTACTTATACGTCTCCATACAATCGCATATTCTGGGGTAGTTAGGCATTATGCCAGCCGAAGGACCGCAGGACCAAAGAGATGACTCGAAAAGACAAAGAAACCAACAAAAAAAGCCGAACGTTTTCTGAACGCGTAAAATCCTGGATCTAGCGACAGTTGGTTGTGACTCGACTATCAGAATTCGGTTCCCCCAAGCCAGGATCCACCCGTATAAATTGGTGTTGCGGAGTGGCTGCAATCCCAAACATCGGCACGGCTCACTGAACGCACCAATGGTGGAATGAACAACTCCAAATCTACCGAGTTGGCCAATGCGGCTTTCGACTAAGAAAACCCTAGGAGCATTTTGCCAGAAATAAAGAAGTCCAGTGAGGGATCGGGGTCCATGATTGAAGGAGAGCATCCACCATCCTCAAATCCTGGAGGCTGTGGCTGTGTTGTAAGCGGGAACGTCAGGCGTTGCAAAGCTTGGCCTGAACAGAAGCTGAAATGACGAGTAAAGAACTGATATTTGGGTCCCATGGAACTGATAGGAAGATCAGGAATAAGATTGGCATTTCTTATCGCTTGAATCATAGAATGTCGACGCTGGCGGAGGCTCCTTGAGGCTCTCGAGACTCCATCGTCAACCTTTCTAGGTTTAACGCGTGACTTTCCAGGACGTAGGAGAAAAGCGTAGTACTCCTACAGTAGTGAACTCGTAATTACAATCAATAGCTGAGCGTTTGAGTATGTAGGTGTTGCCTGAGCTGAGTTCCGAATGAGGGTGTTGTTTGTTGAAGGATTGAAAAAGAGGAAGAATCCAGATCAGCTCCGAAGGAGTGCTCCTGAAACGCGAGTACAAGAGCGCATCACGTGCACTCTATATTTGCTATTTCCCGTCCATTCCTGTCTCCACCAGAGCATTCAAAGATTGATATATACTTTTATATCCTCTTCTGAGATTGAAATTTACTACTTTATCTTCATCCTCAATCCTTGTTAAATGTTCTTAGATGATCATGTTAAGTTAAGAAGCTCGTTATAAATTTCACACGTTTCTTTCGCTGTGCCCTGAGAATCCTCTCCTCAGCCACAATTTATGCATTTATGCAACACACTTGCCAAATAATTTCAGCTCAAATGATTGGGTCTAAAACAAATAGTAAAAAGGCAAGTTAAATCATCCAATAATAAATTGATATTTCATCTCAGATAGAAATCCACAAACCCATTCACCAGTTTCAGCCCTACCAAGCCTCACCCCCACGAACTCGCATAACCATCTCCACACCCCGACACGTCTCTCCAAAAAGAATGGCTCTCCACCCACGTAGCTAGACCATGAATTATCAACCCTCTTCACGCTCCCGCATATCTAAATCAAAACTCAAGCTCAAGCCCTATCTCCGTCATCTCATCTTTCTTCTCCGTCGCTACCCGCGCCAATTCCTCTTCGTAATCTTCGCAGTCCTAACCCTCGACGCGATCTTCATTTCCCATTCCGGGCCCTCCCCCTCCAATGCCAACCCCTCTCCCACCACACCCCCTCAACACGCTCCAGCAGCTGCGCACAAAGAACGCATCTTCATCGCCAGCCTCCACTGGAACGGCGAGGCTCTGATCCGCGCGCACTGGGGCCCCGCGCTCCTGGACCTCGTGCATTACTTTGGCGCAGACAATATTTACATCTCCATTCTCGAAGGCGGCAGCTTCGATGATGCGAAAGGTGCTTTGCGCGAGTTGGATTTGGAGTTAGAGGGTTTGGGCGTCGGGCATAGTGTGGTGTTGGATGAGAAGACGCATCAAGATGAGGTGGAGCGAGAGCCTGCGGAAGGGGAGGATGGATGGGTAGTTACCAGTAGGGGTAGGAGGTAACTGAGAAGGGTGCCCTATTTGGCGGGGTTGAGGAATAGGGTTATGTCAAAACTGGAAGATATAGCTCAGGGGAAAGACGGGGAGAGGAGGCGCTTTGATAAGGTGCTTTGGTTGAACGATGTTATTTTCACTGTTCGTCCTTCTCCCTCCTCCCATTCTAACTATGGTATGGGTGCTAATTTTTCGCAGACAGAAGACATTATCACCTTGTTGAATACCAATGACGGCCACTACGCCGCAGCCTGCTCCCTCGATTTCTCCTCTCCACCCCTCTACTACGACACCTTCGCACTCCGCGACTCCTCAGGCGCTGCCACAATCCAACCAACCTACCCCTACTTCCTTTCCTCTCCCTCCCGCTCCGCAACACTCGAGTTATCACCCATACCTGTGCAATCGTGCTGGAATGGCATAGTTGCATTTGACGCTGCGCCTTTCTATGGCGATAATACACATCTACCGCTGAAGTTCAGGGGTTTGCCAGATACTCTTGCGGAGAAACACTTAGAAGCCTCGGAATGCTGTCTTATACATGCGGATAATTATTTGAGTAACGAGAAAGGAGTGTGGATGAACCCCAATGTGAGGGTGGGTTATAATGAAGAGGCGTATAATGCTACGCATCCAAGCGGGATGTGGCCCAGTAGAGGGGAGAAAGTGGTTGGTATGTGGAAGAATAGGGTTGCGAGGTGGACTGGGTGGATGGGCAGGTGGTCCGAGAGGATAGTTGTGAGGGGGAGGATTAAGGGGTGGGAAAGAGAGGAGGGGAAGAGGGAAGTGGGGGGCAGTTGTGCGATTAATGAGATGCAGGTGCTGGTGGAGAATGGGTGGAAGCATTTATGATGGTTATGAATTGTAATGATACCCTTTTCTAATAATATAAGCTGGTTTAGCTATCCACAAATCCTCATTATTGACCTGAGCCGATGTCCTAATCCACTTTTTTATATACCCCACACTCGAGTGCCGAAGCTAGTTCCTTACCTTACGTTTCTCTCATAGCAGCATCAGCGACATTCTAACTCATTACCCTAAGATGTGCTCTCCTAGTGGAGTTATCTCCTTCCCGCTATGGGGTGGTATATACATGATGAGAGATATTCATATACAGAGACAATATGACTCAACGAGGGCTACCAAAGGACAAAGATTCTATAGACACTCCCCGGTCCAACATGGAGAAGGGTATATACCTTGTACATAACCTTGCAACAAATAGATTACACCACGAGGGCAAGAATTTTGCAGTGTAACAAGGGATCGACCAATTCGGAGGCGACGATATATAAGGCTAAGATAGTTTCTGTTTGCGGGCCGCTTCCCTGAAGAATGAGAAAATCAGGAGCAACATCGGATACACTCTCGATGAGAAAATTGCAACCTAGAGCTTTATTGGAGCGGAGAGGGAAGACAATCGAAATGTTGTGAAGGAAAAGATTGGTAGGAATGGTAAAGATAAATGTTCTAGAAGGCATCGTGTTTTTTTGGATGCCAACTTTGGTACTGAATTCCTGCCTAATTATTCAACGATAGAAACGGATTAACTCTACTCTACTCCTTCACGTGAGTCAGGAAAAAGGGCAATTGGATTGATTTCCGGTATCTAATTGGGAATAGGCATTCGCTGCCAACAATCCTCCTTGTTTAGGATGCAGTTGGCTGCTTGTGCTGGCTATGTCGCGTGTGTACGGAGGGGGCTATGAGGAACTTTAGTGATAGCGCTTGGTAAGGTGTTTTTCCTAGGAAAGATCCAGTTTCATTGAAAAGTCCGGGAAATGTCGCCTTCAGACTTGGAACCGTCAAATACGCCGACAAAGTTACACACCAAGCATAGCTATGTGATCTTTGTCTTTCGCAAGGCGACCTAGTTGATACCGATAATACGTGGTGTCTGCTGAGTTGTGATGCCACCGGAACGCCAGGTAGGCTCGGGGTATTCATGCGACATATGTCTAGAAAGTAAAAGCCTCGATCCGCTGGAAGGCGGTATATCGCTGACTATCAGAGGCCTGCTGGTGCTGTGCGAACTTTAGACAACTTCTCGGCCTTAGAATGATACTCGTGGACTCTAGTCGCCCAATCCGGAAGGGGTTCGCTCTTCCCTTGATTCTTATCAAATCCTGAGTCATCAACCAACTGCTCCAGCACTTTGACCATCTTAATGGGAGAGGGTCGTTTCTCAAGCTCCCATCTGGATGCAGTGTTAATAGCCTCCCGCAGCTGCTTTGTGTAAATATTCGGTGCATCAAGAGTCCGAACCCGTGATGCGGTTCCCTCCATATAATGTTCAAGTTTCACAGGTTCTCGGTGCCCCCGTAAGTCAATATGAGCCATGCCGAAGTTGGAGGGACTGATGTTGCAAAGATTGTACATGGAAGCACCGACAGCCCAGAGATCCGATCTCTTGGTATGCATGCTGTTGGTCGGGAAATATTTGAATTGGTCTTGTTGAATCCAAGGGTTAGCCCTCGGATAAGGATTGTAGAGTAGCTCGGGAGCCCAATATGACTTCGTGCCAAGTTTCAATCCAGCGTGCTGCCATTGATCGACTAAAGGATCTCGGTCATCGCGGTGTTCACAAGCCAACCCAAAGTCACTGAGGACGCAATAGAAATATTTTGATGAGCCTAGCGTAGACCTTGATCGGAGAAGAACATTGTCCGGCTTGACGTCGCGGTGGAGAATTGGTATCCAACCTTCCACTGGCTGAAGATCATCACCCTTGCGCCAGTATGCTTTCCCACCTTCAAGATAAGCCAGGCCCTCGCAAAGGCCAATAAAGGCGTGCCAGATAAAACCCTCGGGGACTATTAGTCTGGGATGATCATCACTATGCGCCACATATTGCTTGATAACATCCTCCAGGGATCCTCGATCGCAGAACTCGACATAGATAGATGCGTCGCTGAGATCAGGTAGGATAAAAGCGGCTATGTAGAATGTCAAGCTTGTATGCTTTACCCTATGAAGCATCTTTATCTCCTTTGTGCCAAATGCCACATCAGCCTTCTTAAACCTTTTCTCAACATACAAACTATTGTTGACACCCTTCATGCGAACCACGAAAACTCCGCCATTCATGCCGCCCAATTTTCCATCACCTGCGTCAATAGTATGAATGATCTCAAATTTGTGGCGGATGTTCTCTTTAGATATAGGTTCGCGCATCCATCTCCCTGTGGAGATGTCCATGTTTATTCTGTTTTTGATCATTCTTGCTGCTGCTGATAATCCCTGGGGAGCTTTTCGAGAATGCTTCTGTATGGTCTTGTCCATGAAGCGAGGGTCGTGGCTGGAGGACCAGTTTTCATCACGGTTGTAATACGCCACAACCAGAGAATTATCCTGTTTGATGAGCTTTAGAATCCAGGGTGAAGGTAGCTCTCCCAGTTTCGGATGGATGTAAGTTGTGTCGCCATCTGGCTTTCGATAAAAGATACGCCTATCCTTTGTGACATCGTATGTCCATCCCCGTGGAAGATCCCTAAGTTCAGGACAGACTTCCGCAAGTCGAGCTAATTTTGGATCTGGCAATTCTGCATCTGCCATCGTATGTTTGAAGGTTTCATTCAGGTAGATTTATAAGAATAGCTGGACGGGTGCGTGAATTCGGCAAAGATATTTTCTAAAATGGTGCTTGGAATTCCACTACTTGGGAGTCGAGAACATTTATTTATACTTTGGAGAGTTGTGAATAACCAACAACATTGGAGTCCCATTCACAACGTCAGTCACAGAGAGAGTCAGCAGCCAATGACTCCGCACAGAATAACAAAACACTCACCTGTCTCATATGTTCCTGCAAAAGAGAGCTTCCGACGCTAAGAAGTAATGACTGAGAACGAGTCGACAATTTCTGCTATCCATAAACAGAAATCTACTTTGCAAATCAACCTTTGTAAACGACGCGGGGTACATATTGAACACATCGTTACCAACTTTACAAACAGCAAAGCCCACATTAAGAATATGATGTGGTCTGGCACAGCATCCGAGGCAGATCGCAGCGCAGGACAGGATGCAAACTTCAGTGGTCCACTGACCAGCAGAGGAGTGGCTGAATATGATGATCGTCTCCTCTCCCCCTATGAATACAATGAGACAGATGAGGAGAGACTCACTCGATGGCAACAGTACTTCGACAACGGACCACTGATGAGGTGCTTGGACACAGAAGATGATCAAAAGCTCCTGGCTGATCTCCTCTATGAACAACTACTATCAGAAGTGAAGCAAAAGTCTCCGGCCAAAGGCGACAAGAACTACAAAGGAGTTGTCCAGACCAGAGCTTTCTGGGAACATGTCCGAATGCAATTGCGAATGGATGACTCTGGCGACTCTGGCGACTCTGGCGACTCCGACAACTCTGAGGACGCCGACAATGACAATGAAGAAAGAACGCCCAGAGCTTTCTGGAAAGACGCCCAAAGGCAGTTGCGGATGGATGACTCTGATAACGACGACGACGATGAGAAGGAGGAGGAGGACGAGGAGGACGAGGAGGAGGACGAGGAGGACGAGGAGGAGGAAAGAGTGACCAAACGAACAAAAGACAATTTCAAAATCCATCAACACACCCATCCCAACCTAGACGACGATATCACATCCCCCTGGTCAGAGTTTCAAAAACCCTTCAAAGATGGAGAACCTCAAGGCCTTGGCATCTACATTCCCCGCTAAAGTCACCCAACAGCGGCTTCTTCCGCACACCTCCAAACACGTATCCGAATTATCAGCCATTAACATCTCCTCAACCACCAACCTACAAATAATCATGGATCCTTTCTCCAGCGACTCGGAGCTTCTGAACCTGCATAATTCTTTCCATCAAGGTCAATTCCAGGAGGCGATTGATTTCGATACCTCGTCGCTGAGCCCTGAGAATGCGTTGCCCGCTCGTGTGATTTCTCTGCGCGCACAAATTGCTTTGGGTCATGTGGAGGATGTGCTTGCTGATGTTGCGGGCGAGAGCGATGTTGAATTGGTTGCTGTAGGTGCGTTGGCTGAGTTGGCGGCGGGTAATGAGGCAAAGGCTTTGAAGACTGCGGAGAAGTTGGCTGCTGAGGAGGCGGGGAATGGGACGGTTCAGGTTCTTGCTGGGACGGTATTGCAGGCGGCGGGAAAGAGCGAGGAGGCTTTGGCGCTTTTGTCACAGCATCAAGGCAATTGTGAGTAGCTTTTTAGGTAGGGAGGGGAGTAATGGCTAATTCGTGGATAGTGGAGGCTGTTGCGTTGATTGTACAGATTCACTTGGAGCAAAACAGATTGGACCTTGCAATCAAGGAGGTTGCTGCTGCGAGAAGATGGGCGCAGGATAGCTTGTTGGTCAATCTTGCGGAGTCTTGGGTTGGAATGAGAGTGGTGAGTTTGGGATCAAATTACTCCTTTTGTGCATGTCGCTGATGTTGTCAGGGCGGAGAGAAATATCAACAAGCATTCTACGTCTTCGAAGAACTCGCACAAGCGCCCTCAACTTCTTCAACCTCAAGTCTGACCTCACAAGCAGTAGCTGAAATACATCTGGGTCGATTGGAAGAGGCAGAGGCTGCTTTGCAACAAGCGTTGGTGAAGGACCCTACGAATGCGGATATTGTTGCGAATAGCATTGTTCTCAATGTTATTGCAGGCAAGGATGCGAAGGAATTGATCACGTATGGTTTTCCTATAATCGAAAATTCACATGCTAACTTATGCAGTCAACTATCAAGCGCAGCACCTGATCATGCTTTCCTCACGGATCTACAAGAAAAGAGCGCATTATTCGACAAGGCGGCCACGAAATACTCCGCGAAAGTTGCGTGAGACCAGTCCATGGATACAATTTGGCGTTAAGGAAGGGTTGTGAGGGTTATACAAAAATGGACATCCAATTAAAATCTCACATTATGCGTTGCAGAAGTTAAATCCACACTTCCTCCATATCTCGTGCCTGATGACTCTCATCATTCTTCTGATTACTCTGAACTTGGAGTGTCACTGTATGGAAGAAGACCGAAGAGCCATACATCTTGCTTGAATAGAACCCCTCAGAACTCCGATTTCATACCTCAGTACTCGCTCCTTGTGTTCGTCCCTTCAACTGACTATAGCCATCCTAAATCTCTCTCATTCTTCTTATTCATCTACTACTAGTAGTGCTAGCCTATGTTTGCCGGGAATTGGTGATAGTTCCAGATGCGCCCTAAGAAACCATCCCGTCATCACTTCACAAGTGCGCTTGATTTAGAAGACCTTCATGCTCGTCAGCGAGATCAAAAGGAAAGTTACGAATCCCCCTAGTACTATTTGAATCCAGTGATCATATTCCACTAGTCGTCCGAAGCCGATGATTCAAGCCTATGAATGTAGCGAGTGTGGCGATCGTCAGGAAAAGAGTCGCAATGACATACACCCAGAACTGTCTGGCTACGGATAAATGCGATCCCATCTCTTTTCCATCCACTGTTGCTGACGGCACCGTTGAGATTAGGTTGGAGCTGAAGATTGTCTGTTAACAACTTAGCTATTGCCTTTCAATAGATTGGGGGAGAGTTTGATACTCACTGCTACGAAAGTGGCAGGTAAATATACGGTAGCGATCAGGGTCAGGGTCTTTAGTGGCATCGAGTCTTTCAAATTCTGCCTTGCGATCCTAGACAATGTCTCGTTTTCGCGTTGACTCCTGAACGCAAATTGCTCCATAGATACAAGATTTGCTTGCATTACACGATTAGTCTGTCGCGGCATCTCAATATCCCGAAAGTCGATGATCTTGCTAAGCTAGACTAAGAGTCAACCTAAATTACAATGGCTCGGAGTGTCTCATAGATTTACCAAGGTAGCTGTTCCCGCGAGATGCTGCAGCATCCTCGTTGTGTTGCGTTGGTGAGCTGTCAGTTTATCCTTATAAGCATAGAGGCTGGACCTGCTGATGCCGTTGACGCTACCTTCGACGGCAGCTGTGTCATAAATCAGCATTTCCTCACAATGAGTCTCGCATGCAGTGGCAATTTCGTACGAGGTGGACAAGTCAGCGGATGCTTTGAGTACCTTTTGCCTGAGTAGGTGGGTCCGCTGATAGTCAGCAAAGTCGACTGAGTAGTCATCCGTGCACTGCTGGCCCACTCGTGAGAAACAGGCTTTCGTGTCCTGTCTCATATCAGCTACCTCTCCCATGACACATTTAGGAGATTTCTTACCATTGCATCAAGTCGGATATTCAGATATTCAATGTATTCCGTCCAATGTGATTCCGTTGACGAAAGCATGGCAAAATGGACTTCTAGGGAAGCTTTCAAAGATGTTCGTTTGGGATACGTGCCACTGCTGAGATGCCCACGCGTGCTTTGAGGGGGTTGTAGTAGGATCCAGCATGACCGTAGAGTTTGCAGGTTGATTTGATGGTACACACCAGTCAGCCGTTGGGACCATGGACAACCGCGATTGCGGCTATTCTTAGCTGGATACGGGATGTTGTAGGCGAGCTCTCCTATCGAAGCTGGTCAATCGTATCTCGAAAGCTTAGCTTAATCATAATTTTACCCACCATGAGTTCTGGTGCCGCTGGCATTATTAGTACTATTCAAAACATGTCGATGTATAGTAACCCCGCTACTTTGTTTATCCTTCAATCTGATACCAAACGCTCTAATGTTCACCAAATATGCAGGTGGATAAAAAACTTTTTCGAACGCCAGCACTTGATTAAATGCTTCCATTGTGGTTCTAAATCGGCGAGTGTGAATTCCTGGGCGACAAGGCTTGAACCTCATCATCATTTCCTCCTTTTGTCATGGTTTATGCTTACTATAGAGTATCATCGGTTTTCTGTGAATGACCCTGAATCATCAGAAAATTCTATAGACCAGGGTGTCGAGAATATCAACCGTAAAGTACTCTTGCAACAATGCGAAACCCCTAAAAACTTGTGACTGGACTATCGGGAAAGAACAACGGATATCAGCAAAAGTGCCTTGATTGTTGGTTGCAGATCTTTGCAGGCTTACTTATTGCTCTCACCAACAAGACTGGCTATCTCAATATCGACATTCTGAGTATCAAACAAGCGATGGCCATCGTCGTAGTACTGCTCTAAAATTAGGTCCTGATGCTGTATACTATCAGGAACATGAGTTTCCCAACCTGGCCGAGCCATTTTCTATTTCCTTGATCCGTGACATCATAGAGAGAAGAGAAGCGTTACTTCTATCTGTGCAACGCGCCCCTCTTTTCTTTGCTTTTTCTTAATTAGAAGAATGTCGGTGAGGATTCTGCAATAGAATCCCATTAAGGAATCCTTTATTCCCAATCAAGAGATACTTGCAGCCTGCTTTTCTCCTTCTAAAAGCGACACAAAGTTGCCTGATTGCCTTGTCGGGTCGTTGGAGTTACACAAATAAAGCCCCATTAAATCTCACTCAGCGTCGGACCAAACCGTGTGAGCATTTGATAACTGATGAAATTATCCCACCGCCCCCAATCTCCTCAAAATTTTCAATTCAAATGTCTTCGCAATGGGTTTCCCAGACACTGGAAACTAGATATATTGATAAACAAGACCTCACCAACCTCTTACGACAACTATTTGACCGAAGCTTCCTAGTCGAGGTATGTGGTATATATTTCTTTGCAACAAGGCTGACTTCTTTGAAGCGGGAGTAAGGCTGATTGATCTAATATCTAGGATTTTGATGATTATTATCAACTTCAGATACCTCGAGAGTTGACAAAGGTATGGCTCTTCAGTATGATACACTCGAAATCTTCGATATCTTACTGGCGCATTACTGCAGAGCGAAATCGAAGCCCTGATGAAATTGTCTGGTAAATAGCACGGCAGACTCGCAGACCTCACTCAGGTACGATCGAAGTGCTACCGCCGATTCGAACAGTAATAAGTAATTGGTTTATATTCCAGTGTCACCATCATGGACGACATCCGAGATTCTATTTCCATTCTTCGCCGACAAAACTTCGAAAGTCGATATTACATACCCGAGCGAGCCTTATATCATGTCATGACTGACGATGTGGTGCGAAATTCCCTAAAGGCTATGGCAAGCTTGGAGGTATACGAATCGAATGAGCTGATACGGATTGTTTGCGGTGGGGCGAGGAAGGTTCTGGCCATCTTAATACTCATTGGCCATGTAGAGTACATTAAGCAGTTCATAGAAGCCGATCAATTCCAGCCTTCACGATTAGACCATAGACTTCCTTTCGAGCTTCTGTGGCTGGAGAATCGATTAAAGCGACCTCGCGCAAAGTTATTTTACGAGACGCAGTGGGAATTTACAAGTCCAGTCTTTTCGGAGTCAGTACTACGTCGCAAGTTTGATGATCACACGATTCTACCCTTCACTCACGAGAATTATATTGGAAAAGGGGGTTTTGGCATGGTTTACGAGATCGAAATAGATGCTGAGCAGAGTATGTACTCGGAAGCACTGCCCAAGGTGAGTGAGCGTGAAGAGTTTGAAGAGGAAGTAACTAAATTCGTTCCAGATAGTACGCAAAGAATTGATGCCCCATTCAAACGATTATGAGCTTGAGCTTGCGAACCTCTCATCACTAAAGCTCCTAAACCACCCCAACATTGTGCAGCTACTTGGATCCTACACACATCGTCAGAAACACAACTTCATCTTCCCAAAGGCTGAGGGAGGTAGTCTTGCGGAGCTCTTCAAGAAAGAGTGCCCAGCACAGCTGAAAGCTCACGATTCATGGATCGTTTCCCTGAGTCGTCTAGCTGCAGCGATCAGCGAAGTTCACGAACTGGTAGTGACGGACCTCTCACTGTCAAAGATCGGTTGCCATCACGACATCAGACCGAACAACATTCTCGTCAACAAAGATCAGTTTATCTTGGCCGATTTTGGTCTGACAAGATTCAAAGAACATGATGAAACTTCAGCAACACAATTCAGAATCGGTCAAGGGTATTGCTTGGCTCCAGAGTGTCAAGACCTCGACGATGACTTTCAAAAACACCCGATCCATCGATCAAGTGACGTCTGGTCTTTCGGCTGCATAATTGCAGATCTGGTAACCTATATCTACAAAGGTCCTCTTGGAATAGAGGAGTTTAGGCAAAACCGACGGAAGCAAATTGGCAATTACATATTCTACTATTTTCATCACGGCTCCATTCCGAGTCCTTCTGTCGGCATGTGGCTGGATAGGTTAGAAATTATATCCCCAGGTCCCGTCAAGATGCTCATTGCGTTGACTCGAAGGATGCTGGAAATGATTCCGGAGAACCGCCCATCGGCGAGAGAAACGGCCACAAGGTTACGGTTCATTGCACTGTATACGATAAGCCTCCAAATATCTGAGCAATTCGAAATTCTTCAGAGCCGCGAGTTCCGACAGGAAGCTTCAATCGAGATATCTACTGAGGCATGCAGATTTGCAAGTTGGACTTGGTCATTGGGAGTAGATATTGAAAGAAAGAGTGAAATATCAGAATTCAGCCCACAAATTGAGCTCGAGTTTGAAGATTTCCTCCGCGCGGTTGGACTCCTACAGACTCTTAGGCAAGAATTAGAATCCATTCAAGCCGAGCCAATGGATGTGCACATCAGGCTTCTCATGCCTCTGAGGCGGATCAACACCGGACTCCTGAAGCTACTGTCTCCAAGCGCACAGAGACGAGCGATGGAATACGTTGAGCGCAAAGTCCTTCGAACCCAAAACGCAGAGATACTTGAGAAGTTCGGCCAAAGGTCTTCCAACAACCACGCTGGGGTACTTGCCAAAGCAAAAAGCTTGACTTTACTCCTCAAACCGACGCTCCCACGGGGTGATCGCACACTTGAACTGCACAACAAGCCTGAACCTGGAACTACACAACTAGGACATCACATCATTGGAAATCTTAAACTTCTCAATCAGCAGGGAGATATTCCAGTTTTGATAGAGTATAAAGCTTACGAAGACCCTTTGTTGCGGTCCAAGATCTACAGTCGCATGGAAGGCATTGCTGCATTGTCACACGCCATACAAGAGCCAGATAAACTCAGGGTGCTTCACTGCCGTGAGTACTACCACGACGAGGATCGCTCTGCGTTTGGTCTAGTCTATGACTTCCCCCAAATTATTTCACCGACTGGACAGCCAGTGACATGCACAGCCACCTGCCTGCAACAAATTCTGAAAGATCAACGTCGAGATCAGCAGCCATGTCTGGGGGACAAACTCAAACTCGCATACAAGCTCGCATCAGCCATCAGCAGCTTTCAGAAGATTGGATGGTTTCATAAAGGCATATCGTCTTCTGCAGTGGCGTTCTTCTACGAGGCAGATGTCCCATTCGTTTCATCTTCGATGGATCCATACTTGATTGGGTTCCGACATAGTCGCCCGAATGAAGTTCTGGCTTTCACGGAAGGGCCCCCTTTGACAGACTTCGACGAGCGGGCTTATCATCACCCGCAATATCTTCGAAACAATATTCCTTACTCGTTCGTTCATGAATGCTATAGCCTGGGAATTGTGCTATTGGAGATTGGTTTATGGAAGCCGTTGATGAAGATGGGGAAATTCGATGAGATGCCAAATGATCAGGTGAGAACACGGCTCCTGGATAGTATTGTTCCGAGACTGGCACAGTCGATGGGTATTGTGTATATGGATGTTGTACTTGCGCTTTTGGGTCCTAAGGACTCTGAAAAGGAAGATGGTGTAAACAAGGACCAACTTTGGTTCGATGCTGTTGCACTAAATGAACTGTATCGGCTATCTATCATGGAAATTTGATCTTGGGATGATGTTTTCATTGATAATAATTCTATCACGGAGAGTATACAAAACTCATGAAACAAGAAGTCAGCTTTAGATGGGAAGCCTGCTGGAATTTGCTCGGAGCCGGGGTTGTTATTCACGGGATTACTCTCGCGCTACTCTTCTGCCAATCTTTGACCATACATTGCCATATGTATTTCACAGCTATTTCAATGTTAGTAAATGCGAGAGAATGTACTTCTATTCGAAAATGGTTCCATACCAATTTTTACCTCCAGCATGCTGGCGGGTCGCCACTCCAAAGTTTCCATATCCTCCTTAAGGTAGGTCCTTCCTCCCTTCTGCGTCACCTGTACTTGTAGGCCCAGATGCTCACTCAAAACCTGAGAGGTAACTCGATCTACGTGCTCATATCTCTGATAATCTTGAATGAGATCAAATACCCTCCGACTTCGATCCATTTCATTGTCGGTATCGTCGGATGGTTGCACTTCGTGATCGAGTAAGATACTCAGCGTCTTCGCTGAATTGATATCATACTTTTCCCTTTGCTGTCTTCGCGTCGCAATGCCCGCAAGACCTCCACCAAAGTGTTGAGGGCTCACGATGCGATCCACAATCCACATAGTAGCGCTGATGTGGCCCTTCTCGGGGTCTGCCCCGGCTCGTAGTAGTTCAGCAACACAATTGTAATTGCCGTTGATAGCGGCTAGTCCAATAACTGTGGAAGCTTTCTCATTAAGACAGTCCAGCAGCTCAGCACCTGAAACCTTGCTTAACAGATATTTTACCAGCCGGCGATTCAGATCATCATCTCTAAAATCTTCTGGAATCATAGCAAGCAAATGAAAGACGGTCAAGCTAGGTTTTACGATTGGTGAAGATCGGCCATAAGGATGCAGAGGCTCAAATAGAAACATCAGTGGCCCAATGGCTGCCTCGCTGTTTTGCAATAAAATTTCGTGGAGGAGCCCTTTCTCCATGTGTGTCTTATCCACACCGCTTGCCAGAATCTCAGATGCAATGTCATTCCATCCCTCCCTGACTGCTCTTTGATATAGGATCAGAAATGCATCTGGCTCCGTCTCTCCTTTTTTGAGCAGAGTTGAAACAAGTTCGGGAACGTATGTACCCAAAGGTTTCATACCAAGCAATGTTAAGTAGGACGCGGAGCTTTTGGGTCCTCGGATCTTCGGATCCGCTCCATGATTAAGGAGAAACAATGATACAGAGCCATTCTCTCGAGTGCAGGACAATTGAAGCGGTGTGAGTCCCGCAATCGGTATGATTCCGTTCACGTCGCAGCCTTGTCGGAGGACATGCTCAATCAAAATCTCGGATTCCCAGAGCACCGCTTCTCCAAGAGTTTCAATCAAGCTAGTCTGGGCTCGCTTGAAGTAAAAGGCTTTGAGGATATTATCTTCGTATCTCGCGCCATGGAGGCACCTATTTTTCATTATGTATGGGGTTCTTTTGAAGAAAGCGTGCCAGCTTACATTTGCTGCATGGAAAAGCCACTCATAGCAGTCGAACTAGACAGTTTCAGAGATTTGCCTGCGTCTATGGTTATGTATTTCATACACTCCTCAGTTATCTCCATTTGAGCCAGAGCTAAAGCTTGGTTTAGAGCCGAAGAGCCTTCGTTGTTTGCATTATAAGCGGCCACGTTAGGAAAGAACCCCGGAATATACGATTGAGAAGTCTCCACAAGGTTGGAGGGCTCCAGCGGGTCCGCTCCCAGTCTCAATAATAATCGGGCAACATCTAAACGGTTCGCATAAACAGCCCAGTGAAGGGGCGTGTCACTTAATACCGGTTCACAGATAAAGCGAGGAAGATCTCTTGCTGGCGACATTGGCAATGATTTTGCCTGTATGTCTGCTCCATTTGCCAGTAACCAGCCAGCAACATTTTCCGCGTCCTCTTCGTCCATGTATATTAGGTAATGGAGCGGAGTTGATCCTATCTTATCATATATATCTGCTCTAGCCCCTTTCTGGAGAAGTATACTGGCAGCTCTGGAGCGACCTGATCGACAAGCACAGAGCAATGCTGTTTCCCCAATGAAGTTCTGATGATCAACATTGCATCCCAACGCAAGAAGATGCTCAAGCATCGCGAGGTGGCCGAATTTAGAGGCATAATGTAGGAAGTTCCATCCCTTATAATTAACGTCGTCAATTGATTCATTTTCTTTTGTCTGGAACTTGGTAAAGGCCTCCGCGAACTTTAACTGATCATGTATATGAAAGAAAGACGCCAAGTCCTCGACTACGCTCTGATTCACATAGCGACGAGCAATAAGTCCATTCCATTTGTTGCGAAATTTCTCGATCGCTTTGATATGTCGGTCAGGGTCAAGTTTACGCAAGTCATCAGAAGCTATGCGGGACCCCGCTGCGGTCGCTTCTTGAAGCCATTCGAGTACGGGAACGTCGGGAGGTAATTTTTCTCTACAAGCTTGATGCAAACGCACTAAGACTGCCCGGGCTCGAATATCGCCTTGCCGAGCCGCAGACTCCATGCGCTGTAGTCCTAGACTGAAATTCTGCCTACAACCAAAACCGGTGAAAAGAAATAAAGCTGTATCAACTAGATCATCCGGAATTCTATTTGCTGAAACATCTTCGAACACCTGCCTTTTGACTAGTTCTGGAATGGGAGACTCCCTTGCCCACGAAATCACATCAAGAATCTAGTTCTTCAGCATATATTTGGTATTGATAACAAATGTAGAACTCACGTATGTTTTTTGGGCCCCTACACCCGCTGAGGCTCGTGAAGAATCTTGAGCACTTGATAGGAACTTCTGATCTACTTGCCATATCTCATGGGCATCTTTGAAGGATCTATTATTATTAGCACCTTTTAGATGATGACGAGTCTCAGTTTGCTGAGACCCTGTGTCTCCGAGCGCATCTTGGCCTGTAGTTTCACTCTTGATAACTGTTTCGGTGATGGCTTCAAAGTAGCCAAGAAGCTTTTGGATAGAATCGATACGATCGATATCTCGGTATCTGATTGTAGCGTCGAGTAGCTTAGAAAGTTCATGCTTCTGTAGGTCCGGCACGGAAAGAGAGTCCTTTATTTTTGCGAGCAGGTCATCATCCTCCCTGTCTTTGAGGTTTTGGATCAACGAGAGCTTTGCCTGTCGATCCTTCGCTTGTAAGATTTCGTCAAAGCCAAGAGGTCTCTGGATCTCCGTATTTTCGTCGAATGGAGTTTGGCCTTCAAGCATAATCCTCCAGGCGAGGAGACCAAAGGAATAAATGTCGGTTTTGTGCAGCGCAGACAGAAGTATCGTCCCATGGCGGACCTCTGGTGCATCCCAAGGAGGACTTCTGCCAGGCATTCTCACCCTTCTCTCTGGCCCGAAATCGTGAATGGCACTCGCAAAGTCAGAAAGCTTTGCAACAAGTTCTCCACTAGCTTCTGTACAAATGAGGACGTTTTCGGCTTTCAAGTCACCATGTATGATCCCGTGCCGATGTATGATCTCCAGGCCTTTTGCAACATCCAATATCAATTTCATTTTGGTTGGGTAAGAGAGGCAGAAGTTGGCTGGGCTGAAATAAGCGCTCAAAGCACCTTCATTTGCGAACTCCATGACTATCGCTGGAAGCAGGCGTCGTTTCCCACTTGTTCCAGTAAATGCCTGACGCCAAGTAATCCCATAAATATCGATGATATTCTTGCATTTCCGTATTGAAGGATGAGATAGCACATGACATTCCCAAGCTATGGCTCTTAAACAGCGTGGCTCAATTTCAGGATCAAAATTGACAATCTCCCTTCTTTCGATGCGTGGAATCTTTACAGCCACTACTTGAGACGAAGAAGCGGGTTGTGATCGTAGCCCAGGAAAGTGGCGGCCTTTCTCGGATTGAACCACAAATGAAAGCCCTTTTCCAACGAGCCTGACTTCGCGGGGTAACGCAGCGGTCGCTTCGGCATCGGCATATAGGTTCTCATATGTCCCCTCTGGAGCTTGACGTAGATAATTCAGGAAAGCGAGAAGAGAATCGATCGAGGAGAGAAAATGGGGCTGGGACGTGGAAGGGCGGTATTCTCGATCTTTTAAAAAAAGATCCTTTTCGAGTTTGAGCTCTGCCTCCTGCTGGTCTAGTAGAGAGTGGTCTGTTGATACCTCCTCGGTCGTGAACGGAGTCAGTAAGACTGAGCTCCAATTCTGATGCACACTGCTTGATCGAGAATCGTCAGACATTTCAAGCAGACTGGAATTGGAAGTACCGCAAACAGCAGAGCCGGGAAGAGGTTCCACAAGAAATAACACGGCGTGTCAATATAGACAGCTCTCATGAAAGTGCGAGTATTTGTTAATCCACGGGGGCGCGGCCAGGTGTGGTTACACATCGCTCGGGCGCAACAGGCTGGCAGCCTGATTCTCGTACTAGTAATTGCATCCTGAGCTCCTCGAAAATGTTCTACTTGTATATGAAGATGGTTATTGTTGAAGTGAGAGAACCTCAGATACTGAGCCCCAGACGAACTCAATCAGATGGCCGAGCAACAAAATCGGGATTTTCTTATCATGAGAGAGGCAATTGCTAGAAACCATGTATACTAGAACTAGTAGTATCACAGTGTCAGTCAGGGTAGGTAGTTTTGAAGACTGGGCTGCAATACTAGTATTAGCAATGGATTTACGTGTGAAGAGAGATGCCGCTTTACGATCCGCCTGGATCTTCACCAACAGAGGGTTTCTTTTCCAACCCATTTTGCACATGGAATATAATAGAGTCCCGTGCTCGCGATACTGCATAGTGACGCTGAAGATACTGCAATGCTGACGCCCCCCACTGAAGTACAGAATGGAACGTGGGGATGAAGAAGATAGCCGCTTGCTTTTACACCGACTTACTGACGCGCACCGGTATCTTTGCTCCGTAGATGGCTAAGATTTACGATTATAGTCGGTCTCCCGTTCTGCAAACCCCTGACTCGGTGGTGTAATCCTCAGTTCTATCATGGCGACCGTCAATGGAAAGCCGCTCTTCGCTCCCCATGCCGTATCGATATCTGTTTACTGATACTACTGTAGTACAACGGGCGGCCATCGGTACCACGGCGTCAAATGACATCATGAAGATGCACCTCAGAATCCCCCCTTCGCACTCTCACAACTGTTTGACCAACAAGAAAGGCATTCCCAATCCTCCTCCTTTTCCAAGAATCGTGAAGTCTCATTGGTTCATCCTCGCGAACAGCCACTCAGTCCTTCGTCTTCCAGTTCCTGCTGATCCCTTATCGCTTGCACTGCCCCTCCATCCTGCCCCACTACAAGCGAGAGACACATGTGTCCAGACGTCCGTCCTAAGCACAATGCAGTCATAGCATCAGAGTCCGTCTCCTTCATCTCTCCCCCATTCTTCCAATCATCACCAATATTGCCTGGTTCAAAAGATGAATATAGAAAGATCAGCAAGCTAAGCTGACGGCAAAGTTCTCGATGGGAGTCTGAGATGTCGATGGCAGTCGAGATTGTGCAAAAGGCCAACCCTGGTCTCCAAGCTAAGTGGGATGCGTTTCTGTAACGCTCTTTACGAAGTGCTCTAGCTCCTGCTTCTCACGATAACCACATCCTTCACTCCAGCAGAGCCCCTGCCGTGTCCCAACCACGTTTTTCACAGGATAGGGGCCAGAGGTAAGTTATTAAGAGTAGGCCCGTCTCCCACTTCCCCAGTCTTTTTGTTGTCTACAGTTTTTTGTTGGAAAGCAATCACCTTCATACCTCTTCGTTGTTTAAGCCTCGAGTTCTGCGGGCCCGTTTTATTCTTAGTGACTTATACTGTCATCACTTCTATTTGTCGAATCGCCGCCGATTATAATCAAGATGCCTGCCGCTATCACTCCCCCCGCTGTCAGTGTTAAAGATATGGATTTGGGTATCAAGGACCTGAGTGTACCAAAGACGAGTATGCTTGAGACAATGAAGGTGGAGCTGGCGAACAAGAAGAGGAAGATCATCTGTTTTTCAGGTACGTGTGTTGATCTGTTGATCTTTTCTTTCTTTGCCACGCCGTCGATGAGAGATCCTGGACCTCGAGATTTCTACTTTCAGCCTCAATTTTACTTCGCCTTCTTTCAAGGAGACCTATCTAACAATGGACAGACTTCGACGGCACAATCTTCATGCAAGACACCGGCCACATCCTCTTCGACGCCCACGGCTGCGGCTCTGACCGCCGCACCATCCTCGACGAGCAAATCAAAACCGGTGAACGCTCCTTCCGCGAAGTCTCCGAAGAAATGTGGGGATCCCTCAACGTCCCCTTCGAAGACGGATTCGAAGTCATGGAAAAATCCCTCGAGATCGATCCCGACTTCCAAACGTTCCATCAATTCTGCATAAAGAATAATATCCCCTTCAACGTCATCTCTGCAGGTTTGAAGCCGATTTTGCGGAAGGTGTTGGATACTTTCCTTGGGGAGGAGGAGAGTGCCCATATTCAGATTGTGGCGAATGAGGCGGAGATTACGGAGGATGGCAGTCAGTGGAAGCCGGTTTGGTTGCATGATACGGCGATGGGTCATGATAAGCAGATTTCTATGACTGAGGCTCGTGCTGAAGCGGAACTTACCTGCGAAGATGGCACCATTCCGCTCATCGTCTTCATCGGCGATGGTGTGTCTGACCTCCCCGCTGCACGTGAAGCAGATGTTCTGTTCGCGCGCCGCGGTCTCAGGCTCGAAGAATATTGTATCGAGAATAAGATCCCGTATATCGCTTTTGATACTTTTGCCGATATCGAGAAGGAGGTTAAGGCTATTATGGTGGAGGATGAGAAGAAGACTGGTGGGTTGGGCAAACCTGCTCGATTCAATCCTAGAGCAAACTTGTGGAGGAGAGTTAGTAGCCAGAAGAGCAGTCCTATTTTCGTGGCTGCTAGTCCCACGATGGAGGATAAGATGTTCTTGTGGCCGAATCAGTTTTCCGAGTATAAGCCTAAGAGTATTGCGGAGGTGGTGTCGGAGAGGCTTGCTGGAGGTGTTACTGCTTAAGCAGTCAAAGAAAGAGATATTATGATTAGCATGACTTGTAGTTTGGGCATAGCAAGGCGTTTTGGGTATTGGGAAACAAAGTTAAGCAACGTATATATGGGAGTTCAGCGGGACCAAGATGAGAATTAGATCTAGATTCAACAGAGATTCTTATCCCCAAACTTCATATTTCTAATTGATCGTTCATTAGAACATCGCGATCTAAGAGGCTTGTTTTTGCTTCGTTCGTTGGAAAAATCTGGGGATAAATTCTTCTTCAGGAAAAAAGAACCTCACATTTCATTCTGTGCACTGCTCACGATACGAGGCTCTGCTCAAATACGTCAGCCATCGTGTCCTTGATTCAATTCTCAGGCTCGCCGAACCTGCTGGCTCAATTGACCAAAAACCAGAAGGGATACTCGACACGCAATCTCCAACACGTATAACAACCATGTGCACGAATGAATGGCTCGCTCGTAAATCCAAAAAGGGGCTGTGGTGACAATCCCCCAGGAAGATCTACTCCTTCAATACCTGAAACATGAGAAAAATAAGCTTAAGAGGTCAGCTCTCGATCAGACGGAGATTACTGGATGTTACAGATACAGCTCCAGCTGAGCCCCATATTACTGCATAACAGAAATCTGTTTATATATTAGGAATAAAAAAGAAAACATATTTTTCCTTTTTTGTCTGACTTGAGTTCTATTGCTCGTGTTCGAGCTGTCGCCATTCGTGACGTTTGTTTCAACCCACTAAAACATCGCACAACAAATGCCCCCGCACTCCGCTCCAATCGATAGCCAGAACGAGTTACTAGTATCGTGTTATATTTCACGCATTTGGTATACCCATCAGGTGCAGAAGCCTTCAATGATCATCCTTTTTCGTCCTTCTGATACCCTTTAATCAGCCAAACAACTTCGCATACGAGTCTCAGCTTGGCAAGACACATCATAGAGGGGGCTGAGACTCTGATGCAGAACATCCTTTCGATCGATACTAGTACCCATAACACCAACGTACATTTCCAACAAGCACAGCACAGCCTGATGTTGCATCCTTCATCTGCGGCTTACAATTACGACGTGGTCCAACTCAATCCGAAACGCATCGATCGCGTCGCAGATTAAAGAGGCTGTGAATCTCCATTCCCTGATCGTACGGCGAGACGGATACTACCTACAAGTAAGTAAGTAGTCGCCAGAAATAACCCCGCATATTGCACCGCACCGCCATCCCTGAGCCAATCCCAGCTTTGCACCCAACCAACCACACGCACCTCCGTACCCTAAATCTGACGCTGCCAAGCACTCCCGCCGCCCATTCAGCTCCCATTCAGTCAACCAAAGCAGCCGAATTTCCAAGGTATTTTGCGCGCTGGCCGTGGCTGGTGCGAACAATCTTTTCTTGCAACATGGTTCGGATTACTCTCCCTAACCGCTTGAAATCATACGGCGGTGCGAATATCAGTACGAGTGCGACGCATAGTCGAAGCTCGAGTCCCAATCCGGGGGTGAAGAGGAGCAATACTATGGATTCGATGGAGGTGGGTCAGAAGAAGGTGGAGGGGTTGGTGTTGAAGGTTGTGGTTATAAGGGTAAGTTCTGCTTCGCCGTATTGCTGCTGGGGAAATTGTGGGGTTTGAAGGCTGATTTTTGCCTTGCGTAGGCTAGGAATCTGGCCGCGAAGGATAAGAGTGGTACTTCTGATCCGGTGAGTAGTGTTGGTTTGGGGGTTTTGGAGGATAGGAGATTAATAGATGGCAGTATCTTATCCTCACACTCGGCGATTCGAAGAATGCTACCCAAACGGTCCCAAAAACATTGAACCCAGAATGGAACATGACGGTCCAAATGCCAGTCTCGTCCGTCAATAACTTGTTACTCGATTGTGTGTGCTGGGACAAAGATCGATTCGGGAAGGATTATCTAGGCGAATTCGATATTGCATTGGAGGATATATTTACAAATGATGCCACAGAACAGGGACCTACTTGGTATCCTCTGCGGAGTAAGAGACCAGGCGGAAAGAAGAGTAGCAATGTGTCTGGGGAGGTCCAATTGATGTTCACACTTTTCGATACCACGAATCATACTGCTGCACCACACGAAGTCTTGGAGAAGTTTAGAATGTTGGCTGGAGTCGACCTTTCGGATGTTGGGACACTAGAGGTTGCTACTCCTACGAGGGGCATACGTAGATCGAATACTGCGGAGTCTGGGCTTGAAGGGGAGGGATACTTTGATGAGGATGAGGAGCCTAGTGATGAGACTGACGATCCAACGAAACCTGAATCTGCGGAGAAGCGGAAGAGGAAGTTGAGATTAAGGGGATTGAGGAAGAAAAAGCAGATGAGTGGCTATGAATTCAATGGTGGGAGCGATGTGGTTGGCATAGTCTTCCTCGAAATCGGCAAGATTACAGACCTACCGCCGGAACGAAACATGACGAGAACTTCTTTCGACATGGATCCTTTTGTTGTGGCTTCCTTGGGGAAGAAAACATATCGAACGCGTGTTATCCGACATAATCTCAATCCTGTCTTCAATGAGAAGATGATTTTCCAGGTCTTGCGTCATGAACAGACTTATTCGCTCTCGTTCACTTGCATTGATAGGGACAAGCTTTCTGGAAACGATTTTATTGCTTCTACTGTACTGCCTCTTAAGGACATTACGGACACGGCTCCTGAGGCCAATCCAGAAACTGGGCTTTATGCTCTGAAAGATCCTCCGGATGCAAGTGCTTTCCCTCCACAGCAAAACCGATCACGCTTCAAGTTACCAATGTCAAGATCTTCATCTTCGCAAAGCTTGAATAAATTAGCTAGGCCAGCTGGACCAACAAAGAACCCTAGTCAGAGTTTATTGCAAGCTGGACAAATGTCGGGACAGACCACACCGACTGCTCTCGTAGCACCAACAAGCAATCCTGGGGGTCTGCACCCAGCTGATGCTATACCACCGCCAAATTCTTTGGATGACGCAGACTCCGATCCAGACTTGCATCCTTTCACTATTCCACTCAAGCTTAAGAACGCAGAAAAATGGGAAGAGAAGCATAGTCCAGTATTGTTCCTTAAGGCGAAATATGTACCTTACCCAGCACTTCGCCAGCAATTCTGGAGAGCTATGTTGAGACAATATGATACAGATGAAAGTGGACGTATTAGTAAGGTTGAGTTGACGACCATGCTTGATACCCTAGGCTCAACATTGAAAGAGTCTACAATTGACAGCTTCTTCAAGCGATTCCAGCATTCAGGCGTCCCTGGGGAAGATCCGAACGCTGATCTAAGTATGGATGAGGCTGTCATTTGTCTGGAAGATCAGCTTTTTGCTAAATCGAAGAATCCAACGACAATGGCTGATAGAGTACGGGGTTTGATGCCGGATTCGGCCCAAGTGCGGGGGTTGATGCCTGATTCTGCTCAAGTCAAGAGTGTTCTTCCTGAAAAGCTTGGAGGTACTCCTGCGCAGCCGGAAAGCTCATCTGCATCACTTTCAACATCTGAGGCGACAGGAACTTCAACTCCATCAAGTTCTGAGAATGCTACTTTGGTCAATCAATCGCAACTTGGAGCTGAGGGTCTCTCAGTCGACGAACTCAACACCCCTGGCGAGGAAGGAGATTTCTTGGAACGAGACGACCTGAACGACAAGGGCGAAGAACATGTTGTCGAGATCAGAGAATGTCCAATCTGCCATCAACCACGCCTCAACAAGCGATCTGACGCCGACATCATTACCCACATTGCCACCTGTGCAAGCCAAGATTGGCGTCAAGTAAACAATATCGTGATGGCCGGCTTCGTAACATCCAGCCAGGCTCAACGAAAATGGTACTCGAAGGTAATCACTAAGATCTCCTACGGCGGCTATAAACTCGGTGCCAACTCCGCCAACATCCTCGTCCAAGATCGCATCACAGGCCAAATTAACGAAGAACGAATGAGTGTGTACGTACGCTTGGGAATCAGACTACTATATAAGGGATTAAAATCTAAAGACATGGAAAAGAAGAGAAGTATGTGTGGCCTATCATTTATCTACGTATTTACAGAATATCCACCCCGATCAATAGCTAACAAATCCCCAGTTCGCAAGCTCCTACGCGGCTTATCCTTCAAACAGGGTGTTAAATATGACGACCCTGCTTCCAAAGCAGAGATCCAGAAATTCATCAACTTCCACCAGTTGGATATGAGCGAAGTCAAGTATCCAATTGAGAGTTTCAAGAATTTCAACGAGTTCTTTTATCGTGAGTTGAAATCGGATGCGAGACCTTGTTCGGCACCGGATAATCCTCGTATCATTGTCTCTCCTGCCGATTGTCGATCTGTTGTGTTCAATCGTATGGATGAAGCGACGAAGATCTGGGTCAAAGGCCGCGAATTCTCAATCGAGCGACTCCTTGGCTCCGCTTACCCTGAAGATGCAAAACGCTACACGAATGGAGCGCTGGGTATCTTTCGTCTTGCGCCTCAAGATTACCATCGTTTCCATATTCCCGTTGATGGAGTAATGGGCACGCCGAAACCCATCGAAGGTGAATATTACACCGTGAACCCGATGGCGATCCGTAGTGCGCTCGATGTGTATGGTGAGAACATTCGTGTTGTTATTCCGATCGATAGTATAGCGCATGGACGAGTGATGGTCATTTGTGTTGGCGCCATGATGGTGGGCTCTACAGTCATCACGCGAAAACCAGGTGACAACGTCAAGCGTGCTGAAGAACTCGGGTATTTCAAATTCGGAGGAAGTACCATCTTGCTTCTATTCGAAGAAGGAGCTATGAAGTTTGATGATGATTTGGTGGATAATTCGAATGGTGCTTTGGAGACTTTGGTTAGTTCCCTTTCCCCTCCCCAGCTTCTCTCTTGGTCTTTGAAGGAAGGATAACTGATACCCGAATAGCTAAGAGTAGGCATGTCAATCGGCCACCACCCTCACCAAACACAACACACACCCGACATGCGTAAGAAAGAAGAAGATATCACGGAAGGCGAGAAAGCGGAAGCAAAACGCAGGATTGAGGGTAGTATTACGCCTGGTGATAGTAAGATGCCGAATATTATGCCTGGAAAAGCCGGGGCTGCTAGTCTGGCTGGATGATCTCGTCCCCTCCCCCCTCTACACCTCATCTTGGTGCTAGATGTGAGTTTCGGACCGGAAGGATGAGTGGAGAGAAAGGAACAGGTTGCATAGACAGAAACGTAAGAGATGAAAGGGAAAAGAAGAAAGACGTTCAACAGAAGTGCTCAGGTTGGATGTTTTGTTCGTTTGTATGGTTTTTGATCTGATCTGCTGCTATGCAGAAGAAAGGGCGCAATTTCTCGTTTGATACAATACAATACACACACTCGCTCACTCGCTCGCTCGAGGGAGCGAGGATTGGCTGGGTTATGACTGATGATGATTGATGAAAATGCATATGTCTGGATAGGATATGGATTGTAGACGTGGAAATGCAATATGTTAAGCTACCTAAGTTGAATGACTTTGAGTTTATGCCATTCTCGATCCCGTTCCCGCCTGATTCCTTGCCAATGGGGGTCTGAGGCCGAAAGTGTATCTATCTACATCTCGTCTCATCTGCTTCTTTCGTCCCTTCCTCGACATGTAGCTTGCGGGGTGCGGTTCCTTACTGTGTGCGACCTTGAGGTGAGTCATCGAGAGGAATGGCATTTTTGTTGTACGGCTGGATCGATCGTTTAATTCTCTCTCACATCATTCATTTCAGCTGCTATGCGGAATTATGGTGTGATCTGGGCAGATGAGAAACAAAAACGCGGATGCACCAGGTAGATAAGTGGTTCTTTCTTGCCTTCTGCCAGAGTCGAGTAGTGTGCTAAAGACTGAACTAGAGGTTTGAGTCACGAGATTGTTTGTATTTCTGACCTGATTCGGAAGAAGGTCAAATAAATGTCCTAAGAGGCTTGCGATGTGCAGTAAAATAGAAGGTCGGGAAGTACGGTGACACGCGGTTGCAATGGGAGGTGGGGAGGGTGTCGGATGATGGGTTTTATTGCCTGTTGGTCGGGTTTCATATCATAGATGGGGAATGAGGCTGAGATTGAGGTTTTGTACCTATGAATTGGGATTTTGAAGGGGATTTATTATGAGAGATGTGAGATATGGGTTGAGAATGGAATGTTAGGGAATTAAAGCCTCTTTAGGGCTTTCACACTCACGCTTATTCATTCTCGTGCTCACTTGTATCCCAATTATGAGATTTGAGAAGTCGTATGAGATAGATGGATATGAGATATGAGACTTGCGATGTGCAACAAAAATCGGGAACCAGTTTATTATATATATTCACTGCTGGGCCATGTCATAGAACCCTTACATCCACGGGCTCACCGATATCTGAATCGAGGGAAAGGTAAAATGTGTATGCATGAGATTTTATTAAATCGATTAAAGCAGATCTTTTCCATTACCCCTTTTCCTTTGACTCTTTGTTTTTGTTTTAGCGCCTTATTTGATGTATATAGCCAAACCCCTTATTCAACTCACAGTTCATTTTGAGTCCACATAAGGAATTGTACCGCAGGTGCAGATCCATCAATTCCCATCTCAAACCAACACCAACACCAATCCATGTCAAAAACAATCACAACATACGACCTCGTAACGAAACCCAATCCAACAAATTGTAAAAATAAGTTGAGGCGCAGCCCCCCTAATCCGCAGTCTAAAGAGGAAATAGAGATGCAGAAGGAACAAATCACGTGAGTGTGATGTAGGCTGAGGGGCTGGGAGGATGCTGCGCATGATGCAACTTGGATATTATTAGGAATGAGGATGGGGATATTTATAGTGGTGGATTTGCGATGTGCAACAAATGATCGGAGAATCATTGAGGATCGTGTGAGAGAGGATGATTGGAGATTGGGGATTAGATGGGACAGGTGTTTTGCTTTTACATGTCGTGTATCGTGCCTTGTGCAAGGTAACTGTGAAAAAGTGGTTAATTTGAGGTGACTTAATTGCATTTTAAGAAAGCAACGAGATGTGGGACAAATCTCTATATTTATCCTCTCGAATTGCGATCTACTGATTCACGCTTTGCTCCTTCAGAAACTCTTTCACAGCACCAGCCAATATCTCATGGATTCTATAAGTAATATGCCCTGAATTATACCAGAAATAATCTTGAATAGGCTCACATCCATATGCTGCGTAATTAGTCGCTATATCGGGAGCGTCATAATTGGAACAATAATCCGTGGTGTTCGTGATGCCGTACTCGGAGGGATGTTCCAGGATATGGTACAGATAGCTGCAGGTGTCGAAGAACATGGTTTTGGTTCCTTGGTGTGAGGCTTGAAAGGCGGTGGCGGAGGCGTTGAGGATGCTGTTGTATGATGCGATCATGGAGGCGGAGGGGAGGGGTGTACTGGTTTTTTGGTTGGCGGGCTGGGTGGTGTTAGTGTTGAGATGTTTTGGGGACTCTGAGAGGGGAAGTACGGTCTGATCTAAAGGTGGCAAGCCCAGGAATAAGAAATTCCGATATCCGGCGTCCCAGACCGTATTCAAAGCCCTGAATTCCGCATCGATGATTTCCTTGTAGAAAGATGGGAAATCAGTAGCGTTGTCTCGAGGGAAAGTGTATTTTATTGAATCCGAGATGTCGTTGATGCCGATCCAGACTGCGACAAGGGTTTGGCCATGGGGAAAGCGGAGGATCCGTGAGGCGAATGTGTTCCATTGCTTGATTTGGTTCTCGAAGGAGACAGTAAAGTTGTGGTGGAGGGGTGTACTGGATTTTTGTTAGATGCATGCTTTCGTCGTCGGGGCTGGGAAACTTGCAAAGTTGTGGACACATCAGAGCCGGCGAAAGCAAAATCCCAAAGTTGGGTTTTGCACAGAGAAGGGACATCAGAGAAGCACCCTGTGAGATACTCGACCCAGTTCGGTCCTCCTGCTGATGTTCCAATCTGAGACACGTGATTAGTTTGGGAACGTTTGAAAAAGGATTGGATCATACTTGATTCTGAACGATCTTATCCGTGAGTAATTGCTCGGGGGTATAGCTAAAGTTCTGGAGGTCGCCGATAAAAGAGTAGTTCTGTAGACCCGCCGTTCCCTGAACATATGTGTAGGAGTCTCCAAATGCAAGACTTTTCTTGTTAATATTGTATCGTCCCAAAACTCAGAACCTCATATATTTTACAATTACTGGGGATCCTCAGAACCACTAATTTCCGAAGAGTAGATTACCAAAATGGGATGCTTAACAGGGAAAGCGGTCGGTGTTCAACATCCCTCAATTTCTAATAGCAACTGGACTTGAATGACTGGGCGCGCCTTTTCGCTGAGCTTGATACTCGAGAGTTTTATTTGAGAATACATTGTACAATAATGGAAAATAGAGGATCCCAAATTCATGCAGGAAGATACAATGTATGTACTTACAAGTATCTCGTTTCATCCCAACTAAACAAAGTCTTCTCAGCAATTGGCGGTAGAGCATAGGTAATAGCTGCACGGCAGCAGATAAGCAGACCTAGAATGGGCTTCATGACGAATTCTGTGGTCACATTCAATTTGAAAGAAGCAAGATGAAGCATACATTGCCCATTCCAGTTATGGGTGCTCAAAGAATTGACAACTATTCACTTCTAGACATCCTACAAATGCGGGGATGGATCTGGCGGAGAAATTCGCTCCGATGAGATCTTCGTACCGGAAAAATATGTGCAGGTACCTATCTCTGTACTAATATTTGAAGACCTCCATAGATCTATCTCACTGAATGAATCTCAATCTCAAAGTGTGGAGGATTTGACATAAACCTTTCATACTATTGATGATAGGAGACCGACGAGGAAACTTCCTCTAGAGCGGAAAGTTTCCGACATAAACCTGCTCAACATCGCTTCTCTAAAATACACTGGTCATTTTAGAATCAAACTTCACCTCCAAATATATGTCATAGATATCTCCCCGTTTCAACTTGTGGTTCATAAGCTGACGAAGGCCAAGTGTGCCAAGAATGAGAGTCTTAGTGCCAAGACTTATTTTTGAGCCAAGAGTCACATGATGCGTCTAGAATGTCAACGGTGCCATTCACGTCACCTAACTCTTCCACATTGCCCCTTCGCCACTTTCCGCCATGCATTAAGCTCCAAATTCCTCTCCGCTATTTAGTGTACCAGACTTCTCCTATACTCCGCCCAGTCTTTCCGCCCACTAGCACGCAATCAAAGGTCTTCTAGAAGATATGCCAAGTCTTAGCTTTCTTGTGTCATTCGGTCCCTCACACATTATTGGCACAACCGCATCATACGAGTTGCCAACACCTTGGCAGAGATGATAACGGTGGGTTAACTATGTCTCTTTATCTTGGAGGGGTTCCGTGGTTACCATGGAAGGGCGTCTATATATATGGCGGGGCTTTCCCCCCCAGTTTTGAGGACTTCAAGCCAGATACAAGCTCTATTGTACACATTCCCTACTATTCCCTTGACTAGGAATAGAACCTATCTATATTGATAATTCATTTCATATTTATCACTTTGCCTCAGAACATGGCACCTAAGATACAATCGCGTCAACGGACTGAACGTCACCCGTTCCTCCTCCCAATCGAAGATGTTGCTCGGCAATTAGATACTAATGTTGAAAGTGGATTGACTGCCCTAAAAGTGCAAGAACTCCAAAGAGAGTATCCCAAAAATGAGTTGGAAGGTGGGGGTGGGATTGCATGGTACAAGATTCTGTTAAAGCAGATCAGCAATGCTATGATTTTGGTGAGTGCCACGTCCTGATATTCCAGACCTACTGACGTACCGCAGGTTCTTGTCTTTGCAATGGCTCTAAGTTTTGGAGTCGGTGATTACATTGAAGGAGGAGTCTTGGTCGCAGTCATTGTCTTGAATGTGACAATTGGATTCTTCCAGGAATTCAAGGCAGAGAAGAAAATGGACTCGTTACGAGCACTGTCGTCGCCTAGTGCCGCTGTCTTGCGAGATGGGAAAGTGGATGTCATCCCAAGGTATGTTTCTCATAATGCTATAGCATGCATTTCTAACCCTAAAATAGCGCAGAAGTAGTTACGGGAGATATCGTGATTCTGAAGACTGGAGACACCGTTCCCGCTGATCTACGAATGTTCGAAGCGATGAACCTCAACTGTGACGAGAAATCATTAACGGGAGAATCAGAGCCCGTCGAGAAGATTACTGAGAATAACATCCTGGTCGCAGGATCAGACAAGCTCGCAACGTCCGAAGAAGAAGTCGGTATTGGTGATCGATTCAACATGGCATACTCAACAACAACTGTTACAAAAGGACGTGGACGTGGAATCGTTATCTTCACTGGTATGGAGACGGAAGTTGGTAAAATTGCAACATCAACTACGAAGAAGAATCGAAAGGCTGGACGATCGATGAACTACAAGAAGTATGGCAAGGCTCAACCGGTGAAAGGTTTAGCCAGAAGAACATACGACATAGTCGGGAAGTTCTTGGGTCTTACTGAAGGTACTCCCCTTCAGCGAAAGCTTTCAAAAGTGGCTTACATCCTCTTTGGGTGTGCGGTCCTTCTCGCAATCATTGTTTTCGGTGTCAACAGATTCAATGTTACGGACGAAGTCGCAATCTACGCCATTTCCACTGGCATTGCTATCATTCCTGAGTCCCTGATTGCGTAAGTGCAGTCACTTATTTATCATGACTCCCTCTAACGTCAATAGTGTTCTTACAATCACCATGGTAGTTGGAATGACAGTCATGCGGAAAGCCAACGTCGTGATCAGAGATCTTTCTGCTCTCGAAGCACTTGGTGGTGTCACAAACATTTGCTCTGACAAGACTGGTACCCTTACGCAAGGAGCCATGATCGTCAAGAAAGCATGGCTTCCAAAAGTTGGAATTTATACAGTCAATAACTCTGTGGATCCCAATAATCCAACCCAAGGGACTGTGACGAAAGGACCCGAAACACCACCGACGGACTCAAACAAGCAGAATACTGACTTTGACATCCAACGAAGCGCTGCGGCATTGAAATTCGACGTCCCTGCAGCTAAATTAGAGAAAGATCAACCAAACAGGAAGAAGGATACCGATGAGGCAGAAGCAGAAATGACGCCAGAACTCGAAGCGTTCTTGCAACCAACGGCTCTCTGTAATTTGGCAACCGTCAAACACGAGCAAGTCGGTGGCGAGAATACCGAAAAATGGCAAACGACCGGAGAACCCACCGAAATCGCGCTTCAAGTCTTCGCACATCGATTTGATTACGGCAAGAGAACCCTCGAATCTCAAGGTTGGAAACAAGTCGCCGAATTCCCCTTCGATAGTGGCATCAAACGTATGTCAGTTGTCTACAATTCTCCAGACAATGGAGATAGTATGATCTTCACCAAAGGGGCAGTTGAAAGAATCCTCGACTTCTGTACTTCCATCGGATCTGGTCCTAATAATGAAGCCATAACAGACGAGTTGAAGGAGAATGTCATCTATCAAATGGATCAACTCGCCGACCAAGGACAACGAGTCCTCGCCATTGCCTCTAGAAAATGGAATGGAGCTTTCACTGGAGAGAAGGCAGGAAACAACGATGATGAACTGAGAAGTGAAGTTGAACAAGATCTAACTCTAATCGGCCTTGTCGGAATTTATGATCCACCTCGCGACGAAACTAAAGATTCAATCCGTGAATGCTCGGAAGCCGGAATAAAAGTTCACATGCTCACTGGAGACCACCCCGCAACGGCCACCGCAATTGCCAAAGAAATTGGCATCGTTCCTCGCAACCTCTCGGTCCTACCCGCCGATGTCTCTGCCTCGATCATCCAAAAAGCAACAGACTTCGACTCGATGACGGATGCCGAGATTGATGCCTTACCAGAATTACCTCTTGTCATCGCCCGCTGTGCACCACACACTAAAACTCGCATGATCGAAGCTCTCCGCCGCCGAAAACTCTTCATGGCCATGACAGGCGATGGCGTAAATGATGCCCCCTCTCTCTCCTCTGCAGATGTTGGCATAGCCATGGGTCTCGCTGGTTCCGATGTCGCCAAAGGCGCGGCCAAGATAGTCCTCACAGACGATAAATTCAACAGCATCGTATCCGCCATCCGCGAAGGTCGACGCATGTTCGACAACATCCAGAAATTCGTGCTGCACCTCCTATCCTCGAACGTTGGGGAAGTGATCTTGTTGATTGCCGGTTTAGGGTTTCAGGATAGTACGGGGTTCTCAGTGTTCCCGTTGAGTCCGTTGGAAATTCTGTGGATAAATATGTTGACGTCCAGTTTTCCGGCTTTCGGTCTCGGAAGAGAGAAAGCAAATAGTGATATTATGAGGCGTCCACCACATGATACGAAGCGTGGGGTCTTTACCCCGCAGATTCTAGTCGATATGATTGTCTACGGGATCTTAATGGGAACTTGCACGCTCCTCACTTTTGTGATCATCATTTACGGCGTTCATAACGGCAATCTTGGGCTTGACTGCAACAGACATTATGGAGATACTTGCGGTCCTGTATTCCGGGCTCGAGCCACCGTGTTCGCTGAACTCACATGGCTTATACTTATCGCGGCTTGGGAGTTTAAATCGATTCGTCGGTCGATGTTTCGTCTCGATCCATACAGCGAGTCACGATTCCCTCTCTTCAAAGACGTATACGAGAACCGCTTTCTCTTCTTTGCAGTGGTCATCGGAGCACTCTCCGTGTTCCCAGCAGTGTACATCCCCGGCCTGAACACCAAAGTTTTCAAACACATAGGAATTTTCTGGGAATGGGGACTCGCAGTTGGAGGCGTTATCGTCTTTGTCCTAGGTGTTGAAGCTTGGAAAGGGATCAAACGTCACTGGCATTTGTTTGAGCAGGGAGAGGAGGATAGAAGTGAAGAGGAGAAGAGATGGTTGAGAAGTAGGAAGTTAGGGCTACGCCAAGGTTTCTTTACGCAAGCGAAGAGTATGGCTCCGAGTATTAGGTCACTGAGTAGAAGGAGGACGAGCCGGAGTGAGAGAAGTGAAGGGGGAAATATTAGGGAGAAGGTGGCGGAGATGAGGGTTTTGACTCCGGTGACTACTACGGGGACGATGGCGCAGCGACAGGAGGTAAGAGCTGAGGAGCAGGTTTAGTCATTATGTCTCCTATTCAGTTTCTGGATTTCATGATCTTAATTGTTAATATATATATATATATATATATTCGTAGCAAACATCTCCATAAACATACATCCTATATTATCTCTCAATCTCCAAACCAAAACCAACCACTCCAACCCACCAAACGATCAACCCCCAATCACTTCTCCAAGTATCCTCGATTCGTTCTTACTCTTTGTTGCACATCGCCAATCCATAACTATAAATATCTCATCCTCATTCCTAATAATATCCATCCGCAGCATCCTCCCAGCCCCTCAGCCTCAATCCTAACACGTGATGTATTCCTTCTGGTCCTTAATGCCCGACCAGGCTCTTGCGCCTCAACTATTATTCCTTTGTCAGATTTGGAGTTTCGCACGACGAATGATGGAAGTGTGATGGGGGTGACGGGGTTTGGGGCTAGGAGTTGATTGTGCGTCTCGTTACTCGAATGGAAGAGCAAGTTCCCTATACGAGAGCACTTATTAAAATATGCGCGGAAGATAAAAGTGTTTGATGATAAGCCTCTCATATTCAACATTTAAGCAAGGTAATAAGATCTGATGACGTTAGGTTTCGTCTTCATCTTCAACCCAGACCCCAAAACATAGGGCGCAGCCTAGCAAACTTGACACAGCTTTTTGATCGGTTTCGGGAATATTGCTTCTTATTCTTACTTTCAGTCTACCTATCTCGTATTATATCCCATTGATGTGCAACGAATCCTTATTTCTTTTCACTTTGTTGCATATCGTGATTCTTCCACAGGCTTCGAAAGACTGTCCATACCTCACGTAGAAGAAGATGGATTCACTTGTCTGTCTTTCTTTTGTGTCGTTTCTGTCGCATATCACACTTTAGGCAATAATTATCCTCTCTTACTTCGTTGCATATGGCAACCCCCTTGATGTGCAACAGAGTATCTTTCTGTTGCATATCGTACCCCTTGCGATATGCAGCAGGAGGAGCAACTTGGCTCCTTGTTGTTATTGCGTGAGGTATTCAGCTTCTGGGATTTGAAGGGGGAAACCCTTGTGTATTTGACATGAGTAAGAGGTACTAAATACTAAAGCAATATTATTATCATATCTATGTAGATGCAGTGATACATTGAGTAGGTATTCAGTCTCTAGCTGCAAAGACAATATCTGCGGCTTGGTACATGATGAGAAGCAAACTAAGCTGATAAAGTTTTACGAGAAGAAGCAGAATAAAGATTGAAACTCTTGTTGTATTTATGATCGCACTCGCTGACACAGTAGATAATGCGAATGAAGGCCCTCACTCTGCCCCTTTTCAACCTCGCTTAACCACCGCCCCTCTCCCTAACTCCACTCTCCCATTTCTCCTCAAGACCTCGATATACTCTAGTAAAAGAGCACTTGCTTGCCAAGTCTTCACCCACCAACAACACGTCCTAGTCATAACCTTAGCCTCATCTTTCTACACCACCAAATCACACTAACAAGCTATGAAAACACGCTTCTCGTATATCGTAAACCCTTCAATCACATCCTCGTCACCTAAAAGATCGAGCTCTACCCTGGCTCAAGATCAGGCCATTATTCCATCTGTCCCACCCCCCGGTCCACAGAAGCGTAACCCTAAAGCTCCGAACGGCGATCAACAGATCGACCTCGGCGTGCACAACCGACCCTAACTCTTCTTTCCTCCAACCCCCTCTGAACCCTGAACCAACTTTGGAAAGGAAGGCGAAAATCTGCCGTCCGGCAATTTAGCAGGATTCAATGATCGCTCGACGTAGGAAGGCCGTTCCACGATAACCTAGGAGAGAGTGAACCCCTGAACGGACGATGTACATGATCTGCAACCTTAACTCCCCCACCTCACGCTGCAGCTCACCTCTCATGTAAGGTATGTCGTACCCGAATCCTTGAAAGTCCACCCCAAGACACGGTTTGGGTATTGCGCTGGAGGGAAACTTGAGGAGATTGGCTAGGAGGTATATTGAGCGGCCCGTCCGCAATACGACACGATCGATAAATCGTCGATCCAGCACCTACCCACGAAGGAGAAATACCTACTAGTCATGATCTGATAACCCTA
>Ga0182030_10001766_pt1 | contig 45078 bp, 47 predicted proteins | sample 812S3MmetaG_FD_121299 | JGI IMG/M metagenome (GOLD analysis project Ga0182030, IMG submission 121299) | Permafrost microbial communities from Stordalen Mire, Sweden - 812S3M metaG (Illumina Assembly) | ecosystem: Environmental > Terrestrial > Soil > Wetlands > Permafrost | place: Sweden...
CGCCACCACAGACTCCGCCACCGCCCCCTCCGCCGGCCACAACGACGCGTCGGGGCGGCTGCCGTCGGGCAGCAGGCCCGCCGCCATCAGCACTTCTTCGGCCGCCACGATCTCCGCCCCGTAGGCCCGCAGCGCCAGGGCGATCCCGTCCGATGGCCGGCACCCGAGGGAACGGACTTGCCCCTCGTCGTCGAGTTCGAGTTGCGCGTAGAAGTGCCGTTCCTGCTCCACCGCGGTGATCACCACCCGCTTCACGGTGGCGCCCAACATGGCAACGGCCGACACGAAGACGTCCCACGTCGTGGGCCGCCCCGAGATGGTGCCCTGCCATGCGGTGTGAATGGCCTTCGCCTCCGCGGTGCCGATGATGATCCGCAGGGAACGCTTCGGAAACGCCTCCTCCTGCAGCACCACCATCCCCGCCTCAGCTCCGGTCGACGCGGGAACGGCGGTGCGGACCTGGACCACCGAGAGTTTGGAGTACGCGGGCATCGCTGTGACGTTAACCGCGCCCCGACCTCTTTCCCTCCCACTCGGGACGGCCCAGCACCAACCCGGCCACTTCCTGCGCCCCTCCCGCCAGCAGGCAGCGCGCCACTTCTTGGAGCGAGCTCCCCTCGGTGAACACGTCGTCGACGACCAGCACCCGGGCGCCGGCCACCGCGGCGGGCGCCCCCACAACGAGCGCGGAGCGTAACGGACCTTGTGCGATTCGCTCGCGTTCCCAGCGGGTACGACCGCTCAGCCTGGGCGTTTCGGCCACCTTGCGCACCGCGCCGGGATTGAGGTCCCATCCGTCGCCGGCCTGGCGCTCGAGCTGCTCGAGGATGACCCCGATATGGTCCCAGGATCGCCGGGCGCTCGCCCCGAGGTAGGCGGGCATGCCCACGATGACGTCGAACTCCTCGAACCAGGTGGCGTGGCGGAGCAGCTCGCCGGCCAGGAGACGGGCGAACACGCCGGCCCACCACCGCTCACCCCGGAACTTGTAGCCGTGCAACGCGGCCCGCAACGCCTGGTCGTAGACGCCGACGGAGAACACCACGGAGAAGGCCCGGTCCGCCCGCCCGCACCACCGGTTGGGGCACGGGCCGGCCTGGGCCAGGAGCTGCCCGCACACCGGGCAGCGCGAACGCCCGGCGACGGCGACGGTCGAAGCGGCGTGGCAGGCCGAGCACACCTCGGGCCGCGCCGCCTCGCGTAGCGCGCAGCGCTGGCAGCGCGGAAAACCCAACGGGACTCCTGCGCCCTGAGCGCGGGGTGCTGACACCAGGGACCACCTTCCACCGCCGTGTACCGAGCAGGGCGGAAGGGCGCCGAGCGAGCCGCCCACATCCTTGCATGACAACCACCCAGCCGCCTATACGATCGTGCGGTGACTCCGAGGAGCGAGCCGCTCACCCAACACGCCAGGAGCTGGGCCGGAACCCTGGAGGGCGAGATTTACGAACAGGGACGCCCGGACTATCCGCCAGCGCTGACCGCGTTGCTCAGCGAGCAGATGGGCCTGGGACCCGGGCGCCGGGTCATCGACGTGGCCGCGGGGACGGGCAAACTGACCCGGCGGCTCCTGGCCACCGGAGCCGACGTCCTCGCCGCCGAGCCTATTGAGGGGATGCGCGCGGTGCTCGGCCGGCTGGTCCCCGCGGCGCATGCCGTGGCCGCCACCGCCGAGGACCTGCCGGTGGCTGACGCGTCGCTCGACGGGGTGACGGTGGCTCAGGCCTTCCACTGGTTCGACGTGCCCCGGGCGGCCGCCGAGTTCCGGCGGGTACTGCGCCCGGGCCGGCGCCTGGCGGTTATCAACAACCGCCGCGACGACCGGGTGGCGTGGGTGGCACGCATCACCGAGATCCTGCAGCGCTACGAGCGGCTGGCCCCCCAACCCGCCTCGACCCGGCGCTGGTTGGAGGAGCTGCAAGCGGCCGACGAGTTCGAGGGCTGGCAGGAGTTCGATCTTCCCCACGCCCAGCGCTTCGCCTCGCTGGCCGATTTCGACGCTCGCTTTTTGTCCATCAGCTCAGTGATCCTGCTCGACGGGGCGCACAAGCGCGAACTGCTCGAGGAACTCCACGAGGCAGCCGACGGGGTGCGGCCCCTGGTGATGCCACTGCGCACCGCGGTGCGCCTCGCCACCCGGAGCTGAGCCGCCCGGAGCTGAGCCACCCGGAGCTGAGACACCCGCAGCTACGACACCGGGAACTGCGAAGCCAGCAGACGGTCCACGTCGGCGGCCCGGGGAAGGCTGGGGTAGGCCCCGGCCACGGTGGTGGCCAACGCCCCGGCCGCCGCGGCGCGTCGGGCTGCGGAAACCAGGTCGGCGCCGGCCCCCAACGCTACGGCCAGAGTGGCGCAGAAGGTGTCGCCGGCGCCCGTCGTGTCGCGCACGTCCACCGCGAACGAAGCAACAGGCCACACCCCGGCGTCGGTCACCACCAGCGCGCCGTCGGCACCCAGGGTGACGACCACGGCCGTGCCGCGGCGCGCGGCGAGCGCCGAAGCCCGCTCCGCCACCGACCCGGGGCCCGGGCACAGCACCGCCAGTTCTGTCTGATTGGGCACGACCACGTCGACGAGGGCCAGCACATCGTCGGACAACTCCCCGGCGGCCGGCGCCGGGTTGAGCATGGTCATCGCCCCCGACGCCTTCCCCGCGGCCAACGCGGCGACCACCGTGGCGGCGGGAATCTCCTGTTGCACGAGCACCACGTCCGCCTCCTGGCCGCGCACCGCGCCGGCCAGGAGATGGTGGTTGGCTCCCGGCGCCACGATGACCGTGTTGTCGCCGGTGGCGTCTACGGTCACGAAAGCTGAGCCGGTGGCCACCCCCGCCACCTGCACCAACGCCGAGATGTCGACCCCATCGGCGGCCAGCAGGCCGCTCAGGTAGCGCCCCGCGGCGTCGTCGCCCACCGCGCCGACAAAGCGCACCACCGCTCCGCCGCGCGCCGCGGCGACCGCCTGGTTGAGGCCTTTGCCGCCCCCGCTGGTGCCCACCGACGAGGCCGTGATGGTTTCTCCGGGCAGGGGAAAGTGGGCGACGTTGACCACGGTGTCCACATTCGCGCTGCCCACTACGACCACTCGCGGAGCGCTCAAATCCGCCGCTCCAACACCGCGCGCACCCCGTGCTCGCCGTCCTGCTCGATGATGATGTCCGCCCGCCACCGGCTGGGGGCGATGTAGCGGCGCAGGTTCAGTGCGTTGACGCCTTCCCACGCGGCGTCGGCCAGACCCGCGATCTGCTCGATGCTCCACCCCGACCACTGGTGGTAGTAGCAGGAGGGGTCGTCGCCCGCGTCGCGGAACAGAGCGGCCAGGCGCTCGGTGAACCAGCGCCGCAGGTCGTCCTCCGCCGCATCGAGGTAGATGGACAGCTCGAGGAGGTCCGACACCAAGATGCTGGCGCCCGCGGGGTGTACTTGCAACAGGTTGACGCCTTCGAGGACCACCACATCGGGCACCTCGACGACGGTGCCCGGCATCACGTCGTAGTGCAGGTGGGAGTACCGGGGGATGCGCGTGGGGCTCCCCGAGCACAACGACAGGAGGGCCTCGACGAGCGCCGGCGTGTCAAACGACTCAGGGAACCCCTTGCGATTGGTCAGCCCCTGGGATGCGAGTTGTTCGTTGGAGTAGAGGAAGCCGTCGGTAGAGATGACCTCGACGCTCGGCGCCCCCGGCCCGTCGCGCAGCAGACGCGCCAAGCGGTCGGCGACCGTCGTCTTGCCTGCAGCCACCGCGCCGGCCACGCCCACCACGAACGGCCTCCCCGCCCGGGCATGCGCCGCCACCCGCAGGGCCAGGCCGCGATAGGTGTCCGCCGGCTCGCCGGCCACCGCGGCGAACATCGCTTCGCCTTCGCGTCCATTCCCGGCCATGTCCTGGTGTCTATCAGGTGATCCGGCAGGCGACGAGCGGTACGTGTGGTACGAACAGGACATGCAGATCGAGGTCATTATTGAAATCCCCAAAGGCACCCGCAACAAGTATGAGGCGGACGAGAGCGGGGCCATCTGGCTGGACCGGATGCTGTTTACCTCGACCCGCTACCCCGAGGACTACGGCTTCGTGCCCGAGACGCTGGCCGAGGACAACGATCCGCTCGACGCCCTGGTACTGCTCGAGGAGCCCACCTTCCCGGGCTGCCACATCAACGCGCGCCCGGTCGGCGTTTATCTCATGCGCGACGAGGAGGGCACCGACGCCAAAGTGCTGTGTGTGCCGGCCACCGATCCGCGTATGGCGCAGGTCAGCGAGTTGAGTGACATCCCCGAGCACGAACTCGCAGAAATCGCTCACTTCTTCCAGATCTACAAGGAGCTGGAACCCGGAAAAGGTACCGAAGGCGGGAGCTGGCAGCCTCGCGAGGTGGCCGAAGCAGCCATCGCCACGGCCCGGGATGCCTACAGCGCCCGCCAGGCAGGGAAGAGTTGACCAACCGCCGCCGCACGCTGCTCGGCGCGGGTATCGCCGCCGCGGGCCTCGGTGTCATCGGCGGCTCGTTGGCGGTCGTGCGGGCCGCCCGGGCCGGGGCGGCCCGACGGCGGGAGCTCCTCGACGGCGCCCTGCCCGAGCGCCCGGCACCGCCTCCAGCCTCGTCTTCCGCATCCGAAGGGCCCACCCCGACCGCACCGGAGGGTTCGGCTGCGGACAGCCCCGACGCCCCGGACGGGGAGGATCCCGAACCCCCGAGTGCCCCGGCCTCCACCAAGGCCGTCTCGTCGAAGGCGGCCATCTCGTCGAAGGCGACCGACTCGCCGACGGGGCCCAACGGGAAGATGGCCCGCAACTGGGAACTGGCCCGCATGACGCAGCGCATGGGCCGGCATTACGCGACGAGCAGCGCTCGGGAGGTGTTTGCTTCGGCGGAGCGCCGCCAGCAGTTGCGGGCGGATCGCCAGCTGCGGACCACGGCCGAGGTGGTGGAAACGTTGGGCTCCATGAAAGGGGCGTTCATGAAGTTGGGCCAGATGGCCAGCTACCTCGACGCCGGCCTCCCGGCCGAGGTACGCCAGTCCTTGGCCGCCCTGCAGGCCGACGCCCCGCCCATGTCAGCGGACCTGGCCGCCTCGGTGATCGAGGCGGAGCTGGGCGCGGCGCCCGAGGTCGTCTTCGGCGAATGGGATCCCGTCCCCATCGCCGCGGCGTCCATCGGCCAGGTCCACCGGGCGCTGACCCGCGACGGCGCCGCGGTGGCGGTCAAGGTGCAGTACCCGGGGGTGGACGACGCCATCCGCGCCGACCTGGAGAGCACGGCGATGCTCCTCAGCGTGGTGCGGCACCTCTTTCCCGGACTCGACGCCGAACCGTTGGTGGCCGAGTTGCGCGACCGGGTGATCGAGGAGCTCGACTACCGGCTGGAAGCACGCAATCAGCAGGCGTTCGCCGACCGGTTCCGCAACCACCCCTTCATCCACATCCCGGACATCCATCCCGGTTTGTGCGCCGCCCGGGTACTGACCTCGGACCTGGTGACCGGCGCCCGCTACGACGAGGTGCTCGAGTGGCCGGCCGCGGAGCGCGACCTGGCCGGCGAAGCCATTTTCCGTTTCGTGTTTGGCTGCCTTTACCGGATGCACGCGTTCAATGGCGACCCGCATCCGGGGAACTATTTGTTTCACGGCGGCGGCCGGGTCACGTTTCTCGATTTCGGGTTGGTCAAATGGTTCACCGCGCGCGACGTCGATCAGTTGGGGCAGATGATCCGCACGTTGGTCCTGGCCGGCGACGCCACCGGGTTTCGCCGGGCGGTGGAGGACGCCGGGTTCCTCAGGGCCGACCCCGAGTTGAGCGACGAGCAAGTGGCCGGGTATTTCCGGCACTACTACGAGTTGGTGTTGGGTCGGGGACCGACCACGTTTTCGGCCACCTATGCCTCCGAGACGTTGCGCCATTTCTTCGACGCGTCGGACCCGGTGGTAAAGCGCGCCAACGTGCCGCCCACTTTCGCCATCCTGCAGCGCATCAATCTGGGTCTGTACGCGGTGCTGGCGGGATTGGGGGCCACCGCCGATTGGCGGCGGGTGGCTGAGGAAATCTGGCCGTGGGTAAATGCCGGTCCTTCCAGCGAACTGGGCCGGGCGGACGCCGAGTGGGGCGCAGGGCACGGCGGCGACGGCCCCTGGCAACCGTTCGCCTGAGCAGACGGGTGCGGCGGCCCTTCAGGTACGGGAGATCAGCTCACGGGGGCGGGTCCGAGGGCCGGGACCACCCGCTCGCCGGCCAGGACGATCTGGTCGCGGCCATTCGCCTTGGCTTGCAACAACGCACCGTCGGCCAAAGCGACCACCTCGACGAAGTCGTCGGCCTGATCCGACGAGGCCACGCCGAAGCTGGCCGTAAAGATGGGGAGGTGGCCTGCATCGAGGCGCACCGCTATCTGCTGGCGGACCCGTTGGAGCACGTGTACCGCCTCGAAGAGCGGGCACGTCGGCAGGATGATGACGAACTCCTCGCCCCCGTAGCGACACGGGATGTCCGAGGGACGCAAGGCATCTCGCAGCACCTGGGCGAACATGCGGAGGCTGCGGTCGCCGGTGTCGTGGCCGTAGACGTCGTTGAGTTGTTTGAAGTGGTCGAGATCGCAGTAGGCGACGGCGTAGGGGGCGCCGCTGTCGCGCAGATCGCGAGCTCTGGCCTCCAGGCTGCGCCGGGTCAGCAGGCCGGTGAGCGAGTCGCTGTTGGCTTGGGTTTGGGACAGCTCGAAGGCCCGCAGCACGGCGAGGCGTTCCGAGGCCCGCCGGGCCACCACTTCGACGTCGCTGCGCACCGCGTCGTCGGGGGGCGTACCGTCCGCCGTGGTCACGTGCACCACCCCTACGGATTTGCCGCTGATGCTCACCGGTACACACAGCGCGGAGTGTCCTCTGCCGCGAAGGTTCGGGCAGGCGTCGATGGCGGCGCTGGAGCTGAACACCATGGACTGGCCGCGCCCGGCCGCCGGGCAGTCGTCGGGGGAGATCACACCGCATCCTGTTTCGCCGGGGTCCGCGCCGGTGGCCAACACTTGGCGGAAATGCGCCCGACTGGAGTCGGCCAACAGGAGCTCCGAGTACATTCCCGGGGCGGCGTCGGCCAAGGACTCCGCGACCAGTGCGAACACTGGGGTTTCCGACTTCGCCATTTCCAGAGCCCGCTGTACCTGTCCTTCGAAGTCGCCTCTTCGGGCCAGGCGAGCCTGAGCGGAGTCTCGCTGGCGCGCCGTGCGCTCCTCCAGGAGGGCTTTGCGGCTGAGGAGGGCGGTGATGGCCACCCCGAACGCGCCGCCCAGGCCGATGCTCCACAACAGGCTGAGGCGCGCGTCGCCCGCCTGGGTCTGGGTCATCTGCGCGCTGTGAGCCAGGCCGGCGTCGATGGCGGTTTCCAGCGCGGCCAGCGCGGAGTCGAAGTTGTTGTAGGCGGCCCGTTCGCTGACCTGGACCGAAGCGGCCTGGGGGGCGTTCGCCCCCGCGATAAGGAGGGCCAGTGCGGTACGGGAGCTCGAGTAGACCTTCTGGGTGCTGATGACCGCGGGAGCCAAATCGGTGTTGGCCGGTTCCATCAGTAAATGCTCGAGGGTCACATAGGAGCGGTCGGTGATATTCGATTGCTGCACCGCGGCGGGCAGGAGGCCCGCGTCGCTTCCCGTACTGGCATAGGCGGCGTCGGCCACCATCTGAAACTGCGCAATGGAAGCCCGCAACTGCTGCTCGGGGACGAGAAGCGCGATATACCGGTCGCTCATCTGGCTGGCCGAGTGTTCGGCCCGGGTGGCGTTCACCACGCCCACCATGGCGGCTGCGATGGCCACCACCGTCAAAATGACCCCGAGAGCGACGATGGACCGGTGCGGCGAGTGACTTCCTGGTAAGTCCGTCTCGGACCGCTTTGACAAAGGAAGATGCACGAAATAAATATCGACGGTTTTTCTCGAAATCTTGAGAAAAGCCTGACACCTATTGTCGTAAGACAATTTCTAAGGTCAATTTATTTTAGTTCAGTCCATTCTACTTTTTGCCGAATTACTGGTACGGTCAATGACGAGAGGTCGGGAGGTCCATGACGGTCTCATGCGAAGGAACTCAGAACTCGGACGTCGTTCTCGCCGCAGAAAGCGACCGGTTGGCGTCGCTCTACGGGTACGGGCTGCTCGACACGCCGCCCGAGGAGGGGTTTGATCGCATTGCCGCGCTGGCCGCAGAGATTTGCGGTACGCCGATGGCGTTGGTGTCGCTCATCGACGCCGACCGTCAATGGTTCAAAGCCCGGATCGGCGTCGCGCTGAGCGAGGCGCCGCGTGCGTTGTCGCTGTGCCAGCACGCGATCGCCCAGGACAAAGAGCTTTGGATCATCCCCGACACGTTGCTCGACGGCCGCTTCGCCACGAACCCGTTGGTCACCGGCGAGCCGGGCATCCGTTTTTATGCGGGGGCGGTGCTGCGAGACGACGACGGCCGGGGCCTCGGCGCCCTGTGTGTGCTCGACACCAAGGCGCGTCGGCTTTCGCCCACGCAGCTGGCGGGGCTGACCACCCTGGGCCGGCAGGTCACCGCGCTGATGGATTTGCGTCGCGGCGCCGCCGCGTTGGCCCACGCCGAGACCGCGCTGGGCGTCGCCGCCGAAGGCCAGGCCCGTCGCGCCGTCATCACCCTGGACCGGGAGTTACGGATCGCCGGGTGGAGCGGCGACGCCGAGCGCCTCTATGGTTTCCCTGCCGCCGCGGTCAAGGGGCGGCTGCTCAGCTCGGTCCTGGCCACCGGAGTGACGGTGGGCAGTATCGGCGAGATCACCGAAACCATCCACCGCGACGGTCGGTGGGAAGGTGATGTGGTCCACCACCGTCGGGACGGCTCCCCGGTGCGTGTGCATGTCCGCATCGACCCGTGCCGCGACGCCGTCGGCCGTATGGCCGGGTACATCTCGCGCAACGCCGATCTCACGTCCCCCGACATCGACCGGCTGTGCCACGAGACCTACACCAGGATCGTCACCGCCATGGCCAACGGCGACCGGCTCAATAAATTGGCGTCGGACCTGTGCCGGGTGGTGGAGCAGGCCTTCGAGGGTGCGCGCGCGTCGCTTATGGCTGTCGATCGCGACACGGGGCATCTGGTCGTGGTCGCCGCCCCCAGTATGTCGGGGGCGTTTACCCACGCGTTCGATCAGGTCCCGGTGGGGCCGCACATCGGGACCTGCGGCCGTGCCGCCCACCTGGGCCGTGTCGTGGTCAGCGCCGATATCCGCACCGATCCGGCGTGGGATGGGTGGCGCGGCCCCGCCATCGCCGAAGGCCTGCGATCTTGCTGGTCACATCCGATCATCGGTCCCGTTTCCACGGTGCTGGGCACGTTTGCCGTCTACCACGACGAACCCCATGACCCGGGTCGCGACGAACTGCAACTGGTCACTACGCTGGCCGCTCTTGCGGCCATCGTGCTCACCGCCCGCATCGGCGAACTGGGGACCGAACCGCTCGACGAGCTCACCGGCCTGCTCACCAGGGCCGGCTTCGACCGGGTGCTGCACCGGCTGAACCCCGACGCCCCGGTGTGCATCGTGGCGGTCGGCATCGACCGCTTCGGCCTGGTGAACCGCCAGTACGGCCTCGAAGTCGGCGACCACGCGCTCTGCCAGATCGCCGAACGAGTGCGAGAGGTGGGAGCCGAGGCGGCGATCGGGGCGCGCTTTGCCAGCGACCAGTTCGTGTTGTTGTCCCCGCAAGGGTCCAAAGCCCTGCATCTGGCCGACCGTTTGGTGAAGGTCATCCGCCATCCGTTTGTGTGCGACGGCCACGAACTGTGGCTGACCGCCAGCGTCGGCGTGGCCCAAGGACCCGGCGGGCAGGCCCGAGCGGTTCTGCATGCCGCGGTGGCTGCCGCCGGCCGAGCCAGGCGATTGGGGGGAGACCAGGCCCTGGGCGCAGATCTGTCCCCACGGGATTTGGCCACGTCGTCGTTGGCTTTGGTGGGCGCCCTGCACCGCGCCGTGGCCTCCGGGGACTTGACGGTGGAGTACCAACCGCAGGTAACGATCGCTTCGGGGCGCGTGGAGTCGCTCGAGGCCCTTGTCCGTTGGACCCGGGCCGACGGGACCGCGGTGGCCCCGTCGGTGTTCATCCCGCTGGCCGAAGAGATCGGCCTCATCGGCACCATCGGCGAACAGGTACTCCGCCGGGCGTGCTCGGACGCCGCCGGTTGGAACGGCCCGGGCCAGGCGGCGCCGCGCGTATCGGTGAACGTTTCCGGCCGCCAACTGGGATCGGGACGACTGGCCGCCAGCGTGCACTCCGCCCTCGCCCACTCTGGGCTGGCCCCGCAACAACTGACGCTCGAGGTCACCGAAACCTCCTTGGCCGAGGATCTCGAATCGGCGGTCGCCGCGTTGCGCGACGTCAAATCGAAAGGAGTTCACGTTTCGATCGATGATTTCGGCGTCGGCTATTCGTCCCTCGGATATCTGAGCCGTTTCCCGATCGACGAACTCAAAATAGACCGGTCTTTTGTCTCACAGCTCGGAAAGGACATGGCGGCCGACGCCATCGTCCGCTGCGTGATCGCCCTCAGTCACTCCCTCGGCTTGCGATGCGTAGCCGAAGGCGTCGAACACGAAGACCAACTGGCCCTGCTCTCCGCCTTGGGCTGCGATGCGTACCAGGGCTTCCTCTACAGCCGATCCGTTCCCAACGCGCAGGTCCGCGCCGTGGTCGAAGAAGGCAACAAGCTTCGCCCCTCGGGCCGTGCCCGAGGGGGGGTGGCACGACCCGAAAGAGCGAAGACAGCACATTGACCGTGGCCATTTCGCGTCACACCCCAACAGCCTGACAGCCTGACAGCCTGACAATTTACGCTAAACGACCATACCATGGTGAGCGGCGGACGGTAGCTTTTTCTTGTTATCCCGAGGCCAGTCCCAGAACCTCGTCGAATCCGGCGCGCAGACACGCCACGAGGGTGTCGGCGTCGGGGACGGCGGAGGGGTCGATGTTGATGCCGACAGCCAGTTCGCCGGCGTGGCCCAACATGGTCAGGTTGACCGCGGCGCCCGAACGAGGACCCCACGCCACCATGCCTTCTACCGCGGCGCCCAGCAGATAAAGGGGCACCGGTGAGCCGGCCACGTTGGAAGCAATGACGTCGGTCGCTCGCAGAAGCGGCGACAGGACCCCGCCGAGGGCCACCGCCGGCAGGCGCTGGGCGAGCGCCGCGGCGCTGCGGGCCAACTCGATCACCGGTTCGGCGCGGGCCCCGGCCACCAGGTGATGCACGGCCGCCACCCGGTGCGCCGGGTCGGCCACCTGGATGCCGGCCCGTAGGCGCAACGGCACGAAGGCGTTGCCCAACTCGGCGTCGTGGTCGCTGCGGTGGCTGACCGGGATGCCGACGCGGAGGGCGTCGGGCCACGCGCCGTGTTTGTCGTGGTAGCGGCGCAGGCCCCCCAGGACGCCGGCCAGGTAGGCGTCGTTGAGGGTTCCGCCGGCACACGCGCCGGCCGCTCGAAGTTGGGCCAGGGGCACCGTCATGACGTCGAGGCGGGTACCGAGGCTGCGCCGCGTCATGACCGGGCTGAGCGGGGCCAGGCCCGGGGTGGCCACCTGGGCCAGGCGGCGTAAGCGTCCGACCGCTCCCCGAGCGGTCTCCTCGGGGGCGCCCAGGGCGTCGCCCACTCCCTTGGCCCAGCGGGGCAGGGTCCGGGCGGCCAGGGCCAGACCGCGTCGCAGCTCATAGTCGAGGTCGGCGCGTGCCCGGTCGAGATCCCCCACCTCGGGCGGTTCAGGCCGCGGCAGCATGGGAGGCGCCGGCGCGTCGGCTTCCAGGTCGAAAATGGCGGCGGCCAGCGCGAGCGCGCCGACTCCGTCGCTCAGGGCGTGATGGAAACGAAACAGCACGCCCGCGGGTTGGCCTGCGCCTCCCTCAACCAGAATCATCTGCCACGGGGGTCGGGCCAGGTCAAGGACGTCGGTGGCCAACGGCTCGGCCACTGCCACCAGCGCGTGGCGGCCGCCGGTGCGAGGGGGCGGCCCGATCACCCGCAGGTGGTAGTCGAGATCGAAGTCCGCGTCGAGCTCCCAGTGCGGCGCGGCGATCCCCAAGGGGCTGGCCACCACCCGGTGACGGAGACGGGGCATGGCCCGGCTCACCCGCTCCAGGCGGTCCGCCAAGGCGTCGGGCTCGGGGGCGTGCGCCAGTTCCACGCCGACCAGCACGCTCGAGCGCAACGCGGGATCGACCTCGAGGTGCCACAAGAGGGCGTCGAGGTCGCTCAGCCGGTCACCGTGAGAGGGTCCGGCGCTCACCGCAGCGTCGTCGCCCCGGCCGGCGCGGAATCGTCCGACATGGTCTCGCCCGGCGCGGAGACCGCAGGTGTCGCGCCGGCCGGCGCCCCGCGACCGGTGAGCAGCGCCATCCCCCGCCAGCGCCACATGCACTCCACCTGGGCCAGGCCGGCGGCGCGCATCCATCCCAACTGGGTTTCCACGTCGACCAGGCGGTCCTCGGGGTCATCGGCGCTGCGCCCGATGGCGTTGAGGAACTCGGCGTGGAGGCGCGGAGTAGCCGACGCCACGACCTCCAGGTTGGCGAAAAAGCCGTTCGGTGTCAGCATGGGCGGGGACACATCGACTCCGCATGCCCGCTGCAGCGACGGGCGGCCCTCGAGCGCCCGCGACATCAGGCGGCCGTCCCCGCATCCGAGGTCGAGCAACGACCCCAGCTGGGGGGCGACAACTGACGCAGCACCGCTTCGCCGGCCAGGCGGGGCTGCAGGGCCTCCATGCGGTCCAGGTACCAGCTCACCTGCTCCTCGTCGGACCAACCTGCGGTGGGGCTCGGGTACATCTCCATAGTCTGGCCGGAAAAGCGGGGGCCCTGGACGAGCGATAGGGCATCCTGTAACCCATGACGGCTTTCGACGCCGGGCGGCGCGACGGAATCTTGCTGTCCGGTCTGGTCAAGTCCTACGGTCCGGTGCGCGCCGTACAGGGGGTGGACCTGCACATCGCGCCGGGTGAGACGGTAGCCATGCTGGGGCCCAACGGAGCCGGCAAATCCACGACCATCGACATGATTCTCGGTTTGAGCACACCCGACTCGGGCTCGGTGTCGCTCTTCGGGTTGAAGCCCGCCGACGCCGTGCACCAGGGGCTGGTGGCGGCCATGCTGCAGACCGGTTCGCTGATCCGCGATCTCAGTGTGCGCGAGCTGCTGGTGGTCATGGCGTCGTTGTACCCCAAGCCGCTGGCGGTGGACGAAGTCCTCGAGATCACCGGCACCACCGAGTTCGCGCAGCGCCGCACCCACAAACTCTCGGGAGGACAGACCCAGCGGGTGCGCTTCGCGGTGGCTTTGGTGGCCAACCCGGATCTGCTGGTGTTGGACGAGCCCACCGCGGCGCTCGATGTGGAGGCCCGCCGGGATTTTTGGGCGGTGATGCGCGGTTTCGCGGAGCGGGGCAAAACCGTCGTTTTCGCCACCCATTACCTGGAGGAGGCGGACGCCTACGCCGAGCGGATCGTGGTCATGGCCCGCGGCACGGTGGTGGCGGACGGTGCCACCGCAGAGATCAAAGCCCGGGTGGGCAACCGCACCATCCGGGCCACGGTGCCCGGGGTCCAACGCGCCGACCTGGAGCAGCTTCCGGGCGTCGTCGCGCTCGACGTGCGCGCCGACGCCATCACCTTGACGTGCAGCGACGCTGACGCTGCGCTGCACCGCCTGCTGCGCGCCTATCCCGACGCGCACGGTATCGAGGTGCGCGGCGCCGGACTGGAGGAGGCCTTCATGGAACTGACCGCCGACCCGAGCGAAGTGGCGCAATGACCGCGGCCACCTACACCCGCTACGAGGTGCTGCGCTGCTTTCGCAACGTGCGGTTCTTCATCTTCTCGCTGGGCTTCCCCCTGATCCTGTTCTACCTGGTAGCCGGCTCCAATCGCCACGCCACCACCGACGGCATCAAGTTCCCGCTGTATTACATGACCGGGATGATGTCGTGGGGGGCGATGACCGCCGCTCTCGCCGGCGGTGCGCGCATCGCCGCGGAACGCTCGGTGGGCTGGACCCGCCAGATGCGTCTGACGCCGCTGTCGGTGCGGACCTATTTCCAGGCAAAAATCCTGTCCGGCTACCTTCTTGCCTGCTGCAGCATCATCCTGCTCAGCCTGGCCGGGCTGAGCCTCGGCGTCCATCTGTCGATCGGCAAATGGCTGACGGTGGTAGGCCTGATCCTGGTGGGCCTCATCCCCTTCACCGTGTTGGGCATCGTGCTCGGCCATGTGCTCAGCACCGATTCGATGGGCCCCGCCCTAGGCGGCGTCACCACGCTGTTCGCGTTGCTCGGCGGTTCTTTCGGGCCGCTGGCACAGCACGGCGTTTTCCATTCGGTCATCGAGTGCATCCCTTCGTACTGGCTGGTCCAGGCAGGCAAGATCGCCTACACCGGGCACGGGTGGCCGGCGCAGGCCTGGATCGTTATCGCCGTGTGGAGCGTGGTCCTCGTCCGCCTGGCCCGGTTCGTCTATCGCCGCGACACCGCCCGCGTCTAGGGAATAGGGTCGGGGCTGTGGCGGTAACTGGCAGCGCTTTGGGCCCGTCTGATCTCGAGCCGTACCGCCGCGACCTCATCGGGTACTCCTACCGGATGCTGGGCTCCGCGTTCGAAGCCGAGGACGCGGTGCAAGAGACCATGGTGCGGGCGTGGCGCAACCTGGAGAGGTTCGAGGGTCGTTCCAGTCTCCGCTCGTGGCTCTACCGCATCGCCACCAACGTGTGCATCGACATGCAACGCAACGTGCAGCGCCGGGCCCGGCCCATGGAAATGGGGCCGGCGTCGCCCCCGCTCGAGAAGTTTCTGGGACCGATGCTTCCCGAGGCCACCTGGGTGGGGCCCATCCCCGACGCCCAGGTCGCACCGCAGCACGGCGACCCGGCGGAGATCGCCCAGTACCGCGAGTCCATCCGGTTGGCGTTTGTCACCGCCCTGCAGCACTTGCCGCCCCGTCAGCGTTGCGCGCTCATCCTCTGCGAAGTGCTGCGCTGGCAGGCGGCGGAGGTGGCCGAGTTGCTGGAGACGTCCGTGCCCGCCATCAACAGCGCGCTGCAACGGGCACGCGCCACTTTGCGGACGCTGCCCACCGAGCCGGCGCCGACCTCGCTGCAAAGCGACGACGCGGCGTTGCTGGAACGTTACGTGGAGGCCTTCGAGCGCTACGACATCGAACGGCTGGTGGCGCTGCTGCGCGAGGACGCCGTGCAGTCGATGCCCCCGTTTGCCATGTGGATCCAGGGGGCGGTCAACATCGGAAAATGGATGGTGGAGCCCGGGCCGAGCGCCTGTCGCGGTTCGCGGCTGCTGCGCAGCTCAGCAAACGGCGCTCCGGCGTTCGCCCAGTACAAACCGGACCCCGCCGGCGGCCACGCCCCGTGGGCACTGCAGGTGCTCGAGATCTCCGACGGGGTCATCACCGCCATGACCTTCTTTCTGAACGCCGCCGAGCTGTTTCCCCGCTTCGGTTTTCCCCTTCACCTCGACGCGGACCGATGAGCTCGAACCGTGAGATCCGTCTGAACACCTGAACTGATCGACCCGACCATCGAAGGAGCACCCACCATGCCCACCCGTGAGCACGCCCCGCTGGGATCGCCGTGCTGGACCGACCTGTGGACTTCCGACGTCGAAGGCAGCCGCAGGTTCTACAGCGAGCTGTTCGGGTGGGAGGCGCAGGAACCGAGCCCCGAGTTCGGCGGGTATTTCATGTTCACCCGCCAAGGGATCCCGGTGGCCGGAGCCATGGGGGGAATGGGCGACATGACCCCCGACAACAGGTGGAAAGTTTACCTCGACACCGACGACATGGCGGCCACCCTCAAAGCAGCCGAAACCGAGGGCGGCCAGATCGTCGCGGGGGCCATGCCCGTCGCCGACCTGGGCATCCAGGCCGTGCTCCTCGACCCGTCGGGCGCCACCGTCGGGGTGTGGCAGGCGGGAACCTTCCCCGGCTTCACGGTCCTCGACGAACCTGGTGCTCCGAGTTGGTTCGAGCTGCACACCCGGGACTACCCCGCCGCCTTGGCCTTCTACCGCTCGGTGTTTCGGTGGGACACGACGGTGGTGAGCGACACCGACGACTTCCGCTACAGCATCGTGTCGCACCCCGACGTCGATCCCCACACCGAAGCGGCCGCCGACAGCGCGTTGGCCGGCGTCTTCGACCTCGGCGGGTCTGCGCCCGCGGGTGCCGCGTCGCACTGGGAGGTGTACTGGGAGGTCGACGACACCGACGCCGCGCTGGCCCGCGTCGAAGCGCTCGGCGGCTCCGTGCTGGCCGCCGCGGAGGACACCCCCTATGGGCGCATCGCCACCGTGGCCGACCCCGCAGGGGCAGAGTTCAAGCTGCGCACCGGGCCCCGCTAGCCGTGCCGGAACTACTCGACGGGGCGGGGCTGACCCGTTTCGACGAGGTGGCGGCCAGCCACGTGGGCGACGACCGGGTCCCCGGTTTGGTGGCCTTGGTGGCCCGGGGCGAACAGGTGCACGTCGCCGCGCTCGGTTCGCTCGGCATCGGGAGGGCCGCCGTGCAACGCGATTCGCTGTTCCGGATCGCGTCGACCACCAAACCGCTCACCGCGGCGGCCGCACTGGCGCTGGTCGGCGAAGGATTGCTCGACCTCGACGAACCGGTCGACGAGCTGCTGCCGGAGCTCGCGGGGCCCCGGGTGCTGCGCCGCCCGGACGGTCCCCTCGACGACACGGTGCCCGCCCAGCGGCCCATCACCTTGCGGGATCTGCTCACCTTCACCTTCGGTTTCGGGATGGCTGCCGAGATGTTCATGGCCCCCACCCCGTGGCCGGTGGTGGTGGCCGAGGACAACCTGAACCTGTGCACCTTGGGTCCGCCGGACCCGGCCCGCCAGCCCGACGCCGACACGTGGATGGCCGCCCTGGGATCGTTGCCCTTGCTCACTCAGCCCGGGGAACGCTGGCTGTACAACACCGGTGCGTCGGTGACCGGCGTGCTGGTGGCTCGGGCCGCAGGCGTGCCGTACGAGGAGGTGCTGCGCACCCGGATCCTCGAGCCGCTGGGCATGTCCGACACTGGGCTGTGGAGCGCCGAAACCGACCGTCTCGCCACCGCGTACCGGCCCAGCGGCGACGGCCTCGAAGTGTGGGACCGTCCCGACGGCGCGTGGAGCGCTCCGCCGGCGTTCGGGGACGGCGCCTGCGGGCTGGTGTCCACCGTCGACGACCTGTTGGCCTTCGCCCGTTTGTTGCTGGCCGGCGGGGCCCCGCTGCTGCGGGCCGACCTGGTACGCCAGATGACCAGCGACCAGCTCACCGCGGCCCAAAAAGGCGGAGGGAGCCAGGCGATTTTGGACGAGCGCAGCTGGGGGTTCTGCCAGGCCGTCGTCACCGAAGGCCCGCGTGCGGGCGCCTTCGGCTGGGACGGCGGTCTTGGCACGTCCTGGCTCCTCGACCCGGCGCAGGATCTCACGGTCATCGTGTTGACCCAGCGCATGTTTGACAGTCCCCTACTGCCGCCCGTCCACGTCGAACTGCAGGCCGCCGCGTACGCCGCCCTCGGAACCCTCGTGCGCTGAGGCGCACCGGGGACGGGGCCTGCCCGCGCGGCGTGGGTGACTACCGCCTCCGGCTCGCGGGATCGCAGGGACAGCCCCGACGAGCAGAACACCCACGTATCCCATCTAACTCGCCGCGCTCGGTAGGTCCGTTGCGCGCCAGGGCCAGCCACAGAAGGACTTGAGGCCTGCCAGGAAATCCGACTCGCGCCTTGCCAGGTTGCTTTGCCGTAGCAAAGTACCCTGAACAAGCAAGAATTGCTCTTTATGCGCAATTTTGCTTCGAGAGCACAGATCGAAGAAGGCTGAAAGTCGAGAGCGAGCCACGCGCCATGCTGGATAGGTGATTGCTGCCCCCGGCCCGCCAGCCCTCGGACCGGGCTCCATGCTCATCGTCACCGGGCCGCCGGGCGCAGGCAAGACGACCGTGAGCTCCCTCCTCGCGGCGCGCTTCGAGCGATCGGTGGTGTTGCGGGGCGACGACTTCTTTCACTTCATCCACCGGGGCTACGTGGCGCCGTGGCAGCCCGATTCCCAACACCAGAACGAGGTGGTGATCGACGCCACCGCAGCGGCAGCCGCCCAGTACTGCGCTGGTGGCTACGTGGTGGTGGTCGACGCCATCGTCGGGCCCTGGTTCCTGGATCGATGGTGCGCGCAGGTCCCCGAGGCGGTCGCGGTGCACTACGTCATCCTGCAGCCCAACAAAGAGGTAGCCGCCCGGCGCGCCAGTGGCCGCCGCGGCCGAGACGACCTCGTCGACCCGGTGCCGGTGGCGCTCATGCACGACGCGTTCGCCAGCCGCGGTGGGCGCCACGCCAACGTCGTGGACTCGTCGTCGCACACCCCGGAGGAGACGGCGTCGGTGGTGGCGGCCCAGGCCGACGCCGGGCTGCTCCTGCTGCCGCGCTGAAACGCCAGCAGCCTGCGTCAGGTTTCGAGCAGCGTCCGATACAGCGCCACGGTCTGCGCGGCCACGGCCCGCCACGTGAAGTAGTCCTCCACCCGTCGCCGTCCCGCCTGGCCCATGGCCGCGGCGCGGGCCCGGTCGGCCAGCACCGCGTTGACAGAAGCGGCCAGGTCGACGCCCAGGCCGGCCTCGTCCTCGGGGACCGCCACCAGGTGACCGGTGACGCCTTCGACGACGATCTCGGGGATGCCGCCCACCGCGGTGGCCACCACCGGCAGCCCGCAGGCCATGGCTTCGAGGTTGATGAGACCGAACGGTTCGTACACCGACGGGCACACAAACACCGTGGCGTGGCTGAGGATTTGCACCACTTCGGCCCTGGGCAACATGGCGTCGATCCAATGCACACCGCGGCGGGCGGCGACCAGGCCGGCCGCCCGGGCGGCCATCTCGGCGCCGATCTCGGGGGTGTCGGCCGCTCCCGCCAAAAACACCAGCTGCGTGTCGGGGGCGATCAGCGGCGCCATGTCCAGCAGATGCCCGATGCCTTTCTGCGCGGTCACCCGGCCGATCCACACCACCGTCGGGCGGTGCGGGTCGATCCCCCAACGCTCCAGGACATCGGTGGCCGGGTCGGGCCGGTAATGGTCGAGATCGATGCCGTTGTGGATCACCGTGACCCGCTCGGGGTCCACCGCGGGGTAGGCCTCGAGCACGTCGGCGGCCATCGCGGCGGACACCGCTATGACGGCGTCGGCCGATTCCATCCCCGTCCGCTCGCAGAACGAGGACAGGGCGTACCCGCCGCCCAGTTGGTCGGCTTTCCACGGCCGCAGCGGCTCGAGGCTGTGGGCGGTCATCACGTGCGGGACGCCGTAGAGCAGCTTGGCCAGATGCCCGCCGAGGTTGGCGTACCAGGTGTGGCTGTGCACCAGGTCGACGCCGCCCACGTCGCCCGCCATACGCAGATCGACGGCCATGGCGCCCAGCGCGGCGCCCGCCCCTCCAGACGGCAGCGCCGACCACGGCGGGTAGGCCCGGGCCACCAGCGCCGAGTCGCGCTCGGCGCCGAAGCAGTAGACCTCGACGTCGATCAGGCGCGACAGTTCCTGGCTGAGGTACTCGACGTGCACGCCGGCGCCGCCGTACACCTCGGGCGGGTACTCCCGGGTGAGCAGACCCGCCTTCACTTGTAGCCGACCTCGCCGCCTTTGCCGATCACCACCACGCCCTGCTCGGAGACGGTGAAGCGTTCCCGGTCGGCGACGGGGTCCACGCCCACCCGGGCCCCGTCGGCCACCGTGACGTTCTTGTCCAGGATGGCTCGGCGCACCACCGCGCCGGGGCCGATGACCACGTCGTTCATGAGGACCGAGTCCTCGACCAGGGCACCGGACTCGACCCGGACCCCCGGCGAGAGCACGGAACGGCGCACCGTGCCGCCCGAGACGATCACCCCGGTGCTCACCAGGGAGTTGAAAGCCTGGCCCCGGCGGCCGGGCTGCTCGAGCACGAACTTGGCCGGCGGCAGCGGCGGCTGCGACGTGAAGATCGGCCATTTCTGGTTGTAGAGGTTGAAGATGGGGTGCACCGACACCAGGTCCATGCTGGCGTCGTAGTAGCTGTCGAGGGTCCCCACATCACGCCAGTACCCGCGGTCGCGGCTGGTGGAGCCGGGGACCTCGTTGTTGGAGAAGTCGTAGACATGCGCGGCGCCCGCCTGCACCAGGGCGGGGATGATGTCGCCGCCCATGTCGTGGCGCGACGAGTCGCTGCTGGCGTCGGCGTGGAGCGCTTCGATCAAGGTCTCCGTGGAGAAGATGTAGTTGCCCATGGAAGCCAGCACGCAGTTGGGGTCGTCGGCCAGCGGCTCGGCGTCGGTCGGCTTCTCCCGGAACTTGGCGATCTGGGTGGCGCTTCCCGGTTCGATCACCCCGAACTGCGATGCGTCGCGGATATCGACCCGGATGCCGGCCACCGTGACCCCGGCCCCCGTCGCCAGGTGCTGGTCCATCATCTGGCGGGGGTCCATACGGTAGATGTGGTCGGCCCCGAACACGCAGATGTAGTCGGGTTTTTCGTCGCCCACGATGTTGAGGTTTTGGAACACGGCGTCCGCGGAACCCGAGAACCACTGCCGGCCCCGGCGCATCTGGGCGGGCACCGGGGTCACGTAGTTGCCGAGCAGGGTCGACATCCGCCACGTTCGGGAGATGTGCAGGTCCAGGCTGTGGCTCTTGTACTGGGTGAGCACCACGATCTGCAGGAACCCGCCGTTGGCCAGGTTGGACAGCGCGAAGTCCACGAGTCGGTAGTGGCCACCGAAGGGCACGGCGGGCTTCGCCCGGTCCAAGGTGAGCGGCATCAAACGCTTGCCCTCGCCTCCAGCCAGGACGATCGCCAGTACCTGACTCATGGTTTCACCGTAGTCGGGGGCGCGCCGCGATCCTCCGGATCCCGCAACTTTGCGGCGAACGTAGCGGTGGCGCCTTCGGCGCCGGCCATCACACGATCACACGATCACACCGTGATGAGGCTGTCCTCGGTACCGAACTCGTTGACGACGTAGGCGTCGGCTTCCCAGTCGTTTTCCCAGCGGGAACCGTCGAGCAGGAACCGGTAGCGGTAGGAGCGGTCCGCAAGCAGCGACACCGTCACCGAAAGGCGCCCGTCTTTGCGCCGCTTGAGCGGGGCGGCCTGCTCGGACCACTCGTTGAACTCGCCGAGGACCGCGGCGTGCTCAGTGGCTACCTCAGGGGGCAACTCGAAGGTCACCTTGCAGGTCCGGCCACCTTTTCCATAGGACTTCTTCGCCATGCTCAAGCCTACGCGCGACGAACGCCGCGGACGGTGGACGGTACCGACCTCAAACGCCGATAACGGACGCCACCAGGTCGAAGGCTTGGCCCACGGTGGCCAGGTTGTCGGGCTCCACGTCGGGCAGCTTGATGGAGAAGGCGTCGTTGAGGGCCAGGGTGATCTCCACCACCGCCAGGCTGTCGGCGTCCAAATCCTCCCGCCACCGGGCCTCCGGCACCACCGTAGAGGGCTCGATGTCGAGCACCTCTGCCACACATTCTTGAAAAGTTCCGTACGCCTCAGCCCGCTCCATCGACTGGAACGGTAGTAGCTGGCGGCGTCCTCCGTGGTACCGCGGGGCCCGGCCACCTAGATTGGCCAGCCATGCCCGGACTGCTCGAAGGAAAGCGCCTTCTCATCACCGGCGTGCTGACCGACGACTCGTTGGCCTATCCGGTGGCCGAACTGGCCCAGAAGGAGGGCGCGCACATCGTCCTCACCGGGGCGGGGCGGGGTATCTCGCTGACCCGCCGGGTGGCCCGACGCCTGCCGCAGCCGCCTGACGTGCTCGAACTCGATGTCACCGTGCCCGAGCACCTCGACGCGGTGGTGGCCGACCTCGAGGCGCGGTGGGGGGCCCTCGACGGGGTGCTGCACTCCATCGGGTTCGCTCCTGCGGCCTGCCTGGGCGGCGGTTTTCTCGACGCCTCGTGGGAGGACGTGAAAGTGGCGCTCGAGGTGTCGGCCTTTTCGCTCAAAACCCTGGCCGCCGGCCTGCGCCCCCTGCTGGTCGCCGCGGGCGGTGGATCGGTGGTCGGGTTGGATTTCGACGCCCGGGTGGCGTGGCCCGGCTACGACTGGATGGGGGTGGCCAAAGCGGCCCTGGAGTCCACCTCGCGCTACCTGGCCCGGGATCTGGGGCCCGACCACATCCGCGTGAACCTGGTGGCCGCCGGCCCGGTGCGTACGGTGGCCGCCAAGTCGATCCCCGGGTTTTCCCTCTTCGAGTCGGTGTGGGACGGGCGCGCCCCGCTGGGCTGGGACATCAACGACTCGGCGTCGGTGGCCAAGGCCTGCTGCGCCCTCCTCTCGGACTGGTTCCCCATGACCACCGGGGAGATGGTGCACGTCGACGGCGGTTTCCACGCCATGGGGGTCTGATGGCCCCGGACGACGAACCAGCGGGACGGGTGGTGCTGGTCACCGGCGGTAACCGCGGCATCGGCTACGCCATCGCCACCGCCTTCGCGGCCAACGGGGACCGGGTGGCCATCACCTACCGCGACAAACCGCTCGACGAGTTTTTCTCGGTGCACTGCGACGTCACCCGGGCCGGCGACGTCGACGCGGCGTTTTCGCAGGTGGAGGCGGAGTTGGGGCCGGTGGAGGTCCTGGTGGCCAATGCGGGGGCCAACGCCGACAAGTTGCTGTTGCAGATGAACGAGGAGTCGTGGTCGTCGGTCATCGACACCAACCTGAGCGGCGCCTACCGGGTGGCCAAGCGGGCCACTTCCAAGATGATCAGGGCCCGCAAGGGGCGCATCATCCTCATCTCGTCGGTGGTGGCCATGCTCGGCTCCCCCGGGCAGGCCAACTACGCGGCGTCAAAAGCGGGGATGATCGGTTTCGCGCGCAGCCTGGCCCGCGAACTCGGCGGGCGGGGGGTGACGGTCAACGTGGTGGCCCCCGGCTTCGTGACCACCGACATGACCGCCGCGCTGAGCGAAACCCGCCAAGCCGACATCGTGGCCCAGGTCCCGCTGGGGCGCATGGCCGCTCCCGACGAGGTGGCCAGCGCGGTGGTGTGGCTGGCGTCGCCCGGAGCGGCCTATGTGACCGGCGCGGTCATCCCCGTCGACGGCGGCCTGGGCATGGGTCACTGATGCGACCGGAGCCGCTGATGGAGAGGAGCCGCAGGTGAGCGCAGAACTACCCCGTCCCGAGGACGTCCTTCCGCATCGGCCACCGTTTCTGTTCGTGGACGAGGTGACCGGCATCGTGCCCGGCCGTTCCGCCACCGGACGGTGGACCCTGACGGGGGACGAAGCCTTCTTCGCGGGGCACTTTCCCGGCCGTCCGACGCTTCCCGGCGTGCTCATGGTCGAAGCGCTGGCGCAGCTCGGAGGCATCGCGGTGCTCTCCGACGAGCGTTTCGTGGGCACCTTGCCCCTCTTCGGCGGGATCGACAAGGCCCGTTTCCGGCGCCAGGTCGGCCCCGGCGACACCTTGGAGATGGAGGTGGTGCTCGATCAGCTCGGGGCACGGGCGGGGAAAGGGACCGGCACCGCCCGGGTGGACGGCCACTTGGCGTGCCAGGCCGGCATGCTCTTCGTCATCGTCAAACCCTGAACGGTGAGCGGTTTCGACAGCGGGGTTGACGCCACCGCCACCCACGCCCTCAACCAACTGGTCGCCGACTACGGATCCCAGTCCCTCCAGGACCCGAGACTGGTGGAGAACCACCTCAAGGATTTCATGGCCGCCCACCCGCGGGAGGCCAACGTGCTGGGCGCCGCGGTGGCCAGCGGCGCCACCAAGGAGTTGGCCGACAACCTCAAGCGGGGCATGGATCCCGACACCGCGGTGGAGTTGTCGGCCCGGGCCATCTCCGAGCGGCGCAGCATCGATCCCGCCTCCGCAACATGGGCGGCCGGCCACTACGCCACCGCGTTGGGCCACCCGCCGACGACACCGCCCGTCGCGGCGGGCGCCGTGCCGTGGCCGGCGAACCCGGTGCTCGCCGATCCTGGCACCCCGCCGGCGTGGCCTGCGGCACCGACCGCAGCCAGCCAAACGACACAGCTCAACGAGCGGGCCGGGTTCGACGACACGACCCGGGTCGCCCGGGCCGTGGGCGGAGGCGACCAGCCGACCTCGGTGGTGGTCCCCACGCCCCCCGCCTACATCGAAGACCCGTTTGGCGGAACGGCCAGCGCGGGGTACGGGCAGCGCACCCCGCCGTCGGGGATCGCTCCGCTGGCCCCCGGCGCACCCGTCGACCCGAGCGAAGGCGACGACCATTCGCGCCGGACCGCCATCATCGCGGCCGTGGCGGTGGTCGCCGTGTTGGTGGTGGTCGTCGCCGTGTTGGTGTTCGCCCTCGGCGGCAAGAGCCACAACTCGGCGGCGAGCAGCACCACCGTGGCGCCGGCTTCATCGACCTCCGCCGCCACAACCACCACCGTCGCCCCCACCACGGCGACCACGGCCACGACGGTCGCTGCGACGACGACCACCGCGTCGACGACCACGACCAGCGTGCCGGTGGTCGGCCCCGGCGGCTGGAACTTCCCGGTGCTCATCACCACGGGACCCACCAGCGGACTCAGCTTGAACACGCTGCAGTGCCGCACCCCCACCGGGTGCCTGGCCGCCGACGGCAACGGAGGCGTGGAAACCTTTGATGGCACCACCCTGTCCACCTCGACCAACGTCGATCCGCACGGGCAGATCCAGGATGTCGCCTGCCCCACGGCCGCGTTCTGCGCGGCGGTGGACAACGCGGGGTACGCGCTCACCGAAACCAGCGGCGTGTGGAGCGACCCCCTCTCCATCGCCGGCACCCAACTGAACTCGGTGTCGTGCGCTTCGATGACCATGTGCGTGGCGGTGGGCAGCGACGGCGACGCCTACGTGTACAACGGCACCACCACGTGGGCCACCTCGCCCATCGACAACAGCAACGGCGCTTCGCAGAGCCTCACCGGCGTGTCGTGTCCGGCCACCACCTTCTGCGTCGCGGTGGACAATGTGGGCAACGCCTTCCACTACAACGGTTCGACGTGGACGATGGCCGCGGTCGACGAGAACGCCAACTCCAACGAGGGCAACAATCTGGTGGCCGTGTCGTGCCCCACCACCACGTTCTGCGCGGCGGTGGACCAGGAGGGCGACGCCGTGTTGTACCGAAACGGCTCGTGGGGCGATGTGACCACGGTGGACACCACCAACGGCTTTGCCGACGTCTCGTGCCCCGTGGCGGGGTTCTGCGCGGTGGTCGACACCAACGGACAGGCGTCGGTCTACCAGGCGAACGCCTGGGGGGCCATGGTCCGTGTCGACGGCAACAACAAGTTTTTGTCGGTGAGTTGCACCGGCGCCAGTTACTGCATCGCCCTCGACGCCCACGGCAACGCCGTCAAACGCTCGTAACGTCCAACAGCGCCGGCAGATGGCCGATGTCGTCGATGACGTGGTCCGGTTGCTGCCCGCCGTCGAGGTCGGAGAGACGAAACTTTCCGGTTCGCACCAGCACGCCGGCCATGCCGACATCCTGCGCGCCGAGGACGTCCGAGCCGATGTCGTCGCCCACCATCAGCGCGCCTTGTGGGCCGACGCCGAGCTCGGCCAGCGCCGCTTGGAAGAAGGCGGGCGCCGGTTTGCCCACCACGTCGACGCGGATAGCGGCGGCGGCCTCCAAACCGACGATAAACGCCCCCATGTCGAGCGCGGAGCCCTCCGCCGTTTGGAAACGGGCGTTGCGGTGCAAGGCCACCAACGGAACGCCGTCGACCGCCAGGCGGTAGACGGCGTTGAGTTCGTCGTAGCCGATGCTCGAGCCGGCGCCTCCGAGCAGCACCACCCCGGCCGCGGCCGGCTCGACTAGGGCTACCCCTTCGAGGTCTTCGCTCAAGTCGCCTTCGTTGAGCACGAAGCACCCTGCTTGGGGGAAATGCTCGGAGAGATACCGGCGGGCGCTGGTCACCGCGGTGTGGATGTGGTCCGCGTCGACGGGCATGCCGGCCGCCGCGAGGAGCTCGGCGATCTCCCGGCGGGTCTTGGAGGAGGTGTTGGTCACCAACCGAAACGCCACATCGTGGTGGCCCAGCCATGCGATGGTGTCCACCGCTGCGGGCAGCGCCTTCCACGACACGGTCAGCACCCCGTCGATATCCAACAGAACCGCTCGTTGCATAGGCGAGGTTATCCCCAGTCAGCACCCCGTCGATATCAACGGAACCGCTGGGCGGCGATCAGGGCTACCAGGTGGGCGTTACCGGCGGGCTGGCCGTAGGCAGGGGCGTCGCCGAAAGCCAGGACCGCTCCGGTGGAGGTAGCCATCCAGTAGCCGAGCCGGTGGCCGTGGCCGATAGGGCGATGACGGGCTGGGCCGCTTTGAGGGTCGTCGGCGACCCGTGCACGGCGGCATCACCGAAGGCGTAGATATGTCCGTCCCGGCCGACCATCCAATAGCCGTGCCCGGACGGGCTGGCCGTCATGGCGGTGATCGGATGGGCCAGGTGGATGCTGCCCAGTGACCCGTAGAAGCGGGCGTCGCCGAAAGTGAAGATTCCGCCGTCGGACGCCGCCAGGGTGTAGCCCCGCCCGTCGGGGGTGGCCGTCATCCCGACGATGGGCTTGTTGAGGCGGAGCCTGCCGAGCGACCCGTAGAAACGGGCGTCCGGCACCTGCACCGTTCCAGGACGGTGACGGCGGCGTCGCCGCCGTCGGTGACGTAGGCGGAGGCTCCGGACGGGTCGACGGCCACGTAGTTGGGGCTAGCTCCGACGGGGACGGTGATGGTGGCTGCTGGCGGGGTGGCGGTCAGGTCGAGGACCGACACGGTGTTGTCGGATTGGTTGGTGACGTAGCCGTCGGTACCGGACGGGTTGACGGTCACCCCGGTGGGAGCGTTGCCGACGGTGATGGTGTCGGTGGCGGTGTCGATCACGGTGACGTTTCCGGTGCCGTCGGTGACGTAGGCCAGGGTGCTGGCCGGGTTGACGGCCACGTCGTTAGCCCAGCCATCAGCGGGGGAGGGTGGCGGTGACGGTGTTGTTACCTAGGTTGATGACCGATACGGTGTTGCTTCCGTCGTTGGCGACAGTGGCGGTCACCGTGCCGGTGGCCGTGTCGATCACCGAGACGGTATTGCTGGAGGAGTTCGCCACATACGCGGTGGTGCCCTCTGAGTTGAAGGCCACCCCCCATGGGGTCGTCCCAACGGGGATCGATGCTGGCGACGGGGGGCTGGCCGAAGCAGAGGTGGCGGTCGCCGCCCCGCCCCACGGCGTCGAGACGCCAGGAAATGGCGCGCCGGGACAGCGGTGGAGGCGGGGATTGGAGCTGGCACGGCGTCTCCCTAGGTGGAGGAATGCGGGCGACCGTGCCTAATGGGGCCGGCGCTGCATTCAGTGCCGCTGCAGAAGGGGGCTGCCGCTGGAGCTATCGGCCCGGACCCGGACCCACTGAACGGAGCCGAAAGTCACCTTGTGTGGCTTGGCCTGCGTCCCAACCGGCGACGGGCAGCCGTTGGTGCCGCTCAGTATCGAGCGGTCACCGCCCGGACCGTCACGAGGTGGGCAAGGCAGCGAGTTCGGGGGCCGCAGTGGCCAGGTGGCGTGCCCCGGCGGCGAGATCGGATTCGCTGGCCACCGCGGAAAAGGTGAGGCGCAGATGGGCGCTGGGCGCCTCCGCCGGGAAAAACGGCCGGGGCCGGCCATCACCACCACCCCGGGGTCGGTCCTGCGGTGGTGTGTGGCGCTCAGCGGGCTAGGACTGGTCGTCCCCATGTGCGTCGCCTTGCTGTAGCCATGGGCGGCGCTCCCAGACGTCGGAGACCGTGAATTTGCGTTGTAGTGCAGGCCTTTTTTGCCGGGAGGTCATACGGTTTCCGGGTCGATCCCTGCGTCTCGTAACGCTTGAGCCAGGCGCTCAGCTCGAGCCTGTGCTTCTTCAGCTTGAGCCTGTGCTTCTTCAGCTTGAGCCTGTGCTTTTTCGGCTCGGGCTATCTCGGTCCTGGTGTCGACGAACTCTCCACCGTCAGGCAGGAACAGGCGAACCTGGCCAGGGGACGCTTCGATACGAAGCCCTCCCAGACTCGGGTGCTCGCAACTAGTGTCAGGGTCGCCTTCCTCGAGTTCCGTGCCGTTGTTGACCCACGTGGTGATGTGGCCTCGTTCGGGGTCGATCTCAATATGGGCAGGCACACCGATACGACCGAACAAGGCACGCTTTTCGGCCAGGACCATCGCACCGTCGGAACGATGGTTGGCCGGAGACAACACCTCCAACGTCACCGCGGGGACCGGCTCGTCGGGAACCCAGTACACCGTCCGGGTACCCGGCTGGGCGCCGGGGATGACCGCGATATCCGGACTGACCTGCTTATCCGGACCGTTTTCCCCGCGGACCCGGACAAAAATGTCGGACAGCACCAGCGCGCGTTCTCCGAGGACGAAACCGAGCACGGCAGCCAGGCGGGCCAGCACCCTCGAATGCAGTTCCGAGCCGGTCATATCGACCGCCTCATCAGGCAGGGTCGTCTGGGTGACCATGACGTCAGCGTATAGGACCACAATCGGTAGCTCCTTTGGTACGCCCTACTCACACGGGACGGTGACTGATCCACCTAGAGGTGCCCGGGCCGGATCAAGCCGAGCACCGACTGCCCTGGATCACAGCGAGGCGGCCGTCAGCGGGGCGGCGATGGCTGGGATTTAATTTCCGGGTTGCAGCCGGTGCAAATCCGTAGGGATCCCGTCGATATAGGTGATCTGATTGGTGCGCACCGCCGCGACGGTGGCGCCCGGCGTGATGGTGCCGACCAGGTTGAGCGGGTCGGTGGCGTTGACGGTGACCCGTTCGCCGGTCTTGGGGGCTTTGCGGATGCGGTCGAGTTGTTCGGCGGCGTCCGCCAACGCATACTGCTCGCCGCTGAACCCGGTGACGAAGCGGCCGCCGCGGATGAGGCCGCGGTCCTCGAGGCGGCGCAATGCCCGCTGCAGGTCGCGCCACGGCAACCGGAGCGAGTCGAGCACGGCGAGATCTCTGAAGATGACGCCCCACCGGTTGAGGAGTTGTTCGGCGACGGCCTCGGCCAGCTCGTCGCGCTCGACGGTGGTGTCGGGGGCGGGGACGAGCGCCCAGCGCCCTGCGCCGTGCCCGTGGGCCTGGGACCCCCGCCCCAGGCGCGACATGCGTCGCAGCTGCGGCGGGGCCGGTGTGGTGGTGATCTTGGCTCTGATGGCACTGAACCCGTCGCACATGAACAGGCCTTTGGTCACGCCGTCCCACAGGCCGCGGCGGATGTCGTCGGGGGGACGGCCGGTGGCCGCGGCCAGGTCGGCGGCGAAGGTGGCGCCGCGCAACCGTAGGGTTTCGGTGATGTCCGCGGTGGCCGGCGCCGACGGATCGCAGGGGACCGACGAGTCACGTGCCGCGCTGACGAGCCAGGGAAGGTCGCCTCGGAACACCACGGCGATGGGTGTGGCCTTGGACGGCGCGGCGAGGGGCCCGTCGTCGGGTCTGGCCCGGGGCGAGAGGCGGAGCCAGGCCACCGCCCCGTCGTGGCACAGCTGGTCGAGTCGGGCCGGCTCGTAGTGGCGCAGACGGCGCGACAGCAGCTCTGGCTCCCAAGCGACGGCGGCTGCTTCGAAGCCTTGGAGCTGCCCGATGACACTGAGCAGGCCGGCGTCACCGGCCAGCTGCGTGCCGGGCGCCAGGTGCTGCCAGCGCAGCAAGAAGCGCACGAAGTCCTGGGTGCAGGCGGTCTGCGTGCGGTCGCGCCGAGCCCGGCGCGAATAGGTGTGCATGCGGGCCAGCAGCCGGCGGGCCACCCATTCGGTGGGCGCACCGGGCACGCTCGACGACGGGCGGTAGCGGCCTTGGAGGGCGAAACCTTCCTGCTGCAATGCGGCGAGCGCGACCTCGACGGTGCTCGGGGCGAGGCGGGTGGTGCGGGCCAGTTCGGTGGCGGTGGTCACGCCGATCAGCTCGAGGTGACCGCGGATCATCCGGGTCGCCGCGGCGTGATCGCCGTCCAGCGCGGCGCGGGCGTCGCCGGCTGTCTCGGTGGCGCACCACATCTCGGCGCCGCCGGCGTCGAGGGCAAGGGCCCGGCCTCTGGCGGCCAGCTCCTGCCACAACGGCCGCCAATCGGGCCGGGCGGGCAGCGCGACCATGGACGACAACAGGTCGTGGAGGTCGTCGGCGGAGGTCGGGGTGGCCACGATCTCGGCGTGGACGGCTTCGATGGCCGCGGGGTCGAGCGCCCCGATGGCGGCCAGATCGACGGCCAGGCCCCGTCGCAACTGAACCGCGTTGGTCCGCCGATTTTGGAACTCCTCGTCGTCGAGGAAGGCGTAAGGGCGGGCGGTGACAATCTCGTGGGCCAGCACCGACGCCTCGGTGGTGTCGCAGCAGTGCACCCGCACAACCCCCGATTCGATCCGTTGCAGCAGGCCAGTGATCCCGTCGATGTCGAGGGCCTCATGGAGGGTGTCGTCGATGCTTTGGCGCACCAGTAGATGGTCGGGGATTTCGATGGGTCCCGTGATGTTTTCCTGGCACGCCGCGGCCTGGGGGAACACCGCGGCCATGAGGTCGTCGGATTCCATGCGTTGGATGGGCGGAGGGTTACGCCGGCCACCCCGGAAGCGCAGCACGATCAGCGAACGGTTGAGGTTCCAGCGCCACCGGGACTGGAACATCGGCGAGTCCAAGATGGCGTGCTCCAGCGTGTCGCGCACGGTGCCACTCGAGATGTAGCGGATCACTTCGTCGAGGGGGAAGCTGTGATGCGGCCCGAGGGAGAGGATGACGGCGTCGTCGGTGGCTGCTGCTTGCAGCTCGAAGTTGAACGTCCGGCAGAACTTCTTGCGCAGCGCGAGGCCTAACGACCGGTTGATCCGTCCCCCGAACGGGGAATGCAAGACGAGTTGCATGCCGCCGGTGTCGTCGAAGAACCGCTCGACGACCAGGCAGGTTTGGGTGGGCATGGCGCCCAGGGCGGCGCGCCCGACCGCCAGATAGTCGACGATGAGGGCTGCCGCGTCGGCCCCCACACCAGTGTCGGCCATCAGGCCGGCCCGGGCTGCGTCGGGGTCGCCGGCCGCCAGGTGGTCGTCGACCCGGCGACGTAACTCGGAGACTTCCTCGGACAGCTCCACGGTGCGCGCCGGGGCCTCCCCCATCCAAAACGGCACGGTGGGTGGGGTGTCGCCGGCGTCTCGGACCCGCACGACGCCCGCCTCGACGCGGCGGATCTGCCAGCTGTGGGTGCCCAGTAGGAAGATGTCTCCGGCCGACGACTCGACGGCCCAGTCCTCGTTGACCGTCCCTACCAAGGTGTCGTCGGGATCGGCGATGACCCGGTAGTCGCCAGTCTCGGGGATAGCGCCCCCCGAGGTGGCGGCAGCCAGACGGGCACCGCGGCGCGGGCGGAGCTCACCGTTGATGGCGTCGTGGTGGATGTAGGCGCCGCGCCGTCCCCGGCCGGTCTCGATCCCGTTGCTGACCAGGTCGATGACCTCGTCGAACTGGGCCCGGGTCATGTCCATGTAGGGCGCGGCCCGCCGGAACAGCTCGAAGAGGTCGTCGCTGCGCCACTCCTGGGCTGCCACCTCGGCCACCACGTGTTGGGCCGCGATGTCAAGGGGCAGGCGGGCGGGGACGATGGCGTCGAGGTGGCCGCCGCGCACGGCGGCGAGCAGCGCGCTGCACTCCACCAGCTCGTCGCGGGTCATCGGGTACAGCCGGCCTTTGGGGGTCCCTGACCTGCTGTGGTTGGAGCGGCCCACCCGCTGCAAGAAGGTGGCGATGCTGCGCGGCGAACCGATCTGGCACACCAGCTCCACGGGGCCGATGTCGATCCCCAACTCCAAGGAGGCGGTGGCCACCAGGGCCCGCAACTCGCCGGCTCGCAACCGGGCCTCCACCCGGTAGCGGCGGTCCTTCGACAGGCTCCCGTGGTGGGCGGCGACCACGTCGTCGCCGAGCCGTTCTCCGAGTTGGTGGGCCAGCCGTTCGGCGAGGCGGCGGGTGTTGACGAACACCAAAGTCGTGCGGTGCTCCCCCACCAGCGCGGCGATGCGGTCGAGGATGCTGGCCATCTGCTCTGCGGAAGCCACCGCCTCCAACTCTCCGTCGGGTAGCTCCAGGGCCAGGTCGACGACGCGCTGGTGGCCTGCGTCGACCGTCGCCGGCAGGGGCCGGTCGCCGACGAGGAGCCGCCCGACGGTGGAGAGCGGACGCTGCGTGGCCGACAGGCCGATCCTGACCGGTCGCCGGTCGCACAGCGCCTCGAGTCGCTCCATGGTGACGGCCAGGTGGGCTCCCCGCTTGTCTCGGGCCACCGCGTGGATTTCGTCGACGATGACCGTTTCTACGCTGCGCAGCAGTTCGCGTCCGCGTGCGCTGGTGACCAGCAGGTAGAGCGATTCGGGGGTGGTGACCACGAACGCCGGTGGGCGGCGCAGCATCCGGGCGCGCTCGGCGCTCGTCGTGTCACCGGTTCGCACCCCGACCTCGACGCGCGGGCCGCCGCAGCCCAATTCTCCGGCGACGGCCGCGATCTCGGCCAGCGGGCGTTCCAGGTTTTCGGCAATGTCGACCGCTAACGCCCGAAGCGGCGACACGTACACCACCCGGGTCACTTCTTCGGTCGGCTCGCCTGCGTCATGCGCCCGGTAGAGGGCGTCGATGGCCACCAGGAACCCGGCGAGCGTCTTGCCCGAGCCGGTCGGAGCGGCGATCAGGGTGTCGTGCCCGGCGGCGATCAGCGGCCAGCCCTGCGCCTGGGGCTCGGTCGGTCCGTCCGGGAAACGGCGCCGGAACCACTCGGCCACCGCCGGATGGAAGCCGGCGACCGTCCCCGGCACGACAAGGTCGAGCGGCGGGTCTTGGACGACGAGCATGATCCGTCGATCGTACGCACTGCGTGTGACGGAAACCGCCGAAGGGCTGGACTAGCCGCCGGCGGGATCGGGGACCGACTCGGACGCGGCGCCCAGCGACCGACTTCGTCGGATGGGCCAGAACGTGGCGGCGACCAGCGCCACCAGCAGCCCGGAGTTGGGGTCTGTGCCCTTCCCGGTGAAGATGCCCCCGAAATCCTCCAGGATCCAGATGGCGACGCCCACCACCACGCCGACCACCACCGCCCCACGCACCAGGCGGGGCACGAAGCACCCGAGGCCGGCGAACGCGAACAGGCCGACGAACAGGTAGGCCACCACGGTGCCGTGACCGGTGAGGGCGTCGCCCAGGTGGTGGTCCATGCTGCGCACCCAGGCCGGTTCTCCGTCGACCATGGTGGTGACCATGTCGCCCAGCGACGTGTTGTTGCGGTTGACGGGCTGCAGCGTGAAGTAGACGAAACTGCCCCACAACGTCAGCGTCGCCAGGCGCGCCACCTGCGCCCCGAGGATGCTGGTGGTGGCCACCGAACGACCGTGCAGATCACCCCGAGCGCGGCCGGCGAGCGCCGGGTCCGCGAGCGACGGGTCGTCCCCCGGGCGGGGCCACGCCAGCAACGCGAGGAAGGCGTAGAGGATCACCGCGCCGGGAGCGCCCACGAACGGATTGGTGGCCCCGGTGAGCACCCCTCCCAGCCCTTCGCCCAACCACCACACGGCAAGCGACCACGCGATCGACACGGCCAGCGCTGCTCTCACCATGCGGCGCAGCAACAGGCCGACGGCAATGGTCAACTGGATGGTGGCGAACACTGCGTTGTACACCACGATGTGGTGGACCATGACGTTCGCCGCCCAGTTGATCGGGTGAGCGACAACCAGGGGATTCCCTGCCGCCGTGGGCTCCAAGGTGTCGGTCACGAAGGCCTTGGTGAACATGTACGGCTGGTACTGGAGGGCGGCGTCGACGAGCCACAGGAAACCCAACGCCATCTGTACCGCTCGACGCGGGGCGAGCTGCCCGATCCACGACCACACGCCGAACCCAGTCGTCCAGGCGGTCCGGGGCGCGGCGGAGGTGGGGACGGTCACCAACTTCTCACGCCGTCCCGGGAGTTCCTCACCAGCCCTTAGTGGCCCGCAGCGGCCGGAAAGTTCCCCGCAGCACTACCTTTTCTGCGTGACCACATTCGACGGGAAGGCCTATCAGGCCCGATTCGACGCGCTGGCCCACCAAGGGCTCGACGTGCACGGCGAAGCCGCCCTGGTCCGCTCGCTGCACCCCGCGTCAGTACTCGACGCCGGCTGCGGCACCGGGCGCGTGGCCATCGAGTTAGCCCGCCACGACATCGCCGTGGTCGGAGTCGATGTCGACGCCTCGATGATCGCCGAGGCGCGCCGTCGCGGCCCCGGTCTTTCGTGGATCGAAGCGGATTTGGCAACGCTCGACCTCCAACGGCTCTTCGATGTGGTGCTCCTGGCGGGCAACGTCCCGTTGTTCTGCCCGCCGGCGTCGCGTTCCGCCCTGGTCGCCGCGTGCGCCGCGCACGTCGCGCCCGGAGGTGCCATGGTCGCCGGGTTCCAGCTCAAGCGCGGCTACCAACTCGACGACTACGACTCGGCGTGCCGGGCCGCTTCGTTGACCTTCGAGAACCGCTTCTCCACCTGGGACGGCGAACCGTACAGGGATGCCGGGGACTACGCCGTCTCAATCCACCGACACTGAAGGCGGAGCGGCCGGAGCGCTACCCTCACCACCATGGACGCGCGTGATGGCGCTTCGTGGGAAGCGAACGGGGAAAGGACGGACATCGTGCAACCGGTCCTGGTCGAAGAGCGCTCTGACACACCCGCAGCACAGGGTCTCCTTTCCGATTTCGTTGCGACCATCAAAGCTCACTACCCTGACTTTGATCCCGACATCGGACCGTCGGCCACGCCGGAGGATTTCTCGGCCCCCCACGGAGCTTTTTTCGTGGCCTATCTCGGCGGGCAGCCGGTCGGTTGCTGCGGCGTCAAGTTCATCGATGAGCATGTGGCCGAAATCAAACGGTTGTGGGTGGCCCCGCCCGGCCGGGGCAGCGGTCTCGGGCGGCGCCTGCTCCAGGCATGCGAAGCCAGGGCCGCGGAAATGGGGGCCTCGATTGCACGTCTCGATACCGGCGAGCGCCAGCTCGAAGCGCTCGCGCTGTTTACATCAAACGGCTACCGACCGATCGACGACTACAACGGGAACCCTTCGGCGTTCTATTGGTTCGAACGGCCGCTGCCCTAAAGCCAGTTTTGCCGGGTTGTCCCAGAAACCCATCGTGGACTCCCTTCAGGAGGCGTGCCCGCGGATCGGACACGCGATGGGCAGTGATTGGTGAGAACAAGTCTGCACTACGACCGTGACGGATCCAGAGGACATCCTTGTCAAGGTCGTCGACGGCGCATCCGGAAGACCGGCCGAAAACTAGTGGCACAGACGACAGTGTGAAGTCTTGTCAGCGGAAGGTTCTTTTCACCAGAAGTAGCTAGGGCTGCTGGCGTGGACGGCGCAGCGATCGCCAGCGTCGGCGCCACACCAATCCGATCAGCACAGCGACCACGACCACCGCCCCGGCCACGCTGCCGGCAACGGTCGCCGCGCCCACGCCGTGCGACGACCGCTTCGGGTGTGCACCCGAGCCCGTAGCGCTGGAAGGAGTGGAGGTGGTGGGCGCCGTCGTGGCGCCGGGGGACTGATTGGTCGTTGGCGCCACGCTGGGCGTCGTCGCGGTCGAGCCAGGCGCGGTGGTCGCCGCCCGAAACGCCACGACACGGTCCGACGCCGGCGCCAGCAACAGCCCGGCGCCCACACTGGCCGTGGGAAAGTGGTTGGCCGCCGTTCCGATCGATACTTGCTGGCGTACGGCACCGCTCGAGGGGTCGAGCCCGTACAACACGCCGTTGAGGCCGACGGTCCACACCAAACCGGCGGCCACGATCGGCGGGCCTCCGCCCACCGCGGAACGCCACTTGACCTCCAACGCGGGCGGCGACGCGTTGACTTGCAGGGCAATAGGGCCGGTCACGCACGGGAGATACACCGTCGTGCCCACCACCGCGGTGCCTCCGTCGATGTCGTCTCCGCAACCGGAGGCAAGACTCGTCTCTTGGCCTCCGATTCCCCCCAGATGCGAACCGTCGAGCAGATAGACGATCCGGGACTTTCCGGCCAGCACCACTTGGCCATCGGACAGCACCGCGGGCGCCATCGACATGTCGAGGTCCTCGGAGTTGTTCTGCGGCCACGACGCCGGCGCGAAATACTGCAGCAACTGCAGCGAAGCTGACAGTTCCAGAGCCGAGTCGCTGTCGTCGTAGGCGTCGCTGGCCGAGTACACAGAACCGTTGCCGACGGCCACCCAGATATGGCCGGCGCTGTCGACCACGGGAGCTGCGCCACCCATCCATATCGCGCCTTGGCTGTCGCCCGTGGCGGCGTCCACCGTGAAGTAGTTGACCGTCCCACCGGTCTCGCTGAGCGCCCCGACCCGGCCGCGGTACGTCGCGCAGTCGCCATAGTTTCCGCCCATGGCAAAGACCACTTGACCGGCGTCGAGGGCCAGTCCCGTCCGTTGCAGCAGCGCGGCGGGGTCGGCGCCTGGAGGATCGACATCTTGGTGCAACTCGATAGCCCCCGACGTGGCGTTCAATCGCACAAGGACATGGGCCGGGGCTCCGTTGAGCTGTTCGTCGGCCACCACGAAAATCGCGTTGCGCGACGGGTCGATCACGGGGGTCCCGGTGATGCCCACCTTCGGCGAGATGTCACCGCAGGGCAGCTCGGCGGAAGGCACTGCCGTGGCGATATGCGTGGACCACACGACGGCGCCCGTACTCGACGACAACGCGTAGACCGTGTCGTTCTCGGTGGCCACATAGACCATGCCGGAGGCGACCAACGGTTCGCCATACAGCTGCCCGTCGAGCACCGGCGAGCGCCACGCCGGCGACGACGTGCTCACGCTGGTCACCGACTGCGACACACCCGAGCCGACGTTGTCGCCGTGATAGACGGTCCACGACGACGGGGCCTCGGCGGCGCCGAACGCCCCGCTCGCCGCGGCAGGCGGAGTGCCCATGGACACCACCAGCACCGAAACGCCCAGCAAACCCGCCCATCGGCCGACGCTGCCCCGCTTGGCGCGAACAGAGTCGGCGGTCATGGACTTCGTGGTCAACTCCCGAGAAGCTGCAGCGGGCGCACGAGCCGACGGTAGCGGACGGATGCCGCGGCCCCCAAGCGGTCCGTGACGCATGTCTCGGCGTCCTGCGCCACGCTACGGCGGGGTTGCTGGGATACTGGAAGTGTTGCTGCGTCGGTTTTGGCACACGGTTTCACCGGAGCCCACGGCGCCAGACCCCTCTTCCCAGCCTCGAAGGAGGCCCCCGTTTGACTCCTTTCCTGTCGTCTTTCCGCGCCCATCGGCGCCAGCTGGCGCAACAACGCGCTGCCTACCGCCAGTTGCGTCACGAACTCTCCTCGTTCAACACCGAGTCGGCCCGCAGCGAGCTTGTCACCATGATCGGTCGGTATCCGGCGGAGACGACGGCGGAGCTGCGCGACATCCTCGAGGCCACCAGGTAACTCGGCCTGCGAAGCTGCGCCGCCCCGCCACGGCGGGCGCCTCGCTCAGCGATGGATCGAGGACATATCGGGATAGCGGTCGCCGCGAGCCGCCCCGACCGGCAGCACCTCGTCGATCTGACGTAACTCGTCATCGCTGAGTTCGATGTCGTCGGCCGCCACATTTTCCTCGAGGTAGGTCCGCCGTTTGGTCCCGGGGATGGGTACGACGTCGTCGCCTTGGGCCAACACCCAGGCCAGGGCCAACTGGCCGGCGGAAACCCCTTTGGCCGCCGCCATTTTCTGTACCTGGTCAACGAGTTCCAGGTTCCGGACGAAGTTGTCGCCCTGAAAACGAGGGTTGTGTCGCCGGAAGTCGCCGGCGGGCAGATCCTCGGGGCGTTGAATGGTGCCGGACAGAAATCCCCGTCCTAACGGCGAATACGCCACAAAGCCGATGCCCAACTCGCGGACCGTGTCGAGCACACCGTCGGTTTCGGGGTCGCGGGTCCACAACGACCATTCGGTCTGCAACGCGGTGATGGGATGTACCGCGTGCGCCCGGCGGATGGTGTCGGGCGCCGCCTCCGAAAGACCGAGGTGGCGCACCTTGCCTGCGGCCACCAGCTCTGCCATGGCGCCCACCGTGTCCTCGATGGGAGTCTGGGTGTCGACCCGGTGCTGGTAGTACAGATCGATGTGGTCCACTCCGAGGCGGCGCAAGGAGGCATCGCAGGCGCTGCGCACATACTCGGGGCGGCCGTTCACCCCGATCCGGCTGCCATCGGGGGCGCGTTCGTTGCCGAACTTGGTGGCCAGCACCGCTTGGTCACGGCGCCCGGCCAGCGCCTTGCCCACCAACTCCTCGTTGGTAAAGGGGCCGTACATGTCGGCGGTGTCGAGCAGGGTCACCCCCAGCTCCAAGGCCCGGTGGATGGTGGCGATCGACTCTGCTTCGTCCCCCTCGCCGTAGAACTCGCTCATCCCCATACAGCCCAGGCCCTGGGCCGAAACGACGAGTCCTTGTCCGAGTGTCCGTGTCCGCATCCGTCGATTCTACCCGTCGAGGCTCGTTTCAAGCCCTGGCTAGGACTCGAGCAGCCGGGCCGGGAAGCCGCCGCGGCTGATGGGACCCCAGCGTTCGATCACCACCCGTAACAGCACCTTTCCCTGGCGTCGCATCGCGGCGCGGTACTCCTCCCAGTCGGGGTGTTCACCGCTGATACTGCGGAAATACTCGACCAGCGCATCGATGGCCTCGGGTCCCTCGACGACGCTGATGGTGCCGTCGACCTGCACCCATTCGTCACCGAAGCGCTCCGAGAGCACACACACCGAGGCCCGGGGATCGCGGCGGGCGTTGCGGCTCTTGGCCCGCTCCGGGTAACTGGAGACGACAACGGCCCCTTCGTGGTCGACCCCCATGGTGACCGGCGACAGCTGCGGGCGGCCGTCGCGGCGGGTGGTGACCAAGATTCCATGGTGCCGGGGGCGGATGAACTCGAGGAGTTCGTCGCGTCCGACCGCCACATCACGAGCGGGGGTAGGTGCCATGCAGGTCAAGCTACCCGGACCAGTTCGGGAGAGTCCGGGACACCCGGCCTGTTCCGGTCGTTAGATTCGGTGGCGATGAGCGCCCGCCGTCTCCGCGTCCCGGCTCCTTTCGTGTCCGGCGCGGCGCTGTCTCCACTCCCGTTGTTTGTCTACGGCACGCTGCTGCCGGGACAGCTGTTGGCGGCGGTGGTGGCGCCCTACGTCCTGGCCCACACGGTGGCCACGGTCGAGGGTCGGTTGCACTGGCACTCGTGCGGCGAGTTCCCGGTGTTGGTGGCCTCCGCCACATCGGTCACCGTCGGTTTACGGGTGGAGGTGCGTCCGGAGCCTGCGCTGATGCAGTTTTTGGCGGTAGACGAGATCGGCTTCGGCTACGACGCCCGCTGGTGCCCGCTCACGAGCGCGGACGGCGGGGCGCTTGGTCCTGCGCTGGTCTTTTGCTGGCCGTGGGGGGCAGAGACACTCGGGCCGCCCATCGACGGCGGCGCCTTTGCCCCAATCGAGGTGCTCGAAGCGGGCTACCCGACGTCGCCGGGAGTCGACCCGTTAGGTTGATTGGCGTGGCAGCTACCGCGTTTCCTGCGCCGGGCCGGATCGTGGCCAACCTGCAGCTGCCGATCCAGGCCCAGAGCCAGTTGTTCGTGCAACCGTGGGAGATCGACAGCGGCCCGGAGGTGATCCGCGACATCGCCCAGTCGGCTGACCGTGCCGGGTTCTGGTCGGTCGGCGTGTGCGACCACACCACGGTGCCGGAGCGCCTGGCGTCGGGGATGGGCACCACCTGGTACGACACGGTGGCCACGTTGTCGTGGGTGGCCGCCTGCACCGAATCGGTGCGCCTGCTCTCGCATGTGTGGGTCGCCCCGCTGCACCATCCGTTGCAGGCGGCCAAAGCGTTCGCCACCCTGGACCGCCTCTCGGGCGGACGGGTTGTCATCGGCGTCGGCGCGGGGCACGTCCCCGAAGAGTTCGCGGCCCTGGGCGTCGACTTCCACCGTCGGGGCGCCTTGTTGGACGAGGCGATCGACACGATGAAAGCGGCGCTCAGCAACGAGTTTGTGGATGGCATGGGCATCGCGCCCCGACCGCAGCAACAGCCCCGGCCACCGATCTGGGTCGGCGGATCGTCTCCCGCCGCGCTGCGCCGGGCCGCCCTGCGCGGCGACGGGTGGTTGCCGCAAGGCACACGGCGCGCCGAAATGCCCGCTCAGATCGCCCAGATACAACGGATCCGGGACGAAGCGCGGCGCGACGGCCCGTTCGTGATGGGAGGCATCGCCGATTGGTTCTATGTCGGCACACCGAAGTGGGCATGCGGTCCCGTCACCTCTGGCAGCCCGGAACACTTGGCGGACGTCGTCGCCGACTACCGCGATATCGGCGTGCAACATTTGATGGTCCACTTTCGCAGCCGCTCGGCCGCCGAGCAGTGCGACCAGATCGAACAGTTCGGTCGCGACGTCCTGCGTCTGGTCTGAGCGGGTTTCACCAAACCCCGAGCGCGGTTCACCAAAGCTGATCGGTATAGGTGTCGGTGCCTACCACCGTGGGAACCCAAGGACCGGCAAAACTCACCGTGCCCACGCCTGACGCATCGATGCGCTGGCACCACGCTTCGACACCGGGCCAAGCCGCCGCCGGCGCCGACTCCAGGAAATACAACTGCAGCACACGCGACGCAGCGTCGGGATCGGCGGGCAGAAACGACGGCGCATCCGAGAGCAACGGCCGATTGGCCCAGGCGGACACCGACGCCACGGGGCTGCCCGCCAGAAAGCCCGGGAGGTTCGCGTCGAGCCACGACAGCACGTCGTGTGACGACGATGCGGCGCCCGGTTGTATGGCCAGCGACACCATCCCCACATACTGTTCGTGATCCAACGCCAACTCGAGGGGCACCGGGTCGGGGTCGCGGTACCAGCGGGCGGCCACGTCGTACATCCCGGTGTGGGCGTGGACACGCCGAGGGAAGCCCCGGTTGTTGGCGTAGAGCCAGTTCACCTGGTCGGTTCCCCAACGGAGGTTTTCTTCCTGCATCCCTTCGAGCACCCAGTAGATAGCCAGATACGAACCGGCGGTCACCGGCGCACAAAAGGTGGTCTCCCCATGGGGGAGCCGCAGCGACTTGAGTTCCCCGGTGGCCACCCATCGGCGACCGGCGAAAAAGCCGGGGCCGATCATGCAACCGGCATAGAAGTGGTCCCGCTCGTACCACCGGTTATAGGCCACTTCGCAGCCCCGTTCCGGGTCGACCTGGGTGTAGAGCATGGTGCCCACCCGAACAGGCGAATCTCCTGGTCCCGCGCTTTGCATGACGTGCCTCCCCTTCGGTTGCCAGGCCTATTCCTACTCCAAACCTTAACCAAGCCTGTCGGGCGCCGATGTTGGCACAGTGGAGCATTCCTTCGGATCGACCGACACCCAGACCGCACTACTGGAGCCGACGGATACGGCGGTGCCGGTCCTGGCGGCCCATACGGGCTTGTATTTCGGGTGGGCCGGCTTCTGGATGGTGGTGCGCGACCTCTACGAAGGCGGCGTCAGCGCTTTCGGGTCCGACGGCACCAAGTACTTCGTCCCCTACGGGGAACCCGTCTCCACCAGCAACAACCGCTTAAGACGCGTGCTGGGAAAGCCGGAGACCAACAACACGGAGAGGGAGGCCACGGTGACGCAACCCGCGCTCCCCCGCCGCATCCCGGCGGCCTCGTTCAACGAAACGCCGATCGCCGAGGGCGACGCGTCGGCCGAAATCTCCGGGCCCGCGCCAGCGCCCGCAGGCGCCGCGGATGGGGCGGTCGCGTTGAGCGCAAACCTGCTTCCGGCCCGTCTTCTGGCCTGGGCCAGAGCCGGCGGGCAACTCCCCGACCTCTTCGCAGAGGCGGCGCGGCGCCTGCAACTCGAGGGACCCGACAGCGACGCCATCGAAAACATCAAACCATCAGATCTCATGATGGTCCTGGATCAGGCAATCGGATCGTTTGACTCGACACTGCAAGGGGTATAACCACCCGTACAAGCTGTCGGGAGGGCGCGGCGTGGCGCAATCACCGCAGCTTTCGGTTCGCTCGACTCTGGACACAGAGTGGGCACAAAGGCGGAGGCGGAAGGTGTCGGCAAACAACGGTGACCGGACGATGGAACTGCTGGACAGGGCCCGTCGCGCGCTACAAGAAGCAGAATGTTTGGTCGACGAACACGAGAACACGCTCCATATCGGACTCGATATCTACTCGGCGTTGTGGTTCATCGACGAGGCAGAGTTGCGGTATGCGTTGAAGATCCCGGTCGGCTAGGCGGATCGCTTACCGGATCAGATCGAGGCTGCGTTCTCTGGCCTAGGACTCTTCCTCCGGTAATGAGCCGCTCGCCGCTCGCTCAGCGAAGACCTCCCGCGCGACTTGGTACCCTTCGAACGCACGCGCTGCCCCGGCGTAGGCCTCGAGGTGGATGAAAACTTCGACGATCTCGGCCGGGGTGACCCCATTGTTCAAGGCGATGCGCAACTGGCCCCGTAGCGGCTCGATCGTCCCCAGTGTGGCCGCGATCGTCACCGAGACGAGTGCCCGGGTGCGGACATCGAGGACGCCTTCCCGTGACCAGGCGTCGCCGAAGGCGTGCAAGGTGGCAAGACGAGTGAAGTCTGCGCCATTGGCTGGTTCTCCGGGTCCCAGCTCAAGGAAGGGTTCCAACCGAAAGCCCAACAGTCGTTCAGCGGTATCTAGGGCCGACGAGTAGGGGTCGTGAACCTGTTCGTCCATGGAAGGCCTCCGATCATGGGCTCTTTCCGGGACGTTACAACCCAGCGCGTTCCTCCCTCACCTCCCCTGACCCCGGAACCTGCGTCGTCGGGGTTGGCTACATGATGAAGTGATCACGGTGCTGGACGGGCGGCGATGCGCCGGGCTTACTCGTACTCCTCTCCGTCGTCTCCCAGAAGCTGCGCTCCAAGCTGCTGCGCGATGTGGACGAGGTCCGAGATGTTGTCCTCGTTCGCGCCACCGACGACCACTTCCCCGTTGCGCCAGTAGAGCGAGGGGCCATATATACGCAGTAGGCCGAAGATCGGATACTCAACCTCTTCACCGGACGGACCGTCCGTGAACGAAGCCTTACCCGCCTGCACGAGGGCCGGACTTCCCACCGCCAGGCTCAACCACTTTTGACGATCAATCGGATGGTGTTCGGCGTCAACCCAGCCAGCCGCCCTCGTGATGTGAAAGTCGTAGCCCATACCTTTCAAGTGTGCCGCAACCGTGGCCCCGGGCCGGCGACGAGGCGCGAGGATCTGCTCGCTGGCCCGACTGCGATTGGTGGGGCAGCTGCTGGTAGTCGGATACAGGGGCGGCAGTTACGGTGGAGAGCGATGGATCGGTGATTCCCTCGACGCCGGTGAACGCCCGTCTTCGCAGACCGAGCCGTTCTCTGTGGCGTGAGAAAGTTGGCCGACCTGTCAGGGCTGGATGTTTTCTAGATCCTCGAGGAGGCTCAGGTGCGTCGGCTCCCAGCCGAGCGCCTTACGGGTATGGGTGCTGGACGAGGGCTGGTCGGTGGCGAAGATCGGGCCGAGGGGACCGTAGGTTGTCTGCGGGACTGCCTCGAGTGGCAGTCCCAGTCGCCGAGCGATGACCGCGGCGATGTCACGAACCGCGTCGCCTTCGTCGGCCACCGCGTGCCAGGAGGTCCCGGCCGGCGCCAGTTCCAGGGCGAGGCGGAAGAGGACGGCTGCGTCGAGGGCGTGCACGCCAGGCCAGCGTTGGGTTCCGTCGCCCGGATAGCCGGACACTCCGCTGCGGCGGGCAATGGTGGTCAGCAAGCCCGCGAACCCGCCCTGGCCCTGGTTGTGGACCGTGCGCGGCAGACGCACCGCCGTGGTCCGCACTCCGCTCGAGGCCAGGCCCAGGACCGCGGTGACCGCCCGGCCGCGACCGCCGACGGGTCCATCGGTGGGCAGCGGGTCGGACTCTGTGGAGACGCGGCCCGGCACCGGCGGCGTACCCGAGACTGTGACGAATGGGCGGTCGCTGCCGATGAGCGCCTGGCCCAGGGTTGCCAGGGCGGCGCTCTCCTCGGCGACGGCCTGTGCGAGGGCCTCCGGGCTGGTGAAGTCGTTGGCGAACGCGAGGTGGATTACCCCGTCGGCCTGGCCAGCACCGGTGCGCAGGGAGTCCAGGTCGGCGAGCTCGCCTCGCAGCGTGTCGGCGCCCGCCGCCTCGGCGGCCAGCGCTGACGCGTCGGAGCGAGCGAGCGCAACAACGGTGTGGCCGTGGGCGAGGAGTTCGGCGACGACGGCGGATCCGATCAGGCCGGTGCCGCCGGTAACGAAGACGTGCATGGAGCGCTCCTGGAACGTGATGGGACTCTTATCCCATCACGTTACCAGAGTGATGGAATAAAAGTCCCATCATCTAGGCTGGGCTGATGGCACGGTGGCAACCAGGAGCGCGAGAACGGCTGGTCATCGCGGCCGTCGACCTGTTCACCGAGCAGGGATACGATGCCACGACGGTCGCACAGATCGCCGAGCGCGCCGGGACCACGAAAAGCACCTTCTTCCGGTACTTCCCCGACAAACGCGAGCTCCTGGTGGCCGGACAGGAGACGCTGAGCCGGCTTTTGAGCGAGGGCATCGCCGAGGCGCCCGATGGCGCGAGCCCGCTCGAGGCGGTCGCTGCCGGGCTCGAGCGGGCGTCGAGCGCAATGGGCCCGATAAACCGCGACCTCGGTCCCCGCCTGAAGGCGGCCGTCGCCGCCAGCGCCGAGCTCCAAGAACGCGACGCCCTCAAGAGCGTCGGCCTCGCGGCCGCCATGACCACTGCCCTCGTCGCCCGAGGTGTGCCCGACCCAACCGCCCACCTCGCAAGCGAGATGGGTGTCCTCGCGTTCAAGCGAGGCTACGCCGAGTGGTCCTCAGCCGACCGCCACGCCGAGGACCAACTCGCCCGGTACACCTTGGCGGCCCTGAACCAACTGCGTGCAGCGACCGCGTCGCTGGGATGAGGAGGCAACCTCGCATCGTCGGAGGGCATCAAG